>Ga0224535_1000519_pt1 | contig 11028 bp, 8 predicted proteins | sample 714E13034metaG_FD_179898 | JGI IMG/M metagenome (GOLD analysis project Ga0224535, IMG submission 179898) | Peat soil microbial communities from Stordalen Mire, Sweden - 717 E1 30-34 | ecosystem: Environmental > Terrestrial > Soil > Wetlands > Peat | place: Sweden: Norrbotten County, Stordalen... | reverse complement strand
ATGGAAATCCAATTGTAGGGGGCGAAGCATGCTTCGCCCCCTACTTGGTTTAACAAGATCCGCGGACGGGTGTTAGGGCTTGATTCCAACAGGGGGGCAACCTTGATTTTTATCCGAATCCGTCATAAGATACAAACATCACCAGATTTCATCATTAAAGCCTGAACATCAATGAAGATTGCAGGGAGATACCTATGGATGAAGCCGGGTTCGTGTCTGCATTGGCCGGTCTGCTTTGTGACCCGATGTGTTCCGCCGAGATCGAACAGATTGTGCCTGCCCTTTGGCGCGAGTCGGTAAGGAAGGCTGTTCAGAGTCCTAATGTCCAGCGGGCGGCGCGTTTGGCGGCCAGTCTGCGCGGGGATGAAGTACGCTTGTCGAAGCGCGATACGCGCTTGCGCTCCATTTTTTACTCCATTGTTTCCGAAAAAAATCAACGGGCTCCACAACCGATGTATTGGTCTCCTGCCGAACTCAAGTTGGACGATGCAACCATTTTCCCTACACTGGAAGCAAAATCCGGTGATGCTATCGGTAAGCTCTTTAAAAATTTTCTTGATAGGGCGGCGGCTCTGCGTAAGGTTTACGAAGACGCAGACGAAAAATCCGGCTCCGTCTTTATCGAGAATCTGATGCTGTTGATGCAGGGCTACCTATGGAGCGTGCCTTGCGCCTACGCGTCCCTGCCGGATGTGAGCCTGTATGACCACAGCCGCATGACAGCCGCACTTGCTTCACTCGAGTCACAGGATATGCTTTTAGTGGGCGGCGATATTTCCGGCGTGCAGGACTTTATCTATACGATCAGCGCAGACGGCGCGGCGAGCGCCCTGCGCGGGCGATCCTTTTATCTGCAATTATTAAATGAAATCTTTCCTCGTTTGATCCTTGATAAGCTGGACCTGCCACTCACTAATTTGATTTATTCAGGCGGTGGGAATTTCTATCTGCTGGTGCACGCTTCGGATCAACAAAAACTGGATGCTCTGCGTGAACGGATCAGTCGAATCCTTTGGGCGCATCAGCGCGGCGAACTGTATCTTGCATTGGCATCCCTGCCCCTAAAAGAAGCTGATTTCTTTGAAGGCGAAATCTCCAAACGTTGGAATGATTTAGGTGGGTTACTGCAACGCGCCAAACAGCGGCGCTTTTCAGAATTAGGAAACGACCTCATCGAAATGTTTAAGCCCGAAGGACGCGGCGGGAGCGATCAAACGCAGTGCCGCGTGTGCGGGCTGGAACATTCGGGAACTCATGAGCGGCCTGATGACAAACCGCGCATTTGCCCTCCATGCGAAGAATTTGAAGAGTTGGGAAAGAAATTAAGAAAGGCTGATTATCTTTTCGTCCACAAGACAGGAGAAGTGAAAATCCCGCCTTTGGTCCATTCTGTGCGAGGCACATGGCAGGAAGTTCTCAAAGACTTTGGCTTCGAGGCGGATGTATTCGAGCATTTGCCCACTGTTACCGGAGCAACGCTATTTGCATTGAAGGATGATGCGGTTAAGGAACTTCAACCACGCAAAGACCTTGCCGTAGGCCGCCGTTATTTTGTCAACGTGACGCCCTCGATAACACAAAGAGAAATCGAACAATTGGAAGAGAAAAGAAAGCCGCAGGATCAGCAAAAAGAGAAACTCGATACGAGAAACGTCAAGCCCTTCGACGTCTTGCAGGAACAGGCTCACGGCGTAAAGCGGCTTGGCGTTCTGCGCATGGATGTGGATAACCTCGGCAAGCTATTTGCAGGTGGAATTGAGAAACCTTGCCTGGCGCGCGTGGCATCCTTGAGCTTTGCGGTCAGTCTATACTTTGAAGGCTGGGTGGAACATCTCGCCGAACAGCGCAACAAAGCTGATGGGAAAGATAGGTTGTATTCCATCTACTCCGGCGGCGATGACCTGTTCTTTGTCGGTTCGTGGGATGCGGTGATCGAGCTGGCGCGCGAGATTCGGCGTGACCTTTCACGCTATGCGGCATATCATCCCGGAATCCATGCCAGTGCGGGGATGGTATTGATCGGCGGCAAGTATCCGCTGTACCAGGCGGCGCGCGATGCGGGCGAAGCGGAGGCACAGGCGAAAGCCTATCGAAACGAAAAGGGGGAAACCAAGAATGCGATCACCTTCCTGAGCCAGACGGTTCCATGGGATTTGTTCGGCACGGATGAATGCAAGTATGAGAGCATAGAAAATGTCCATGCGTTGATGCACCAGCTGGTGACCATGCTGGCAGAAGAAAAAGATAAACCGCCCAAGCCGCGTGCGTTGCTTGGCATTCTCATTGACATGCAGGAGAAATTCGCCAAAGCCGCATATGACCGCCTTCTGCAAGGCCGGGCTAAGAACAAGAACGGCCAGCCACAGATTTTGTTTGGGCCGTGGCAGTGGCTGGGATTTTACGCCCTAAAGCGAATGCACCGTCGGGAATTAAACCGAAACCCAAATTTCGCCGAGAAGGTTTATGAGCTTAATGAACAACTAAAAGCAAACCAATTTAGCAATATTGAATGGATTGGCTTATCGGCGCGATGGGCAGAGTTGTTGGTCAGAGAAAAAACATAATTCAGGTTTCTTCGCATGTCTAAATTTAAATTTGACGTTTTCCTCAGCTATAACACTAAAGACGGACCTGTTGTAAAAGAAATAGCGCTAAGGTTGCGTGATGAGTTTGGTTTAGGAATTTGGTTTGATAGTTGGAATATGATTCCAGGAGAGCCTTTGCAGGAGCAAATTGAAGTAGGATTGAAGAATTGCGAAGCCACTGTAATTTTTATTGGAAAAGCTGGGTTCGGTAAATGGCAAAATGAAGAGATGCGAATGGCTGTTGCAAAGCGCGTAAGCGATCCCTCCACTCGAGTTTTTGCTGTTTGGTTGCCAACTGCTCCAAAGCGTAAATCTAACCTGCCAGAAGTATTGAAGCGCTATCCGTGGGTCGATTTTCGAAAAGGAATTGATGATAGCGATATATGGCGCAAATTAATTGCTGGAATAAAAAAAGTCCCTCCAGCGGAAATTTCAATACAAACTCCAAATGATAGAACATCAGACGACTCAGATAAGGATGATGTTCAAAAGCTTTGGGAATCCATACCGCCAAAGCAATGGCTGAATTATTTTGGCGAGGTGCAGGCTGCTGTTAGAGAACCCAAAGACATAGAGTTTCCGCAAATACTTGAAACGGAAACTGGAAAAACCCTTGATGCTGAATTACAGAATTTTCTGAGATCGGACAAAAGACTATTAATAATTCACGGCCAGTCAGGTATTGGGAAAAGCGTTTTTCTGCGCGAGAAATGCAGAGAGTTTTCTTCGGATGCAATTAGTGCTTTCAAGGATTTGCATCCAGAAACATATCGTGAAGACAATTTGCTTTTTCCGCCGATTCCGATTCCAATTTATTACAGTTTGCTCAGCCGACGGATCGAATCGTCGCAAGAACTGGCAAGCAGTCTTGCTGAATACATTTCACACCCGCTTGGCAGGAAAACAGCAGAGCAGGCAGTAGATCAACTATTCAATTCAAAGTTGATTAGGTGGATTGTCTTCTTTGACAACTTTGATCGACTTCCTGATAGCGATGAGAAGAGAGAAAAAATTATCGAGGCGCTTGTATCCTTTTTAGATAAATTTTCAAATTTCCAAGTTGTTTTAGCTACCCGTCTAGGCTATGAAAGAATACCGGTGAACGATTGGAGAAAAATAGATATAACAATATCTTGTCTCAATTCAGAAAAGATATTCAATGGAGTTATGAATGTTACTGAGATGCCGCAAGCAGCCGATGATATTAAGCAATTGCTTCTAACCGAAAATGATCTGATGACGATTTGTTCGATTCCGAGACACTTGAATGGTTTCCTTAGGTTGGTCAAAGACATTGGCAGTAAGCCACTAGAAAATAATGATATACCTGATGAAAACCCATACCAACCTTTTGAGAACGAGCATTCAAAAGTTCGAAGAGGTGCCTTTATCAATGCTGTATATGAAGAGATTCGGCTGGACAAAGGTACCCGACCAGTTATTAACGAAAACACCGATACTGATTGGTATAAAAAGATTGGATTACTTGCATTGAAACTCGATGGCCGTACAAGTGACTTTTTGATAGAGAATGCACTGGATGTTATGAGTGACCAAAATGATCAAAGAGCGCTAAACTGGACTCTTGATATAGGTATCCTTCAGCAAGTATCAGCATCAGGAAGGTTGAAGTTTTATACCAAATTAACCCAATTGTATTTTGCAGCAAATTTACTCGCAGAGTATCGTGAGGATGAAATCCCAGAGATCGTGATCCATTATATAAAAAATGCAACCAATGATTTTAATGTGGAACTTTTTGATATATACAAAGATATAACTGCAAGAGATCCAAGTCAATATCTAAGGAGGCTAGAATGAGCATTGTTAACCAAACCGATATTCACACCATCATCACAGACCCCGATGGCACAAAGACGCTTGTGGATAAAGCCGATACCATGGGGAAGGAACTAAAGGGACTCGGCTTGACCACCAGCCAGATACGGGCGTTATTTGGGGAAGTCCGCCAGATTGAATCTGTGTGGGCAATGGCTGGGGATGAGCATAAGAGAACGGCTCGTAACCGGCTGATCTTGCTTAAGCCCAAAATGGCTTATCGTTCTCGCAAGGAACGCGGTAAAGCCGTGCAGGAACTGGTTGCGGTACTTGACCCTGCCCTCGACGAGGTGATTAAAGAGAAAGATACCAAGCGTCAAGAACAAAACTTCCGCCGTTTTGTCGATTTCTTTGAAGCCATCCTTGCTTATCACAAAGCGTATGGTGGTTATTAGATTATAGGAGGCAAAAATGACTGACCCACAAATTACCCTCAAAGGACGTTTGTTTCTGATTTTTGATATCGTGACCGAGTCCGGCTTGCATATCGGCGGCTCAGACACGGGAATTGAAATCGGCGGCGTGGATAAAACGGTTATTCGCGATGCTCTTACCAATCGCCCGTATATTCCCGGTTCTTCTCTCAAAGGGAAAATCCGAAGCCTCCTTGAAAAATATGAGGGCAAGATTCAAAACCAACGCATCGGACAGGGCTTTATCCATTCCTGTCAGGAAGAAAAGGATTTCGTCGGATGTAATATTTGCCAAGTGTTTGGTGTACCCGGTGAACGGGATTTTGCCACACCCACCCGGCTTGTCGTTCGCGACACGCGATTAAGCGATAAGAGCGCAGGTGATTTGGAAGCGAGCGGCCGCACAACTCTGCCTTATACGGAAGTCAAGACTGAAGTCTCGATTGACCGCGTAACCTCTGCCGCCAACCCGCGCCAAATGGAACGTGTACCCGCCGGAGTTACGTTCGATCATGCTGAAATGATATACAGCATTTATGAAGGGGATCGCTGTAACGCGGCGCAGGATGTGGAGCGCGTCAAGACCATCGTCGAGGGCTTGCGATTGCTCGAGGATGATTATCTCGGCGGGCTGGGATCACGAGGTTCCGGCAAGATTACTTTACAAAATATTCGCGTGCAAGTCAAGGATGGCAAGGATTATCTTAGCAAGCCGGTCGCATCCAAAGAATTCAAGGATTTGCAAGCATTGGCTGACGGACTTGCAGACCTGACAAAAACGATTCATACCGCGCTCGGCGTGTAAGGAGGGCAGTATGCCCCAATTGACTTCTTACGCCCTGCACTTTCGAGGCGGTTTGCACATCGGCACGCGCGGCGTGACGCTGGAAGAAGCGGGAGTTTCGATTCCATCAGATACGCTTTTTTCAGCATTATTGCAAAGCTGGATGCTGGTGGGCGGCGATATCGAAAAATTTGTTGCACCATTCTTCAAAACCCCAGCAGATGCGCCGTTCCGGCTGACCTCCGCATTCCCCTTTGCGGGCGAACTGCGCTTCTATCCAATGCCGCTGGATTTGACTCGGCTCTTTGAGGCAGTGAGTTTGGAGAAGCGCAGCAAGAGTTTGAAGAAGATCCGCTACTTTTCGGAGGGCTTGCTTCAACGGGCATTGAAGGGTGAGAAACTGGATTCATGGCTCTTCCCCGAAGATGAGAAGGATACGCATTCCAAAGGTCTGGCTCTGCAAGGCGGCGCGCTGTGGCTGCTGCCGGATGAGATCGGAAAATTGCCGGAAAGTTTCCGCAAGGCAGAATCTGTATTGCCTATGCTAAACGTGTGGAAAGAAGCCAGAACGCCGCGCGTCACCATCGAGCGCATTAGCAACGCTTCGAATATCTATCAGGCGGGGCGTGTGCAATTTGCCGAGGGATGCGGCTTATGGTTCGGCGTAGATTGGTGCAAACCAGATGAGACTTTTGCTGAAGGAGTCGCTTACAAGAGCGCCTTTCAGCAAGCCCTGGAAGTTTTGCAGGGGAACGGCCTGGGCGGCGAGCGTTCGAGCGGATACGGTGCGTTCAACTCCAAGCCCATGTCTACGACCTTTTTTTATGATGAACCAAAATCAGATGGCATGGCGTACTTGCTCAGCCGTTATATCCCGCGCGAAAATGAATTGCCCGAGGCGTTAACGAATCCCAAAGCCGCCTATGAACTGGTTTCGGTGAGCGGCTGGTTACAGACTTTCTCCGGCGCATCCCAGCGCCGCAAGCGGCAGATGATGGTGACGGCAGGAAGCCTCGTTTCCGCAAAGGATACTCCGGCGGGCTGTATCGTGGATTTGCAGCCAGAACCTGATCGCGAAGCGGGTAAGGTAGGCCACCCCGTCTATCGCAGCGGCCTGGCGCTCGCTTTGAAATGGCCCGCGTAAAGGAGATCAGCATGGACACCTACGAACTCTATGATCTCAAAGTCACCACGCTGACGCCGCTGCATATCGGGAGCGGACGTGAGTTGTTGAATGAGTATGATTACGCGGTTCATAAGGGGCAGACCTGGCGTTTGAACGATGCGGCCATCCTCGATGCGCAATTGGTGGAGGATGACCCGAAGATTGCTGATCGTTTGGCGCGCATCCCGCCCGCACAATTGTTGAGCGATAAGGATTTTGATCCTGCAAAACCATTCTTCCGTTACGTCATCAAAGGCATCCCGCGCTCCGAAGAGACCGGCGCGCAGGTGAGCGAGCAACTGAAGGATACGTTTGACCATCCGTTCCTGCCGGGTTCTTCGTTGAAGGGTTCATTGCGGACCGTGATCGCCTGGACCGCATGGAATGAATTGAAGCTCAAAGCCAGCCCCGCCAAATTAAAGCCGCGCCGTGAATGGGCTGGGCAGGGATATGAACAGGAAATCTTCGGCAAAGATCCCAATCACGATTTCCTGCGCGCTTTGCAGGTGAGCGATAGCAAGGCCATCGGTGCGGAAGAGTTGATCCTGTTGAATGCGCGTGTAGTCAATCGCGGCGGGACAATGGCCGCACCGGTCGAAATGGAAGCGATTCGCGCCAATGCCGTGTTCAATTGCACGCTCAAAGTGGATTTGAGTTTATTCTCTGAATGGGCGGAGAAATACGACCTTAAATTGCGCGGCAAGGATTGGTTGGTGAACCTGCCGAAGTTGGCGAACGTGCGTGCACAACAACGCCTGAAGAGCGATGCCGATTGGTTCAAGGCAGTAGAAAGTGCGAAGAAGGTGGCGGGCTTCCTACAGGAAATTGCAAACGCCAATCTCTCGCCCACACAATTCATTTTGCAACTCGGCTGGGGCACGGGCTGGGAAGATAAAACTTTGGGATCGCGGTTGCAGGAAGATTCTTCTTTCATGGAACGCATTATTGCCGATTACCGCCTGACGCGCGGCAAGCGTCATGCAGGCGATCCCTTCCCCAAGAGCCGACGCGCGGCGATCTCATTTGCCAAAGGCGCGGATGGAAAGATAGAAGAGATGCCAGCCTCGCCGATGGGCTGGGCGCTGGTGGAGATGACGAAGAGAACGTAAAGGATGTCATGGCGCGTGGCAATCCTAATTATCACTAAACAGGAGATTGCCACACTGAGAGAACGCAGTGCTTCGTCGCTACGCTCCTCGCAATGACAGATTTATAGTGAGGTTGAGATGGATGGTGTGCAACTGGTGATCGAAGCTTTGAAGTTCTTTGAGAACGTTCAACCTGGCATGGACGGGATGATTGCGACTGGCACCGTGCTCGCCGCTGGCACAAAAGCCAGCATCTATGTGATTCAAAAAGGTGCGAAGATGGTGTCCTATCTGATCACGCCGAAGAAGAAAGAAACTCCTGGAAGCCGAAAGCCAACTCTCAAGTCCGGGCAAGAAGGGAAGGTGACCAAGAAAGATGTGGCTATCGTGATTGACATCAATCACCGTACGCTGACACAGGTTGCAGAGTATCTTGATTCAAAGAAAATAGATGCCGATTTCATTGTCATTACCAATGACCCCGCTTACAGCGATAAAATCCAAATGCTCAATTATAAAAACCAGAAGGAATGGGAAGCCATCCTGAAAGATTTTGCTTCACACATGACCAAAATCCAACGCGCAGTAGGCTCTGCCAGAGTGCACATCTTCCAGAGCACGCCGCTGGCTTTATCATTCGGGCTGGGTTGTGTATGGGGCACGGTGCATCCCGGTACGATCTATCATTATGAAGGCGGTACGTACTATCCAGTTCTGCATGTAACGCGCGATTGGAAAACAGGCTAACTCCCATGGACTTGTTCTCCCTCATCCTCACGTTGCGTCCGCTCAAGCCAGCCGCGCCCGAACAGCCCCTGCCGCGCTGGTGGGGCACCGCCGCACATCATTTGTGTTTGCAAGCCATCCAGCAATCTGATGAGAACTTGAGCGCGGCACTGCACGAAGGCTCGGAACTGCGCCCGTTCACAACATCCACGCTGATGGGGCGCTTTCCAGGACACCAGCTCGACCTGCAAGCCGATTATCTCCTGCGCTTCACAGGACTCAACCGACAGGTATCCGAGGCGCTCTATGCGGCAACGCAAACAGGTGCAGCACTTGCGCCGGGGGCGGTGGTGCAGTTGGAATTTTTAGACTTTCAAGTACGGGCGGTGTGGTGCGAGAATGGTTCGCACCCGCTGGCAGGGCAGATGGATTATTCGGAACTGGCGGCGGCTTCACTTCTGGAAGCGGAGGCGGCTGACCGGTACGTGAACTTTCGCTTCGCCTCGCCGACCGGCTTTCATCGCAATGGACGACAGGTGCCGTATCCTTTGCCAGAACTGGTGATCGGAAGCCTGCTGGAGCGTTGGAACGCCTTTGCGCCGATTGCCTTCCCAGCCGAGGCGCGGCGCTACGCGGAGGAATGTTTGTATCTGAGCCAACTCCAGATCCGCAGCCGCGGTGTGAAGGTGGCGGCTGGGTATGAGATCGGGCTGGTGGGCTCGGTCAGTTTCGGCACGCTGAATTACGACCGCTATTGGATGAGCCTGATGCAGACGCTGGCGCGGTTTTCGTATTATTCAGGTGTGGGTGTGAAGACCGGCATGGGCATGGGGCAGTGCCGCAACGCCGAGCGGCGGCAGCGGAAAGCGCGGGTATCTTCAGGGAACGACGCAAACTCATAGTTCATTTTGAGCCTTAACAACTGAATAGCAATTAACAAACAAAGCCATTCCCGTAAGGTATATTCATTGCGTGATCGTGGCAGGATAAGGTTGCGTTTATCCTCCAAAATATAATGTCCCGCGTAAGCCCTTGCGCATTGCAAGGGCTCCGCTAAGAACAGCGGATGATAAGCGAATTGAAAGCCCTCGTCAAAACGATGGGGGCTTTTTCTTGTATGCTATAATCCCATCCCGAAAGGCGATGAATGCTTCAGAAGTTTGCCTGCCCTGCCTGCACTGCGTTCTTCGGTGTGGTTGTTTCAGGATCAGTGTATTCCCTCTACGAGGACTTCGCGGGGCTTCCCCAGGCTTGAAAGGTTTTTATGCTCCAGAAATTTGTCAGTGTCTTCGGGGGCGACCCCAATAAACGTACCGTTGAAAAATTAGCAGGGATTGTGGATGAGATCAATTCGCTTGAGCCAGAGTTTGAACAGCTCAGCGATGAGGCTCTGCGCGCCAAGACGGAAGAGTTTCGTTCAAAACTGACCCCCACCCTTCCTCCCCCATTTTCGGAGAAAATGGGGGAGGCGGAGGAGGGGGTGCAAGACATCCTCGAAGAAATCCTCCCCGAAGCGTTCGCGGCGGTGCGTGAGGCCTCGAAGCGCACGATTGGATTGCGTCATTATGATGTTCAAATGCTGGGCGGGATCGTTTTGCATCGCGGCCAGATCGCTGAGATGAAAACCGGCGAAGGCAAAACGCTGGTCGCCACGCTCCCGCTTTATCTCAACGCGCTAACGGGACGCGGTGTGCATCTCATTACGGTCAATGATTATTTGGCGCGGCGTGATGCGCGCTGGATGGCTCCCATCTTCGACATGCTTGGACTATCGGTCGGCGTTTTGCAAATGGCGGCCTCCACCGAGAATGGCAAGAAAGCATTCCTTATTGATTTCGAGAAAGAGTCTCCGCACGAGGATCAGAATCATTTGCGGCTGGTGGATCGCGTCGAAGCTTATAAAGCCGACATCACTTACGGCACGAACTCCGAATTCGGCTTCGATTATCTGCGCGACAACATGACCATGAGCTTAAATGACCGCGTCCAGCGCGGACATTATTACGCCATTGTAGATGAAGTAGATAACGTGTTGATCGATGAAGCACGCACGCCGCTCATTATCTCCGGCCCCGCTCAGGGCGACCTCGAGTGGTATGGCAAGATGGCGCAGGTCGTCAAGCAGTTGAAGCCCGAGGATTACGAAGTCAATGAAAAGGACCGCGCCATTAATTTGACGGAAGTTGGGGTAGCACATGCCGAACAATTAATCGGTCAGCCGCTGATGGATCCGGACCGACCCGAAGATGTCACGCCCGAACAGGCACACCTGACCGGCTTCCTTGAACAGGCGATGCGCGCGCAATATCTCTTTCATCGCAATAAGGATTATCTGGTGCAGGGCGGCAAGGTGGTGATCGTGGATGAGTTCACTGGCCGCCTCATGCCCGGACGAAGGTGGTCGGACGGTTTGCATCAAGCGGTGGAG
>Ga0224535_1000518_pt1 | contig 11030 bp, 18 predicted proteins | sample 714E13034metaG_FD_179898 | JGI IMG/M metagenome (GOLD analysis project Ga0224535, IMG submission 179898) | Peat soil microbial communities from Stordalen Mire, Sweden - 717 E1 30-34 | ecosystem: Environmental > Terrestrial > Soil > Wetlands > Peat | place: Sweden: Norrbotten County, Stordalen... | reverse complement strand
CCTGGCAGCCCTCCGACCGAGCCGCCGCAGCCTTGCGCTAGCGAAGTGCAGGACTCAGCAGAGAAAGACACGCAGGTAGACCCTCTCTTCATGACCGAGAAGGAACTGCTCATCGAGTCCGTCAGAAACAGCCGCCTCACTCTTTCCGTGGAGCAGGATATTTTGGCGATCCTGCAAGCGCAGAAAGGAAAGTAGCCAATGGATTATTTTCTCGTCATAATGGCAGGATTAGCGATACTCGTGGTGATTGTCTACATCGTCGCTATGGTGAAGGCATATAGGCGCACAGCGAAGGAGAAAACCAAACCATGAATCCCTCCCCCCAAATGACCACGATCAAGATTCCCGTGCCGGCGGGAACAGTAAATCTGCTCGACCCGAAGGTAATCGAGCGCATGGAGAAGCGCGGGGCCGAACAGAACGCTTACCAGCACAAACTCAGAAAGGACGATCTATGAACTTCACCTGGCTTAATAACATCACAGCCCACCCCAAGACTTCTATCGCTGGCGTTCTCTTAGGCGTTCTTACCATCGCCCCGGTTCTGGCCACACAAGGAATCACCCTGGGTCAAGCGGGCACGGGAACGGTCGTAACGCTTGCCAGCGGACTCGCGACGGCTCTCTTGGGCCTTCTATCCAAAGATCCTGATTCGTTCACGCAAACCAAGTAACCGCCGCGAGGCACAGGAGAGAACAAATGGGAGAACTCGAATTCAAATTGTATATCGGTGTGAAGGTTATCAGAGCCATACCGATGACACGCGCAGAAGTGGAAATGCGGCTAGATAGGCCAATTGGGGGGAAAGAAACTGGCGAAGGGTACTTGGTTGAGTATCCAGACGGCTATCAATCGTGGTCCCCCAAGGATATTTTTGAATCCGCCTATCGCGAATTCACTGAACCTGAAGTGAAGGTTTTGGCCGCAGCTTTATAACCCCGCACCACAGGCGAACAACCAGCAAGATGATTAGCGGCTTTTCTGGAAGCAACAAGCAACTTCGCTAAAGCTTTATGCTTTGTCGCACATCTGAAGAAGTTTAACCAGCGCTTCGGCGCACAACCGAAGGAGAGATAGCACATGGAAAACATTCTGTACTGGCCCGCATTTGAACTGCGGTTCCCCGCCCTTCCCAAGAGCCGCACGCTCGGCGCGTGGGCACTGATTCTGCTGCTTTTCATACTGCCCTTCCAAACGGGATGCTCTGGAACCCAGGTGGCGCAGAACATCGTCAACTGGATGCCGTCACTCCAAGCGGCGGTAACCACAGTGGACAGCACAGCCTCATTGCTGGCACCGCAATATGCACCGATCTTCACGGCTGCGACGATAGGCTTCGATGCTGCTGCGACGCTTGTCGTGGCCCAGGCTAAGGCATACCTGGCCAACCCATCATCCTCCGTGCTGGCGCAACTACAGTCTGCCGTTCTGGCCTTCCAGAGTTCCGTAAGCGCTTCCGTGCTTGCCGCCGCCAAGATTACCAACTCTGCCAGCCAAGCCAAGGCGTTGAACGCAATCAATGGGGTATCGACGATCATCACCGCCATTATTGCGCTGCTTACGACCATCAAAGGGGCGACGGTGACGCCGGCCAGCGTGACAGCCACCAAGCTCTCAGAGATTCGGCCTTACCTCGACGAGAAGCAGAGCGTGGCAATCGTAGCAAACCACTACGGCATCACGACCGAAGAAGCACAGGTCGATTACTCTGTCGGCATGGCGCGACTGCAAGCGGCCGGTTTCTAACAACGGTTTTAACTGGGAATGGGCGGGGCCTCCTGGGCGCCGCCCGATTTTTTGAGGTAAGCAATGAAAACATCGCAGGCAGGAATAGAATTCATCGCCAAGAACGAGGGGTTTGCGCCGACAGTGCAAGGAGACTTCGGCCACGAGGTTATCGGTCACGGCCACGATCTTCTTCCCGGAGAGAGATTCCCGAACGGTATCACCGAGGCCGAGGCAGACACTCTACTTGCGGCGGACACTGCCAAAGTCGATGCGGCTATGAACGCGCAACACTTGTCGCTCGACTTCAATCAAAACCAGTGGGATGCGGTTGCCGACTTTACTTTCGAGTGCGGTTCCGGGGCACTAATTCAACTGCTGGCGCATGGCATCGACCAGATACCTGCGCAATTACCCCGATGGGTCCATGCCGGAGGTAAAGTACTGCCAGGAATGATCGCGCGGCGTGCGGCAGAAGTGAAGATGTTCAATTCATAGGAAAGGAGTCGCAGAGTCCAGAGCGGCAAAAAGGCCACCCAAGAAGTTATGCTTGGGTGGCCTTTTCCGTTCGGGATGCCGCAAAGGTTAGGGGGTTGGTGTGGTGAACGCGTTGACTACCGACTGTGTGAGTTGAGCTGGAGGAGGCGCGGACGCGTTCGTGGTGACGGTGAAGGGAATAGTCCAGGTTGACACCACGCCATCCGTGTCAGTCACGGTGCAGGTCGTCGATCCGCTGATAGCGCCGGTAGAGACGGCCACGCCCGTAAACAGAATCGAGTTGGCGTTCTGAATGACGGCGGTAGCCGATGGATCGTTGAAGGTGACGGCCAGATTGGAGACAACGCCGTTTGAGGGCGTGACGCCATCGGCCAGCAAGGGAGTAACTACATCGGTCGAAGTCTGTCCCACGTTGAATACCAGAGCATTGTTTGCCATGATTGAAACTCCTGAGAACACGTTCGCTACTGTAGAGGTTATGAGTTGCGGTTCGAGGCGCCGTTCGATGCGCTCGATTTTATGGTTCAAGCAGCGGAGTTCGTCCAGGGTCTGCCGTTGCCGTTCAAGGATTTCCAAAATCTGTCGTTCGTAGAACATCGGGCAAACCTCCAATCCAAGCCTACAACATTTCCGGTAGGGCGTGTATGGTCAAGATTGACCTGCCGACGCAGCGAACCGCTCCGAGGCATACTCTTAGGGTTCAGCCTTCCCGGACGCATCCAAGCCTTCCACATCGCAAGAATAAATATCGGCTGACTGCATTTTTAGCTTGACACGGTTACACGGTGGGTTTACCATCTCGAAAGAAAGGGGAAATAGGTGATGAATCTCATGGATATACCAGCGACACGTGATCGGATTGATGGGTACGAGGCCGTCATCCGTGGGCTTGATATTGTGATTGCTGCCGACGAAAAACTGGTGGCCCTGATTGAACGCAGGATTACCATAGCGAAGTCCGACCGCTCGAAGTTACGGCAGACTGTCAGGTTGCTTTTCGAGAAGATCGACAATGCAGGGCGTAATCCCGACCGGCCTCTTGCCGATTTGGAGCGTGAAACTCAAATCGCAGCGATGCCCGAATTTTGAAAGTTTCCCGCCTCACACCCTGTAACGGGGCACGCTGAGTTGTGCGTACTACTGAAGAGGGGCGGGGAAGCAACCCAGTCACAAGAGGGAACCATGAGCACAGAAATTGCCACACGCGGATCACTGATCGCCGACATCGAAAAGGTGATGATCGGCGGAGACCTGTCAACGCTGAAAGCAGACGAGCGTCTGAATTACTACAACGCCGTCTGCTCCAGCCTTGGCCTGAACCCACTCACCAAGCCATTCTCGTACATCGAACTGAACGGCAAACTGCAACTCTACGCGCTCAAAGACTGCACGGAGCAGCTTCGCAAGATTCACACCGTATCGATCACGCAAGTAGACCCGAAACAGATCGGCGATTTGCTGGTGGTGGTAGCATCGGCCTCAGACCGCGACGGCAGAGTGGACTCGTCTACAGGCGCCGTGAACATGAAGGGACTGTCTGGCGAGAACCTTGCTAACGCCATGATGAAGTGCGAGACGAAGGCCAAGCGCCGGGTAACGCTCTCCATCTGCGGCCTCGGGATGCTGGACGAAACAGAAGTCCAGACCTTGCGCGAACAGGGCGTGGCTACCGAACCGGAAGGCAACAAGTGGGAAGCGCCGACAGCGATTCCGGCGGTTACGAAGCAGCAAGTCGCCCAAGCCCACGACCAGCCACCCGCGCCGGCCTCTGGAGAACCCGATATACGCCCTCGTAGCCAAAAGGGCGCCCAACCCACCACCCAACCGTATCCAGAGCCACAGGGCCAGCCCCAAGAGCAGCACGAGGACCTACAGGGCGAAGTGGTAGGCGCTGAGCCGGTTATTACCGATAAGCAGCGGAAGATGTTTTTTGCCATCTCAAGAAGCGCCAACTTGACGGACGACCAAGTAAAGGGCGCCCTTGCTCAAGTCGGCATCCACTGTCACCGTGACTCGATACCAAAGAGCCGGTTTCAAGACGCTCTCCATGCCATCGACCCCACATTCAAATTCCACCAAGACAAGCCCGCTAACTGAGGTGCGATATCGCACCTCCAAGGAGAACCGTGCTAGTAGTCATGCAGATGCGCTTGATTCGCGGCAAGAATATCGTCAGTGCCGGTTACGACCCTGTGACCGGCACCCTGCGAGTCGCGTTCGGCAAGTCGGGAGAGTACGACTACAGCGGCGTACCAGAAGACAAGTTCGTTTCTCTATGCCGTGTGCCGTTTCCCGATTCGTACTACCACAAAGCAATCAAGGGAAAATTTCCTTGCGTTAAGGTGGTTGACCCACCGGAGGAACCAAATGGAACAGGAACCAAGATTCAAGACACTTCGGGACGAGATAGCGATAGCCGTCCTGGTAGCGATCATCAGCAGGGGGGACATGGACACGGAGATGGATGTGGCTCCGTACTGCAAGGATGCATACACGATAGCCGATGCAATGCTGGCAGCGCGGGAGGTAGAGTAGTGGAAATCTTTGGACCGCAAGACGGCGTTACCTTCGTCGAAGAGGGTCACGTCTATTACCTCAAGGGCCAGCGGATACCATTCTCGCTGACTCAAATCCTGGAGCTATCCGGCCTCTCGCGGCAACCCACAGAGCCGAGCGAGATTGCGGCGCGGCCGGCGGCGGCGAAGCGTGGCACCAGAGTACACGAGTACACGCTTTGGGACGACCAGGGAGAACTCGATCTCGACGATCTGAAACCTTGGCCGGAGTATCACAACCGCGTACTTGGCTGGCGGCAGTTCCGAGAGGATTTCAAGTTCCAGCCTGACCTGACTGTGTGCGAAGTTCCTGTTGCTGTCCGGGTCAATGGGATGCTTTACGCGATGAAGCTGGACGCTTACGGAACCATCGGCGAAGGGGAGAGCATCGCACTGGCAATCGTCGAGAAGAAATGCACCGCGAGCGAGGAATCGTCACACGCCCTCCAAACGGCGGGCCAAGCGATCCTATTCAAGGCGAAGGCGGAAGAATTGAAGCTCTCTCTTCGCCGATTCGTGGTGTACCTGTTCGATAAGGAAACCTCTGCGGGCAAGTTCTATCGCTGCGTGGAACACACTGACCGCCAAGACGAGAAGATATTCGTGGGAGCGGGTCTGACCAACGTCTACTACCGCCACAACAAAGGACTGCTGAAATGAGCACATCAACTGCACTTACGCTCGAAGCGCAAACGACTAGTTTGCAAGTGGACATCAAGGAGCAGCTTGCCGCCTTCTTCGATGCCCTTCCTGAACTGAACTCACTCATCGCCCAGGGAACGGCGCTGGTGGAACAGTCGAAGTCCATAACCGTATTTCAGCGTGACCAGCGAGGCCAGATCACCGTCTCGGACGGCGAAGCCTTTCTCAAGGCCACGGAGCAAGTCCAGGCGCTTAAGTCTGTGGTGGAGCAGATGGAAGAGGTGTACGAGCCTTTCGCCGCGGCTCTGTTCAAGGCGCATCGAACCGTGACCGGGTTACGCGCCGGGAACGTGGCGGAGCCGAACGGCGAAATCAAGCGCCTGAAACTGGAGCGGGAGCAGTACGCCGCCGAAGAGGACCGCAAGGCAAGATCAGCGGCTCAGGCAGCCGCCGAGGAGGCTCGGAAGGCTGAGGAGGCTCGTTTGACCGAAGAGGCCCGTGTCGCCGCCGCTGAGGGCAATACGGCGCTGGCAGAGGCCATTCTGGAAGAGGCAGTATCCGTCGAAGCACCTCCCGCAGTCGTCCAGTCCACAGTGCCGACCGTCCAAGGGCTTTCCTTCCGCTCAGTGTGGGAGTGGGCCTTGCTCGACGTGACGAAGCTCAAGCCGGAATTCCTGCTGGTCAACGACAAGGCAATCAACGCTTTGGTTCGGACTCAGCACAAGGCGACCGAGATGATGGTCGGATTCGGAGCTATCACCGTAACAGAACGCAAGATCCCGGTGGACAGGTAAATGGAACTTCGGCCATATCAACGGAAGTTCTTTGCCCAAGTCCGCGAACGCTACGACGCCGGGGTTACGAGACAACTCGGCGTCTTGGCTACCGGATTGGGCAAGGCTGTACTCTTTGCAGCGTTGCGAGAGCAGATGCAGTTCCGCAAGAAGGTGATGGTTTTGGTCCATCGTGAGGAGCTTGCGACACAGGCAGCGGATAAGCTCTTGCGGTGGAATCCAGACTTGCGCGTAGGCGTCGAGATGGCGAACCGCTACTCCGACGTGGACGGAATCTTCCCGGATACGTTCGTTGTGGCCTCTGTTCCGACACTCGGGCGCCGGGGGAGCGCACGCATCAAGAAGTTCCTGCCCGACGAGTACGACTGCATTGTCTCCGATGAAGCGCATCATTCCAGCTCCCCGCAGTGGCGCAACGTCTTGACTCACTTCGGCCTGACGGAGCCGGGCGGAACGATTCTCTCGCTTGGACTGACCGCTACTCCGAACCGTTCTGACGGGACTGGATTGCGGCAGAACTTCGATGAGATCGTGTTCGACATGGGAATCCGCGAGGGCATCGAAAGCGGCTACCTTGTGGACCTGCGCGGCATCCGAGTCAACACGAAAACGAACCTCGACAAAGTGAAGACACGTGCCGGAGACTTCGCCGAAGATGAACTGGCCGACGCGGTGAACACGGTCGAGCGCAACGCTATTATCGTCAAGGAGTGGATGGCTGCGGCGTATGGCCTGAAAACGGTCGTATTCACCGTGGACATTCAGCACGCAGTAGACCTTGCGGCGGCGTTCTGCAAATGCTCGGTTCCGGCCGATGCGGTATGGGGAAGCGACCCCGACCGAAAAAGCAAGCTCCACCGGCACAGGACGGGCCAGATTACCGTTCTCTGCAACTGTGCGGTGCTGACTGAGGGCTACGACGACCCTGGCATCAAGTGCATTGTCCTGGCTAAGCCTACGAAGTCCACGCTGCTTTTTACGCAGATGATCGGACGGGGAACGCGCATCGACGACGGGAAAAGTGATTGCATCCTCGAAGGAACCCCGGTTTTAACCGATAAAGGACTTGTTCCAATAGAGCAAGTACGTATTACAATGAAGGTGTGGGACGGTCAAAATTGGGTGAGCCATGGCGGGGCTGTTTGCCGCGGCGTTCAGGAGATTGTCGAGTATGAAGGACTTTACGCAACCCCAGATCACAAGATGTGGACCTGCGAAGGGTGGAAGGAAATCGGACTTTGTAAGTTACAAGGGACTCCTCTCTGGAGAGGAGAGTTGGGTGGGGAGGCGATCGAAGTCCCTGCTCATATCGCGCCACGAGGCGAAGCTGTCACCCGACGGGTCGAGGGTAATGGTTATGGCTGGATGTACGACATGTGGAAGAGAAGGGTTCTGGGCGGCGGGATACTTCGCGGAGGGACGTGCCGGATGCCGCCCGTGTGGAAACCCGATTACTGTCCCTCATTGGCTTTCCGCACGAACGAACCAAATGAAGGATCGTTGCTCGAATCCAAACAACAAGCGATACGCGGACTATGGAGGAAGGGGCGTCAAGTTTTTGTTCGATTCGCCTCTAGATTGTGCGGTCTATATCAAAGAGGAGTTGGGATTGGATCGGAGCAGGCAGATAGATCGAATCGACAACGACGGGCACTATGCGCCAGGGAATCTTCGTCTGTCAACGAAACAGCAGAATCAATCGCACACGCGGAAGCATCAACTAGCGCCATCTTTTCACGAGTTCCGCGCCCGTTACCCAGAAGTGAGGTATGCGGATTCTACCCTCAGGCGGCTTATCTGGCTCGGACTATCTTTCTCTCAAATAAGGGAGCGGTGGAAAATCCCGTCTTCCAAGCCAAAGGGCGTGTATGGGACATTCTCAATGCCGGACCCCTACATCGCTTCACTGCATCGGGATTCATAGTTTCAAATTGCCTGATTTTGGATGTCGTGGACAACACGACAAAGCACTCGCTCGTGACCATGCCGAGCCTTCTCGGATTGCCGGCGAACCTCGACCTCAAAGGAAAGTCGGTTATCAAAGCGAAAGAGCAGTTTGAGCGCGTGGCAAAGGAATTCCCTTCTGCGGACCTTTCCGGGGTGCTGTCGCTGTCCAAGCTCGACTCCATCGCGGAGAACATCAGCCTGTTCCAAGTGAGCTACCCCCCGGAAATTAGCAAGCTCTCCGAGTTGGGCTGGAGAAAGAGTGGCGACGGGTACATGCTGGCCGTAAAGCGCGACCTCATCACCATCACCAAAGACTTGAGAGACGAGTACAAGATAGTCGGGAACCTCGAAGGCCAGGTAATCACGCTATCGGCTCAGAATCTACCGGGGGCCTTCAACGTTGCCGACGGGCTCGTATCGCGCGATCTGATTAACGTGGTGCGGCGCGATGCGCGATGGCACGGCGACAAGCCAACAGAGAAGCAGTTAGGGCTATGCCGAATACTAAAGATTCCAGTTCCTGACGGCGTTACGAAAGGCCAGGTGTCCGCAGCTATCGACGCCAAGCGGGCACAGATAAGGAGCAGAGCATGAGCATCAGCGAAATACTATCAAGGACAGCGGTAACAAAGGAAGTCGTCCAGTGTCCATGTTCCGGCGCTCACGGAGAGAAGTGTGCCTGCCGAGGAACGCACTGGGTGAAATCCTGCGAAAGCTGCGAGGGTTCTGGATGGAACGCGAAGATGCAGAAAACGTGCGGGCCATGCAGGGGTAGGGGATGCGTCACTGCCGTATCTCCGGGGAAAGCATGACGGCAAGCCAGATAGCTCGTTCCCTTCATGGAGTGAAGGCGGGACGCGGGTTCATGTGCCGATGCCCATGCTCTCGTCTTCACTCTCACGGCGACCGCAGCCGCAGCCTTAGCATCCGAGAGAGTAACGATGGATGGGTGATGCTGAAATGCTTTGCCGGATGCACGCGGGCTGAAATACTGGATGCGATGGGTTTGAAGGTCCGCGACTTGGCTTTACGCAGCCCGCCCGACAAGGCTGCGATGGAGGCGATTCGGGCCGAGCAAGAGCGACGAGATGCCCTGAAAGAGCGGCGAACGGAACTGCTCTGGCTGGCGAAAAAGAGAATAGAATACTGGCGTCGGAAGGTGCAGACGCTTGGACGGTCACTCGACAAGTGGCCCGACCTACCTAATCTGGCGCGGGATTTCCACCACGCCCTCAACATGGAAAGGCGGTGTCAACGAATATGGGAAACGCTATGACCACAGGTGCGATATCGCATCTCCAAATGCCCCTAGCAGAGCCGGATTACTTCAAGATAGGATTACTCCCTGACAAAGAGGCGGCAGACGCTCTCAGGTCAATTCTGAGCGCCCTAGACGCCGCAGAAGAGCAAGTTGAAAGCTGGCGTGATCGAATATACAACCGGCGCATGTGCTGTCTGAGAATCTATCGGACAAGGAATCTATGGCGGCTGGACATCGACCCGACGAGTGATCGACCGTTCACTTCGATGGATTCGTGGTTGGAAGCGATGTTCCCTGGCGGAACGTCCCGCTACGCCAAAGAAGCAGCCGAAACGGAAAAGGCGCTCTCTGATGTTCCAATCAAGATACTTGCCGAGACGCCGCGGTGCAATGCCCGGACACTCGCCAGCAAGTACATCTCCGATGATTGCCGTAAAGACCCGGCAGTTCACAAGGCAATGGTCGAATCCAGCGAGAAGGGCTTCCGTCAGATGCTCAACACAACCCACGGCCAGGCCCTTGAAGCGCCAGAAACGCTGAAATTCACTTACCCACATGGAGATGCCGAGCAGGTGCGCAAGTATCTGGCATGGGTGATCTCCAAGGCCGAACTGGATGAAGGCGACTATCCGGCAGCCCTACTCTACTTGGCAATACATGAAAACCAAGAGCACCTCGCCGAAGAGGAACAGCCGGCATGAAGCCTCAGCACTTCCCGCTCACCGTGTCTTACTTCTGCCAGGACTGCAAAGAAGTGGGGAATAGCTCCCGGTCGTGCGCGTGCTGTGGGAGCCGGTCCCTGCTCAGCTTGGCGAACGTCCTGAACCGAGAATCGCTGGATGACTATGGCACGGAAAAGGCCCTGTACGAGATCGAGAAGCAGGAGACGATGAAATGAAGAAATCGCCAATACTCACTATCAAATGCAAATGTGGGCATCCCTGTTCTGACCATCGAGGTCTTACCGGAGATTGTTGTAATGTGAGTGCCTATCAGCATCCACACGTCTGCCAGTGCCCCGTTTTCAAGAAGGGCAAGCAATGACTATCCGAAGTGGTGTTGTGGGCAGGACGGGCAGGCTAAGGCTCACGGGACAGGCATTGGCCGACCTTCGGCGCCGGGTGTTCGTCCGTGACGGCTGGAAGTGCCGGAAATGCTCTGCGCCCTGCTCATGGGCTTCCGGCCATCTGGCGCACATTCAAAGCCGGGGCGCTGGCGGAAGCGACACCGAAGAAAATACCAGATTACTTTGTGGAGATTGTCACTATGCCGAGCATAACCCAAAAGCGATACCAAGTCCCTCAGCCTCTTAGTGTTGGCGAGGAAACCTTCGCCCGCGATTGCAAGGTTTATGGCCTTGATCCAGAGCGGGAAGTCGAACTGATCCCCGGCCGGCACTGGCGCTTCGACTTCTACTTCCGAGAGCACAACCTGGCTGTTGAGATCGAGGGTGCTACAAAGTACGGAAAAAGCCGCCATTCCAAAGGCGAGGGCTTTGAAGAGGATTGCCGGAAATATAACTCCGCTGCTATCGCCGGAATCATGTTGCTCCGATTCTCAACGGCAATGGTAGAGAGCGGAGAAGCTATCGACACAGTTCGTGAACTA
>Ga0224535_1000513_pt1 | contig 11146 bp, 9 predicted proteins | sample 714E13034metaG_FD_179898 | JGI IMG/M metagenome (GOLD analysis project Ga0224535, IMG submission 179898) | Peat soil microbial communities from Stordalen Mire, Sweden - 717 E1 30-34 | ecosystem: Environmental > Terrestrial > Soil > Wetlands > Peat | place: Sweden: Norrbotten County, Stordalen... | reverse complement strand
CAGTGGACCGAAGTGCCAACAGCGAGTATCGGCAATCCAGTCTGGTCGAGTGACAGCCGTTCGATTTACTATCACTCGTTTATGGAACGGGATCTACCGATTTATAAGCTCGACGTGCAAACCCACAAGCAGGAAAAGATATTTCAGCTCGGAGATCTGCAAGTTTCCGACGCTGCCGATTATTCATTTCAAGGCGTTTCCCCAGATGGGTCGCCGATTCTTTCGGTTCACTTGTGGTCGGCGGATGTCTATCAGATCGCCTGGAGGCACCCGTAGTTAACTACGCACTGACAGTATAACGATGGCGTTGTACGCGTACACGACGGCAATTGGCAAGATGACGGAGGGCCGCTGTGGCACCCTCGAGGTTTGGAGGAGACTTGCCATGATGCAGCCCGAGAACGCTGCCGCCGTTATCCAGCCCTGTACTCCCGGCACTCCCAGTGTCTCTAAATGTATCCCTTTTGGAACGGTCAACTCGGGCTAATCGGCTTCATGGTCTCGAATGTCCGGTTTATTCATTGAGGCGATTTCCTGCGTTTCGTTGGGCAACCCCGACGCGGCGGTTGGTCTTGCGGATGAAGTTGTCGCGATTCAAAGTGGGCAGGTCGCTGAGATACTGAAACTCGCGATATTCAGAATTCTATGGTTGAGGTGACCTAGATAGCCGGTATCAGGGAAATGCATTTCTCTGATGCGTGGGTGATAATTCCCTGTTCGGTATGCGTCTTGAATTTCGGATAACGACGAATAAATAGCGTTTATTCAGCAATATGGAGAACCCTTTTCCATTAGACTTTGGGGTCGAAATCGTGAATTTCCCTGTATTTTTCCCTGTTAGCAGGGAATTCGATCCAGAGACGGGTTCGCAGAAGACTCCTTCCACCGCCAGAACCCTTCCAAGAACATCCAGAGAAATGACATAAAGCCTAGCAAATGCTAGGCCTTATGTCTTTCTGCGTTCAGAGCCATCCAAGGGAAGCCATGCTTGCAGGGGGTACTTTAGGGGTAATACTGTTCACTAAGTGAGATTTGTGGCATTCAGTATGAGACAAGGACAGGAGGCCAGAGGTGGCGCGTACTCGTTTGCAAACCAGAACCGGGAAACTCCAGTTATGGCGGGATGAGAAAAACGGGGCGGGTCACTCGGCTGAATATGATACTGGCTTGGGGGCAAAGAAACTCAACAGTCCGGCAGACGAGAGTCAGTCCTGACAGGCGACCAACAGACTGGAATTCGCTATTGGATCTTCAGCCGGTCTGGATAAGCACCTCGGGCTGTTCCCGTCAGTGGACGTTGTTTCCCGAAAAGATCGGTGAACACTTGCCGACTTCAGGGGATTGCAAAGAGCCGAGTGCTGTGCTGACTGAACTGGGCGCTGGACTCCGCGAACCAGAGAAGGCGCTCACTCGATTTTTTCAAACTCGCAATGCCCAGATCAATAAGCCGTACTCCTTATTTGCAGGTACTGAGATCTCTCACCTGCGCGGGCGGACCTATACACACACAAGAAGTTCTTCTGATTTTCTCGAAAGGTCAGCCTCAACGGCAGCCGGATTTTTGAGCCGGCGCTGTTCCTTAGGCGGACCACTCTGGCCAAGCCCTGTGTGCAGTGCGATCACTCCTCAATGTCCACCGCATTAGACTCTTGATTCGGCTGAGTGGGCATCGGTCCCTGCCGTCAGGCGATCCGGTAGGTCGAGGCGCGCCGCACCAATGCGGTTGTCGGCCATACCATAATAGACGTCGAAGCGATTGGGATTGCCAATATCGTCGCGCCGGTCTATGCCGGTGGGAAACACGACATTGGCGACGATCCCTTCACGTTCTTGCGGCAGCACTGGCGTCAACACCGGTTCTGCCGATCGATAACGAACCACGCGCGGGTGCTCCTTTGAGAGCACCATCACGCCGGCCGAGTAGCACAAATGATGATTGTTGCTGCCAACAGTCGCCACATCGGAGACACCGTGGTAAACGATCAGCCAGCCGTGCTTCGTCAGGATGGGCGGAGTTCCGGCGCCGATTTTGAGCCTCTCCCATGGCGACACCGGAGTCGCCAATCGGTGATGGGACGTGAACTGGCTCAGGCGACGCGGTTCAGGACCTATCAACGCGGGCGAGCAATAAGAAATCCAGATACTCTCCCGATCTAGATCCACCTCACGGGGCGCAGGATGGCATGCCGTCTCCTCTGGACGAGTACCTGGAAATAGCGGACGGTGAAGCATACCCAATTCCCGTTGCCCGGAGGAATCAGGGATCGCGACAGGGAAAAGGCTCGCGTCCTTGTCGTCCACGCTGCTCAATTCGATGCCGTGCCAATGAGCGTAAGTTGCAAGCCCGAGACGCGTCCAATGGAAGAGGTCTTCCGACAGGGCCAGGGCGATCCTTGGGCCCTGGGGCGAAAATGCGGTGTAGGACATTATGTAGCGCTGAAGAGGTTCAACATACGTAATGCGCGGATCCTCACACCCACCACTGCCGTCGGGCCGTTTTTCATAATCGGCTTCAGGCTCCAGTGCGATGCCAAGCCTCTCGACCGCTGCCGGATCGCCGGCTTCGTTGAATACCACCCGCGCAATGCCTATGCGCGAGTAATTTCCCTTCGCGACCAGCCGCGGAAACAGGTACAGTTCCCCGTCAGGGCCGCGAGCGGCGGCTGGATTCAGAACACCTTCGACCTCCAGGGGATTTCCGGGTTCCGGCTCCATCAACATCCCTAGACGGTGCAGCTTGAATTCGTTCATCTATACTCCTCAAGGAGCCGCACTTGGCACCTTAAAAGCTCGCACCTGTTGATTGTCGCTCAGACATGCGATGATTGCTTCGATAACCCGCTTGGTCTCATTGGGACCACGAACCGGAATGGAAATAACACCCGCCTGTTCAGCTGGATAGTCGTTTCCTCCAACAAACAACGCGTCTCCTATATAAATCATTTCTTTCACAGATATGCCAAGTGTTTCTTGCAGCTTTTTGATCCCGTAGGCTTTGTCAATGCCTGGCTTAGTGATATCGATGGATGTCGCACCGCCTATGCGGACCGAGAATTCAGGAATCAGAGTATCAAGGATTGCTTTGATCTTTTTCCGCTTGGCGAAATCAGCATCCCATTTCTCCTTCTCCTCCAGCGGGGCCTGCTGGCCGAGCGCTGAATAGGTTATTTGGCTTCCACGATCTTCGATGGCGTCTCCCCATGTCTTTTCGACATGGAAGCCCGCGGTTCCAATCGCTTTCTTCAAGGAACTCACGATTTTCTGTTTTCCATCGGCCGTGATGTCTTCTGAATAGAGCTTCTTCCACTTTCCTGTGTACTGAAAGAACTCTGTTCCGCAGGTGGGAAGGATGGATAGTCTTGCCAGGCTTTCGTCCTGTGGAAGCTTTGAAAGCACCTGCTTTTCAAATTGCAACCAAGCGCCTCCGGAGATGACTGCAACTTTGACGACACCGAGCAGGTCATGCAAGAGGGACGCCATTTCGGCATCGAGAGGTGATTTGCTGGCGGCGAGCGTTCCATCAAGATCAAAGACAATCAGCTTTTTCATTATTCATCCACCTCTTAACATTTGGAGTCTCAATTAGAGTTGTCGATCTGCGCGCCATCTGGTTGTTGACCGGTTCCGAACTGTTCGGGCAGAGCGATTTCCAACAACGTCACTGCATTGTCTGGATGAAATGTACACGCTTCGGTCACCGCCGGCAGGAGCCATACTTCGCCCTTGCCAACGGCATAATTGACGCCGCCGCATTCGAGTTTTCCCAGGCCCTCAATGCAGGCCAGCACCTGCGGCATATCCCTTGCGCCTACGGTAAACGGCGATTGTCCGCGCAGACGCCACAGCAAGAATTGATGACAGTCAAAGAGTCTTTCGCGCACCACGGGCGCAGTGGTTACTACACAGGGAGTCACCAAACCACTGTTGCTTGCTCGAAAATCAATGCTGGCAATCGCTCGATCGATCTGGAGTGGCCGCAGCTGCCCGGTCTTCGGGTCAACATGGTCCCAGTCATAAAGGCGGAAAGTTACATCGCTGTTCTGCTGAACCTCAAAGACAACAACACCGCCGCCCAAAGTGTGAACCGTTCCAGCAGGGATAAATACTCCGTCGCCCGGCTTCGGGGCGATGCCCTCGAGGTGGTCAGCAATGGTTCCGTTGACGATTGCATTCCGCAGATCGCCGGCAGCCGTGCCAGGTTTCAGGCCGGCGTAGATGCAGCTTCCGCTCCCTGCCTCAATCACGACCCAGGCTTCGGTCTTCCCGGCCTCGCCTTTTGGAATAAGATCTGGGTGCGCATCGCTGGGATGCACCTGCACAGACAGCATTTCGCGTGCATCGAGAAACTTGAGGAGCAGCGGAAAGCGGCGAAAACGCAGAGCCAGCTTGCCCATTAGCGGCTCCCGATATTGTTCCATCAATTCGCCGATCGTTTGTCCCTTGAGCGGTCCATTGGCAACCTGGCTTTGATAATCGTCGCGGTCGCTGAGCACCCATGCTTCGCCAATGGGACCGTCACCCGGCAGCGGGGTGGAGAGCAGGCCGGCCAAACGCCTCCCACCCCACAGCCGATATTGATAAATTGGTTCGAAACGCAAGGGATACAAAGATATCCGGCTCATTGTGTGTCACCCAGCTTTCAGGATCCTCCGTTGGCGCTTGATCGATGTCAACAGCGACCGCTGCAATCGCGTGTGCCGGCAGGTTGCCGTGATCAATGGTCGGCTCAGGGAGTTACTTCGGCGCGATTATTTTGCGACGGCTGCTGGCATCGGCTGTTGAGATAGGTGGTGTGGAACCCATGCCAAGTCGCCACTCAGAACGTAGACAGCGAGCGCGGCAGCCATGAAGACAGCGCCTACCCAGAAGCGCCAGTCACGGTGCATGCGCTTCCAGTAAGGACCGGGGCCCGGTTCGCTGCCTTCACCACTATTTCCCTCATGGTTGTGCTTGCTTCCTGTCATCTCTTCTCCATTTCGGCAGAGTATTCGCCGCGACGCGCAGCCTGGTTGCAGCGTGCGCGGTGATACAAAGCCTGCTGGGCCGCCAATACGTTGGCTATCTGGCCCTTCCAAATTTCCAAAGCCGGCTGCTGAATGGCGCGGGCAAACGAAAATGCCAGCGCCCACGGCAAATGCGACTTGAATCTCACGTTCATCGCATTCAAACGGGCCGAAGCCAATTCCGCTGGTTGGCCGCCTGACAAGAACGCAATTGCCGGAACGGCAGCGGGAACGGCCCGCAAGAGGCAATTCACCGTCGCGTCGGCTACTTCCTCCACAGCTTCTTGTTTGGGGCAGGTCGATCCAGGAAGTACCATATTGGGCTTCAGGATTATTCCTTCCAGCATGACCCGTTGCGTGTAAAGCTGGCAGAAAACTTCTCGCAGCACCTTTTCTGTGATCTCGAAGCAACGATCCAAGGTGTGGTTGCCTTCCATGAGAACTTCAGGCTCAACGACTGGAACCAGTCCCGCCTCCTGGCAGAGTGCCGCATAACGAGCCAGAGCATGGGCGTTGGCATGAATGCAACCCCAACTTGGGATACCGTCGTCAATAGCAATGACTGCGCGCCATTTGGCAAACCGGGCGCCCATGCGAACGTATTCAGCAAGGCGGTCGCGCAATCCATCCAAGCCTTCGGTCACTTTTTCACCGGGATGTCCTGCCAACTCCTTGGCGCCAGTATCCACTTTGATTCCCGGAATGATTCCCGCCTCGATGAGGATTTGGACAAAAGGGATGCCGCCTTTTGTTTCCTGACGGATCGTCTCGTCGTAGAGGATCGCCCCGTTGATGCTCTCACCGAGCCCTTGAGTGGTCACAATCAATTCGCGATAGGCTCGCCGAGTCTCTTCGGTCTGGGGAATCTCCAAGCTGGAAAATCGCTTGTTGCATGTCCCAGTGCTTTCATCCATTGCAAGCAGGCCTTTGTCGCCTGCGACAAGGGCCTGAGCGGTGTCTCTAAGCGTTTGCGATTTCATTTGTGCCTGCTCCGCTTTGTGCTTTGAATCTCAAAAACCTGAATCTACCGCGCGTAAACCTTCGTGGGCCATATGGCGGCCCATATGCTGCAAAAAACCTAACTGAGAATGACCGGACGTGGATTACCTTTTAGCTTCGCTTCTGCCCTCGATTTGGACGCCTTTGTCTGGCAAACGCAAGAGCTGCTCCGGCTCATTTTATTGAGCCGGGTTAGCCAGCAGTTGTTTGAGCGAGTTGATTGCTTTTTGAGCTTCTGCAAGTTGAGCCATGGCTTGATCACGGGCCGCTTTCGACATGGGCGCCTGAACTCCGCCCTGATGTGTTGGCAAACTTCCTGACTGTGGTGGCGCTGTTCCGAACAAGGAGCTTAGCGCTTCGTCGAGTGTTGGCTCCATTACGACCTTATCTCCAGTTGCCACGATCACGCGTTTAAGTTGAGGGAAATTCGTGCCCTCCGCCTTCAAGTAGAGGGGAACGACATAGAGAAAAGAGTTCTCAATCGGAATCACAATGAGCTTTCCGCGAATTACCCCTGACCCTTTCTGATCCCATAGCGTAAGTTGCTGAGAGATAGTTGTGCTCTGGTCGATCATGGCGCTGATCTGATTCGGTCCAAAAATCAGTTTGTCTTTCGGAAGCTCGTAAAACAGCATCTTCCCATAATCAGGGAAGTCACAACGCGCAGCCAGCCAGGCAATCATGTTATCCCTTTTCTGCGGCGTGAAAGGAGTCATGATGAGGTACTCAAGCTGTCCGCTTCCCGGAAGCTTCATCAGCATGTAGTATGGGTCCATTGGGTTAACCGCCCCCTCGTACTTTTCCTGCGGAGGAACCCAAAGATCCTCGCGGTTGTAGAAGACCTGCGGATCGGTCATATGAAAAGTTTCATACTGAGTTGATTGGATTCCAAACAGATCTTCGGGGTAGCGCAGATGAGCCTTCAGATCCGCTGGGAGTTCATTCAGATCTTTGAACACCCCAGGGAATGCCCGCTCGTACATTGCAAGAACAGGATCCTTGGGATCCATCACATAAAGTGATACCGTTCCGTCATACATATCCACAATGGCCTTTACGGAGTTGCGGATGTAGTTCATCCCCTGAGCCGAACCACTTGTCTGCGGGTTTGAGTAAGGGAAGCGATCCGAGACCGTATACGCATCCTGGATCCAATACTGCTTTCCTTCGCTCAATACCGCATACGGATCCTTGTCCAGCAGCAGGAAGGGAGCGACTTGCGAGACACGCTCTTGCACACTCCTCCATATCTGAATTCTGCTTTGCGGCCGAAGATAAGAGGTGAGCAAGATATTGACATCCTTCTGCGTCCATGCAAACAGTATCCTCTTCCAAATACTGTCGAGCGGTATTCCGCCTTTTCCCTGGTAGCTCGCATAAACGTTCTCATTGCCTTTTGGATAGTCGAACTCTTTGATCCCGGTTGAGACGATCTTGTACCCAGGCGCCACTTCGCCAAAGTAAATATCTGGCTGACTGATATTCATGCCGTACTGCGACTCGGAAGGAATATTTTCAAGAAGATATTGCGGCAGCCCTCCCCCGGTTGCCGTCGACACGAAGTTCATCACTAGCCCTTCGCCATGTGTGAATTCCAGATTCTCGTTCACCCATGTCTGCGCCCCTGCTGGAAGTTGCGACGCGAGTTCCCTGGATGCAAGCATCACTTGATGGTAGCCATCCGCCAGATGGTATCGATCGACATCCACGTTATAAAACTCGTAGTAGAGACGAATCGCCTGGGTCTGCTGGTAAGTCTGAAGCAACGGTCGTGAATCCCATAGACGTATGTTCTGGATCGTATCCTGATTTCTTGCAATCACTTCCGGTGTTAGATCAGAAAGAGCCGGATAAGCCGTTTCCTGGATATTGTCCAACTTATAAGCCATGCGCGTGAAGGCGATGTAATGGTTCAGATACGGCATCTCAAGGTTGAGCTCATTGGGTTTCACCACGAATGTCTGAAAGAGGTAAGGTAGCGCTAACACTCCAACCATATACAGTGCTACATAAGTCACGACGCCGGCGACCACCTGCCTCGTTCGCGGACGGACGAAACCGAATGCCAAAAGCACGCACGCCAGTGCCGAGGCGCCGGTCATCACCCAGAGGGCGACTCTTGTGACGTGCGCTGCAGCATAGCCGGCCCCGTGAACAACGCCGAGGGTCGAATAGACCAACTCATAGTGATCCAGAATGAAGCCCCATCCGAAGTTGGCCACGAGTATGAAGAGCAGCACGATAAAGTGCTGGGCGGTGCCATTGCGCAGCATGATCTTTCCGGTGGACTTGGACTGCCGTATTCCGAACAGCGCGCAAAAGCTAAGGATCGCGAGGGCCGACACCGTTAGAACAGTAATGCATCCTTGCAGCAATTCATAGAATGGGAGGCGGAATACATAGAAGCCAAGGTCGATACCAAAGAGAGGGTCCGCAACTCCAAACGATCCACCGTAGCGAAAGAGGAGGTACGTGTCCCATTGACCAGAAACACTAAGCGCAAACAGCAGCGAAAGGACCACAATGCCTGTATTGATAGCAAATACAAGCATCTTGGAGCTGACATCGATGTTGATTGTTCTGGTGGCGTCTGTGGGGTGCCGAAACGCCTTGCTGACGAAGCTGCTTCCCTCCGACACGTCGATGTTTTTCGCCGCAAAGCGAAGATTGATCCATAGATAGAGAAGTGAAATGAATAGACTTACGCCAAAGATTCCCCACTTTACGGATAGAAGGGTCCAGAATATGCCCACATAGTCGAGTTGCCGCATCCAAAGCCACTTTTGTACCAAGCCGAGAACGAGCGACAGAACGATGACAATTGCAATCAGGGCAAAGATACACCACTTTAGCAAAAAATTGATTGCAGGTGGCATAAGCCGCCATGCAGTTCCGCAGGGATCATTTGGATGAGGTGTGATCTTTTCAACATCTGATGGATTCATTTCTTATTCCTCCGCTCGCACAGGAATGCTTAACTCTAGCTGCTGCTACCTATTGGTGCGCGGCCATTAACAGCACTATCCGAAACTATGCACCGAGAAGTCCGGTCAAATTTGAACAGACGCACTATTTCTGCCAACCCTACTATCGTTTTGCCCGATTTCGGAGAGGCTCTCCAAGTTCTTGCTGGAGTCGTTAACTGAGCGGCGGTGGCCTCGAAAAACCACTGGCAACCCGGAGAAGGCAACCACGGCAGTGGCCGTTCACCAGACCGCCAAACCGAAGCCTGCAGCAAAGTTGGAGAAGGTTTCCAAGGCGCCTCACGCAAACACTAGCTGGGTGTCCGGCGATTACTACAGGGACGGCGACGGCTGGCAATGGGCTGACGGCTATTGGCTTGATAACCCATGGCAGGAGGCCACATGGATGCCCGGCCACTGGAACGAGCGCTGGTGGGGCTGGACATGGGTTCCAGGCTATTGGTACTGGGCGCGGCCCAAGCAGGATTGGTTGGGCGCCAGGAGTAGTCCACACAAAGCTCGCGTTGCCGCATGAAGACATTTCGTAAATCATCGGCGCCGGGAAACGATAACCAGCACCGGTAGGAGACTAAACATGTACTACTACTTTTGGGGAATGCATTGGTTTTGGTGGTTGTTTTGGGTCCTCCTCTGGATCATCTTCTTTTCCTTTATGATTCCGGTGAGACGAATTACCTATCGGCAAATGCAATCTCCTCTGCAACTCCTGCAAAGAAGATATGCCGCCGGGGAGATTACTAGCGAGGAATACGAAGAACGGCGGGCCAAACTCTTGCGGGACGTCAAAATAGGATAGGGCTCTCTACTTGCACTCAACCGGACCGGCGCCTTACCCTTTTCGCGTTTAATGCGGAAAGGGTGGGGCACCACGAACCCATCTTGGCAGCGCTCATGCCGGGCTAGACCATACCGTTACCGCGCATGCCAATGATGTGCTGGCCAAATTCTCCAAAGCTGGTATTGATACAGATGCCGTATACGCACAGTTGCTCGGAGAAGGGGTCGCATCCTTCGCCAAGTCCTGGGCCGATCTGCTGGCTTGCATCGAGTCTAAGAGCGAGACGCATGCCGTTGCATGAATAAGAAGCTACGGTTAGCAGGGCAGATGACGCAAATATCCCGATCTGCCTGTCGATCAACGTTGCCAAAGAATCTGCCGCGCTTCTAGCGGTACCGAAGCGTTCGGATGGTGGGGGATGATACGCGCAGTGTAGTCGCTTGCGGGACGAGTTGCGGATACGTGGGCCGAATAGGTCAGCACGCCCGGCGCATCGGCGCTGGGTTTGGGTGCAATCATCACCTCAAGAACAGGCCGGCCGCCCTGAACTGAGTCTGCATAGAGTTCGACTGTCAGTTGATCTGGATTGAGGTTGCCCGGAAAAACCTTGACCTGAAAGAAATGCTGGCCGTCGTGCGTCTCGATTTCCACCGCGCCAAATCGCACTGTGCTCCAATGCCGATCGATCTCTTGTTGCCAGTGGAGCAAATCCGCGCCAAGCGCGCTATCCTCGGCTGCACGCGCGTGGTAACCAGAAGCGGCCGGCAGATAGTGATTCTCGGTATATTCGCGGATGGCACGGGTAGCAGAAAACTCCGGTGTGAGTCGCGCCATACTCTCACGGATGCGTTCCAGCCACTTGGATGGCATTCCCTTTTCATCTCGCTCATAGAACTCTTCGATTACCTCATTCTCCAGCAAGCCGTACAAAGCTTCCGCCTCTGTGGCATCCCATGCCGGATCGTTTCCATGCTCTTTGCCGTCACCGATGGCCCAACCCACTTCAGGGGAATACGCCTCAGCCCACCAGCCGTCCAACTCAGAGAGATTCAGCCCGCCATTGACGAGGACCTTCATACCGCTGGTTCCGCAGGCCTCCCACGGGCGCCGAGGCGTGTTGATCCAAAGATCGATTCCCTGGACTAACTCCTGGGCCAGCATCATGTCGTAGTCGTTGAGGAAGACCACTCGTCCCTGTACTTCGGGGCGCTTGATGAAATTCTTCCACTGCTTGATGAGCTCTTGTCCAGGAATATCCTGAGGATGAGCCTTTCCGGCGAGGACTAACTGAACAGGGAATCGCGGATTGGAGAGGAGCCGTACCAGCCGCTCGGTATCGTGCAATAAAAGATTGGGACGTTTATGGGTGGCAAAGCGGCGCG
>Ga0224535_1000512_pt1 | contig 11151 bp, 9 predicted proteins | sample 714E13034metaG_FD_179898 | JGI IMG/M metagenome (GOLD analysis project Ga0224535, IMG submission 179898) | Peat soil microbial communities from Stordalen Mire, Sweden - 717 E1 30-34 | ecosystem: Environmental > Terrestrial > Soil > Wetlands > Peat | place: Sweden: Norrbotten County, Stordalen... | reverse complement strand
GACATTCACTGTTAAAGATAATGGTATTGGAATAGACAAAAAATATCAAAAACAAATATTTGAAGTATTTAGAAGATTACATACACGAAAAGAGTATCCTGGAACCGGTATAGGGCTTTCTATCTGTCAAAAAATCATAGAACGACATGGAGGAAAACTTTGGGTCGATTCAACCCCAAATATGGGTTCAACATTTTATTTTACAATTCCAAAGTGAATACTAAAGAATAGAAGGGATATTAATCATAAATAAACCTTATTAAAATATTTTTTCCCATTTGTTAATCATCAATCAAGAAGCTTGATGATAATTCGAGGAATATATTAATAAAAATTCGTTGTATTTACAGTCAAATTAAGATTTAATTTATTTTAAAAAAAAAGGGGGAAAAATGATTTTATTTTTTTCTAGGGATTATGGTTCCACCAATAACTGTTAGTATTGCTAGAATTAATCCTGCGATTGGTAGACCTGTGTGTTGCATTGGTATTGTGGTATTGGATGTTTTAATGAAATTTGAGTTGCTATTGATGAGATTGGTATCATTGGTTACGTTGGTATCATTGGTTAGTGTTGGGTCTGCTGTAACAGCTATGGATACTGTTTGATTGTCAATTGTTGTTGAGACACTTATTACTCCTTTTGTATTTGCAGTAAATAGGGACTTAGCCTGACCATCAACTAATATTCCTGTTGTTGGGTTAAAAGTTCCATTTGATCCTGTAAAAGTTACAGGTATCCCATCTGGCAATTTCCCATTAGCTGGATCATGATATGTTCCATTTGAATCGTACAATAATACCGCAGTAACTTGTGATGCGCCGTTTTTAATGATATTAGGATTTGCTGTTATATTTAATATCAACCATGGTGTTACAGTCACGTTACCAAACACGTTACTTGAAGGATCCATATTGGAACCCCACCAGTTGAGTGATGCATCCATCAGATCGCCAGAATTGAATATGGCACTTCCGTTAATTGCGGTGTTACCAATAATCCTGCTGAAATTAATATTTGCATCTCCAGTAGTTGCTATAGCTCCTCCATCACCATTAATTGCGTTGTTATTAACAAACGAACTTTCAGTTATGGTTAAGAAAGGACCAACATCGGATGAAACTTTACTTAAATTAGCTACCAAAAACTTCGAAGTTAATGCTGCTTTTTCTTTTTGATATAATCCATTATATATAGCTCCCCCGTAACCATTAGATACATTGTTTGATTCAAAGGTACAGCCTGTTATATTCAACTCATTATCACTAAATATGGCACCGCCATACTTTGCTGTGTTAGTAGTGAATATACAGTTTGATACAGTCATATTACCTTCATTTGCAATGGATCCACCGTATAACGCTGTATTATCTTTAAATTTACAGTTAGTTACAAAAGCATTTATTGAAACAACTGGTGTTGCTGTAGCTGCTACTGCATATACTTCCACAGCCATTGGAGCTGCAGCTGCTGCTGCCGGAGCTGACGATTTAGCTGGAGCTGCTGGAGCAGTTGATTTAGCTGGAGCTGATGGGGCATTTGATGCTTCTGGTTCGTATGCTATTGCACCACCATCGCCATTAGATGCTGTGTTTCCAGTGAATGTACAGTTATTAATGATAATAGTACTATCGCTTAAAATAGCACCACCATCTTCAGCTGCATTGTAACTAAATGTACAGTTAGTTATAGAAGTAGTTATTACATTAGTGGTCTCTTTTTTTGCTGCAGCCGCATTGACTACCATGGCCATTGGAACTGCAGTTGCTTTAGCTGCTACTGGAGCTGCTGGAGTTGTTTTTTTAACTGGAGCTGCTGGAGCTGCTGGAGCTGCTGGAGCTGCTGATTTTACTGATGCTTCAAGTTCGTATGCTACTGCACCACCATCGCCGTTAGATGCTGTGTTCTTAACGAAAGTGTTGCCAGTAAGAATTAGGCTAGTTGTACTGTAAATAGCGCCACCGTCACCTTTAGATGCTGTGTTAGCTGTGAAATTACTTGTTTTAACAGTTAATGTACCCTCATTTTCAATTGCACCACCATATGCTGCGTTATTGGCTTTGAAAGTGCTACTTTCAATGATTGTATCACCAACGTAGTTTTGTCCATCCATATTAAATATTGTATTGTAAATGGCCCCACCTGTAAATGCGGCTGTGTTACTGTTGAATGTGTTATTTTTGGTTATTGTAAGTTTATTTGCATTGAATATTGCTCCACCATCGTATGCTAAGTTGTTAGTGAATATGTTATTGTTTTGTAGTGTTAATTGTCCTAGGTTTCCTAATGCTCCACCATTACCCTGGTTAGCGTTGTTGTTATTGAAGTTGCTGCTGGTAATTGTTAAATTTCCCGCATTTATAAGAGCTCCACCAAACATTGTTGCTGAATTGTGGGTAAATACGCAACTGGTAATATTCATATTACCCATATTACCTATTGCACCACCAGGAGCAGCTGAATTCTGTGTGAAGTTACTATCAGTTATTGTGGAACTTCCATCATTTCCTATTGCTCCACCATAACCATCTTCAGTAGATGTGTCCTGGGTAAAACTGCTTTTGTTAACAATTAATCTTCCCTCTGGGCTGTTATATATTGCTCCACCATCATTTGTTGATGAGTCATCGTTGAATACACTTCCAGTTACAGTGAGTTTGTCTGAATTATAGATAGCACCACCGTTACATCCGTTATTTCCAATTACAATGTTATTGTTGAATGTACAAGAGTTCACATTTAACTCTCCTGCGTTATAGATAGCTCCACCATATCCAGCTGCACTGTTACCTGTAAAAGTAATAGCATTTACTGTCAATGTACCTTTGTTAGTAATAGCACCTCCAAGACCATTGTTAGTACCATCATATCCGTTATATCCATTTTCCATTGTTAGATCTTTGATGGTGAGAGTTACACCAGATAGAATTGTGAATATGGTTGTTGGTGAACCGGCAGGTTTTCCACCGTTTATTATGGTATTTTTCTGGTTTGCTCCAATGATTGTCATCTCAGTTTTGATTTGGATGTTATTTTCATTGTAAGTACCATCAGCTATATAAACGGTCCCCCCCGTTTTAACTGTGGCTGTTGCGTTCTTTATGGTTGCTTTAGGTCCGTTTAATGTACCTTTGATCCATGTTGCATTTAAACCGTTCCAAGTATCATTTCCATGACTGTTTACGTATATATTTGATGTGTTAGCAGCGGATGTTGTGTTAATTCCAAAAGAAAACACAATACAAATCCCCAATAAAAGTAAACTTATCTTTATTAAATTTTTAGTGTTTTCATTGTTGTTCATGTCTTATTTCACCTCCTTTATGTTTGATATAAATAAAAGACATTCACTCCCTTATAATATACACAACAAGAAAGTGTGAGGAAATGCACAAAAACCTATATTATGAAAACAAATCGGTAAAAAGCACTTCAAATAAGTTATTGACACTCCTCAAATTAAATTTTAGGAAGGATATATTTGTTCTTAAAAATTAGACCGCTATAAGAAAAATAAAGGTGATTAATTTAGTTATAATCAGATTTAAATATATTTATTACTTATATTCAAAAAATAATTGTTTAGGATACTTATAGCCAAATAGGATTAGAAAATTAAAAAATAAAAGTTTAATTTAATATATATGGATGGAATTGGTTAGACAACTGAATATTACCTCCAATCCAAAGAGATTTCTTAATATTAATAATCCATCATCAACAGAATGTGTTTCTTAAAGTTTATTTCTTTCTTCCAAATATTCCATTAATATCTTAGGATATTTGTCAGGAATAACTAAAATTTGGAGTTCTGGTTGTGCTTCCATTAAATCTACTTCCATCCCCAAAATTGAAGCTTCATCTTCTGGTTTTCCATTAATTCTTTTATCTAAATGGTCGTACAGATCCTTACCGTCATAAAATACAGCTTTATCAAGATTCATTTGATCACTACTTTTTTGTATTTATATTTTTCTCAAATATCCTAAACCCGCCCATAAACTGTGTTTCTTTCAGCAGGCACACGTCCAATTGCTTCTATAATTTCGATCATTTCTTCACGTGGCAAATATTCTCCATATGAAGCTCCTGCTGCAATTGAAATTTTATCCTCCATCATGGTTCCACCCAAGTCATTTGCCCCACAACAGAGCACTATTTGGGAGGTTCTTATCCCGAGCTTTACCCATGAAACTTGGATGTTAGGTATATCCCTTCCGAATATAACCCTTGAAATGGCATGCATTTTAAGATCGTCCATTCCACTTGCACCCTTAAATTCTTTACCCAATTTATTATTTAAGCCTAGAAAAGTTAGGGGAACAAGTTCTGTGAAACATTTAGTTTCTCGTTGAATATCACGAAGTATCATCAGATGGTCGATACGATCTTCCCATGTTTCTACACTACCGTACATGATGGTTGATGTTGTTGGAATACCTAAACTATGTGCTTCTTTAATTATGTTTATCCACTGGGATGTTGAAATCTTTTTAGGACATATCTTTTCTCTTACTGAATCCACTAGTATCTCTGCAGATGCTCCGGTCATTGTATCCATACCGGCCTCTTTAAGGATTTTCAAAGCTTCTAATGTACGCATATTAGAATTTTTTGCTGTTTGATAAATTTCAACTGGTGAAAGTGCATGTAAACAGATATCATATTTAGATTTGATTGATCTGATAATATTACTGTAATAATCTACTGTCATGTGTGGCATAATCCCGCCAAAAAGGCATATTTCTGTTGCACCTATTGTCTGGGCATTACCAACACTTTCAATTATTTCATCAACCGTCATTTCATAGCCTTTATGATCCCTGAATGAACAAAATTCACATTCAATCATGCAGTGGTCGGTGATATCAATGGCTTTGTTGACTACGTATGTAATTTCATCACCTACAATTTCCTCTCTAAGTCTGTCTGCAACATCAAATAATTCAAATGGGTTTGAATCAATTAATTTTAAAGCATCTTCCTTTGTTATATCTCCCGCTAGTGAACGTTTGTAAATATCATCCATAAAAGAACCTCCAGTTACATAAATGTTTAAAAAATATTAACAGATTTAGTAATCAACCATTAACCAAATATACTAAATGTTTTTTGATGTTAAATATAATGAACCTATTTCTAATTTAAAGTTATCTTATTCTTTATAATTATTCCAGTCTATCTACATTAACATTATTATAATAAGATTATGTTTAAGAATCTTTTAATAATAAGTATTCTTTGTTACAAAAGAAATAGAAAAAGCGTTTGTTATTTTCTTTTTCCCTAAAATATTACAACAATTTAACTTATACTCCCTTGGAAATAATCTATTAATCCTTCTTAATTCTATTTTCAAGGAGTTAGTTTTGTTTATTAAACTAAAATATTAATAATATAAACGATTTCTATTAAAATATTATTGCTAAAAGAGTACTAAAGTATGCTTAATGTGTAAAGTTTTTATATGATGATGTTCTATTTATAAAATAAGGGATAGTGATTCCTAGAAGATATAACAAAATTTTAGGAAGTCTATAATTGACAAATAATCATAAAAAGCGTCAAAAATCCCGTTTCATAAACAATTGAATAATTCAGAGCCTTCAGGGTTACTTTATTAAAATCTAGGAGGCTCAGATATTTAATAATACCCATAGGTGAAATAGATGGAAAAAAAAATAATTCAGATTTCTGATCTGCATTTTGGAGAATTTAAATTCAGTGAGAGACTAAAGAATAATCTGAAATTTCAAATTGAATATGAAAACCCTGATCTTATAGTTATTGCTGGAGATATTACTTCAATGGGATACATTGAAGAATATAATATGGCTAGAGATTTTATAACTGATTTAAGTGACATAGCCGAGACATATGTGGTTCCTGGAAATCATGATTCGTGTAATGTTGGATTAATACATTTTAGAAATCTTATTGGAGACAGAAAATTTATTGGATCCGATAAAAGCGATGATGTAATTATCATCGGCTTGGATTCTTCAGAGCCAGATATACACGATGGCAAGCTAGGATTTGATCAGCTAGAATGGTTAAATGATGTGTTAAACAGGACACCTAGTGATAAATTTACTATTGTAACTTTCCATCATCATTTACTCCCTATTCCTCAAACAGGGCGTGAAAGGAATATATTACTTGATTCAGGAGACACATTAAAATTATTGGTTGGCCATAAAGTAAATCTTGTTCTAAATGGCCATAAACATGTTTCTAACTCTTGGAAAGTCGAAGATATGGTTATTTTAAATTCAGGCACTGCAACAACCACAAGGCTTTATGGGGATAACTATTCCGCCTATAATAAAATCTTAATAAAAAACAATGAGATATCAGCATACCAAATAAAAACAGAAACTGGACAGGAAAGATTTTTGGCACATTACATTATTGATCAAGATAATAAAAACAAATCAAACCTTCCAAAATCTTGTTTTACATATTAATTTCTCTTTTTAATCTTTTTTAACTGAAAGATAATTGATTTAAAGTTAATTTATTTCGATAATATTAATATTTAATCCGCCTAAAACAACAGGTAACTCCAATAACACCTACTTGGAATTCCAGATATCTATAGTTTAAATTAAAAAGAGTTTTATAATTACAAACAATAGTATAATTGATAATAATATAGAATTAATTAATTAATTATAGAATTATTTGGAATAATGAGTGAGGTTTATAAAAAATGGTTAATTCGTCGATTAAACTTATTTCTTCTGTACTGATTTTACTTGTAGTAGTGTTTACTGTTGATTATCTATTTTTCAGACATGATTTTTGGCCACGACTGAGCATCAATATTGGAATTTTCCTAGTTTATGTTATGATATATTATAAATATTCATCTAAAGAATAAATCTGGAATTCACTTGATCAAAGTAAAATGGTATTCATAATATAGAATTATGTAAATGTTAAACATAATTCTTAATCAGGTTTCCATTTTTTAGATCATATGAATCTAAGAGATATGAAATATTTATATAATCTGATATTTTTATGATCTGAAAATTTGTTTTTCAGCATTTCTTTCTTTGATAGCTATTCCAATTATTCCACCAATTAAACCCATTATAAAATAGATACTAAAGGCTAAAAGTGCCCCTAAAATTATAATAGCAGCTGTAACAATACCAGATTCCCCATTCATGGCCATTGGAAAAATATTCATAGAAACAGTTGTAGCTAACGAAATCCCTGTTAATAAAATTACCATCATGGTGTAGAGAAAACCTGCAATACCTACTGAAAGTCCGCCGTAGATCCCACCGTCCCTATAACTTCCCCCAACCATATAACCCGAAATGATTCCACCTATAATGGGGGCGATAGGCATGTCTAGGTGCGGTATATATCTCCCAAGATACGCCAGTACGAGTGTGATAATAAATCCTAAACCAATTGCTTTCCAGTTAACCATTGTTTAGCCTACATTCAAACAATATAAAATAACTATGATCCATAATTTAATTCTTTAAGTTCTTTTATTTCTTTATTACTATTAAAGATAGAAAATTAGGGTAAGGATACCAAATAATTCATAAGGAATATTTCATTAAAAGATAATAAAAATTTATTTCTAAAAAAAAATCTTTCATAATAAGATTATAATTAATAATTTAAGTTTGATTTATGGTTTTTTAGAATTTAAATCCAGTGGTTGTACAGTTATCTTGTTGATGTATATGTTAAATTGTGCAGTTAAAGGTTAAATAACATTAAGTAAATATTCTTTTTTATAAAACTGTTACATATTGAATTAATATATTTAAAGAATCATGAATTCTGTATTTAAAAATTTAAGTATATTTATTACCATAAATTATTTAATGGAAATATTATTTAACTTTATATTTGGGAACTTTGAATTGGGTATTTAGGGTTTACGGATGGTAATAGATTGTAATATTAAAGAGTATATTTGTTGGTGTCGATATGTTTGATGATAAGTCAATTTTAATAACTGGCGGAACTGGTTCTTTCGGGAAAAAATTTGCATTAAAAGTGCTGGAAGAGAATAATCCTAATAAAATAATCATCTATTCTAGAGATGAATATAAACAATATATGATGAGAAGAGAGTTTGAAGAATATGAGGACAAACTCAGATTTTTATTAGGAGATGTTAGAGATAAAGAAAGATTAAATCGTGCTTTTTATGATGTTGATATTATAATTCATGCAGCAGCATTAAAACAAATTCCCGCAGCAGAATATAATCCAATAGAATTTATTAAAACAAATATCTATGGTGCGGAAAATATTATCAATGCTGCAATTGACAATGGCGTCGAAAAAATTATAGCATTATCTACCGATAAAGCTGTTAATCCAGTGAATTTATACGGCGCCACCAAATTAGTTTCAGATAAACTTTTCATTTCTGGAAATGCTTATGTGGGAGATAGAAATACTAGTTTTAGCGTAGTTAGATACGGAAATGTTGCTGGAAGTAGAGCCTCTGTTATTCCATTCTTTAAAAATTTGATTGATAAAGGAGCTAAATCACTCCCAATAACTGATAGTAGAATGACCCGTTTTTGGTTGACACTAGACGAATCAGTTAATTTAGTATTTAAAGCTATTGAAGAATCTAAGGGAGGAGAATTATACATACAAAAATGTTCCTCATTTAAGGTTACTGAATTAGCAAAAGCAATGAATCCCAATGCAGAATTAGAAAATATAGGCATTAGACCGGGTGAAAAATTACACGAAGTTATGATTACTGCTGAAGATTCAAGAAGCACATACGAATATGATGATCATTATATAATCTATCCAGATTTAGATTGGTGGAAATTTAAAAATAACTCAATTTTACCGGATGGAAAAAAAGTTAAAGACGGGTTTATCTACTCATCGGATAATAATAAAAAATGGTTAGATTCTGAAAATTTAAAAAATTTAATAAAAGACATTGATATTATTTATTAGAGATATTATGAATCCAAACATACCATACGGGAAACAATTCATTGATGAAAAGGATATTGAAGCCGTAGTATCCGTTTTAAAAGGTGATTGGCTCACCACTGGCCCCAAAGTTGATGAATTTGAAAATGCTATAGCAAAGTACATCGGATGTCAACATGCTACAGTTGTAAATTCCGGTACAAGTGCTTTAGATATAGCTGTACAAACATTAAAAATTAAAAAAGGATTGGAAATAGTTACTACACCCTTTAGTTTTGCAGCTACTTCCAATTCCATAGTGTACAATAATTTAGTTCCGATTTTCGCAGATATAAAAAAAAATACTAGAAATATTGATCCTGAAGATATTAAGAGAAAAATAACCAATAAAACAGCTGCAATAATTTATGTAGATTATGCAGGCCATCCATGCGATATAGATATGATCAAAGAAATTGCCTATGAAAATGATCTGTATCTTATTGAAGATGCAAGTCACGCCATTGGATCTGAATATAAAAGTAGAAAAATTGGTAATCATGCAGATATGACCATTTTTAGTTTTCATCCAGTAAAAAATATGACTACAGGCGAAGGTGGAGCTGTAGTTACTGATAATAATGAATTTGATAAGAGTTTGAAGATTTTGAGAAATCAGGGCATTGACACAGATCTTCATGAGAGACAATCCAAAAAGGATTATATGTACGATATCAAAGAACTTGGGCGTAATTATCGTATAACAGATTTTCAATGTGCATTAGGAATATCCCAACTTAAAAAATTAAACTCATTTATAACTAAAAGAAATGAGCTGGCTAATTTATATAAAAAACTCCTTGAAAATGTTGATTTTGTTGAAACTCCTTCAAATTGGGGTAATGTTAAAAATTCATGGCATATTTATACCATCCTACTAAAAAAACAGATTGATAGGGATGATTTTTTTAGATATATGAAAAATAATAATATCGGAGTAAATGTACATTATATACCCATTTATCGATTTTCCTATTATAAAAACCATTATAACTTCGATCCTTTAAACTATCCCGTTACAGAAAGTGTGTTTAACAAAATAATTACGTTACCATTGTACCCCTGTCTTAAAACCGAACAAGTTGAATATATTTGTGATAAAATAAGAAATTATACATTAATAAAAGGGGAAAAGAAATGAATAAAGTTAAAATAGGGAATAGTATTATAGGCAAAAGAGAACCTACTTTTATAATAGCTGAAGCAGGATCCAATCATGATGGTAAAATAGAACAAGTTAAAAGATTAATAGATATAGCTGTAGATTCTGGTGTTGATGCTGTTAAATTTCAAGCATTTAAAGCTGATAAACTGTTTAATACCGAAGAAATAGTAAATAAATTAAAAAAATTAGAATTCAAAGATGAATGGTACGAAGAAATCTTCGATTATACAAAAGATAAAAATATAATCCTACTTTTCAGTGTATTTGATGAAGAAACTGTGGATAAACTGGATAATTATGGGATGGACGCTTATAAAGTTGCTTCATATGAGTTTTTACATTTTCCACTTTTAGAAAAAATCATTAAAACGAATAAGCCAATTATTCTTTCTACTGGAATGTCTAATCTTTCAGAAGTGAAAGATGTAATTGATTTAATGAATTCAAATGGTAATGATCAAATAATTTTAATGCATTGTGTTTCCCAGTATCCGGCACAAATCGAAGATGTTAATCTAAAATCCATTCTGACCCTTAAAAAATTTAATTTCCCAGTTGGGTTTTCTGATCATACCTTGGGGATATACGCACCAATAGCTGCAGTTTCGATTGGTTCAAATGTAATTGAGAAACACTTCACCATAAGTAGAGACCTCGATGGTCCTGATCATTCCTATTCATTAGAACCTCCAGAATTAAAGGAAATGGTCAATGGCATAAGGACAGTTGAAAAGATGTTAGGTTCTGAAGATATTTTACCATCAGATTATGAACTCGGCCAAAGAAAGTCGCGTAGAGCAATATACGCTAAAAATGATATCAAATCAGGTAAAACCATCAAAAAAGATGATCTGATAATTTTACGGCCTTCACCCCGGGGGTGCATGATTCCAAATGAAATTAATAATATAATTGGCAAAAGGGCACGAAAATATATTAAAAAGGGAGATCTTTTAAAAGAGGATTTAATAGTATGAATAAAGTTGTAGTGATAATTCAAGCC
>Ga0224535_1000511_pt1 | contig 11154 bp, 8 predicted proteins | sample 714E13034metaG_FD_179898 | JGI IMG/M metagenome (GOLD analysis project Ga0224535, IMG submission 179898) | Peat soil microbial communities from Stordalen Mire, Sweden - 717 E1 30-34 | ecosystem: Environmental > Terrestrial > Soil > Wetlands > Peat | place: Sweden: Norrbotten County, Stordalen... | reverse complement strand
TGTGGGCTTACTCACCGAATTAGGTCAGAGGCGTCAGCGATTGCTGGCTCGTGCACCAGGGAGCCGAGCCGTCTGAGCGCGTCCGAGACCCCGAGGCGGGCGTCTTCCATCGAGATCTCTGGTTCCGACGGGTGATGGCGCCATACCCGCGCCCCGACCAGCTGGATGAGGAATGGGTATCCGCGAGTTCCCTCGACCATCTCGGCGAGCACGTCATCGGCGAGGCGACGCCCGTTCGCCTCCACCGGTTCCCGGATCGCCCGGGCCACATCATCACCACCGACTGACCCGAGGTGGTGGCGCTCGGCCCGGCGTAGAAAGGTCAGCACCTCGTCGTTCACGACGTCGCTCACCGCCGACGCAAGGCCAGCACCGACGAAAGCGACCTCACGTTCCTCCCTGAAGGCATGCTGCACCGTCGTAGCGAGCTCGCGGAGCTCGCCGATCTGGTTGCGATGGATCTCATCGAGGGTTATGAGCAAGCCGGTGCCGTTCTCGGCGAGGAGATCGGTGAGCAGTGTCACCTGGTTCCGCAAGCCGACACTCACCAGATGGGCCTCGACGACGCTCCAGGTCGCGCCGCCCGAGCTGAGCGGTCCGGTGATGCCGCTTAGCCGACGTCGCACGGCTTTGGGATCGAGCTCCCTGAGCAGGCCAGGAAGATGCTGGCGGACGATCCGATCTACGAATCCCGGTGATGCCGTATCACTGATGATCACCCAGCCGTGGTCACGCGCACGGTCTTCCACGGCGTTCAGCATCACCGTCTTCCCGGAGCCTCTTGCCCCCGTGTAGATCGTCGCCCGCGCCGCAGAGCCAGGGCCGTCCTCGAGCGCTTCGGCGAACTCGTCTACCAAGTCGTCGCGTCCGACGAGCAGCGGCGGGCTTACGCCGAAGCTCGGTCTAAAAGGGTTGGCCACCGCCGGATCATACCTGCCTTTTAGAGTCCTTTAGAGTCTTTAGAGATCGTTAGAGATGTACAAAGGGGGTGACCGCGGAGGGCGGGCCATCGCCATTCGGCGCCGGATCGCCGCCGAATGGGACGCCGCCCACGGAGCGGAGCCGTACGACCCCGACCGCTTCCGGCGGGACATCCTGCCCGGCCTCGCCGACGTGAAGCTCGTCGACATCATGGCAGTTACCGGGTGGTCGAAGAGCTTTGCCTCGCGGGTGCGTGCGGGTCGGTCGGTCCCGCACGTGTCGACGTGGAGGGCTCTGGCCGAGCTGGACGACACCACGCCCTAACCACTGTGGCGACCAGTCACCGGCCGACAACCACAAACCTGTCGGTCGCGATGTCACAGCCGGTCTCCCCGGTGCTATGACTCGCGACGGTGCGCAAGCTCGCTGTAGCCGTGATCGTAGCGGTGGTCTTGATGACTACGGCTGCCGCTGCTTTCCCACCACCGACAATCTGCCGCAGCACGCGCGGTATCTCGTCTGTCGTACCGACCGCCAAGGGCCGGCTCGCCGCAAGCCGCCTTGGATCATGGGGTGACGCGGAACAACTCCCCGGCTCCCGATGGCTGAGCGCGCAGGGACAGCAGGTGCGAATCACGGCGCTTTCCTGCGCCTCTGCGGGCAACTGCGCTGCTGGCGGTCTGGCGGGTTCGGAAGCCTTCGTAGCCAATGAGAAGGATGGTACCTGGGGCTCCCCGGCGAAGGTCCCGGGATTGGATCGGCTCAATCTGCGCTACGACGCGGCGATCACCTCTGTTTCGTGTGCCGCGCCAGGTGACTGCAGCGCCGGGGGCTACTACAGCGCGAGTCCTGGTTACGCAACCGGCAGCCCGATGGGGCCCGACTTCGGCCAGGCCTTTGTCGTCGACGAGCACAACGGCGTCTGGGGGGATGCCGAGGCGGTGCCGGGCCTGGTCCGACTCAACGTGGGTGGGTATGCCGACATCACTTCTGTGTCGTGTGCCGCTCCGGGCGATTGCAGCGCGGGTGGGTTCTACGGTTCGGCACGGACAAGAGATGCCATGGGCGCAGGGCCAACGGAGGCCTTCCTCGTCGACGAGGTCGACGGTACCTGGGACGAGGCGGAAGAGGTCCTGCACATGGGCGCGCTAAATCGCGGTGGGCGGGCAGAGGTGACGTCCCTGTCGTGCGGAGCTATCGGCTACTGCAGCGCCGGCGGACACTTCAACGACGGCGAGCGCCAGCGGGGCTTCGTCATCAGCGAGGATCAGGGTGCCTGGCAGGGCGCGCAGCTCGTTCCCGGTCTGGCACGCCTTAACCCGGGCGGACCAGCCACGGTCAGCTCGGTGTCCTGTTCGGCAGAGCGATACTGCGCGGCGGGCGGCTACTTCGTGGCGGGTTCCGGACGCGCCCTTGGCTTCGTCGTAACCGAGGTCAAAGGACATTGGGGAGACGCGCAGCCGGTCAAGGAGTCGGCGTCGCTCACCGGCCAGCGATACACCTTCATCACTCTTGTGTCGTGCCCATCGAGTGGCAACTGCGGAGCAGCAGGCTATTACGGGGCGAAGACGATGCGGGCCTTGGTCGTGGACGAACGCAACGGCGTGTGGGGTGCGGCACAAGAGATCCCGCACTGGCCATGGCTGGACGCGGGTGGGTACGTTTCGATCTACGCACTCTCGTGCGCCTCGGCCGGCAACTGCGCTGCCGGAGGCCTTTACGTGGACGGGACCGCCGCCAGGAAGCAGGAGGCCTTCGTTGTGGACGAGACCGACGGCACCTGGAACAGGGCCGAAGAGGTACCGAACACCGCGAGGCTGAACAGCTTCGGCTTGGGGGCAACCACGTCCGTTTCTTGCGCGCCCAATGGCGGCTGCACCGCGGCCGGGTACTACGCCGATAGCTCCGACCAGCTCCACGCCTTTGTGACCGCCTACAAATCCCATTTCGCCTCGAAGCTCGTCCGGAACCGCAGGGACGATCCGAAGCTTCTCGCACTGATGTCGAAGATCCGATCCGATCCAGCGCGCGCAAAGGGACGGCCCCGCGGAACTAAAGGAGGTGGGGCATGATTCACCCGTTCGCAGCGACCACGATGACCGTCCTTGCCATGTCGGTGCTTGGTACAGCCGGAGCGCAAGAAGGTCTCGCCAAGTCTCCCGCTTCGGCCGAGCGTGCCACGACGATGTGCGCCTCGGCCACCTGTATCGCTAAGGACCAATACTGGTCGGCCGCGGGCACGAACCCAACCGAAGCGCAGTTGCAACAGTTCGCGCCCGAGTCGGCGACAACCTGGTGGGCTGTCGTCCAGAGCATGGCAGGGGCCGACTATCTCGTGCGGACCACTGACAGCGGGACACGATGGGAGGAGGTAAGTTCACCTGCTTCGGATACTTATTACTTCCTCAACAAGAGTGTCGCCTGGAAAGTAGCCGACGCTTCCAGCGGGCTCTGGCGGACCTTCAACGGCGGCGCGACGTGGCGAAAGATCGGGACCATTCCGCGCCTATGCGAGACGCCCGACTTCGTCGACGACGTTCATGGCTGGTGTGCGGAAATCGGGGCGGCGGCCGGCTCCTCGTGGGTTACCCTCTACCGCACGCTCGATGGCGGCGCAAGCTGGACGATGGTCTCACGCACCGCGCCACCCACTGGCGGCGCGTCGACACCGGAGTCACTGCCGGCGGGCTGCGACAAGACGCTCAGCTTCACGTCGCCAAATCTCGGCTGGGCGCCGGAATGGTGCAACGGAGGTTCGGCGGTGCTGTACACGAGCGAGGACGGAGGTGCTCGCTGGTATGCCCTTTCCACGGTGCCGCTACCGGTTCGGGCTGCTGCGCCAAGTGACGGGCTCTGCTGCGGCGAAGGGATCAGCGCCCCAGCCGGGGCATGGCCCGAGCTCGCCAGCATCCTCAATATCGGGACGATGACCGGAACGATCACGGCCATCGCTACCAGCTCGACCGGTGGAGCAAGCTGGCGAGCAGTACTCGTTCCGGGAACGCCACGGTACTGGAGCACAGCTCTTGTCGATTCGAGGCACTGGCGACTGACCGACGGGAGAACCTTCATGGCCACCAATGACGGCGGGCTCCACTGGCGAAGCTGGCGACTCTCGGTCTCCATGCGAGACGCGACTAGTAGCGTGCTCTCCCTGCAGTTCCTCACGCCCGACCTTGGCTTTGCCTACTCAGTGGGTGACGATGGACCACTCTGGTGGACAAGAGACGGTGGCGCCACATGGCGGCCGTTCCGGATCATTGCCGGACCCTTCGTTTTGCCCGCTCGCTGATCGGGCGCAGGCGCGTACCGAAGCGGTGACGCGTAAGAGCGCCACTCGGAGGTTTGCCGCGCGAAGAGGTGTTCGGGTGTGTATGTCAATGTGGAGTCCGTGAAGGTGTCGGTTCTGACCGACTACGATGAGTTCTTCACACACATGCGCCCACCACTCGTCGGACTCGGGTTCACGCTGACAGGCGACCTCCAGGTTGCCAGCGATCTCGCTCAGGAAGCTCTCCTGCGGTCGTGGGTCCACTGGGAGAAGATCAGCAGCTACCAAGATCCGGACGCATGGGCGCGCCGAGTCCTGCGAAACCTTGCCGCCAATCATGCCCGACACCTGCGACGGGCACCTCGACTCCAGCCCGCCGAAAATGTCCCAGAACTTGAGCCAGACCGCGTGGCCGTCCTTCGGGCGCTGGGTCAACTGCCCAAATCGCAGCGAGAGGCTCTTGTGCTTCACGACGGACTGGGCCTGACCGTAGCCGAGGTTGCTAGCGAGCTGAGAGTGCCGGAGGGCACGGTGCGCTCCTGGCTCTCAAGAGCCCGGGTCGCGATCGCCCCAAGCCTCGGTGCCGGAGACGACGCGACGGAGATGATCAGATGAGCACCACTCAGGACCGTGTGACACAGGCCGTGCGAGACATCTTCGAGTTCGGGGCCGCTCGGCCGGCCCAGTTCTCGCTCGCAGACATTCGCCAACAAAGACCTCGACGCTGGACCCACCGCGCGGTTGTCGTAGCCGTCGCGGCCGCCATTCTCGTGGTGTTCTTCGTGCCGCTGCCGCACATGAGCCTGTTCAACCATGTGTTCTCAGGCGGCAGCAGCAAGACGAGTCCAACCGCGTCGTCGCAGGTGTTTCCGCCCCCGCGGACGGTTGCGGTCTTTGAGGCAGACGCATGGACGGCGTCGCGCTCTTCCTACATGGCCACATACCGCACGCAGCTGGTCGACGGCTCAATCGTGGCGACGACTGTGGCGCGCCGCGGCGACCAGGCAATGTGGCTCGTGAAGCCTCTCGGGAGGAACAGTCTGCAGCAGGAGTTCATACAGTTTGATCGCCACACTGTTTCGTGTCAGGCCGACAACGAAGGGCCATGGTCGTGCCAATCCCCCTCAACAGTCACCGGCTCTCCTTCTTGGGCGCTTACCTTCCTCCAAACACTTCCGATCCCTTCGACTCTTTCGCAGCCGCATGAAACCTTTCGGCTTGCTCAGCAGCGCGTTGGCGGAAGAAAGGTCACCTGCCTCTACCAAGGGTGGACGGACACCGGCGGGTCGCCCGGTTCTGAGACCTCCGAGTGGTGCATCAACTCGTCGGGGATCTTCACCTACGTGGACAGCGTGACGGGCGCGGCAGGACCGAAGCACATCATCTCGACATTGGTCTCCTGGTCGAGATCGGTGCCAGAAGCCCTGTTCAACGAGCCCACTACCCCCGTAGCTCCCGGTCGACCCTGGTCTCAGGCTCCGCTGGTAACGGTGAGCGGCACGGCTGCCCCGGTCCAGCTTCCGGGAACTCCTTACGCTTACGCTGTTGCGTCCTTCCCTGTGACCGAGTCATCGTCGGCCGAACGCCTCGTCCGTATCGACCTCGCCGACGGCCGAGTCACAACCGGCCCGGCGGTCGCTTCGGGGAGCTTCCTGCTTTCCGTCGGCCGATCGGTCGCGCTGTTCTCTCCCGCCCGCTATTCCGCGAGAAAGGGCCCGTCCGGTCCCGAGACACTCCGTCTCGTACAAGGGTCGTCCATGACGCTAGGGCGCGGCGTCGTTGTACCGGCACCGTCCCTCGGATATCAGACAACGCTTGTGAATCCTGCACTGGCGAACCACGGTCTGTGGTACCAGGTCGGTTCTGGCAAAGAAATCGCTCTAGTGGACACCCTCACCGGCACCGTCCTCCGCTCGATGCGATTCTCCTCGACGGTGATGAGCGTGGTTAGTTCCCCCGGTGGGGAGGAGTACGTCTACGTCACCTTCGACGGGACAGACCTCAGAACCAAGCCTCCGGCGGGGGCGATCGTCGTCGAAGAGCTCGATGCCTCGTCCCTAAAGGTTCTCGCCCGTCAGTACATCGATGGGGAATTCGCGGGTCTGGCGACCGCGGTGCCTGGCGGAGTCTGGGTGGCAAACAGCGGAGGCATGGAGTGGTCGCAGTTCCTCTACCTCTCTCCGAAGCTTTCGCAGGTGGTGAGGAAGCCTCTGTTCCCATTCCCAAGCGGGACGGTCCCCACGCTTGACGGCGTCGTGACTCAGGGAGATTCGGCCCAGGTCTTCGGTAGCAGCGTCTTTCTAGTCGGCTCGGCCGGTGCCAGTTGTGACAACCCAAGCACAGGCCTTTTCATCGCTGGCGCCTCGTTTCCCGAGCTGAGTGGCGGCGGCTTCGAGTCCTGGGATCTCTTTGCTGCTTGGCACGGCCTCCTTTATGGTGTTCGTTTTGCTGCCTCCGGGTTGAGTTTCGAAATCTTGCGGATTCAACCACCGGCGGCTTGTCGGGCGTGAGGCTGTGCTCGTCAGGGATAGGCGCCGTTTGTCTACCACCCGCCCCCTACGCCGCCACGTGGGCGAACGTGGGCGCCTGTCTCCGGCCCTCGGGCCGTGCCGCCCGGGCTGTGCGTCGTCGCCTCGCCGGGTCTTGATGGGTGGGTGGGTGTGGCCGGCTCGTCTGGTGCCCTGTCCTCGGCCCTTCGCCCCGGGTTTCCGGGCCTTTCGCCTCGCCCCGGTCCCCGCGCGGTCGGGCCTCGCGGTGGCCCCGGCCGGCCCTGCCCTGGGGCGCTGCCCCGGCCGGCGTGTCCCCGGTCCTTCCCGCGCCCTTGTCCCTCTCTCCCCGTTTTGATCGGTGGGTCCGGCAGGGATCGAACCTGCGACCAAGGGATTATGAAGTGTCTCCGGAGCGTACGGAAGCATCCCGTGGAGTCTCGACTCGTCCCTGATTTGCCTTCTGAGCTGGACCGTTAGTTGCGCAGCTGGACCCTCGTAGACGGCGCGGGACGAGTTGGGAAGGCCAATGTTGGGTGAATGTTGGGCAGATGCCCGCGTTAGAGACAGGCGGATCCTTTAGCCATCCTCCACCGAAATCGGTCGACGGCTGTTGCACTTTCGACTCGCCAGGCGTCTTTACTTACATGAGGAGTGCCAACGGAGGAGACAGCCGTGGCGGAGTCCGACCCTGGCGAAGAGTTCCGTCGCCTGTTCGAGCGATCGAACAGAGACCTGCTAGCTCAGGCTTTCCTCCTCACCGACGACCGACAGGAAGCACAAGACCTCGTACAGGAGGTGTTCCTTCGGGCTTGGCGCACCTGGCCACGAGTCGCCGCCATGCAGGCGCCAGACGCTTGGCTTCGTTGTGTGCTCCACAATCTTGCAGTCAGCCGGTGGCGGAGTCTTCGCCGGCGACGGTCGGTGCGAGTCGCCCGAACGCAGGATTCACCGGCACCGGGGGTCGGGCACTTAGACGTCGTGAGAGCGCTTCAATCGTTGCCCCCGGGACAACGCGAAGCCCTGATCTACGTGGCGGTATTCGACCTTACGACCGTACAAGCGGCCCGCGAGATGAATGCAAACGAAGGCAGTGTCCGAGTATGGGTGTCGCGAGGCAGGACGAGATTAGAACGTCTGCTCGGTCAGGACCTCGAGCCGATAACGGGGAGCGGTGAGCGAGATGGGCGAATCTAGGGATTCCTCCTCGTCCCGGGGTGAAGGGCTCATCCGCGAGGCGTTTGAAGCAGCGAGGGGGTACAACTGGGACCTCGAAGCGGACGACATCCTCAGGCGGGTACGTCGACCGGAGAGGCAAGTGAGGCGACGGGTGGAAGTCGTCATCGTCGCTGCGCTGATCCTCGTTGTCTTTTTCGCTCCCCTTCCCGGCGTCAACTTGTTCCAACGTCTGCAGAGACATGGCGGCCTTTCGCCCACCGGCTCGACGACTGTGCCTACGACGTTTGTTCCGAGCGCACGCGCGTTGTCCTCGGGAACCGTTGCCTACGTCTCTTTAGCCAACGAACAAACGGGCTGGGCGGTGATCGACACAAGCGACGGCGGAGAACATGTGCTGAGAACCACTAACTCCGGCACGACTTGGGCAGATGTCACTCCGTCACAACTCACCGCTCTTGACACTTCTGCGAAGGTTGCTAACGGTCTCTCGACTCCTGAGGTCCTGTTCCTCGGAGCTGAAAGCGCGTGGACATCGGCCGCAGGCAAGCTGATCGCGACTGATAATGGAGGGGCGAGCTGGCGCGGCGCCGGCACCCTGCCATCGAGCTGTGTACCGGTCCAGTTCGTGGACTCGAACCACGGCTGGTGCAACGCAGCCGCCGTGGGACAGGGAATGTCGGAGACGATTGATCTTTACCGAACGCTAGACGGTGGTTTGGCTTGGCAGCATGTCGAATCGGTTGATTTTCCGAACTCTGCCTCGAACAAAGGTGACCTCCCATACCAATGCGAGAAGTCCTTCAGATTCGCGACCCCGAAGCTCGGCTGGGTAGGACTCACGTGCGGCGAGGCAGAGGATCACATCTACGAGACGACTGACGCCGGCGCTCACTGGGTTCCTCGAACCATCGCTCTTCCTTCTGCTCTGGCAAAAGCGCAAATCGTGACCATGCCACCCATTGTCGTTGGACGACTCGGAGCAGGCGTTCTCACGATCGACACCCGCGACACCGTCATGTACCGAACCAACGACGCCGGCAGGTCTTGGCAGACGGTAGTTCCGCCCGGAGGCCTTCAGCTTTGGGGTGCCGACGTGATAAGCCCGCTTCACTGGGTCCTCGCCGATGCCACCCACATCGACTCCACTACCGATGGCGGCCGAAGCTGGAAGACCCTCACGACTAAGTGGCCGGTTCCGCTGGGCAGTCTGGAGAGCAACGGAGCGCCCGACATCCAATTCGCGAGCGCGAACGTCGGGTGGGCCGAGTTATGGGATTCGAAGGCCGGTGCCGTCACGTTGTGGCGCACCAAGGACGGTGGAGCGCACTGGACAGCCATCGCGGGTGCGGACACTGGTGCCGCTGTGTCCGTCAGAAGGCCGGTGGCCCTTCTGAAGGGCTCCGGCACCGTTGCCGGCAGGCTTGAAAGCTATGCGGGAGACCAGTTCGGCTTTTCGGTAGCCATCTCGGGCGACACCGCAGTCGTGGGGTGCCCCTACCACGCGAAAGGTGCCGGTCGGGGGTTTTTCTTCACGGACACCGCGAAGGGCTGGAAGCAGGTCGCAGAGCTCAAAGGTTCCGATACCGTCGCCAACGACCATCTCGGATGGTCCACGGCCATTTCGGGCAACACGGCGTTGGTAGGTGCATACGAGCACGCCCGTGGTGCGGGCAGAGTGTACGTGTTCACAAGGACCGCAGGTCTTTGGCGACAGACCGCCGAGCTGAAGGCGCCTGATCCGGCGCCCGGCACAGGCTTCGGCGCGTCCGTGGCCATCTCCGGCAGGACTGCCATCGTGGGGACCTCCCCCGTGATCTCAATCAGCAGCGATCGCATAGAAGGTCTCCCCGCCCGCGCCTACGTCTTCACCGAGCACGGCACCGTGTGGCAGCAAACTGCGGTTCTGAAGGGCTCTGACACGGTGGCCGGCGACCAGTTCGCGAGTTCGCTGGCCATCTCGGGCACCACCGCTGTCGTCGGTGCTCCCGGTCATGACAACAATGCCGGCCGGGCATACTTATTCACCGAGACAGCGGCCGGTTGGACGCAGACTGCAGAGATTAAGGGCTCCGACACGGTGTCCGGGAAGGATTTGCATGAGTCTGGCAGCCTCTTCGGCTCATCGGTGTCAATAGCGGGCACCAATGCGGTCGTGGGTGCCGCGAACCCAAACGGTGGGGGCAGCGCTTACTTATTCGAAGTGACAGCTACCGGGTGGAAACAAACAGCGGAGGTTGTCGTTCGCGCCAAGCCGCCGGTCTTCTTCGGTAACTCGGTGGCCGTCTCGGGTACCAAGGCCCTAGTTTCGGATGGCGCCTCGGTCGACGTCTTCGCCATTGCATCGACTGGCTGGCGGCAAGTAGCCGAGCTCCAGGGTTCGGTGAAAGACGGGGCGTTCCTCGCCCACGCAGTCTCCCTCTCGGGCGGCAGAGCCATCGTCAGTGACCCGTACGACAACTCCGGCCGCGCCGACGTTTTCGCCGCCTGAAGGCCAGCAGCGGGGCCGCCAGTCGGAGATCCACGCCGTCGGGCCGCCGACGCGAACCGCCACTGATCCAGACCACGGCTCTTTGCTCGACTCGAGCAGTGGTTCTGAACTTGGCATAAGGAGTGACAATGTCACGAGTCTGTTTCACAGCTCGATGCGGGCCGGAAGCTCCCGTACCGGTTCTGCGGACACGGCACTGAGCCGAGGGCGGCGATGCTCGCGCTCCTCACGCGAGAGCCGGAGTGCCTCTGCGATGGCGAGTTGGGCACGCCGTTGGTGCCCAAGTCCGTCAAACGTCCTGACGGCGCCACTGGGTCCGAGGGGTCGGTGATCATCAGCGATGTCCCAATGTTCCCGGTATGCGGCGACTGTCGAGACGAGCTCGAGCCACCGCTCATGTCTGAGGCGGTCGGCTGGTGGCGCGCCGAGCCGGAGTACCCAGGTCTCGCGATGCTCGAGGGCGTGTAGGGCGAGCTCTCTCGCCCGACGTCGCATCGCACGCTCTCTTTCATTGAGGGCGCGGACCATGTCGGGATCGGTGACGCCGACTGCTCTTCGGACAATCCCCGCAACAAAGCCAGTACCCGTTCGCCGCTTCGGTCCGGCCATCTGTGCCCAGTCCTCCACGCGTGCGCGCATGACGGATGCAGGATCCTCTGCGTCGTTGAGTGAACGAAGAGCGACGAGCTTCGGGAAGACGCCGTCCACGTCAAGGCCGCGGGCCTCTGCGTTTCGAAGCGCAGCGAAAAGTGGGCCGCGTGCCTCGCTCCGGCGTACCTGCTCGAGTTGAAAAGGGTCGAGACCTGAGC
>Ga0224535_1000508_pt1 | contig 11174 bp, 3 predicted proteins | sample 714E13034metaG_FD_179898 | JGI IMG/M metagenome (GOLD analysis project Ga0224535, IMG submission 179898) | Peat soil microbial communities from Stordalen Mire, Sweden - 717 E1 30-34 | ecosystem: Environmental > Terrestrial > Soil > Wetlands > Peat | place: Sweden: Norrbotten County, Stordalen... | reverse complement strand
CACCCGCAATGATGGTGTGGCGGCCCAGCGTCTTGGTGACATTGCCAAAGAGGTTGCGATTGAAATCGTAGTCGTTATACACGCCTGTGCTGCCTAGGCCAGTCAGACTCGCGATCGAAATCGTTGGAACCACGCCCAGCGTGTTGGTGTAGGGCAGAGTTGGATTGATATCGGTGGAGACTGAGGATCTGAGGGCACCTAGGGGGGTGGTCAGAATCGAGTTGGCAGAGTACGCAAATCCGGCGTCCGCAAGCAACGTGGGCGAGAAGACATAGGTGATGTGCCCCAACTGCTCGGTTCCCGGATTGGTCGTGATAGTGTTGGAAAGTCCAGGAATCGGCGTGGTGTTGAAGGTTCCAGTGCCGGAGTTAATCGGGAATGTGTCGTGGATGTAGCGATAGAACATGTTCAACTGCTGCCCAAACGACTGGTCAATGCGGAAGAGAATCTGATTGTTGTTGTAGGTGTTGGGCACGGTAGCTGCTAGAGAGTGCGGGTCCAGTCCGGCTGCAATGTTGGCCGCGCTGGGCGGTGCCGGAATGAGGCTGAAGATGTCCTTGAGATAGGCTTTTGCCACTGAATCAATGGTCGTGATGCTGTCGCCGTACGCGGTACAGGCACCATTAGCCGGGTTAAACGCCGTGCAGACCGCAACGGGACCCTGTGTCCAGGCATTGGTTACGGGGGCCTTATACCAACTGTTGGAGAAGTCGCCCGTCCGCTCGGCAAGCGTGGGGACGAGAGCAGTGCCCGAGGTGTACTGCACGAGACGCCGTGTCTCATCGGAGAAGAAGAAGAAGGTCTTGTCCTTGCCGTTGTAAAGGTAAGGAATCCAGACCGGACCGCCAACGCTTTCGCCGAAGTCGTTGTAGCGAAGGATGGAGCGGGGCTGAATGGGCTGGTTGAGCTTGTTGCCCCACGTGTTCGCATTGAGGACATTATTACGGAAGAACTCGTAGGCGCTTCCGTGGAAGGTGTTGGTTCCCGACTTTGTGACGACATCGATCTGGCCTGAAGCACTGCGTCCGAACTCAGCGGAGTACTGGCCACGCAGAGTCTTCACTTCGGCAATGGCATCCGCGCTGGGATAGGTGAGCAGAGTCAGGTTGGCACCGCGATCCACGTTGTCAGCGCCGTCAATAGTCCAGTTATTGGAGGTATTGCGGCCGCCGTTGACGGAGAAGTTGACTGTATTCGACATTCCACCAGGAGCCGTCGATCCGACATACAACTGATCAGTCGAGCCACCGTAAACAACGCCAGGCTGTAACTGGAGAAACTGTTCATAGTTGCGGTTATTCAGCACGAGTTCGTTCATCTGATCGCCGCTGATGAGGCCCGAAGACGTGGAGTCTTCCAGATTCAACTGCGCCTGAGCCGCAGTAACAGTGATCGATTCGCTCGCGCTTCCGGCAACCAGCGTCCGGTTCACGGTCAGAGAGTCGGCCGCGTGCAGTTGGAGCCCGGTTACGGTCTCTGTCTTAAATCCCGGGTCCGCCACTTTTACCGTGTAAGTACCAAGCGGGAGGGATGTCGCGGTGTAAAAGCCGTTGGAATTGGTTGTCAGAGTACGAAGATCCTGGCCACGGTCCGTGTTGGTGATGGTAACCGTTGCGCCGACGATAACAGCTCCAGTCTGGTCAGCCACTGTGCCGCTGATGCTGCCTGTCAAAGCACCTTGCGCCCAAGCACCGGCACCAACGAAGCCAAAAAGCGCGGCCAGAACCACACTGCATAGCAATCGCTTACATAGGTTCATTTCCATGCCTCCAAAAAGATTTTCCTGTGATATTACTGATCATTACTGCGTTCTTCTCCGAGAGTTGTTCATCGTTAACTCGCGGCGGCAAAGAGCTGTCGATGGTCAATTGGAAACAACAGAGTGACCATTCGACAAGCCGCCAGGAACAGCACTGGCTTATTATCCCTTCAAGATGTGCCCGCGTTCACCTTTGCATTCCAGGAGCGTCTGGCACTTCTTCCCTTTCTTGCAAATGGTTCACATTGAACTGTGAATCTCGACAAGCCGCGCGTTCGCAGACGCGCTCTTCCAAGCCGGGAATCCGGGCACAAGCCACCCTTACGGCGCTGTACCGATCCGCCGAGAATCGTAATCGACTGATAAGTTGGCTGTCAAGCAAAATAATCATAAAGCTGACCAAAGCTGCGCAATACGCTCAAACGAATCATCCAATCATAAGCCAGCAATTGTTCAAAGCAGGATCGTAAACGGAAGGTGTTCCGTCTGGCGAGCTGCCCATCTAAGCATCAATCGCCATGCGAATGCTGCCCTGGGCGCGCTTAAGGCGGCGGATGGCCTCCGGCTTGGTTACCTTGGCGCACAACATCACCAGAGCCACGGCGACCTTCATATCGGCTGCCTCGAGGGTGGCGAGAGCAACATCCCGGTTCACTTTGGCGACGCGCCGCACGATGGAAATTCCGCGCTCGATGAGCTTTTCATTCTTGAGCTGCAGGTTGACCATCAAATTGCCGTAGACATAGCCCAAACGGGTCATGGCACCGGTAGTCAGCATATTGCAGATAAGCTTTTCCGCCGTACCAGCCTTGAGGCGGGTCGATCCGGTTAATATTTCGGGGCCAACCTCGGCCTCGATGGCAATCTGCGCGACGCTGGCCAACTTCGAGCCGGTATTGCAGATGATGGCGATGGTGGCGGCGCCTTTCTTGCCGGCGTATTTCAAGGCCGCAACGGTGTAGGGCGTACGCCCGCTAGCGGCCAGGCCCACGACTACATCTTTCTTGCCGGGCTTGCGGGCGGCCATGTCGCTCGTGCCCAGTTCCAGCGAATCCTCGCTGGCCTCGGTGGCGTTGGCCAGCGCGCGTTCGCCACCGGCCATCACGTACTGGATCATGGCAGGATCGGTGCCGAAGGTGGGCGGGCACTCGGAGGCGTCCAGCGCGCCGATTCTGCCGCTGGTACCGCTGCCAACGTAGATCAGACGGCCACCCCGCGCAAGGCGATCGCGGACTACGTCGATGGCCTTGGCGATGGCCGGAAGCGCCTGGCGGATAGCGCTCAAAACCTTGGCATCCTGGCGATTCATGAGAGTGGCAATCTCCAGCGCGCTCATTTTGTCCAGATCGGAGGAGGCGCGGTTCTGCCGTTCCGTATTCAACCCACTCAATACCATTGACTCTCCTATGCTTTAACTTCAGCTACCGGTTCAACCGGCATGGTCCTGCGAAAATAGAAACTCGCGCCATAACCGATGGCAAAGGTGACAATGCTTCCCAGGGGAACGTACCAAGTGTATGGAACCCTGGTGAACTGCCACAGATAGATGTTCAGGATAAAGCCGCACAGCATTCCAGCCATGGCACCGCTCTCGGAGGTCCTGCGCGTGAGAACGCCCAACATGAAGACTCCAAGCAGCGATCCATAAGCCACCGAGGCGATGGACAGGCCGATCTCCAATACCTTTCCGCCGCTCTGCCGAACCACAATCGCCAGCCCAAACAGCACGATACCCCAGCCAATCGTTGCCATGCGCGAGAGAAACATCCGGTGCTTCTCGCTGACGCCAGGATTGAATCTGGAGTAGAAATCGATGATGGTAGTGGAGGAAAGCGAATAGAGCGCGGCGCTCAGATTGGACATGGCTGCGGCGAGGATGGCCGAGACCAGCAGGCCGCTGATTCCGTGCGGCAGGCGCGTGACGACAAAAGTGGGATAGATGGCATCAGGGCGCGCAAAGCCCGTGGCCAGCGGAAACAACTTGTACAGGACGAAGAGCAGCGCGCCGATCAGCAGAAAGAGCGAAAACTGGAAGAGCACCAAAACCCCGCTGGCCAGCAGCGCCAGCTTGGCGCTCCGCTCGTTCCGCGACGCAAGCAACCGCATTACGATCAACTGATCGGTGCCGTGACTGGCAGTCGTCAGGAAGGCGCCGCCGATCAGACCAGACCAGAAGGTGTATTTGGCGTAGAAGTTCCAGCCGAATTCGAACATATGAAACTTGCCCGCGTCCGCGGCCATGGTGTAGGCCGCGTGCCATCCGCCCGGAATCAGATGCACGATGGTCACTACGCCAATCACCGTTCCTGTCAGGTAGACCGTCAATTGCACAACATCAGTCCAGATTACGGTCGACATACCGCCCTTGAAGGTGTAGAGCAAGGTGAGAATGGTGACGATGGCAATCGCCGTAATATCGCGCCCCAGGGCGCTGTAACCGTGCAGAAACCCGGAGAGCGCAATGCCCACCACAATGGCAACGGCGAAGACTCGAACGCCCTCCGAGGCGGCACGCGTCAGCAAAAACAAGCCAGCAGTCAGCGAACGCAGCCTCTGCCCAAAGCGCCTTTCAATGAGTTGATAGGCAGTCACCAAGTCGCCTTTGAAGTAATGCGGAATCAGCAGCAGGCTGATGATGACGCGCCCAATCATGTAGCCGATCACTAACTGAATAAAGCGGAAATCCTGCTCGTAGGCCATCCCAGGCACGCTGATGATGGTCAGCGTACTGGTCTCCGCCGCTACGATGGACAGGGAGATAGCCCACCATGGAATCGTTTTTTCGGCCAGGAAGTAGCCCTTGATGGTGTTCTGTTTCTTTTTGAAGTGCATCCCGAAGGCAGTAACGCAGACTAAGTACACTGCGATCACCGCGACATCGTATCCATTCAGCCCCATAGCGCCTCGTTCTCTGCTTCTTCCCGGTATACAGTTTCTACGACGATGACTCTCTCTACGGCCGCGCCTTGCAGATACGGCTCGCTGCATCTGGCGCACGGCCCTTGTTTAAACACAAATGATCCTACTGCGGCAATTCCACCATCAAGTGCAGACAATGGCCTGGCGCACTGCAGGCGCGCCTTCGGAGTGACGTCCGGTTACGCCGGTCAGAATCTTTGGAGCCGAGGGTATCTTTAGATCACAAGAATGACCATTTGATTCCGACTTGATCATTGTAGACCAGTCAGATGCATTGCTCCCACATCTGAAGACAGAATTTTGCTGGAGACTGGATCTTGGGACCGTTTGGCCATTTGGCCTCTCGGAAGGCGTCTTTGCAAAACGGCCTGGAACCAGCCGATCCGCTCTACGCCGTAGCCCGCTGCTGTTCACGCCCGCCCAAGCGCACGCTTACCACCTTGGAAACCCCAGGCTCCTGCATGGTCACGCCGTAGATCATGTCAGCCGACTGCATCATGCGCTTGGAGTGAGTGACCACCAGGAACTGCGTGTCCTTGCTCAAGGCGTACATCAGGTCGGCGAACCGGCCGACGTTGGTCTCGTCCAGCGAAGCGTCCACTTCGTCGAGCGCGCAGAAGGGGCTGGGCTTGAACTGGAAGATGGACACCAGCAAGGCCAGCGCGGTGAGAGACTTTTCTCCGCCGGAGAGCAGCAGCACATTTTGCAGCTTTTTGCCCGGGGGCGAAGCTACGATATCCAAGCCGCTCTCAGCCTGATTCTCAACGTCGGTGAGCCGCAGGAAGGCCTGCCCACCATGAAAGAGCCGCGCGAAGACCTTGGCGAAGTTCTCGTTGATCCGGGCAAAGGCCTCGTCGAACCTGGTGTGCGAAATCTGATCGATCTCCTTGATGGTCTGCTGGGTGTTCTCGATCGACTCCATCAGGTCCGTGCGCTGGGTATCCAGGAAGCCATGGCGCTCGGCGGTCTCCTTGTACTCGTCGAGGGCCATCATATTCACCGGGCCCATCTGCTCGATGCGCTGGCGCAATCCGCGGCAGCTCTCCTCTTCGGCGGCCAGTTCCTCGCCGGCCAAACGCACAACCACATCATCGGCGCGCAACGCAGCCGCCTCGATGTTCACCTCGGCCAGGCAGCTTGCCTCCAGGTGTTCGAGGTCGGAGCCGAGCTTGGCCACTTCGCTTGATCGGCTGGCGCGGTCTTCGCGCAACTGGTCCAGAGAGGCCCTCCCACTCTTGAGCTGCGTTTCCATGGTTGCCAATTGCTGGCGCAAGGCCTGCGCCTGGGCGGCCAGCGTCTGCGAGAGGGCCAGCGCCTCCGTACGAGCGGCTGCCAATGCCTGTTCGCGCTGGGCCAACTCGGCGCTCTCGCGAATGCGCTGCTCGCGCTCCGCTGTGGCCGCAGTGCGCTGTTGTTCAATCGACTGGACGCGGCGCTGCAAGTCGGCATAGAGCCGATCAATGCGTTGGAAGGCAGCCTCAGCGCCGCGCCGGCGCTCCTCCAAGCCAGCCAACTCCGCGGTTACCTGCGCCGCCCCCTGCTGCAAGCCCTCGCGCTTCTCACGCAGCAAGGCCAGTTTGGCCTGCAACTCATCGAGAGCCGCCTCAGCCGCGGCGTGCTCCGCCTCGAGGCGCTGTGCCTCCTCGCGCTTATCGTCGATCGCTTTCCTCTTAGCCTCGCATGCTTCGTGGTTGCGGGCGGCTTGCGCCGTCCACTCCTCGAGCCGCCGCTCAACACGCTGGGTCTCGACTTCCATCTGCTTGAGCGCCGCACCCTGGTCAGCAGCGTCGCGTTCAGCCAGCCGCCGCTCCTCGCTGCGCGCCTCCAGTTGCGCGGCTAACTCTTCGATGGCCTGGATCAACGCCGCGGCTTCCGCCTCCGCTTGCGTTAGTCCAATCTCCAGCTTGTCCAGGCGGCCTTGAGCCTCGCGCAACTCGCGCTTGAGCGCCAGCGGACCTTCGCTGGCCGGTTTGCCGCCAGTCACCGTTGCGTTGTGGAAGCACTCGCCCCCAGGCGTCAGGAAGAAGGCGTAGGTGTACCTCGCAGCCAGACGCAGAGCCTCGGTAGAGTCTTCAACCAAGTAGCCGTATTTGAGCTTGGGAAGAATCGACTCCAGCGACCGCCCAAAACCGTTCAGCACCCGAATCGAATCCTTCAACGGAGTCAGGCCGGGGCCGCTGATTGTCTCGTCCTCTTCCTTAAAAAGTCCACCTTGCTCTACAGGGTGGATCAGGAAGGTTGCGCGGCCATCCACGCCGGACTTGAGCAGCTTGACGCCTTGTTCGGCAGCCACCCAACTCTCCACCACCACATAGTTCAGCTCCTCGCGCAGGAACTCGTCCACCACGCCCTCGTACTCGCCGCTGACCTCAAGAAAATCGGCCAGTGTGCCCATCGGCGCCATGTCTTTACCCAGCGCACCGGGCTTCAACAGTCGGCGGACTGTGTCGGTGGAGTAGCCGTGGTTGCGAATCAACGATTGCAGAGCGTCGCGGCGCCCGGCCACAGTAGCCTGTTCGCCGCGCAACTGGTTGGCGCGCGCGCGCATTGCATTTTCCTCGGCGCGGCGGGCTTGTAGAGCCTCACGCAGCGCCGCAATCTCGCTCTCCAGCCGCTTGAGCGCCTCAGACGCGGACTCGAAGCGCTGCCCGGCCTCTCCACTCTGCGCGCCCAGGTTTTCAAGTTCGCCCCTCGCCTGGCCCATCTCGACTTCAAGACGCTCGGCCTCGCGCTCCAGGGCCGCCAGACTCTCTTCGCTCTGGGCCGTGTGGTTGCGCGCGTTGCCGGCAAGGGTCAACAGGTGCATGGCGTGGCGGCGGCCAGACTCCAGTTCCCTCTCCGCCGCAAAAACCTCTTCCGCCGCCGTGCGCGCCTCTTGCTGGCGCACCTCTACCTGCTGGCGAAAGGTTTTGACCTCGCTAGCCGCTGTCTCCAAAAAGCTGTGCTGCTGTGTCCGCTCCTCGGCAATGCCGGCCAACTGCGTTCGTGTCTGCTCGAGCTCGACGCCAGCCGCAGCAATGCGCGTCTCCAGTTCGCTGACCCGCTCGGCGTTGGCGCGCTCACGCGCCGCGGCCCGCTCCAGTTCGACAGCCGCCGTGTTGGCGCGATTCTGCGCCTCCTGGCCCTCGCTATCCAACTGGTATCCTCGCTCGGTGAGCGCGTGCTGGCTGCCTTCCTGCTCCTCGATACCCGCGGCCGAGCCATTGATCCGCTCCGTGAGGGCGGCGATCTCCTGCCCCAGCCTTGCCTGATCGGCGTCCATCAGCGCCATGCGGCTGGCCAACACGACGCGCAAACGGCCGCGCAGTTCGTCGCGGACGGCTGCAAACCGCTCGGCCTTCGACGCCTGCCGCTTGAGGCTGTTCATCTGCCGCGTGACTTCTTCAAAAATGTCGTCCACGCGCGCCAGATTCTGCTTGGCGCTCTCCAGGCGCAGCTCGGCCAACCGCTTCTTGTTCTTGAAGCGCGTAATACCGGCCGCCTCTTCGATGATGGCTCGCCGCTCGTATGGCTTGGAGCTGAGCAATTGCCCCACCCGCTCCTGTCCGATGATGGCGTAACTCTCCGGCCCCAGGCCGGTTCCCATGAAGATGTCTTGAATGTCGCGCAGCCGGCAGAGCTTGCCGTTCAGCAGGTACTCGCTCTCGCCGGTGCGGAACAAGCGCCGGGTGATCACGATCTCGCCCTTTTGCGGCGTGCGCTGGAACTTGCGGCGGCGAATCTTGAGCACCACCGCCTGCGGACCTTCACCGACCACCTGCTGTGGGGCTGCCCCTTCCGCACCATCCTCATCGGGTATTTGGCCCGGCTGCTGATTGGCGATGATCTCCTCGGCTTCGGCGGCTCGCTGACGGCGCGCCTCGTCCTCGTCCCAGTCGGCTGGGCTTTCGTGATCCACCAATACCTGCGGATCAACAGGAATCGGGCCCTCGTAAGCCTCCGGATCGACCATGGTGATGGTCACCTCGGCCATGCCCAGCGACTTGCGGTCGCGGGTTCCGGCAAAGATCACATCCTGCATGTGCGTGCCACGCAAGGTTTTAGCGCTCTGCTCACCCAGCACCCAAGTGACCGCATCCAGAATGTTCGACTTGCCGCACCCGTTCGGCCCCACCACCACAGCAATCCCCGTGCCCGTCACGGCCAACTCCGTGCGATCACAAAAGCTTTTGAAGCCAAGGATGTGGATCTTCTTTAGTTTCAGCATTTTTTCTCCGGGTGGTTAAGGGTGATGACTACACTGCGCTGCGCTTCGAACGGACAACCCGCCGCCAACGACCAGGCGCGGGAAGAATCTTGCCCTCCAATTACAGACTCTACGGAGCCTGGAGGGCAGGGTCAACGGTACGGGGAGCGGTTTTTGTGGATAAGGGAGGCCGGAATTCGGGTTCTTTTGGAATGCCCAAAATGTGGTGCGGATTTCGGGGTTTTCTGGGAGTTTTAACCGGTTTTTGCACAGATGGAGAGGCTGCGCCGGAAAGCGATGAGGCACGGATTCACAATGTGTGTGTTCCGGTGAAGCCGTGACGCGGAAGGTATTTATTTTGAATAAGTTAGATACTGGTCCGCAGTTTCACTTGTTTATATGTTGCGTGTTTCCGTGCAAGAGGCATGAGTAAGTAATTGATTAACCGTTGGTTAGATGATGCTCCACAGTTTCACCTGCAAAAACGCGAAATTTTTTCTTGCGCAGTTGCGGCCAACCCACTGAGGGATGGGGATGTTGCGCAAAGATTCTACGGTCGATGATGGGGTTCGCACGTTCTTCATCTATCGATGAGTATGCGCCAACAGGGGATTATTTTCGGCAAGCGGACGTTGGAGCGGCCGATCCATTCCGAGGCCAAGAATCCGGACCTGGGCTCACGCAGACACTGGAACACAGGACTCCAATGCCGTCTCCTGTAAAGTTGGAAGAGGCGCCGAACATATTTTGCGCTAGATTCCTTTCGCCTCGGGCCTTCTTCTTTTGACGACTCCAGCCAATTCGGATGCACCGGCCAATCCGGTTGAACTTGCCGCGCTGTTGCGCTCGGTCTTTGGGTTTTCCGGTTTCAGGGCCAACCAGGAGGCGGTTTGCCGCGCGGCGATTGCGGGGCGCGACCTGCTGCTGGTGATGCCAACCGGCTTTGGCAAGTCGCTCTGCTACCAGTTGCCGGCGATTGCGCTGGGGGGAACGGCGCTGGTGATTTCGCCGCTGATTGCGCTGATGGAAGATCAGGCGGCCAAGCTCAAAGGGCTCGGTTTGCGGGTGGGGCGGATTCACTCCGGGCTGGACCGGAGCGTGGCGCGGCAGACCTGCGTGGACTACTTGCAAGGGACGCTGCAATTCCTGTTCATTGCACCGGAGCGGCTGCGCGTGCCGGGCTTTGGCGAGATGCTGGCCAAACGCAAGCCGGCGCTGATTGCCATCGACGAGGCGCATTGTATCTCGCAGTGGGGCCATGACTTCAGGCCCGACTACCGGATGATCGGGCAATACCTGCCGGCGCTGAGGCCCGCGCCGGTGCTGGCGCTGACGGCCACGGCCACGCCCTCAGTGCAGGCCGACATTCTGACGCAACTGGGAATGATCAAGCCGGCCAAATTCATTCACGGCTTCCGGCGCAACAATCTGGCGATTGAGGTGGTGGAGCTTCCGATGCCGGAGCGGCCGGGAGCGATTTGTGGGCTGCTGGCTGACCCTGCGCGGCGGCCGGCCATCGTGTATGCCACCTCGCGGAAACAGGCGGAGCAGTTGGCCGAGGAGCTTGCGCGCCGCATTCCCGCGGCGGCGTATCACGCGGGGCTCGACCCTGCGACGCGGGAGCGAGTGCAGACCTCCTTTCAGGCTGGCGAACTGGAAGTAGTGGTGGCCACCATCGCCTTCGGCATGGGCATTGACAAGGCCGACATTCGCACGGTGATTCACGCCGGGCTGCCGGCAACGCTGGAAGGCTACTACCAGGAGATTGGCCGCGCGGGGCGCGACGGCGCGCTGAGCCGGACCTACCTGATGCACAGCTATGCCGACCAGCGGATGCGCGACTTTTTTCTCAACCGCGACTATCCGCCGGCGGACCACTTGCAGCAGGTTTTCCGGGCTCTCAAGGAAGACCCCCAACCCGTGGAAGAGCTGCGCGCGCGGTCGAAACTGGGCGAGGAGGAGTTTGACAAGGCCCTGGAAAAGCTGGAGATTCACGGTGGCGCGCGGGTGGATTTTGGCGGCAACGTGACGGTGGGCGGCACGGGCTGGAAGAAAGCTTATACGGTGCAGGCGCAGTTCCGCGCGGAGCAATTCGAGAAGGTGTTGCGGTTCACAACATCGACCGAGTGCCGGATGGCGGCGCTGGTGCGGCACTTTGGCGACGAGGAGGACGCGAGCCGGACGTGCGGGATCTGCGATGTGTGCGATCCGGCGGGTGCGGTGCTGAGACTCTTCCGGCGGCCAACGGCGAACGAGCGGGAACTGGTGCAGGCGATTGCCGATGAACTGCGGGCCGTGGACTCAAAGGCT
>Ga0224535_1000506_pt1 | contig 11202 bp, 4 predicted proteins | sample 714E13034metaG_FD_179898 | JGI IMG/M metagenome (GOLD analysis project Ga0224535, IMG submission 179898) | Peat soil microbial communities from Stordalen Mire, Sweden - 717 E1 30-34 | ecosystem: Environmental > Terrestrial > Soil > Wetlands > Peat | place: Sweden: Norrbotten County, Stordalen... | reverse complement strand
ATCCCTTATCGGCCTAGAAAAGAATTTATGAAATTGACCGTCTGGTCCTCCATCAACAATCTCCGCCAGCGTTTCAATTTGTCCCATTTCAAGCAATGTTTTATCCGCAATAGAGGTCCACCAATATTTTGCTTCTTTTGCTCTATCGGAATGGGAATCGCCAACGTTTTCCTTAATAGCGGTAGACAACGCTTTAGTTATTATTTTTAAATCAGTTTTTGAATTATCTAAAAATAATTTATTTTCTTTTCTCCCGTCTGTATATATTGCGCTTACAGCGTTCACTACAGTTTCGAGTTCTCCTAGAGTTAATTTGTCTTTATCCATCGGACCTGAAGTCATTAAATCAATAGGTATATAATCGGATAGCCCAGCATGTTCAAGACCTTCTGATTTTAACCTGCTAAAAAACGAAGAAATGGTTTCTGGTTTCCAAGAACCTTGCGCTCCGGTCATTCCGGTAGCGTCTGAAATTTCTTTTTGACTTTTACCTTCCATGTTGTCTGCCATTGATTCCCAAGTGCCATCGGGTTGAGGTTTAACCTTATCCGCTAATCCAAACTTTTCCAACAAACCATGAGCAATTTTGGCATGTCCAACTGGAACGGTTAACAATGGCCTATTATCAATGGAAGTTCTATCGGCCAAGTCTTTGGCCTTGGATTCAAACTTTCTGATTATGTCGGAGTTCTTAATGGCTTGTTTAGCCATTTCGTGATTAATAAGTTCTTTTTCTTTCCACAACGACGCATTCGCATAATCTTTTTTCTTTACATATTCAGACGCTTTAATTGCGGCATTTTTAGACGCCGTTATATATGTCGAATAACTTTTAGCTTCTGTTAAACCCTTACCCGATAGATTTATTCTGGCTTGTTCTTTGGCCTTTTCTTTTAATGCACTTATAGCCGCTCTATCTTCTTCTTGAGTTTGCTTTTTTACTTTATTAACTTCTTCTAATGTGTTTTTGATATCTTCGTTAGACATTTTCTTATATAAATTTAATTCTGCGCCTAACGCCTCTGAACGTTTATCCCCGTAAAGGGTCGAAATTTCTCCCCTAGTTTGTTCATCATAAACCATTGGTTTTCCAATGCTTAAATCATCCTTAATCTTCTCTTTTATCTCATATTCCTTATCAGCGTTAATCATTATTTCAGCGACTTTAGAACCGTCTTCATAACCATATTTAATCGAAAGTTCCGTAAACAAATTCTCTTTCGACCTATCTCCGTCAAGAAATTTTTGAGCTTCTTCTTTATAATTTTTAAATCCAAACTCATCAATCATTTTGTATTTAGGGTCAGATTCGACTTCCTTCTCGGCTTTTGACTCGGCCAAAGCGTAAGCATGTGATTCCTCAACGTTGTCATAAGGAATCAAGTTTCTAATCTTTTGTTCAATTACTTCTTCAACAGACCTATATATAATGTCTTTTTCAGCATGCGCCCTGGCTACGTCTTCGTCTTCTCCGTGTTCCATGTAAGACTTCATTCGAGCTTTTAAATTAACGTCAATAGCGTCCTGAGTAGCCTTGGCATATCTATTTGTCCAAAGGTCTATATCTGAAGGGTCAATTCCTTCTGGAGCTTCAGAGTTATATCCCATAGTATTTTCGGCTTCTTTTATCTCATCTTGCGAAGCTAATATCCTATCATAAACGCCTCGCATCCTTGGGGTCATTTCTGCCCCCAGATACCTTTGCATTATGTCTGCCGTTGGGTAAACTTCCCTTATCCAGTTCATAAAACGGTCAAACATACGCTTCATTCCCGGAACCGGAACATTTCCTTCCCACAATCTATATTCAAAACCGCGAGCAAACTTCTCGTGCATTTCTCTGGCTTCTTTGGTGTACTTTCCGCCTTCTTTTGAAAAAACATCATCCCAAGACTTTGCGCCTACCCATTTCAAATAAGATTCAGAATCTTCTTTTAAGTCTTTAGGAGCTCCTTCCAATTCAGACAAATGCTTCATCATAAACAAAAACGCATGTCCAATTTCATGAAACATTGTGGACTTGTCTGAATTATCATTGAGCAACACTTTAAATGTAATTTTCTTTGTCAAAGGATCATAAGCCAGTTGCATAGACCCGCGATTGTTCTGATTAAACATAGAGCTATCTTCGTCGGTAATCGGCTTGCGATTGGCTATAAAATCTCTTGCTTCCAAAGTTTCAGGTATTTGACCGGAACGCAAAACGCCAAATTTATCATTGGATTCTTTCCTATAAACAAACTTTCCGTCTCCAAGCAAGAATCCGGCATCCGAATCTTGAACGTTTTTATATCCCGCGAATCTAGCTTGTTCAAATGCCGCAAAATGACCTTCGGTTCCAGTTGATGCAGTAAACACACGACCGCTTTCTGGGTCTTTAACAGCGGCCTTCATTCCCTCTAATTGCCTTTGGCGTTTTTTAATTTCTTCTTCGCTAAGGTTGTTTTTCTTAAAAAACTTATCATACTCAGATTGGAAAAATTTTTCTGGAGCCGAAACCCCGAAAATCTCTTTTTGTTTATCTTCAGAAAGAACGGGAGCGTGTTCTTTAAGTTGTTCAAATCCGAACATTTCCTTTAGTTCTTTAACAGACTTTCCGGTTCGTTCAGAAAATGTTTTATATCCTTGAGCTACCATTGAACCGAAAGTTTTGTCTTTAAACTCTTCTTTTATTTTTTTTAGTTCAATTTCGTTCTCGGATAAAACTTTTTGTTTTGCTTTAACTTCCGAAAGTGTATCTGATTTTATATCAAACTTTACATGATCTGAAATTTTTTCGGCATCAGATTTTCGTTCTGAAGTTAAAAACTTTTCCATTGGTATAACAACTTCGGTTGTTCCAGGTTCTTGATAAGACTTTAAAGCCTCTTCTCCAAATTGTTTTGCAACCTTCTCAGGGCCTTCTTCTTGGTAAAGACGCTCAAATTCTTCGATGGGTATGCGAACGTTTTTGACACCATGTTCTTCAGTAAACGCTCTAATGGCTTTCTGAGCCATATCTACGTTCATTTCTGGCGCTGATTTTGAAAGTTCAATAAACTTTTTCTTGGTTTCTTCGGCCTGTTTAACTTGGTCTTTTATTTTATCTGATTCGGTCTTTGCGCCAATTCCAAGGAAGTGAGGAACGCCCATTGCGCCGCCGATTGTTAACCCACCAATGGTAGATTCTTTAAGCTTGTCTCCAAAATTTTCAAATGCTCTAGGATTTTCCCCGCTTATTTTATCAACCGCCTCATTACCAAAAAGTTGTGCGTCATTCTGAGCGGCCATTCCCAAAGTGCTTTTAGCAAAGTTAGTCATCGCAATTCTAAATGTGGTTTTAGCGCCTTCTTCGCCCAGTACAGAAGCTATTGCTGGATAAGCTTTTGAAAACACATTAAGCACAGGAAGCATTGTTGCTCCTGCAATTGTTCCTTTAACTCCAGCCGAAGCTAACGCCGCTTCATCCGAAAGCCCATTCTTTTTGGACTCTTCATAGCTATCTCCAGCCGTCCCTAATCCTAAGTATGATCCAGTTGATAACCCTCCAGAAACAACATGCAATACAACCAATGACGCTACGAAAGGTATTTCTAAAGTTAACTTAGCGGCAAGAGAGTTATAATCTTTTTTATTATAAGCGTCCGTCCAAGAAGTATCTGCCGTTGGAGTTGAAATTGTTTTAATGTATTTATCTAGTTTTTCTTTTTGGTTAGCCCAACTATCTGGAGTAGGCCAATCATTATCAACTCCGATTGCTTTATTTAAAATTGATTGTGCAAAATCAAGCGCACCCTCTCCGAAAGAAACACCCTTCAAAGTACCCTTGTACAAATCTCTTATCTTTCCTTCAGTATCTGAAAGACCTTGCAACGAATTGTGGCAAGCCGCCATGTTCTTTGGGTCTTCAAGAAAACGAGCAAGACCTGGACTTCTTGATTGTAAGTTATCCCAATATTCTTTGTCTGGAGCGCTCATTGCGCTTTTGGCTTCTTTTAAATTGTTTAATACTTTGTCTGGGTCGATGCCCGTCTTTTGAGAAATCGCCAAGGCATCAGCATTATCATTCGCGTTTGAATCCGAAACCTTTCCGTACAACGATTGAAGATATGCTTTCTTATCTTCTGGGGTAGCGGACCCCATTTGAATTTCACCTTTGACTAAATCTTTATCTCTATAATTTGGAGTTTGTTTTTCATCGTATGTATTTATATTAGACGGCGCTTCTCTTGACCAAGGTTCAACGGTAGGTTTAACAATGGGTTGATTTTGGTCAACGGCTTTTAAATCAGAAGTAGGAGCCTCTCTAGTCCACGGCTCGTTATCTGGCATTTCATTCGACCTTTACTTTATTAACTTTTGACTTTTTGCTTCCAATGGTTGAAATTGTTTCTGAATATTGAGGTTTACTTTCGCCTATAGTATACCCTCCTTCAATTGCTTTTTCTATATTCTCGATAGTTATTGGAACAATATGACCATTTTCGTTTGGAGGTATTGATTTTAAGTACACTATGGCTTTTTTAACGGCTTCAATTCCTTCCGGTTTAGACAAATATGGTTCAAGCTCTTTATCAATGGAATCAATGTTTTTATAATTTGTGCTACTAGAATTCATTCCTTTAATGAGGTCTTGAGCCTCTGGCCCTATTACCGTTTTAAGATTTTCCGCATATTTTGCGGTTCTAGTTTGTTCTTCAAAGTCAGTCAAACCCCTATACAAAGGTTGACTTTGCGGAACGTTAAGTGTATTCCAAGAACCAGCAAGATTTTTAAAAAACTCTGAATTCAGTTTTTTATTTTCTCCAGGGTCTTCAATTAAGTTTTTTTCGGCCCAATCATTGGCGCTTCCTTTTTTGCCTTTTAAATATGTATCTAACGCATCTCTATGGTCATAATATTGTTTAGAATCTTCTCCAAATTTATTCTTCAACATTTCGTCAATTCTTTTAAACGCGTTTAACTTATCTTTATCTAACCCTGGACCTTCATTTGATTTTAAAACAGTATTAGCCTCTTGGAAACACTCTGAATAATCTTTAGCGTTTATCTTTCCGGAATCTTTATCTTTTTCTAATTGAGACAATTTCAAATAAATGCTATCGTCATCTGGGTTTAAGCTTGTTTTAAAATTAACTTTATATTCAGTATTTGAAGGAATTTCTGGATTTGTATAAGCTCCGGCACACATTCCTATTAAATCATTCATATCTTTTTTGTCGCCAATTGTGGCGTAACTTCTCCATTTAGAAGCCGTATTTTCAAAACTATATCTTGGGTCATTTGGATTTTTATTGTGATTTTCTTTTTGAGTTAGAAAGAAATTTTCCCATGCCCGATAAGCGTCGGACCTCAAACCTATTTTTTTACCTTCTTGAATTTTTGCAAAACGCCACATGTCGTTATAAACCATCTGTGCGTGTTCGTTATTATCTTTAAATCTTTCGTGAGTTCTAACATAATCCCATAACTCGGTTTGTTTAACCATTCCCTCTTTGTCAAAATATTTTTGGCTTCTATCGTTATAAATTCCTTTGATACCTTCTTTTGGGTCTCCGTAAAACTCTTGATAGGCTTGAGAAAACGCAACGTCTCCTTCGTGTTCTGTCTTCCTGCTATCAGCCCACGTTTTATCTACCGCTCCAGATTTAACAGCGGAATCAATCAACCCTGGAATCTTATAAGCTTGATTATGAGAAGCCATTTCATTAAGCATTGCTCCGTAGGCTGATTGATGTGCCGCCTTAATGTGTTCTTCCCTGTCTTCAGGCGTTAGATTGTTTCTATCCGAGTATTCATTAACCAAATCATCTAAATCTTTTACGGTTTTTGTAGTTACATAACTATTGTCAAAATTGTCTTTTATGGTATTAAGTTTAGACGTTACGTGGGCATTAAAACTTCTCTCTTCAATTTTTGGAGTTTCTCCAGCTACGTGTTGTCCAATTTCGCTAATGAGTTCTTTTTTGTATCTGTCCGAAAGATTAGCAAAAGCAAGTTTCTGTCTGGAATCTTTAATGCCGTCCGAAAGCGTCTTAACAGTTTCATTGTAATTTTGAGTGTACTTTGTCATTGCCTCAAACGCATCGGTTCCTTGATACGTTTTGGCTTCTCCTAAATTTTGATTCTTCAACGTTTCTAACTGAGCGTTCCATTGATTCTGAACCGCGAAATTAGCCTTCTCTTGCATTTCTTTCGTATAATAATCAACGGCGTTAGTCATACTCTTAACGCCTTCTTCTGTGGCCTTAACCATCGTTTGACCAGTAGCTTCCTCTGGTATCTTAAGACCCAACCTAACATCAGGAGTAATCTTAGGTTCAATCTCTGGTTGTTTATACGGACTCTCTACCGTTGGGACGCGAGTACTCACTTATTTATCTCCCATATGCGAAAAGTCCGCCGAAGCCTTAAGTAATGAGCTTCCGAAAGTTGTAGCCGCTCCGTAGAAACCCGCAGTTTTTGCGTTACTTGCGGCGAACTTATCTTGAATGGCTTCGCCTTGGTCCTGTAATCCTTGCATCTTAATCCCGAACGCTTCTGCAAAAGCATTGTTCCTGATCTGTAACATATCCTTTGCCGTAACGCTTGATGTATCGTTTGTTACGTTAGTTGATGCTTGGCTACGAACATTAACCCCTTGTCCGGCTTGAGCCGCAACTTCGTTTCCAACCAACTGAGCGCCTTTTTCCGATTCCCGTTGCTCGTTAAATGATTCCTGTCCCCAAAGGTCTTTTAAACGTAGAGACTGAATCTCGGCATTACGACTCATTTCTCCAGCTTTAAAATTGTACTCCGTGCTTTCTTGAAGTCCTTTTTCTATAGAACTTGCACCGCCCGAAAGACCTTCCAAAATATTAGACATACCAGCGGTTAGATAATCGCTTGCAGTTTTTTGACCAGTTTGTAATTCGTCTGCCATGTTATTTTCCCATGCTCTTGGCGTCTATGGTCGAGCCAATAGCAGAAATGGTCAATGGTACGGGGTCTATGCTTCTTACAACGCCTCCAGAACCATATTCAAAATTACCAGAGAAATCAACTAACACTCTTCCAGTAATTATGTCTGAAACTTTATCGTATCCCGCATGTTCCCTTAACTTTGACTCCGTAAGCTCAAACGTATTACTTCCGGTAACGTTATCTCCATTGCTTTCTGGTAGTTGAGTTCCTACCCAGAAGTTCTGAGAAGATTTTACCATACAAGTAAGACGTTTTAAAATAGTGATTTTGTCAATATATGAGTCTTTGGGTTCGTCATAATCAAGCGTTTGAAGACTAGACATGTAAGGAAATCCTACATGTATAACTTCTCCAAAATCAGGAAGAAGAAACCATGTTTGGCTATTGAACGTTATTGACGGTAGTACGTTTGTCATGCTTTCGTTTAAAGGATTGCAAACAACTTTTCCATCTAACATTGCCGCAACATCAGTGCATCCCCACAATGGAGATGGTGCGTAAACAATGTTTAAAGCAACACTCCAATCTTTTAACGGCGTATTCTGCATGTTATCGTAAACAATACCATCGGTTGATTGACTTGTTGAACCATCTGGAACGAACCTATCAACTTCAACTGTCAAACTTGTCGGGCTGTTAAACGTCAACGGAGTACACTTAACTAAATAACCATCTGGTCCATAAACGAACCATTTAATGTGTTTATAAAATCCGGTTGGATCATCTCCAGGAAAGTAATTTTCCGAAGCTTCCAATGTCCACAATTCTCCGCTTACTGGAGGAACCAATGTCATGGTTATGTCTGAAGTGTTTCTTCCGTCATATTTAACCGAGCAATCCAAGAAATTTGAATCTTCGATATTAGTCCATTGTTCCGAAGACATGCGTTCAATAAACCTATAATCGATTCCCGCAATAGTGCGTTTAACAACGAAATAAGGAACGTCTTCTATCCCCTCTGTAATACAACAAGAATTTTCAAAAACGCCTTGTGTTGTACGTCTCCACCATGCAGAAAGTTGCTGTTCTGGACAATATGTAAGCCCAAGTATAATTCCATCTTCTCTTACGGCCCAAACCGTTCCATCGTAAATCCTTTGGAAGTCCCAGTCCACAATAGAATGACCTTCTACAAGGTGTTTAGCCATTACAGTAATTTCATCGGAAGAAGCAATGTATGTATATCCATAAGGTGTAATTTGAACCTGCATATCCCTAACAAGAGAAGTTTGGGCTTGGCAGTAAAGAACGGCCTTGTTTATTTTCAAAGGTCTTAAATCGGAAGCACCATTATAAGTTTGTGGAGTCGTGTTGATGTTAACCGGAGTAAGAACTCCTGTCGAATCACCTTTAAGAACAATCTCCCCTTGGTCCGTAAAAACAATAAGAAATCCAAAGTTAACAAGATGTTTTATTTTAGCTCCAGCATCAGCTTCAAGCGACTGTCGTATAATGGCGTCGTCTGATTGCAAGTTTGTTCTGGTTGTGAAATTTTCAAGAAATCCAGTTCTGGAAGCGTCGAACTCAAGAAGATTTTTGTTTGTTGCGGCCAAACAAAGTCGTTGTTGATAGCTCTCGATGCAAGAAGGATAATCGTTAGGAACCAAGAATATTGGGTTGTAATCAGGAGGACAGTATACTATATCAGCTGGTATTCCTGTGTCTTCAAATGAATAGCCTTGAGTAGAACCAATAAAACCGTACACACCTCCTATGCCTTTGTAAACGTTGAACATAACTTGAAACGGAAAGTAATTATCTGGAGGATTACCGCTTTTGTTAGACCACGACAATATTACGGGACTATCCATTGTTGGAGCAGAAATTGATGTTAATTTAAGAGCCGTTGGCATTGAGTAGCCAGATACTTCAATAGTTCCAGTTCCGTATCCAGTTGGGTCTGTATATATTCTGTAAACGTTTGGATTCAATCCAAGAGTTAGAACATTAAAAACTCTATCATCCATTAAATTAATTCCAGTTCCATATATAAGGACTTGATCTCCATCGTTCATTCCGTGATTACTTGAAGTGGTAACTTCTATGTATTTATATTGGGTATTAAAAGTAACTTTATTTATTGAAATATCTCCGTGCCACCCGACTTGTGTTTCTAAAAGAATAGGATTATTAAATGCGTCCAATCCGTTATTAAATTGAGTATAAACATGAGATGATATTGTTTGATGACTTTCTCCGAGTTGACTACCAGTAAACGTTATTACCAATGGAGCCTTAGTGTCTACAAACACATCAAAAGGAGAAAGGCTTCCGTCATTTCCGGCTTGAGATAAAACTATTGAACCTGGATGGCCAAAAGATTGATCGAAACCCGCATTTGGAAGGGGATTAGATTGCATCATATTAAGAGTTATATCGTGTGTAAATTTAGAGCTTTCAATACCATTCCAAGTAAAACTAATAAGTCCTGTAGTTGGATAAGAAGTTTGCCAACTAGAATCAGGAATTAATTGCCAAACCTCGTCTTGCCCACCAACAAGTAAAGTTGGTATAGGAAACGATTCTTCTCCGGTATCCATGTTTTCTATGGTAATTTTGTAATCGTATTCTTGAGACCCAGCATCTCCTTGAGAGCCAATAAACCTAAATCCAGACGATTTGATTTCAGGTATCTGCGTCACGTTCTTAAAATAAAATCCAGGCATATCTGCGTCAAAAACCAATTCAATTGGAGGATAGTCTGGATGAACAAAAAACATAACTCCGTTAACTTGTCTAAACTTGATCTCATTAAGAAATTTTCTAAAGTCCGAATCGTTCATCGAACCGCGAGTATAAATGCAAGGAACCGAGTATGTTGGTTGATTGACTTCAACCCATTGGGTAATGTCCGTACCCGGAGTTATACCCGAATTTTCAATTTTATTATAAATTGCAATATATTGATTCAAATTATAAGTTACTAAAGACCCTGGAGAATATGTAGTTGTATTGTTCCACGTGGAACTTCCTGGGTTCCAGTATTTTCCATTCTGGAAAACTCTTATAAGACCATCGGACATTTCCAACAAAAAACCACTTTGGTTATCTAAAACAAACTTAAATAAACGAACAATCCCATCGGATGGCGTCCTGGCAATCATTTCTGTACCAGGACATTTGGTAACGTTACCCGTTCGAGAAACTTTGAAGTTCTCGCAAGTTTTTAATGAAATGGGGTATTTAGGCAGGTCTGTTTTGCCCCAAAGCTCAGGGGCAATCTCTCCGCCACCAAAACCCTTTTGGAGGTTGGTAAACACTTACTTTCCTCCATAAATCTTCTTGGCCGCTTTCTTGTAGTAATCTTCCTTGGTTTTTTCCAAATCCATTTCTTCAATTTGAAGCGTAAATTGCTTCTCGGCCTGGTCTTTGTTCTCATATTGGCTTACCGAAGCCACACAACATTCGGCTTCCAGTTTAAACTTCTCGCCAATTTCAGGTAAATTTTTTATTCCTAGAATTTCCAGCAATTCGTGATTAACTGTAATACACGTCCCCCAAGGCCATTTAGGACGTTCCATTTCTTTGGCTTCTACGGTTTCTTCTTTAGAACGCTTATCATCCAATTCAATGCTTTTCATGTTTACCTCACGGAGCGTAATTGGCACCAATCATCTGGTATCCATTTGAAGTGTAAATCATCCTAGAACCCATCCGGCTCCTAGTAAGCTCTCCAACCTTCATAATATCAGGTCGGTCTTCGTTAGCATCACGGGCCATAGAAGCAAGCATCATCTGTTGACCTAGCGCAAGGTTCTTTTCTCTCATATCAACCATTCCAACTTGGGCCAATCTAGGAGCCGCCCATCCCGCAAGCATCAATGAAAACGCAAAAATGAAGTCTGGAGGAGTATAGGCAATGTTTGAAAACGCTTGTGTGTACTCAAGAACAGGAACAATGTCTCCGCTCGCAATAGTGAAGTTTGACGTGGGAACAAGAGGATTTCCAGTTAACGCGCTAGAAGGTCCGTGATTCGTAAGAATAACCCGGCCTTGAGAATCGTTTGAAGTTACAAAGTTTACAACTGTAGTCCTATCATCCAAATGACTCCCGTTCCAGAAGCGGCGAACGAATAAGCAGTCCGCTGGATAGCGATACTCGAACTTCCACTCCTGGTTCGGGTTTACAACGATTGGAGAAACGTTAGCGTAGACATGAGCAAAATTCCAGTTATAACCTCGAAGAACCGTCTCCATCCAATGGTCAAACAGTTGACGAAGCGTTTTGGCTTCATCGGACTGGTCTGTATCCAGGTCGGA
>Ga0224535_1000504_pt1 | contig 11219 bp, 6 predicted proteins | sample 714E13034metaG_FD_179898 | JGI IMG/M metagenome (GOLD analysis project Ga0224535, IMG submission 179898) | Peat soil microbial communities from Stordalen Mire, Sweden - 717 E1 30-34 | ecosystem: Environmental > Terrestrial > Soil > Wetlands > Peat | place: Sweden: Norrbotten County, Stordalen... | reverse complement strand
AGCTCTACCTCCAATTACTAAAACTCTCCCTCCGCCCAAATCAAACCCTTGACATTGAGATCTGGCTACTTTTAATTCAGTCCCCGCCCCAGAATACCACTGACCTAGGACATTCCCCGCAGCATAAGAAGGATCCCACAGAAAGCATTTTGTCGTAGAATCACCTGAGTTATCGTTCCCCCCGATAATTACAGCTTTGTTATAAGGATTTTCCATCCAAATAAGTGCAGCGTCTGCAACATATCCAGGGAACGATCCTGTTATTTCTTTATAGGTATTAGTATCTGCATTATAAAGACAGGTTTGGTTTTCTGCATAACCAAATCCTGAAACATGAGTAGTTCCATTAGGGTAGCCGCCTACAATTAAAATGTTATTCCAGAATCGAGGATAGTCTATAACAACTGCAGAACTACCCCAACAGAATCTACCTGATTTAGTGACAGGTGTTGTCCAGGTATAATTAAAGTAGGAGTTTAAGTTGCTATCAACTGTTTTACTATTAAATTTGCAAACTGAAATAGAATGCAATCCCGTATCAGTACTTTCATGCCAACCGCCAATTACTGCAACATTTCCCTTAAGATCTGCAACACAAAGAGGGTTTAAACTTGAAGATGAACTGCTTAAATAGGTATCTGCAAAAGTTCTGCTAAACATAGAGGAATCAGATGTTCCCGTAGAGGTACTTGGAGTTGCAGATGTCCCAGCAGAGGTAACAAAGTCTGCAGCAACTGGAAGCTTCGCTAGGAACTCAGTGATCTCAATAAAGGAATTGCTAGGATAAGAAATAGTAGTACTAAGTTGTCCATCGGATCTCCGATAAATAGAAATTTCAGTGTTTTCTATAAATGTCGGTAAGTAAGCTGCATCATTATTGGTTCTGCTAACAATTTCAGTATTTACAGGAATAGAAGCCTTTGAAAAACCATTCTTTGTTACTAATTGCTTGTCTCCCTGAAAAACACTTTGGTAGTTATTGTTTGCAATATAAGCATAGTCAACATTGTCAAAAATTTGCTTGACAACAGGATGATATATTGTTATGCTATTAGATGATGGACTAACCGTTTCGGTTACTGCAGTTTTGTTGGTTATTGTAAAAAGCCCATTGTCCTGATCTACAGCTTCAATAACAAAACTGCCTCTATTATTAACATTAAATTGGGAACCAATAATGTTAATATAATCGCCTACAAGAGTTTCCTGAAAGATTTCAATAGCTTGTGGTGATATTTGAGAAATTGCAACAGATGCTTTATTCAATGGAAGATCTGTAATTGTTACAGAAATACCAGGAGATGTTGTCGTATCTATATTATCAAAAAGTAAATTGTCAAATTGGAATGCAAGTTGTGCAGATCCACTTGTCACTGCAATACTGGAGTGCAGTCCTTTAGTTCCTGAGTAGATTTTAATATAAGTTTCGTTTGTCTCTTCATCAGTATAAGGTACAGCAAATGCAGTAGAATTGAAATCTCTAAAGAATTTGTTAATAACAAAGCAGACCTCTTCAGCTTTTGCAATTAAAGAATTAACAAAATCTGACCAACTAAAAACCACAGGAATATTAAGTTTTTGATCTACTAATATATTAAGTGTAGCGCCATCAAACAGCCGATACGGCTCTACGTTGGCGCTAGTAATGTTAGCCCTGGTTGCATCAGTTCCATAGAGGAGATCTAGTAAGTCTAAATTGGCATTTAATGTTAATTTATCATTAAGAACAGTTATTGCCAACTTCCTAAAAACATCGTCTGCCAACCCAAGAATAGTAGGGTGTGAAATTCCATAATCAGCAGCTCTGGTTACTAAGTATTTATCACTAGCCGTGGAAATAAAGCATTGATCGAATATTTTATTGACGGTATCTGTTAGTTTTGTTCTATTTTCTTCTAAAGTTGCAACCGTTGCTTCCCAGTTAGGCTGATTTCTCTTTAGGAAAGCTGGGTTTAAAAACTTTTTAGTAAGATTTATATCAGTAGCAAGATCGCTGTTAGGTTTATTGGCATTGACAATATTAAAAACATATTGCGTGTTTGACGCTAGATGTAAAGAATCAGTGTCATTACTGACAATATTTGAAGAGTTAAAAGAAAGGGTGTATTGCCCTGCAATTAAAGGACTAACAAAGGATAAATCAATAGATCTTGAATCAATTCCATTAGTAGAAGCAAGTTTAATGGATGTAGGATTAGGACCTACTATTGAATAGCTATGAGAGTCGTTTGCCTTATTGGTTCCTAAAGCTGGAGATCTAGTATACCAAATCCTAATAGAGCTATCGTTTAGAAGTTCAACGGTAGCTACTAAAAAGTCTGTCCCTATTTCAGGAACCCCAACATTTGATGCGCCATTGCTTATTGATAACATTAATTCACGAAAACAATAGAGATATCATTAAGATTGAGCACCATTGTCTTTTCAGACGCCATCACAGGAATCTGATCTACCTGAGAGAGACAGGTAATAGAAACAACGTTATCAACTCCACCACCTGCAGTAATCAAATCTGAGATAGAAAGGTTTTGTCCTGCTGGGTTACTGTTAATTACACCAGCGATTACAGACGTGATTTTGTCGGCTAAGGAGGAATCGGGATTTCCAACCGCTCTTACATAAAAACCTAACTGGATGCGTTTAATTGCAGGGCCGTCAATTAAAACAGATGCTCCATTGGAAACCCAGCCTGGGTAAGTCACAGGGTCTGACTCAACTCCATAAATTACCTTTTGAGCCTCTCCAATTAGCCCAGTGTTATATCTATAAGCTGCATTTCCTACTTGAGTTTCTGTTGGAAAATCAAGTTTATTCATACTAGAAATTACAGATCCTGCAGATTCTGAAATATAACTAAGCTCTTTAGGAGAAATTGCTTGATTTGGACAGATGTTACTGCAAAGAACTAGTTCAGTTAAATTAACATTAGAGGCGTTTGGATTAACTCCAATTAACTTCTTATAGAAAGTTCTTGGGGCTCCATCTGACACTAAGGCTGTTGAGTAATTAAATAATTGAGGAGAAGCAATAGAAGAAATTGATTTATTAGAAATATCTACGTTTATTGTATTTAAAACAAACTGCTCTCCATCGACTCTAGTACCAACGCTTGTAACCTTCCAAGATCCTTTGTTTGCTTGACCAAATCCATTATCAATTAAAGTGATAATGTCACCAGGAACAACAGAGTCGCTTGTAACAAATGTAGCATTTAATACAGCCTTTTCGGTTACTGCATCACTATTTTCAATCCAAATAACCGTATTGTTATGAGAAACGTTGATAATCCTAAAAACGCCTACATTTAATTTTGAAATATCCCCTAATAACGAAGTTAAAGGTTCATCTTCATACTTAGGAGACGATAGGTAAATATAGTCCCCTGGAGAAATAGTGTTCTTTTCTGCATAGGGTGGAACAGAAGGCGCAGTGGCTAACCTAATTACAACAAAGTTTCCAGCTTTTTCAATGCTACCTGTAGTGGTAATATGTGTTCCACAAGAATAAGGCACCTGACCAGAGAAAGAAATGGTACCATCTTTAGAAATTTGAGTTACTATAGAACTGATATTTATATACTGTTTTTGGGTAGCTGTTTCATTGGCAATTTTAACCATTGAATTACCAATGAATCCTGCAGCATTTGCAGTATTAATGTTAACAATAAAATTGGGATAGGTTGTAGGAGTGTCCCCTGTAATTAACGAGGCTGCCCCAACAATAGAAGCTTCACATTGATTTGCCCCTGCTCCAGAAACCTGCACGCTACTAGTATTCCCTACCGTTTTTGACATTATTTGAACGCCAGTGCTACTATTGCAGGTTTCTACGTCAGCTAACGTCCAAAGGCCCGTAATACAAGGAGTATTAAACCATTTAACAACATCCCTTGCATAAGCTGGACTTAAATAAACCTGTTCGTTAATCCAATCTGAATTTGAAGTCAAATTGGTGTTAATTGACCTCATCAAGTTTAGTTGATAGTTATTATTAAGTCCAGAAGGTTGCACTGTGGTATAAACTTTATTATACCCATCAGTCAACGCAACTCCTGCATCCCAGTAGTTACTGGAATTCCAACTTGCACTTCCAACCGATGCGGGAACTCCAATCAAAGTAGCAATTATTGGTGCATTTGTTAAAGCGTTAACTGCAGAAACAATTAAGTCTTCCGTAATTGAAGAGGATTTGAAAGTTGCAATTGAGGTTGTATCTGTAAGTGTTGAATAATACTGAAAGTCGTCAGTATCAGAGGCTCTTACTCTAAGCTGCAACCATTGCTTTGTAGAATCGTTACCAATAACGGGGAATCCTTGACCAAGCAAAGGAGCATAGGTAGGATCCACTTGAGAAGCGGGGATGTTAATCGAAACCAAGTCCCCGTTAGTAATTCCAGAGTCAAACTGAATCCTCGAAGTTGCTGCGGGGTCTAAGCTAATCCATCCAGGGTTATTAACCAAAGACATTGCAGAAGTCCCATCATCAAGAGAGCCTGCTGTAATATAAATGTCCTGATAGTTGCTAACTGGGGCAGATACGCTAGAAACCTGTGCCTGCCCAGACAATAAAGTAGTTGGTGTAGGGGTTACTGCATCAAACCTAATAAAATCACCAGCTTGAATAAAAACGAAGTCTGTTAGAGTTGTACTAGGATACCCAATTCTAAGTCTAGTGGTCCCGCCAATAGATGTTCTTTCAGCTTGGGTTACTGTAAACCCTAAAACTAAGTACAGATCTGCAAGCCTGTTATTATTAGTAAGCCCTAGGTTTAGGTTTCTTTCTAGAATTGCAATTTTAGAAGTCGGATTTATAACAGCCCCGGTGTAGGGAGTTGAAGATGGTAGTGTTACATTGATAAGGCTTTTTTGCAGATGCCCAGTTGCATTAGTCCCAGTATGTTTCCAAGTGTGATCAACAGTTACTGCAATTGATGCATTTGCTGCACTCGGATATTCATATCTGACAACATAGTTTTCGCCTTCAGGTCCTGGACGATAGAACCTGTATAAAATGTTTCCTAGTTTGTTCCTAGCCCTCATAGAGACATAGAAATTGGAGAAATCATAGGAACTACCGAACATATCTTTTAATGAAGCGTTGCCGTTTTCTGCATCTGTTACTGTAATTAAAGAAGCATAGCTATTATCATAAGGCTTTAACTTCCTTGACGTGGGGATATTAAACATCCCAGAAGTTGAATCATTGTCAATAGTTACAGATAGTTTTTCCCCAGGAGAGAAAAGGAACGGAGAGCCACAATAAATAGCTTGATTTGGGGTAATAGTTGTGGTACCATCTGTTGCAACTACGCTGCTGTCTGGAATAGTGTTGTTAGCGTCGAAAGCAAACTGGTTTTCTTTAATAGAAACAGACAGTCTACCAATTTCATTCTTAAGGTTTCCAAGCTCTCTTCCATCGTTGCTGGAATCTTGGATTAAAGTTGGCCAATTGTAGGGAGGAGACGTAAGCGAATCTTCCCAGTAGTTTTTCTTATAAAGACCGCAAAGAGTACCATGGAGGGGAAGATACCCTCCAGTAATTTGAGGATCTGCTGCAGTTCCTGCAATTTGTTGACAAGGAACTCTTAGAACAGGACCTAAAATTTCTCCTATTTGATAAAGTCTAAAATCTACAGGGTTGGATAGCTCTGTATTATTTGTGGCAACAGAGGCTCTTGTGTTAGGAGAAGAAGTCTGTAAAACTTCACTTTGAATATTTTGAACAGTAGGACCTAATAATACGATATCTCCTGCATTATCGTTGGTTCTAACCCTTAAAATGGAATTGTTAAAAGAAGATGCGCTTAAACCAGAAATGTTAATGTTCGCAGCAAGAGTGGTTGCACTATAATTGTTTGCTGGAACCGTATTTTCAAAGGTGGGTTTGGTTGTATTGTAAATAACCCAACCTTGGTTACCAGAGTATATGCCAGTTACAGGGGATAAATAAGAGGTTGCCCCAGTATTTGTATTGACTGTTTCGATGGTAGAGGTAATTGCAGATTCTTGCAAATAAGATGAGGCTAATTTTGCGGTGCCATCTGCTCCTTGCTGTCCTCCAAAAATTAAAACAGAGTCCGCATTGGCTTGAGAAGCTACCCCAGTCCAGAAAGATTTGCCTCCAGAAAGGGTTATAGATCCAGTTGAGGGAACTACATGCCAATTACTATCGCTTGTTGAAAATTTTAGGTGAGCGAAAGCTTTTGAATTGGTAGTAGTATTTGTATACTCTGCAAAACACATGGCTACTGTTCCATTTGCAGTCACCAATAGAGGGTTAGACCTTCCTAACGTAGAATAAGCTAAATCAGATTCAATTTGAGTTTGATTTAAGCTAGAAGTCCCATTATAGATATCTTCATTTGAAGAAAGGCCCGCGCTGGTAGAAATTTTACCATTTAAAACCCAAGTGTTAGTCGAAATGGTATAAAGATAGTATTGATTGTCAGCAACTGCAACAACTTTATCGGATGCAACTTTAGCTCCCACATAATTTCTATAAGCTGTTCTTGTATTAGCGTCTGTAAGACTTGCTGTACTGCTCCAAGAATGTGCAGAAGCGTCATACATATAGGTGGTTAATGCCCCTAAAAACTTGCCGACATTCGCTCCAGTATCTATATCTTCTAAATACGGATCGTTGAAAGCCTGCAGGCCGCCAATCATCATTACTTTGTTATTTGGTAGACTAACTAACGTTAATGAATGTCTACCATTGTTAAAAGTGGATGGGTTTCCCCAGGTATTTGAAGTTGGATTGTATTCAACAGAAATGTTTAATGTACTTGGTGGAACATACGCATCATATCCACCTGCCACTAAAACATTTCCACTTCCTAACAAAACTGCGGAATGAAAAGCTTGCCCTGTAACCGTTCCGTAAGAAGCTACGCTTGTCCAGGTGTTTGCAGTAGGATCGTACACTTCTGCTGTATTTACTGCAACTCCATTGGTTCCAATTCCACCATAAACAAAAACCTTGCCATTTGCTAAAGTCGTTGCTGTATGGCCATATCTTGGAAAAGCCATGTAGGGTGCAGAAGTCCATTGTCCAGTTGATGAATTATAAATATCTGCAGTCTTTAGAATTCCACTTCCATTAGCACAAAGACCTCCACAAATTAAAACCCGACCGCTTGCAATATTTGCAGATGCTGCCATTTTTCTTGCAGCAATCATGCAGGGAAGTTCAATTACAATAGTGTCAATTGCAGGAACTTCAATAATCTTCCAAACGCCCTGCAAAGCGCTAGGAATTCCATTATCAGAAGTCGCATAAAGGAGAATAGAATTCCCAGCTTGAGTATTACTACTAAATCCACTACTATTCTGAATTGCAATATGAAAAGAACTTGGCAGCGATTTAACAATACTTACCGTTAAAGTAGAGACTTCGCCCTTACCACTGTCTACTATTGTAGTATCGCCATCTAATACAAACCAAAGTTTTTGATCTGAACTTAAATTAAATGTACTAATTGCAGCAGACTCAATAAATCCGCGACTCCAAAGAGACCCTAGTGTCAGTTTCTCTCCTGCAGCTAACGCAGTGTTTAATGTAATAGATCCAGTTGCCCTATCTAAACTGTAATTATCAAAAGTCAGCAATTTATCGTCTTTATACAATAGAGAGCGATAAGCCTTTTGAGTAGGGAACCCTAAAATTTCATTAGCAGAACCACCAATCACTTGAATGTTATCTGCAGTGTCATCTTTTGAATAGACGGTAACCTTACTAGAATTACTAGTAACCCTTGCTTTAAAAGAAAGCAGTGGATTAGAATTAATAGAATCAACTACATCATATGGAGTAGCTACGCTAGAATCATTAAAAAGAGTGGTATCGAAAATGTGAGTTTCTGTATCATTTCCAGCAGCTATAGTTAAATCAAGTCCTGCAGTAATTGCATAAGGTCCACTATTTAAAGTTTCAACAGACGCTATAACAATAGGAGCATTGATTGTCTTAAAATCAACCTCCCCACCACTTGCAGAATCCCTTAAAACTTCATAACCTACACCAGAAGAAATAGGTTCATAACCATTCCCGTCATCAATATAAAGAATAGAAGGTTTTTGATACCTACGTTCTATAGAGCTAGAAAGTACAGTTTTTTGCTCATCAGGGGCTGTCAAATTTAATACAGATGTCTTAATAGCTAAATCTGTTCCCCTAGGCTTTGTATTCCTAGTAGTTTTAATCCTATCTCTGTACTGCTGAGTAGTCTCTGCATCTCTTCCAGAGGTAACCCTATTAGGATTAGTAACTGCAGCCCCATTAAATGGTGCAGTTCCATTAAACGATGTAATGGTATTTTCAGGAACGTTCCCTTGAGTTCCTGAGATAGTGCATCTAACTAGTACATCATCAAGCTCTACTTCGCCATCAGACAGAACCCCACCAACAATTACAGTGTATTGAATTGGATTAGAAAGAGCCCCAGCAGGAGTAGAAACAGACTGTCCAACATCAACTGTTCTATCTCCACCCTGTCCAACAACAACATCCTCCCCTTGGTTATGAAAAGAGGTTGTTGCAGTTGTTAAATTGATAATCCAGTAGTTTCCACCATCTGTTATGCTGGAATATGGTATAGGACCTTCACTCCTAGGAGTGCCTCTACCTATGTAAATGTTGCCAGAAGATGCTGCAGTAACAAATGTAGACGATTTGTCTACATTAACGGTATCGGAACCAACGATAGGGGCTGGAGTCCCATGGTAGATATTAGAAGAGATTCTAACAAAAGAAGTATCTGTAATTGTTACGTTAGTAGTTGCAGCTAACGGCCCAAGCTGGGGAATTTTTTCATCATTTCCAGTTCTTTGAAGGGCAATCCCTGTAGTATTGTCAATATCTTTTGATTGCAGCGTTCTAAAAGCGTCTGCAGTACTTTTGGCCGTACTTAACGAAACAGCCTCAAGGATTGATAAAATGGGGTTGCCAACCTTTAATCGTCTTATACCAATTCTAGAGGTAATACCATCTAGCATTTCCCCTAAAATTTGAGGTTGACTTCTTGGAGTGGGCAGATCTTGTAGGGCCATTACCTAAAAAGATTGCCCTTGACAAGATAGGATTCTTGAGATACAATAATTGTATCATGAAGAAAAATTGGACGGAAGTAGTTATCAAAAATAAAGAAAATAAAGTGATTTATACTTTTCTTTTAACAACCGATGATGTTGCAGATGTGTTAGAAGTAATAAGAGAAGAGCTTAAAAATCAAAATGAATATTGCACAGCGTATGCTTATCGTTGGGAAGATGTAGACAATAAACAGTTTAGTTTTTTACAAATGGATACGGTTGAGGCCAAAATTAGTTTTAGCCCTAACTTTGGGAATGTTCAACTTAGCGATAACAAAAATCCCGCTTTGAAAGCCCTTATGTCTATTTTTAAATAGACTACCTAATTTCAAATTTAGGTTTTGGTCTAGCAGGGATTTTACCGATATCCCAATCGCCCATAGTTCTATCATAAATATTAGGCACCTTGTCAACTTTATTGCAGCCTTTATTTTTTAGAACACCCATATCAAGCAACTCTGGAGGGGTAATGGTGGTTAATGGGGTTCTTTCGTCTTCGTATTGAACAAAAGCCCAGTTTTTTCCCCGTTGCTTTATTTTAGCAACCATAACTGCAACGCCCTTAAGGTTCTCTTGCCAATAAATTCTATTTTTTGGCTTTTGTTGAAGTCTAGACTTTCACCCCAGATAATATAAATTTTACCTGTGTTCTCATGAGGGATAAACATAATCCTAAGATTAGTTTACTAAATTTGTATCTCTCTTTATTAGTAAAATTACCTGATAAGCGTCATCTAGTTTATCAATGGCTTCTTGTAAATGCTCCTTTGCTGAGTCTGCTCTAATTGCAAGAACGTTCCCAATTACCCCAAAATCCTTCCCTTTAGGAAATTCTTTTGATAAAAGGTCTCTGCAAATTTCTAGTTTAGCAGCTTGCGTCTCAAGCTCTTTTTTTAGGTAATCTAAGTTTACTGTCTTTTCCATGACTTTTTAATAATTGAAGTTGGAAAGTTTAACTAAAAGATCGTTAAAAAAGGCCACTACCTTTAATTTTTGTTCATGGCGAACGTCTCTATGATACGATAACTGCGCTCTAACCCCATCTAAAATAACTTCCATTTCTTCTTTTGTTAGCTTTTCTACCTTTTCCCCATCTGTAATAATCATTTGTTTACCTCAGTATTAGGATATCACATCCAACCACAAAGTCAACAAAAAAGATTTAATAATATGTAGTTAATTTGCATACATTAGCCCTTTAAGATTCGCAATCTTAAAGGTATGTCATCGGCTTATAACCCTACTATCCGTCAATATTCCACCTGGGAAATTATCTTAGCGATTAAGAATCCTGATGAATCTCCTTTTGTTTTAACAAACTATACAGGGGAATCACAGATTAGACCAGCTTATGGTTCTAATACGATTTTAGCAAGTCCGGTAGTAACTGTTGTTGATGCTCCTAATGGATTACTAAGCGTTTTTCTTGCAAAAGATCAGACTGCTGCACTTATTCCTACAGATCCTAAACTTCCTTTACCTGTTTGGGATGTCCTTTTATCAAAGACAGATAGCTCAGAAACATTTGTGGCTGTAGGAGGTAGAGTAACTGTACTTCCTGGAGTAACACAGTGGCAGATTTAGTCCAGGTAGAGGTTATTGTAAACCCTCCTAGTAAATTTGACGTTACCATAGATCCGCCTGCTGAATTCGATACTATAGTAGAAGAAAAAATAATTGCAGTAACTGTAGATCCACCTGCTGAATTTAATACTGTAGCAGAAGAAAAGGTTATTGAGGTTATTGTTAATGAACACGCTGGCGCAGGAATCGGTACAACAGGTGCTACTGGTCCTACGGGTTCTACTGGTGTAACTGGCGTCACTGGGGCTACAGGTGCAGGGGTAACAGGTGCAACGGGTCCTGCAGGTGGTGCAGGTGCTCAAGGAACTACTGGGGCTACTGGTGTTGCAGGTGGTGCAGGGGCTCAAGGAACCACTGGGGCTACTGGAGTAGGTACTACTGGGGCTACTGGTGTTGCAGGTGGTGCAGGTGCTCAAGGAACCACTGGGGCTACTGGAGTAGGAGTAACAGGGGCTACTGGTGTTGCAGGTGGTGCAGGTGCTCAAGGAACCACTGGGGCTACTGGAGTAGGTACTACTGGGGCAACGGGTCCTGCAGGTGGTGCAG
>Ga0224535_1000502_pt1 | contig 11228 bp, 9 predicted proteins | sample 714E13034metaG_FD_179898 | JGI IMG/M metagenome (GOLD analysis project Ga0224535, IMG submission 179898) | Peat soil microbial communities from Stordalen Mire, Sweden - 717 E1 30-34 | ecosystem: Environmental > Terrestrial > Soil > Wetlands > Peat | place: Sweden: Norrbotten County, Stordalen... | reverse complement strand
ATTTACCTTATCGCTAGAATTTTGTACCATGTTTTCTCCACCGCCTTGCACTCTAAATTATTGGATGGAGTTGTCTCACTATTATAGACACAGAGGGCTAGAGATATAAAAAAGTTCTGGATTTGAGACTTTGGGATCAGGAACTTGAAGTCCGCCAACTTCAATCATTGGCATAGATGGAGTTGCAGTTTTGGTGATGGTTAATGTAGGAAAAGCAGATGAAGTAACGCCAACGGTTGGAGTTGTTGGTATTTGAGTTGGTGAAGCGCACGCAGAAACGACAAATATGAGAACAGTGATTATCAAATAGGACTTTTTCATAGTTTCCTTCTTTTAGAAATTTCGATTTACGAATCTCGAATTCCGCTTTACAATCCTTCGCATGTCTGACATCGAAACCGCCTACAACTCTGCTCTCGATTATCTTTACTCTTTCGTAGATTATAGCCTCAAACATTCGTCCGAGCTTGCCAAAGCCGATTTCAATCTTGATCGTATGCGCGCGCTGATGGTTGAACTCGGTCATCCCGAAGCCAAATATCCCATCGTCCATGTGGCAGGGACGAAGGGCAAAGGTTCTGTGTCGGCGCTTTGCGCCTCGGCATTACAAGCGGCTGGATATAAAGTTGGCTTATACACTTCTCCGCATTTATTGGATTACACCGAGCGGATTCAAATCAATGGTCAGCCAGTTTCGCATCAAGGCTTGGTGGATTTGGTTGAACAAGTCAAACCGGCGGTGGCGAAGATTCCGAAACTCACAACTTTTGAAATCACTACCGCGCTTGGCTATTTATATTTTGCTAACCAAAATGTGGACGCGGCAGTCATCGAAGTCGGACTCGGCGGTCGGCTCGATGCGACCAATGTCGTCATGCCCAAAGTTTCGGTCATCACTTCGCTATCTTATGATCATATGGCGGTGTTAGGAAATACATTGGCGTTGATTGCAGGTGAAAAAGCAGGCATCATTAAGCCCGGCGTGCCGGTCGTCTCTGCGCCGCAAAAGGATGAAGCGCTCGAAGTTTTGGTGCGAATCGCTAAAGAACGAAACGCGCCGTTTACTTTGGTCGGGCGAGACATCACTTACAAGCCGTTGAGTCATTCGCTGGATGGACAGACTCTACAAATATTAAATCTGATCTTGGAAATTCCCTTGCTTGGCATTCATCAAATTGAAAATGCAGCCACAGCTTACGCGGCGCTGAAAGCCAGCGGCTTGAAAATTTCAGATGAACAGATTCGCAATGGATTTGCCGAAGTCAAATGGCCGGCGCGCTTTGAAGTCGCGCGGCGTGATCCGCCCGTGATCTTTGACTCGGCACATAACCAGGATTCGTTTGTGCGGCTTTGTCAGGCCCTCGATGATTATTTTCCGAACAAGCCGGTTTATCTGATCTTCGGCGCATCGGAAGATAAAAATATTCCCGGCATGTTTGCGGAGATTCAACCAAAAGTCAAGAAGATGTTTGTGGTGCGCGCGGATCATCCGCGGGCTCTTGAGCCGGAGCAAATCATCGAGTTGGCGCGGCAGGCTGAAATCCCGAATGAAGCGGCGGCATCCGTCGAAGCCGCATTCGCGCGGGCGCTGGACTTGTCTGAAAAAGATGGTAGCATTGTGCTGTCTGCCGGTTCGATGTTCGTCACGGCAGAAGTCATGATGGCATGGAAGAAATTGAAGATGTCATTGCGAGGAGCCGCGTAGCGGCGAGGTGGCAATCTCATCACGAATAGGAGATTGCTTGCCAAAGGCACGCTTCGCGGTCGCTTCGCTCGCAACGACATGAGGACATATGAACAACGATTGGCATGAAGAAGATAATTTTAATTTGGCGTTATCGCAGCGCACGGAGGAACTATACCGGGTTCCCAACTACGAGGCGAGTGAAGATGGCTTGATCGAAGCGTCGGTCATGCCGCTGCGCGATCTGGTGGTATTTCCGCGCATGGTCGCGCCGATCTTTATCGGGCGCGAATCATCGCTGGTTGCGGTTCAAGACGCGCAGGCAAAAAATCAAACCGTGATTGGGTTGGTGCAAAAAGATCCCGAAGTGGATGAACCGAAGCCTTCCGACTTTATGCCCATCGGTATCGAGATGGCGGTGGGACGTTTGCTTTCGATGCCCGATGGTTCATCGTCGGCGCTGGTGCAGGGACGAAGACGTGTCGAGATTGTGGAATTCACGCGCACGCGGCCGTTCATGAAAGTACGCGCCCGCATCATCTTCGAACCGACCACGGCTGACCGTCAAACACAGGCTTTGATGCGTTCCGTGCTTGATCTGTTCGATCGCTGCGTTGAATTGGATCGCGCCATCCCCGAAGAAGCGCATCTCTTCGCGATGAATATCGCCGAGCCGGGCTGGCTGGCAGATATGATCGCCACGTCGCTTTCATTGAATTTTGAAGCCAAGTTGAGTCTGTTGACTTTACTCGATCCGCGCGGACGATTACAAGCCGTCAACAAAATTCTCGCGCAGGAAGTGGATGTGCTGGAACTCGAAGACGAAATCCATTCGCGCGTTCAGAACGAAGTGGATAAAAGTCAGCGTGAGTTTTACCTGCGCGAACAGATGAAGCAGATACAGGACGAATTGGGCGAAGGCGATATCTTCACGCGTGATGTAAAAGATTTGAAAGCGAAGATCGAAGCCGCGAATTTGCCCGAGGAACCGAAAGCCGTTGCGATGAAAGAATTGGAGCGGCTGAATCAAATGCCGCCGATGGCGCCGGAAGTTGGCATCATCCGCACCTATATTGATTGGATCCTGGATTTGCCATGGACAAAATCAACGCCGGATAATCTCGATGTCAAACATGCGGCGAAGATTCTCGACCGCGATCATTATGGACTCAAGAAAGCCAAAGAGAGAATCTTGGAATACATCGCGGTGCGCTCGCTCAAACCCAAGAAAGACCGTCAGCCCATTTTATGTTTTGTGGGCCCGCCCGGAACCGGCAAAACATCCTTAGGTCGTTCCATTGCCGAAGCGCTCGGACGCAAGTTCGCGCGCGTCTCGCTCGGCGGCGTGCGCGATGAAGCCGAAATCCGCGGACATCGCCGCACCTATATTGGCGCGCTGCCGGGACGCATCCTGCAAACGATCAAGCGCGCCGGAACCGCCAACCCGCTTTTCATGCTGGATGAGATTGATAAACTGTATTCTGATTTTCGCGGCGACCCGGCCTCAGCGATGCTCGAAGTGCTCGACCCCGAACAAAATAATTCGTTCAGTGATCATTATCTGGAAATGCCCTTCGATCTTTCCAAAGTCATGTTTGTGACTACGGCAAATTATCTCGGTTCGATTCCCGCTGCGTTGCTCGACCGCATGGAAGTGATCGAATTCCCCGGTTATATCGAGGAAGAAAAACTTGAGATCGCGAATCGTTATCTCATCCCGCGTCAGATCGAAGAGAACGGGATTTCCGATATTGATTTAACATTCGAGACTGCCGCGTTGCAGCGCATTATTCGCGAATATACCTTTGAGGCGGGTGTCCGCAACCTGGAACGTGAGATCGGACGCATCAGCCGCAAAGTAGCGCGGCTCAAAGCCGAAGAGAAAAAATATCCAACGAAGATCACCGCGGACTTAATCGAAAAGTTTCTCGACCCGCCGCAATATATCCCGCCCGAAGCGGAGAAGCAGGATGAAGTCGGCGTGGTGCAGTCGCTGGCGTGGACGGAGAATGGCGGCGAGATCATGCCGGTCGAAGTTGCAGTACTCGAAGGCAAAGGCGCATTGCAGATGACCGGCCAGCTTGGTGATGTGATGCAAGAATCGGGACAAGCGGCGCTGACATATATCAAGTCGCGCGCCGCGGCGCTCGGCATCGAGATGGAAGTCTTCGAACGCATGGACATTCATCTGCACATGCCTGAAGGTGCGATTCCTAAAGATGGCCCATCGGCTGGAATCACCATCGCAACCGCGATGATTTCCGCATTGACGGGTCGTCCCGTTTATCATCAGGTTGGCATGACCGGCGAGATCACGTTGCGCGGGCGCGTCCTGCCAATCGGCGGCGTGCGCGAAAAAGTTTTGGCGGCGTATCGCGCGGGACTGAAAGTGGTTCTGCTTCCCGAAAAGAATCTCAAGGATTTATATGAGGTTCCAAAAACGGCGCGCTCTGAAATGAAAATCATTCCTGTTACGCACATGGATCAAGTCATCGAGCTTGCCATCGCACCGGATGCCATTATTGAACCGCCGCGTCCGCGCAAACGAACGAATGAAGAGAATAATGAAGAAAGCGAATGAATTTAAACACCAAGGGTTCAAAGATCACTAAGGAAGAAGCGCGGATAAACTTTTTCCTTTGTTCGCTTGTTGTCCTTCGTGTTTAAGAATCGCGTGAAGATGAAAGAATCTACCAATGGCAATTGATCTCAAAGATAAAGTTGTAATTATCACCGGCGCCTCATCTGGATTTGGCGAAGATGCAGCGCGCTTGTTTGCAAAAGAAGGCTGCAAGGTGGCGCTTGCCGCTCGCCGCCTCGACCGTTTGCAAGCACTCGCGACCGATATCCAATCGAAAGGCGGCGAGGCGTTTGCTGTTCCGGTGGATGTGGTCAACCGCATCGATATTGACTTGATGGTCAAGTCGGTGATTGATCTATACGGCCACATTGATATTCTATTTAATAACGCTGGTTTTGGTCGACTCGACTGGCTTGAAAATCTGGATATGGCGCGCGATATTGAAACGCAAGTGGATGTCAATTTGCTGGGCGTGATTCAAGTGACACGCGCGGCTCTCCCGTATATGCTGGAACAGGGATACGGGCATATCATCAATATGTCTTCTGTTGCCGGATGGATCGCCGCGCCGCTTTATACAATTTATTCCGCAACAAAGTTTGGCGTGCGCGCTTTTACCGATGCATTGCGTCGCGAAGTTTCACCATTTGGAATCAAAGTCTCTGGAATTTATCCGGGTCCCGCGAGAACCGAGTTTGGACAACACACCGGCAAGTCCGAAGCCGAAAGTAGTTTGGATGTATTCAATGGTTTATCCATGACGTCCGAGCGTGTGGCTCGCCGTGTGGTGAAACTTGCAAAACATCCGCGCCGGGTTGTCATCATTCCATGGTGGTATCGCGTCGTCATTGGATTCGATACATTCTTTCCTGCCGTTGTGGATTGGTTTTTGAAGCAATTTTTCGTTCGCCAAAACCATAAGCTCGAATGAAACAGGATTGCATATGAACTCAGCGCGACTCGAAAAACTTTATGTGGCTCTCGCTCAAGCCGGACTGGATGCGGTGGTCATCAACCCCGGACCGACTCTCACCTATTTAACGGGTTTGAAATTCCATCTCATGGAGCGACCGGTTGTGTTATTGGTCGCACAAGGAAAAGATCCAGCCATTGTTTTGCCCGAACTCGAATCGCCGAAGGTGAAACTCTTTCCTTATCAAGTGAATGCGTTTGCTTATGGCGAGAATCCCTCTGAGTGGGATGCCGTCTTTCGCAAAGCGGTTCAATCGCTTGGACTCAATGGAAAAAGAATCGGCGTCGAACCGCGTCAATTGCGTTTATTGGAATTTCGTTACGTTCATGATGGCGCGCCCGAAGCGGATTTCCCGGATGCGTCGGAGGCGACGGCGTCGCTTCGTTTGCGCAAGGATCAGGCTGAAGTTGATGCGATGAAACGGGCAGTTAGAGTCGCGCAGGACGCGCTCGAAGCGACGATTCCATTAATCAAAATTGGAATGACTGAAAAAGAAATCGCATCGGAGTTGACGCTTCAATTGCTGAAGCATGGTTCCGAATCGGAATTTCCGTTTTCACCAATCGTTTCTGCTGGGCCAAATTCTGCGAATCCGCACGCGTCTCCATCGGATCGAAAACTTCAGCGCGGCGATTTGCTGGTTGTGGATTGGGGCGCGACCGTGGACGGTTATATCTCTGATCTGACGCGCACGTTCGCGGTGGGGGAGGTCGAGCCGGAGTTCAAGAAGATGGCTGAGATTGTGTTGAAAGCGAATGAAGCCGGTCGTGCAGCGGGCCGGCCCGGCGTCGCGTGTGCGAACGTGGATCAAGCCGCGCGGGCCGTGATCGAGCAAGCGGGTTACGGAAAATATTTCACGCATCGCACGGGTCACGGCATTGGCATGGAAGGACATGAAGAGCCGTATATGCGCGGCGATAACATGCAAATGCTGTATCCGGGAATGGCTTATACGGTGGAACCGGGAATCTATTTGCCGGAGCGCGGCGGTGTGCGCATCGAAGATAATGTAGTGGTTACGAAAGACGGCGTGGAAGTGTTGAGCGATATGCCGCGCCAATTGCGAATCGTGGGCTGACCCGGATTTGCATTTGTCCGAGACTGAATGACGCATGTAACTAGACAAGATGGATTCTTTCAAGTATTATTACGCGGTTGTAGTATTGAACATTGAAGCGGCATTGCGGCATTCCAGTTTGCGACTGGACGCGGTTCGCCGTTACCGAAAATTTGGCAGACACACACTGATTTCGGAGAAGTAGGGACTGTGGCAGTTTTTTCCAAAGACCTTGGCATTGACCTGGGAACCATGTTCACTCGTCTTGCAGACAGTACGCAAGTGCTTTTGCAGGAACCGACGATTGTTGCCATTGAAGTGGAAGAGCAGAAAATGGTGGCGGTTGGTCAGGAAGCGCGCGACATGTTTGGCCGCGTCCCTGATAGCATCGAGGTGGCGCGTCCGCTCCGAAATGGCGTGATCGCCGATTATGAAATCACGGAGACTTTGCTTTCCTATTTGCTTCAGCGTGTCAGTGGATCATTGCGCGTCTTCCGTCCGCGCACGATGATTTCCGTGCCTTATGGGGTTACCAGCGTGGAACGGCGCGCGGTATACGAGGCTGTGATGGAAGCGGGTTCGCGCGAGACGTCGCTTATTCAACAATCGCTGGCGGCCGCGCTGGGTATTGACCTGCCAATTAATTCGCCTTCCGGCAACATGGTCATTTGTCTCGGCGGCGGGTGTACCGAAGCTTCGGTGATGGCAATGTACAGCATTGTATCGGCGGATACTTTGAGAAAAGGCGGCATTGATTTTGATGAAGCCATTATCAGTTATGTTCGACACAAATATGGAGTCATCATTGGTCAAGCCACCGCGGAACAACTTAAGATCAAGATCGGCGCGGCGGTTCCACAGGATACGGAAAACAGTATGGAAGTTCAGGGACAGGATCAAGTGACAGGCTTGCCGCGTCCTATCACGTTGGTAACGGGGGAGATCGTTGAAGCTTTACAAGATCCACTCAAAGAAGTAGCGGAAACTTGCCGTAAAGTTTTGGAGAAGACTCCGCCTGAGCTGGTCGCCGATATCATTGATCGCGGCGTTGCCCTATGCGGTGGTGGCGCGCTTCTGCGCGGCGTGGATAAATTATTAACCAAGTCGCTTGGCATCCCGGCTTATCTGGTTGACAACCCGTTGACCTGCGTGGTGGAAGGCACGGTGCGCGGCCTCGGGATGATGAATATCTTAAAGCGGAGCCTGCCTCAGGTCTAGCTAGAATGAAGCGAGAATAAAAGGGCGGCCATGTTTTGGCTGCTGTATTGAATATACTGGGATCAGTCGGTATGTTCACGATGGACATGATCTACCAATCCATTCAGACGCGTTTGTCTTTCATGCGGTTAATCATGGGAACACGTGAAAGGTTGACGAAGACTCTGCCTATGATGCGATAAAGTCTTCGCTGTAGACAGTTCCGAATACTGCCTCGGTACAGTTACCAGGCGTTTCGGATGTAAATGTAAATGGCTGGTTCGTCATCGATCGCACCTGTTCTCTTATCGGTAATCAGCCGAAGACTACACTTATTACAGACCCAAAATTCATGAAGGATAAGCGCCAATAATCGAGAGAACTTTTTGTGGGTTCTCATTGTAACGTTTGAAGAAGTCGTAGGAAGCTTCGATCAGGAGTTTCACGGTTTCAAAGATTTCACAATGCGTAACTTCTCGCCGAAAGTGACGCCACAACATCTCAATCGGATTCAGCCAAGGACTGTAAGTTGGTAAGTAAAGCAAAACCAAGCGTCCCGCGGCGGCCCGCACCACGGCTTCCACTGCTGCGGACGGCTAAACGCGATGTCTTCCTTGGCAAGTTCGCGGCGGATGGTTCGGTGGAAAGACGGTTGCCTGTGTCTTCCGCCATAAAATCTTCCAGGCGTTGTAAAGTCCACATCGAATACTCTAAATTCAGGCTCCGCGGTTGCCTGCGGACCACTTCGAGTAATCGCTTCTGGAATTCATTGCTCACCGATGAGAGATGTCCGGAACGGGGCGCATCTTTCAATCCTTCGATCCCTTCAGAATTATACCGATGTAGCCATCTCAAAACGGTCACTGAGCTTTCTCGAACAATCTCCGCAATCTCGTGTCAGCAATTAGCCCTTTCTCGGCTGACAATAGCACCATTTGAGCCCGGGTACGTACCCGGGGTACGTCGGTTTTTCGGTATAGATCATCCAATTCAACTTTCTGCTCTTCAGATAAGGCCTGCACGTAAAGCTTATTCATACCACCATTTTATCCTAAAGAACTTCCGCGTCTGTACTTAGGGCCAAGTTAGCTGAATCGTCTTGTCGCGATACGCCTTGGGTTTTTCAACTTGAAACAGTGGCGGGAGGCTTTTTTAACGGCTAACGGAAATCTATTGCATTATATGCAAACTTGCATCCCTTTTTTGATTGTCTTATCTATTTCCCAAAAACTTACATTATCCACTACACTGTATCTCATGGCATTGCCAAAGATACTGTTAATATGATAACGACATTTTCCGTTCTTGAAAAAAACATGGCTATGCCTATGTTCACCCTTGACAAGTGTGAAAAAAGGTGCAAGAATAGGGTAGCGTTATCAGGAAATCGTTACCATACTAGTGTATAAAATCACGATGAGTTGATGAATGCCGACAGTACATGATGTAGCAAAACGAGCGGATGTTGCGCCTATCACCGTATCCCGAGTCATTAACAACTCAGGCTACGTCAGTCAGGCGACGAGGAAACGTGTTGAGGCGGCGGTTAAGGAATTGGGATATATACCGAATACGCTGGCGCGTGGTCTTCGATCGAAGCGAACGAATACGCTGGCGCTGGTAGTGACAGATATCACGAATCCATACTTTACGCTGATGGCGAGGGGGGTGGAGGATGTGGCCGGGGATTCCGGCTATACAGTTATCTACAGCAATACGGATGAGTCTGAAGCCAAAGAAGAGAAGTACGCCAATATTTTAGCTCAGAGGCAGGTTGATGGCGTACTTTTGGTCCCAGCCGGCGGCAATGAAAAGACTATTAAATTTTTAGTGTCAAATGGTATTTCTGTCGTTGTCCTTGATCGTCGTGTTCCGGGGGTGGATATAGACTTTGTCCGCTCTGATTCGGAAGAAGGGGCCTACCATTTAACAAATTTGCTGATCAGGTTGGGACATAAACGCATTGCTTTCATTACAGGGCCTAATGGTGTTTCCACTTCTGCAGATCGCTTGGCTGGATATCGGCGGGCTTTAACAGGAGCTGGCTTCAAAAATGAAATTGTCTATTATGGGTTATACAACCAGCAGAGTGGTAATGAACTTACAAAGCAGGCAATGGCGCAGTCGCCAAAGCCAACGGCTATATTTGGCGCTAATAACTTCATTATGATTGGGATCATAAAGGCTTTGCGCGACTTGAATATTTATGTGCCTGAGAATGTTTCCGTGGTTGGTTTTGATGATCTACCTGAATCGATGCTTGTAAAGCCCTTTTTAACTGTTGCCAGACAGCCAGCATATGAAATGGGCCGATTGGCAACTGAGCTATTGTTGAAGCGCATTTCAGGTGAATTAGAAGAGTATCAGGAACTGATTTTGCCTACTGAAATCGTAGAGCGCGAATCCAGCGGTCCAGTGAAAGACAGTGATTGAACGGAAAAAAACATTATTTTTTATATGTGTGTGACAACGTTATCATATTATAAAACTAGATCTATTGATCGATTTTTTGAAAAGGATGAAAGGAGATAACAGGTGATATGTGCACCGATAATGTAGAAAAAATAATATTTTCTTGCCTGTCTCGCACATGCATCCACGATTTTTCAACCATCTAAGCAGCATATTCTATTTTCACGTCGCTGGTGTTTGAATGTTTAGGAGCAATTCCACAATGTTGTTATACCGGAGTTTGTACACATGGCAGTAAAAAACCCATCATCCGCACGAGAGGTAATTCTCGAAGTCGAGAATGTTTCCAAAAGCTTTCCAGGTGTGAAGGCGCTTGATCGCGTATCATTTGACCTTCGCAAGGGTGAAGTGCATGCTTTGGTCGGCGAGAACGGGGCTGGCAAGTCAACGCTCATGAAGATTCTTAGCGGAGTTTATCAGCCCGACGAAGGGACGATCCGTTACAAGGGAAAAGCAGTGTCCTTCCGCGATGTAAACGATTCACACAAAGCAGGCGTCGGGATTATCTACCAGGAGCTCAACCTCCTCCCCCATCTGTCGGTGGCGGCCAATATTTTCATTGGCAGGGAGCCGCTGACCAAGTATGGCACGCTGGATGAGAAGAAGATGAACGCCGATGCAGCGGAGATTCTCAACCGCCTCAACATCCGCCTGGACCCGACGATCATACTGCAAAGACTGCCTGTCTCCAAACAACAAATGGTAGAGATCGCCAAAGCCCTCTCTCTCAACTCGGAAGTTCTCATCATGGATGAGCCGACGAGCGCGCTGTCGGAAGCCGAGATCGACGAGCTTTTCTCGATCATTCATGCGTTGCGCGACCACGGTGTCGCCATCATCTACATTTCTCATCGTCTCGAGGAACTGAGACACATCGTGGATCGCATCTCCATCTTCCGCGATGGGCATTCGGTCAGCACCGATGATTTCACTGCTATTAGACCGTATGAAATCGTGAGCCGTATGGTGGGCCGAAAGATCGAAGCCGTTTTCCCGCCGAAGCAAAACGTTCCCACGAAGGAGAAACTGCTTGAGGTTCGTAATATCGTGCGGGCGGGAATTCTTCACGATATCTCCTTCGACCTCTATCGAGGGGAGATCCTCGGCTTTGCCGGTCTCATGGGTGCGGGAAGATCGGAGTTGGGGAGAGCGATCTTCGGAGCTGACCCGATCGATTCGGGTGATGTGATCATGGGCGACCGCAAACTTTCCCTGAACTCACCCGCCGATACCATCAAAGCGGGTATCGCCTACCTCTCGGAGG
>Ga0224535_1000498_pt1 | contig 11266 bp, 9 predicted proteins | sample 714E13034metaG_FD_179898 | JGI IMG/M metagenome (GOLD analysis project Ga0224535, IMG submission 179898) | Peat soil microbial communities from Stordalen Mire, Sweden - 717 E1 30-34 | ecosystem: Environmental > Terrestrial > Soil > Wetlands > Peat | place: Sweden: Norrbotten County, Stordalen... | reverse complement strand
AGGGACTAGGGATTGAGTATAGTTTTCTGCTTATTTTCCGGCTTAGGAGTGGTGCATCCGACCGGCTGAAAGGGCAAATTTCCGTCCATTTATAATGAGGATGGAAAGGGCGCGAAAATGCGCGCGGAGGTCAGAAGAAGATATGGGGGATTTAACAGGAAGAATTGCGCTGGTAACCGGGGCGGCACAGGGAATTGGGCGGGCCGTTTCATTGGAACTGGCGCGGGCCGGGGCAACGCTGGCTGTGGCGGATATCAACGAAGAAAAGCTGGCCTTGGTTGCCAAGGAGATTGAGGCGCTGGGCGGCACGGCGGCTCCGTTCCGGCTGGATGTATCCAATCAGGAATCGATTGAGTCCGGGGCAAAAGCGGTGCTGGACAAGTTCGGCAAGGTCGAGATCCTGGTGAATAATGCCGGCATTACTCGCGACAATTTGATGATGAGCATGAAGCGTGCGGATTGGGATCTGGTGCTGGCCATCAATTTGACCGGGCCGTTTCTTTTGACGCAGGCGCTGCTGCGGCCGATGATCAAGAACCGCTGGGGGCGGATTGTGAATATGGCCAGCGTGGTAGGTCGCGCCGGGCAGGCGGGCCAGGTGAATTACGCGGCCAGCAAGGCTGGCTTGATCGGACTGACCAAGTCGCTGGCGCGCGAGGTGGCATCGCGTGGAATTACCGTGAATGCGGTTGCGCCGGGATATATTGAGACGCCGATGACCGCTGTGCTGGATGAGAAAGTGAGCGCAGCGATGCTGGCTACGATTCCGCTGGGACGGCGCGGAACGGACCTTGATATTGCGCAGGCTGTAAAGTTCCTGGCCTCGGATGCGGCAGCCTACATTACCGGTCACGTGCTGGACGTGAACGGCGGAATGTACATGGGCTAATGAGGCAGCAACTCTGCTTCTTTAGTGGCATAGATTGGGATTCAACGATAGAAAGCCCCTCCAATTCGGCGGGGCTTTTGTCGGTTGCCCGGACGATCAGGGTTGCGGGACGGGCGTGACCTCGCGCGGAACCCTGGGCGTTCCTCCGGGCGGCATGCCCATTACTACGACAGTCGCGGCCAGAAAGCCGCCATCCTTTGCAGCGCCTTCGACGCGTACAGTGTCCCCAACTTGCACGTCAGCGAGAGTGATGGGTTCGCGACGCTTGCGGAAGGTGGTGTTCTCGTCGGCGGTAAAAGCGTGTGAAGCGTTATCGAGCGAACCCTGTATTGTGACCTTAACTTCGTCAATGGCCGTCACTTTGCCCATCAGCCAAGTTTTGCCGTAGTTGGTCCGCTGCTCGCGTAGTTGCATGGCGCGCATTGGGTCGAGCTGCGCAATCATCACGGCTCCTACGGATTTGGCTGCCGCATCCACTTCGCCCATGACGCCAATTGCATCACCGATTTTGATGTCAGAGGGCTGGAGAATCTGCGGAGGATTGCCGCCGGCCGCGCCTCCCGGGCTGTGGCGCTGGATGGCCTGCTTCATAATGCGGGTGTTGGCGCTGTAGTAGACCGTATAGGTTTCGCCTGTGTCGGTTTTTACGGCATAGTGTCCAGCGGCGACGCCGGTGACGGTTCCGGTGAGGCCTGAGCCGCCCCAACCTCCGCGCCCGCCGAACTGGCTAAGCGTCACACCTGTGCCGGGGTGCGCCGGAGTTTGATTCGTGGGTTGGTTGAGAGGCGCATCCTGAGCGGAGGCGACAAGTGCCAGGCCGAGAACAAAAGCGGATAAAGGACGAAGTTTCATAGCAACTCCAGAGGTCGAGAAGCTCACTCTATCCTGATAGACGTTGGATGCGTCTCAATAGACTATGAAGCGAGAAGATCATGAGCTTTGTATGTAGCCACCTCTGCCTCACATTTATATATTGAAAAGACATTGTCCGCTCCACAGGCCGGGTACGGTAATCTAGCTCTGTTACAGCTTCGTAGACGATGGCAAACACTCAGAACGAATCCGGCCTTGGCAAGAGCAGGATACTCGTCCGTCTCTGGCTGCGTATTGATGCCCTGTACGATCTGTTCTTTTCCGAGATCAACAAGACGATGCTCCGTCAGTTGGTCATCCGCCTGAGCATCGCCGGATTCGCGATACATTTGGCGCTGATCTTTCTTGCCCGCACGCTCGCGCATCCACCGCTGCTGATCGCCGATGCCGGGCAAAACTACCTCACCGCGATCTCAACGCCGTTCAACTTCATTCTGTTCTACGAGGTGTTGATCCTCATTGCAGCGCTGCCCTCATCGACGACACGCTCGATTGCCAACCAGTTCGAGATTGTGTCGCTGATCTTCATCCGCGAAGTCTTCAAAGACATTGCCGCGGCCAGCGATCTGGTTACGGCACACCGGATGAACCTGGAAGCGCTTCCCGCCCTTTTCGATATGTGGGGCGGATTCCTGATGTTTTTCCTGGTTTGCATCTTTCGGCAAGTAGCGATGCAGCGAGTGCGGCCTTCAGGAACGGCGATTCCATCTCGCGGAGCGGCTCTGTTTATTGCCCAAAAGAAAGTGGTCTCCATAGGACTTGCCGCGCTTTTGCTGGGGATGGCCATTTACAACATCGGCCTGCTTGTCATGGCCATACGCAGCACACTCCTGACCGGACACGGGTCCATTGAATCGGCAACCACGTTTTATAACGACCTGTTCACCGTGATGATCTTCACCGATGTTCTGATCCTGATTCTGTCATTGGTGGTTTCCGGGCTTTATGAACTGGTTTTTCGCAACGCCGCGTTCGTGGTTTCTACTATCCTGATCCGCTTATCGTTGACCGAGGGGTATCCCTTCGGCGCGCCCCTGGCGCTGATGGCCATGGTTTTTGGAATACTCACTCTGCTGGTGTTCAACCGGCAAATGCGCTTGAACGAACCGCCGGCCGGGTAAGGCACGGAGAGATTCAAGGCCGCTGGGCGCAAGCGACGCGGGGAATATCCTGCAAATCGGGTACGAATTTGATCTGCCCGAAGCCGGAGCCGGCGAGCAATTCGGCGATTGCCTGCGACTGGCCGAAGCCTATTTCGAGCGCCACATAGCCGCCGGGGATGAGCGCACTGAAGGCGGCGGGAATGAGACGGCGATAGACTTCGAGGCCGTCGTCGCCGGCAAACAAGGCCAGAGCAGGCTCGTACTCGCGCACCTCGACGGAGAGCTGGGCGCGGTCGGCGGTGGATACGTAAGGTGGATTGGAGACGATGATATCGAATCTCTTTTTCGCCACCGGAGCCAGCAGGTCGCCCAGCAGAAACTTGATTTTTATAACATGATTGCGCGCGGCGTTCTGACGGGCAACTGCCAGGGCAGGCGCGGAGAGATCGGTGGCCGTGATGGAGGCCTGAGGCAGCTTGTGGGCCAGAGCTACGGCGATAGCGCCCGAACCGGTGCCCACTTCCGCAATGCGCGGCGCTTTGAAGTTGCCGGCCAGTTCCAACACTTTTTCAACGAGATGTTCGGTTTCCGGGCGGGGGATAAGCACATCGCGAGCAACGCGAAAGGGAAGGCCGTAGAACTCGGTTTCGCCGATGATGTACTGGATGGGCTCGCCGCGGAACCGGCGGTTGATGAGCGCCCAGTAACGCCACTCTTCATCGGCGTCGAGAATCTCTTGCCAGCGCGCCATGAAGGTAGCCCGCTGATCCTGAACGATATGTTGCAGAAGCGATTCGGCGTCGCGCCGGGCACGCTCGGGATGCGGTCCGCGGCTCAGGTGTTCCTCGCCTTTTTGAATCACCTCTTTGAAGATCATCCGGCCTCCTTGCTACCTATAGAGCAATATCGGAAGAAATGCGCCTTTGATGAGTCCTTTTGAGGCGGCTTGTTCATGAAAAAGTCCGCTTGTGTGCTTTGAAACCGTTTATAACTGCTCCAATTATGCCGAAGCCCTCAACTGCTCCGCCTGGTTGTGGGTAATGAGCGCATCGACGATGGGCTGCAAGCGGCCCTCCATCACCTGGTCGAGCTGGTGCAGAGTCAATCCGATGCGGTGATCGGTGAGGCGGTTCTGCGGGAAGTTGTAGGTACGGATCTTCTCGCTGCGATCGCCTGTTCCCACCATCTGTTTACGCTCACGGGCCAACTCCGCATTCTGCTTATCCATTTCCATTTCATAGAGGCGCGAGCGCAGGACGCGCATTCCCTTTTCGCGATTCTTGATCTGCGATTTCTCGTCCTGGCAGCTCACTACCGTGTTGGTCGGCAGGTGGGTGATGCGCACGGCGGAGTAAGTTGTATTCACCGACTGCCCGCCGGGACCGGAGGAGCAGAAGGTGTCGATGCGGATGTCCTTGGCTTCGATTTTCACGTCGACTTCTTCGGCTTCGGGCAGCACGGCGACGGTGATGGCGGAGGTGTGGACGCGGCCCTGCGTCTCGGTAGCCGGTACGCGTTGCACGCGATGGACGCCGCTCTCCCACTTCATTTGCGAGTAAACGCGCTCACCCTCGATGATGGCGATCACTTCCTTGTAGCCCCCTACACCCGACTCGGACATAGACAGCAGTTCGATCTTCCAGCGGTGCTGCTCGGCAAAGCGCGTGTACATGCGGAAAACCTCGGCGGCAAAGAGCGAGGCTTCGTCGCCGCCGGTTCCGGCGCGAATTTCAAGGATGACGTTTTTCTCGTCGTTGGGGTCTTTGGGCAACAAAAGCATCTTGATCTCTTCTTCCAGAGCTGGCTCGCGCGGTGCAAGCTGAGCGATCTCCTCCTCGGCCATATCCTTCATAAGTGGATCGGCCAGCATCGCACGAGCTTCAGCCAGACCCATACGCACCAGCTTCAGCTCGCGGAACTTCATCACCGGCGTTTCCAGGGCGCTGAGCGCCCTGCCTGCCTTCTGATACTTTTCGCGGTCGTTGACGACCTCGGGTAACGAGAGCTGGGCGGAAAGCTCCTCGTAGCGCTGCTCCATCTGTTCCAAACGGTCGATCATGGGGGAATCCTCACTGCGCAAAGCGGTAATTATTAGAAGAAATCAGGATGGGAAGAATGGGCACAAAAGACGTCTCGGCGGCAGGAGCCGCTAGAACAGGGCCGAGATGGGGTGATGGAGGGCCACTTCACTTTCTATTTTAGCGCGAATTGCGGATTTGGGGGCTTCGAGACATACAAGGCGGTGCAAGCAAAAACCTGTGGCAATCGCATGAGGATCCTTGATTCCCTTTAATTCTATGAACGAAATGGGTGAGAATTACGTATAAGGTCAAGGGAATTGGAGGCAATATCCATATGAATCCAGGTAAAGTGGCAGTTTTGCTGATGATGACGGCTTGGATCGGCGCTTATGCGCAACAGGCCGCCCTGAAGGGGATTGAAACAAGCGACCTGAACCGGACGGTGCAACCATGCGACAACTTTTATGACTTTGCCAATGGAAGTTGGCGGGCCCAGAATCCGATTCCCTCATCGATGGACAGGTGGAGCCGGCGCTGGCAGGCGGGTGAACAGAATAAGGATCAGTTGCGCAAGATACTGGAGGAATTGTCGTCCGGGCCTGCCCAGCCCAAGGGAACTCCGGCTCAGTTGACAGGAGATTTTTATGCGGCTTGCACGAATGTAAAGGCAGTGGACGAGGTAGGCGCGGCGCCTTTAAAGCCGTACCTGGCCCAGATCGACGCGATCAAGGACCTTGCCGGCTTGCAGGCCGAACTGCGCGAACTGCATGCCCTGGGTATCGAAGTACCCTTCGGCTTTGGCTCCACGCAGAATGCCCATTCGCCGAATGACGTGATTGCCGAGGTGGGCGCCAGCGGGCTGGGTTTACCGGATCGTGATTACTACGTAAAAACCGAGAAGCGCTTTGTTGACGCGCGGGCTGGTTATCTGGTCTACGTGGCAAAGATCTTCACGCTGGCAGGCGCGCCCGAGAGCGAGGCCAAGGCCGACGCGCAAACGGTGATGGAGTTTGAGACGGCGCTGGCCAAGGTTTCGCTGGACAACGTGGCTCTGCGCGACCCGCACGCCACCGACCACATCGTTACAGTGGACGCGGTGCAGAAGATTACTCCTCACTTTGACTGGAGCGCCTACCTGAAGAGCGCCCGCGTTCCCGCAGGACTGATAAATGTGGACCAGCCGGATTTTATGGCCGAGATGGAGCGCCAGCTGGTTTCGACGCCGATAGCGAAGTGGAAGATCTACCTGCGCTGGCAATTCATCAACGCTTCGGCCATGGCGCTCTCGCAGCCGTTTGTGGATGCGCATTTCAACTTCTACCAGAAGGAGCTTGCCGGAGTCGGGGAACTGAAACCGCGAGGGACGCGCTGCGCAGAGGATGCTGACAACTTGCTGGGCGAGGCGCTGGGGCAGGAATACGTGAAGCGCTACTTCCCCCCGGAGGCCAAACTGCGGGCCGTGGCGATGGTGACAAATATCCTCACCTCAATGCGCGATACCATAAATGATGTCGACTGGATGACGCCGGCAACCAAGCAGAAGGCGCTGGAGAAGATATCGAATTTTTCAGTGAAAATCGGCTACCCGGATACGTGGAAGGATTACTCGAGCGTGAAGATCGACCGCAACGATTACTTTGGCAATATCGAAGCAGCGACGCGTTTTATGGTTGTAGACGATTCGTCGCTCATCGGCAAGCCCGTGGATCGCAAGCGTTGGGGAATGACTCCGCCGACGTCGAATGCATACTACAATCCTCAGATGAACGAGATCGTGTTTCCGGCGGGCATTTTGCAGCCGCCGGCCTTCAGCATGAACTACTCCGATGCTGTGAACTACGGAGCCATCGGCGTAGTGATTGGGCACGAGATATCGCATGGATTCGACGACCAGGGGTCGCAATACGATGCGACTGGGAATTTGGCTAACTGGTGGACACCGGAAGATCTGACCAAATTCAAGGCAAAAACATCGTGCGTCGTAAAGCAGTTTGATGGCTTCAAAATCGATGGCGCGGACGATATCCACATCAACGGAAAACTGGTGCTGGGCGAGTCGATTGGCGACCTGGGCGGACTGAAGATCGCCTATCGCGCTTTCAAGAAGACCGCGCAAAGCCAGTCAGAGGAGAAGATCGACGGCTTTACGCCGGATCAGCAGTTCTTTATCGCATGGGGCCAGTTCCGTGGCGATGCAACCCGGCCGGAGACGCAAAAGCTGATGGTGCAAGGCGACCCGCATCCTGTGGCAAAATACCGGGTGCTAGGTCCGATGTCGAATTTTCCGCCATTTGCCGCAGCTTTCAACTGCAAAGCCGGATCCGCTATGACACGGACGGATGCGGAGCGGTGCGTGGTTTGGTAGGAAACTGCTTTGTTGAAAGGGGTTGAGCTCTCAACCCCTTTCAAACCGACAAGGGGTGCGCTACCACCACATCGGAATTCCGACCACGACGCCTCGGTCGAGAGAGATTCATTTGCCGGAACTCAAGATTCATGTGGCGGGATTTGAATCCAGTCCTTGCGACATTCAGTGGATGCGTTTCGATCACGATGCGCCGTATCCGGAAATCATCATGGCCGTGCAGCACGTTGCATTTGAGGTAGATGAACTTGCGGCGGCACTTATAGGAAAGAGATTCTGACGCAGCCAAACAGCCCCAGCGCAATTCTCAAATACACTCTACTGGTTCGTCGTACTTACGAAAGGCACCTGCAACGAGGAGTCCTGCCCTGCACCGGAGTAGATAGTGATGGTCGCGGGTTTGTAGGCTGCCGATTTGGCGATCATGATGTTGGGCACAAATGACTGCGGGTTTCGGTCGTAGAGCGGAAACCATGTGCTCTGAATTTCAACCACGACCGTGTGGCCGGCTTTGAAGACGTGGTCTACGTCATGCAGCGAAAACTTGTACTCGTGGATGGAGCCCGCCTTTAACTTCCAGGGCTTCTCAAATGATTCCAGATAGCGGCCGCGGAAGATCTCGGCGTTGGTCATCAACTGGTATCCGCGCATTTTTTCGTTCGGGTCGTCAGCGGGATATTGGTCGATGAGCTTGACCACCATATCGTTGTCAGTGCCGGTGGTGGAGGCGTAGATATCAGCGAGGACTTCGCCAGTGAGGACAAGATCATTTTTCAGCACTGGTAGCGACCAAACGGCAACGTCCTCGCGGGCAGTGACAAAGCGCTGGTCTTCGGTGAGCCAGTTGTACCACTGGGAGTCGTCGCTATAGGTTTCCTGAATGGGACGATGACGGTAAGGCACAGGGTTAGCCGGGTCGCTGTTGTAACTGGTGACGGCGTTGGCGGTTGAGCCGCTCCAATTCAGCTGGCCGTTGCCTGCAAGATGCAGGCTGGTGGGCCGGGAGTCCTTGGGAGGAAAGTGAGAGTAAAACTTCCAGGTGTTGGAGCCGGTCTGGAAGCTGGCCGTGTCTTCCAGGTCGAAGCCGGAGGGATTTGGGCCGGATGAGTTTGAATTGGGTGCATCCTTGAGGTAATGGGCAAAGAATTTTGCCTCGATGCGGGCGCGGAACTCCTTACCGATGGGTGCGGTGTAGTCAAGGTTGCCGAGGTGGCGCGAGGACGAGGCCCAGGAACCGTGGCGCCAGGGGCCGAGAACGAGAAAGTTCTGGCGGCTCTGGTCGTGAGGTTCGAGCGTGGAGTATTCGATCTGCGGTCCAAAAATATCTTCCTGATCGTAGTATCCGCCGACGGTGAGGGTGGGAACGGCGACCGTGTTGAGCCAGTGCTGAACGCTGCGTGAGGACCAGACATCGTCATAGGCGGGGTGTTCGAGGAAGAGTTGCCAGCTGGGTAGGAGCCTGGAGCCGGATTGTTTTACCACTTCGGCAAAGTTGCCACGCTCCAAAAAGAAATCAAAGCCGTCGCGGGGTTTGCCGTCCTTGTCTTTGCCGTAGTTGGGGATGATTTCTTCTTTCCCGGACTCCATGCGGAGAACATAATCGTAGCCGTAGCTTTGGCGGAAGGCGCCGTTGTGGAAGAAATCGTCGCCCATCCAGACGTCGAGCATGGGCGCCTGAGGCGAGATGGCTTTGACGGCGGGGTGAGGGTCGATGCCGGCCGCCATAGCCAGAAAGCCGGCATAGCTGGTGCCGATAAAACCCACGCGGCCGTTGTTGCCGCTGACATTGGCGAGCAGCCAGGCGACGGTGTCGTACGCGTCGGTGCTCTCGTCAATGGCCTTCGAGTTGTGACCACCCCACGGACCAGGGCCTGTCCGCGGGGACCCCGGAGGATGGTCCGCCATTGGCCTGCTCATCACAAACTCGCCTTCGCTCTTGTAGCGACCGCGAATGTCCTCACCCACGTAGATGTAACCGTCGCGAGCCAACTCAGGACGAGTGGCGAAGAACGAGGCACGGTTGATGCTGTTTGCGCCATAGGGAGTGCGCTGGATAAGAAAAGGCAGCGGTGTTGTTATGTCGGCAGGCTTGAGGATGACGGCATGCAGCTTGACGCCATCACGCATGGGAATCATCGCCTCGGTGCGCTGGTAGTCGTGGAAGAGATGGTGAACGGGCGGGCCGGTGCGGTGATAGGGGTAGTTGGGTGTGTCAGAGAAGATCACGCTGCAACCCTGGCCGGCACCATTGAGGGTGAAGCGGAGAGTGAACTTCGCTTCAGGCACGGAAAACTCCAGCGCGGAGGTGGGTTTCAGCTCAGTGGGAACATTGCGCTCAGACTCCATAACCAGTTTACCCGCTTGAATATAAAAACTGATTGGAGTGTCGGGTTCATGTGCGTCCGTGTACTCACCGGCCAGCGCTTCGAGTTGGGCGGTTGTGGGCGCAGCGGGCCGAGCCTGCATAGCCGCAACAGAAGAGTGCGACGCCTGTGCCTGGCCGGACGCGACCTGAAGCAGAACAAGGAACAGAGTGGCGAGGACGAGACGAAAACGGGACACGGAAAGGGTCTCCTTAGGTGGAATTAATGCGTATGGCCATGTTGGTAAGAGTGGTTGCAGGCCAACTCTTCCATGGGGACGACGCACCCGTCGAGTTGCTCGCAGCCGATGTACTCGAACTGGATGGTGGCATGGCTGATATGGAAGCGGTCTCTTAACAGTAGGTTGAGACGGGCCAGGATGCAGGCGCTCACTGACGGGGGAATGTCGGCGATGGTCACGTGGCAGGCCAGCGCGCTGGAGTTTGAGCCGAGGCTCCAGACGTGCAGGTCGTGGACATTGACGACTCCCTCGACAGACCCCATGGCGGAGCGAATCTCCGAGAGCGAGACGCCGCGGGGCGTGCCTTCAAGCAGAATGTTGAGGGTCTCGCGGACGATGCCCAGGCTGGTCCAGAAGATGAACGCGGCGATGAGCAGCGAGAGAGCGGGGTCAATCCAGTTGTGTCCGGTGAGCAGAATGCCCGCGCCGCCGGCAATGACCGCCGCGGTCGAAAGTGTGTCGCCTGCCATATGTAGAAAGGCCGAGCGCAGGTTTACGTCGCTGGCAACGCGCCATAACAGGGCGGCAATCAAGCCATTCATGAGTACGCCCGCCGCAGCTACATACATCATCAACTGTGGCTGCACAGCAACAGGCGAACTGAGCCGGTGAACGGCCTCGATGCCAATCCAGATGGAGATAACGATGAGCGATGCCGCGTTGATGAAGGCGGCCAGCACTCCGGCGCGCTGATAACCGAAGGTCTTGGAAGGGCCAGCGGGGCGGGATTGGAAGTAGACGGCGGTAAAGCTGAGCAACAGGGCGAAAAAGTCAGAGGCATTGTGGCCGGCTTCTGATAACAGGGCCAGCGAATGAGCGCGCAACCCGGCCACGAAGGTGACCACTACATAGGCGAACGTGGCCACCAATGAAAAGCGCAGTACGAATTGAGTCCTTTTAGCGCCCGGCGAGGGAGACGCCGCGTGAAGATGCATGGGGAAAGTGTACCGGGCGCGGGTGGACGAAGCCAATCACTCTCAGGCCCGAAGGGCAGTTGGCCGCACCGCAGGCGCTACTCGTTGGCCTCGATACGGCGTCCGTGCGACTCCTGTGGGCCACGGGTATTCATCCGGAAGTGCGACGCGAAGATGCGCAACTGGTCGCGGCTCAGGCTCAGTTCCTGTTCGAGGACAAACCAACGCACTCCCTCGGTGCAGGGCGGTATGGTGAGAGATCCCATGTAGGTCCAATAGCCGCGGTCAGCGGGCAACAGGCCGCCTGCGCTTACCATCTCTGTCGCTTTTTCGCTCGCGCCCACTGTAGCAGGCAGGTGCGGCCATAGCGCGGCCAGCACGGCATTAGGGCTGCCGGCTTCTTCCACGAGCCGCACGTCCACAATTGCCAGCTTGCCGTCGGCGCTGCGATGGAGCAGTTGCACGTCCATGCTGGTCAGCTTGCCATTCACGGCCTG
>Ga0224535_1000496_pt1 | contig 11292 bp, 14 predicted proteins | sample 714E13034metaG_FD_179898 | JGI IMG/M metagenome (GOLD analysis project Ga0224535, IMG submission 179898) | Peat soil microbial communities from Stordalen Mire, Sweden - 717 E1 30-34 | ecosystem: Environmental > Terrestrial > Soil > Wetlands > Peat | place: Sweden: Norrbotten County, Stordalen... | reverse complement strand
GAGCTTCATCGTTACTTATGAAAGAGAAAATTCAATAGCTCTCAGTAAGGAACAAAAAGAAGCTCTTTATTTGTTTAATCGGGAAAAAGTGTTTGTTATTACAGGGTGCCCTGGAACTGGGAAAACTACAATCCTTAAAGCAATCGTCGAGTTGGTCATAAGGCTAAGACTCAATCTTACCTGCATGACCCCGACGGGAATCTCGGCTAAGAAGATGTCTGAGACCATAAAATTCGATGCTTATACTATCCATCGTCGGCTTGGGTACCGCGGGGGAGAGTGGACCTATAATGATATGAATAAATTCGAGACAGATGTAGTAGTCCTGGATGAAATTAGCATGTGTGATCAGGAAGTTCTTTATAGGATGTTGTCAGCCCTGAAAGATCGGGTACACATCATATTTGTTGGTGATCACTATCAGTTGCCTTCTGTCGGTGCTGGCAATGTTCTTCGAGAACTTGTTGGTTGTGGGCAAGTTCCCGTGGTAAGGCTTGAACAGATATTTCGACAAGAGGAAGCTTCCGATATTATTAAAGCCGCCCATAAAATCAAGAATGGAGATAGTAACCTGGATCTTTTTAAACCTGATCCCAAGGCGGATGTTTTCTTCTTAAGGGAACAGGACCCAGTAAAAATAGAAAAATTCATTACTAAACTTGCTCAGAAATTTAAAGACGACAAAAGGTCATTCCAGATATTGAGCCCCCGGAATCAGGGCCCTCTATCCGTGGATTCGTTGAATACTCTTTTGCAGGATGTGCTTAATCCTGCTTCCCCCGACCTCGCTGAAATAAAATGTTTTAACTACACACTCCGAAGAGGGGATCGCATAATCATTAAAAAGAATGATTATGAAAATGATGTTTTTAATGGGGATATAGGAAAGGTTATTCACATAGGGGGCGGAAATGTTAGTGTTTTAATTGATGGGCGGAGCGTATCTTTGCCTGTAGATGAACTTGAGGGAAAACTTAAATTAGCATATGCTATTACAGTTCATTCCAGTCAGGGCCAAGAATACAAGTATGTAATACTTCCTTTTATTAATCAGTATGGGAAGAACATGCTTCAGAGAAACCTTCTTTATACTGCGATTACCCGGGCGAAGGAAAAAGTGATTATTGTAGGACACGGCTCGGCCATTGAGCGTGCAATTAATAATTCGAGTGTTCATCAAAGGAATACCAGACTAGGAGAAAGAATAAAATCATGTATACAGTTGAAGAAAAACGGTTCTTCTGCAATACCGCTATCGGTGCTGGAGGACTCAGTTTTAACGCTCAAGGGGCCCTTGTTGTTAGAGGAAAACAAATCCAGTCCTATGGCTGTAGTAGAAGAATCGTCCCAAAACGCGAATATGAGATATCAGCAATTCATGATGCAGTTTTCGGCGCCCGAGATGTGAGTCTGGCAGGGGCTGTAATTTTTTCGACTTATTTTCCTTCTTTGAATGATATGGTTTTGATACTAGCTGTGGGAATTACGACAGTATTTTTTATGGGAAACATAAGTGATACTAAAACAGTCGATTTGATAAACTGCACGAAAGAGAACGGCATACCTTTAGAAATGATAAAGTTGGAATGAGGTGTTTGAATGTACTACGTAATTAATTCTGATATTATTTTAGCCAATCTAATTTGTGTTGGTCATAAAAACAGCGTGAGTTTAGGGGAACTAAAGAAGATAAGAGTCAAGATAGAATCAAAGATTCGCTCTGTGCTTGTAGATATATCGGAGGAATCCGTATTCTCAGCAATTGAATTTCATCCCGAACTTTTTAAATGGAATGGGAATGCTGTAGAAAAGACAGACGGCTCTGATAGATTAAAAAATGGTTTTAATAGCCAAATACCGAGTGATATAAGGGATCAAGTGCTCAGGGCTATGGAGGATTAAGTGAGAGCTAAGTTAATAGAAAGAGGCTAAAAAATGCGTAAATTTTGCTCAAATTTAGAAAATTTAGAGGAAGCGAAAACTCCACTCCCGGCAAAGAAAAAGGTTAGCGTGGCCTTTCCGGTCGCACAACAACGCAAGGGCGAAATTTGCTCACGGTGTGCCGGATTGGGTTCTGTGGGTGGAGGGTTAAACGGAGGTACTCGGTGTCCAAGATGTCGTGGTTCGAGCAGACTATTGCGTAAAAGTCAAGCAATTAGCATTAAAACCCAAAACAAAAACTCACGATTCGTTGCATTAAATGTACAGAAATTAGGGGAAGTTGTTGCGGAAGGCCGTTTTGTAAAAAGCGTTATAAAAAAAGCTGAGAAAAGTGGCAAACAATTCTCAATGATGTATGTTCCACCTAAAGGAAAGAGGATTTGGTTGCACGGATGACACATCCGCGGTGAATTTAATTAATTAAAAGAGAACGAGATACCCCCTTGTAGATGATAAAATTGGAATAAATAAATTCTTTTAAAGGGGTAAAAATGAACTAAAAAAAACTTGAAGTCGAGTATTATTCTAATGAGGGTGAAAGAGTGCTTGCAAACGTTCGAAACGAAAATAAAATGCTAATTTTTCTTGTACTTTTTAAGCAAGCGCCTTGTCTCTTCTTGAACTTGCTTTGCACGAGCGATAGCATTTTCAACTGTCTGAGAAAGACTAGGGAGATATGGTGATGAAACACCCAGAAGAGTTGGGCTTTCAAGACGGCTTACCCACTTACTGGTTCGGGTAGCACCAGCCATCTTTACTACTCCAATAGTAACATCCATTTTTTTGGGGCATCCTTGCTAATCAAATAGTTGGTGCCAAAATCTTAAAAAATCACCTATACCACTGTGTGGGTTCCCCTAATTACACCACCCGACTTGCTATTTGCGTTATGCAACCTCGCAGTCTCCGACCTCCAATGATATAGGTGACACTATCACTACAGCATATGGATTCTTAAGTACCCAATAACGATTCATAAGCTTCTTTTTTCAATATAATACATAAAAAACATATTCGCAATTAAAAAATAATTTGAAGACTGGAATAATAGGAGTCTGTACGAACAGACCCCTTTTAAAAATTAATTTTTAGCCCGTCATAGGAAAGTTTAGCGCCCATTCCGGGGTAATGGATATCAATTTGTTTTTGGGCGTCTTTAAAGTCAGGGACTGATCGACCAATTTGATTGAAATATATTTTCTCAATATTCCATTTCTTTTGTTTTACTAAATCCAGAAACGTCCATATTCCAATATGCATGGATAGATCAGCGTTCCAGCCGGCACCTCCAATAATGAGGAGATCGATTTTTTCGAAAAACTGCTCGGATCTATCGGGAATTTTTAACAAGTCCGAGGCATAGACAAGAGTAAATCCGTCTTTAAATATGATCTGATATCCCACGGCCGGGAAATTACGAGGCTGTACAATGTCGTGGGTAACATCAAAGGGCGTTATTTTTAAATCTCCGAAGTTACTCTGTCGATCGACTTTTAGTTTCTGCTTTTCCCAGGGTCCTTCATCGAGCTCAAGCTTTTTGTCGACGTTACTGGGAACTCCGAAGATAAATTTCTTTTTTGATACCTTCTTAAACCCGTCCCAGGCATCGGAATGCGTATGCGTGAGTAATAAATAATCAAATTTGGTTTTGGGGTCCAGGTCCGGGGGAACGTCGATTCGATAGTCTTTGCCTTGGTATGTGATTAAAGTCGAAGTGCTTTTACGGTTAGATTTGCCCGATCTATCGGTAATAGGGCTTGCTGGGCCTGTTCCTAAAAAAGTTACTACCCGTCCAGATGCTTTCTCGGCTATTCTTCGAAGATAATTGCTGAGGGTCTCCATGTCGCTTAAAAGATAATTAAATGATTATTAGTTAAAAAAATGTTTTATAAATTTGTTTAAATGCCCTATTATAACATGTAATCAGAGAAAGGAAATGCATTATGGCAGACTTTAAAGAAGATTTTCCAACAGAGCAGGCTGAAATGAGTTGCACTTGGAGCGGTTTTAAACAAGCTGAGGAAGTTACGGATCTTTTTCCAACAGGCAGTAAATCCAATCGGTATTTTCAGACGGCTTGTCCAGATTGTATGTCAAAACAAACGTATCAAATGGTCAATGGTAACCTGTATATAATTCAATCCGAGCATCAGTGTTAAGGATAAACCATGAATATTGAACAAAGAAGTAAAATTTATGATAGGCTTCTGGCTATTAAAATTAAGCTTGAATCGGTAAATATCCCCGACCCCAGGTACATTAACCAGAAAATTGGTGAGTGCCACGCTTATATAGAAGAAGTCGAACACTCCAGCATTGAAGTAAGTCGGGAAATCTCCGCCCTGGAACAGGCCCTTAATAATTCTACGGCTGAGTACGATTCAAAAAAAGAAGGGCTTCTCTTGAGAGAGGATATAAAGAATCTGCCCAATATCCGAGACCGAGAGGCAAAGGCCAACCAGTATCTTAAAGAGGAGTTGGATAGGACAAAGACCTATAAAAACGATCTCTCGGCTATGCTCCGTCTTGAAAAAGACCTTCACGTTAAGATGAAGAATCTCGACCGGGTCAATAAGGATATCAAGTCCCAGTTACGGGCCATGGAAGCTCAAATGAGAATTATGGGGGGCTCTCCTGGTGGAGCAATTGATGCAGCCTCAAAGAGTCTAATCGATGAGTTTAAGAAGACTATGACGGATACGGACAGCTTTGAGGACTCATCCCCCTCGGTGACCCAGGAACAAACAGTAGATCCGACTGTTCCCCTTGATATTGATAATCTTTTAACCGAGGAGATATCCGAAAAATCTATAGATCCGGCTCCAGACATATCTCCAAGTGACCCCGAACCTGAGCCTTCTAAAGTTGATGAGGTTTCTCCTGACTCTGAGGCATCTGATAATGTTTTATCAGACCCTGATGAGTTGATTTTCGATGCCCCAGAGGGTCTCAATGTTGATGCACAGACAATTAAAGAGTTTGAGGAAACTTTAAAGACCAAGGCCCCTGAACCAGCGATTGATTTAAGTGATGTCATAGATTTTAAACAAAGCAAAGGAAAGGAGACTTCAAAAAAAGCGATCGAGACAGAAAAAAAAGTAGCGGAACCCAAACAAAAAGATGTCCGCAAAGATCAAAAAATAGGAATAGATATCGATGATTTACTTGACAGCCTTCAACCTTAATTAAGGAGTTTATTATGTCTGATGTAATGACCTTTGGCTTTGATAACGAAGAGATTAAAGGTGGATTGTTCGAAAAATATAAGGCCAAGAAAAACGAAACCCACCGTACCGCTATTGTTTACTCGGATCCCAAGGCAATGTTTGTAGGCCATCCAACCCATTTCAAGGACCGGTACTTTTTTTGCAAAAAAGGGAAATGTTGTGAGGTATTGGGTCCGGCGAAGTACCGTGTTGGCGCCGTGCTTATTAAATACAATACCGATCGAGCCGGAGTTCCCAAAAAGCCCTTTGCCTGGGAACTTTTCCCCTGGGCTTTTAGCGAAGTAACGTATCTTAAGTTGAAGAGCATGAATGCCGAATTTCCTCTGGCTACGCACGACATCAAGATTTCCTGCACGAACGAGGAATACCAACATCTTGATATCGTCCCGTGCAATGAATGCCTGTGGATTTCCAGGGATGAGTTGAAAACCCAGATTCAGGAACAGGCCAAGCCCATATGGGATTCCCTGAAGAAGACCTTGGCCAGCGATCTCACAGTTGAGCAAATCGGAGAATTGCTGGGGATAGGTGGTGGGACGGTTGCTGGAGTCGACCCTTCATCCAAGCTTGATATGGATTCGGTTCTGAATTCCCTTTAAGGACAATTGTATGATAGCTGGTTTTGACCCATCCCTTACCCACTTGGGATGGGTCATTATTGACGAAAATAAGACAGGCAAGGAAGCTGTCCTGGAGGCCGGGGTATTTAAGACCGAGCCTGATGACGGTTTACTGGTTCAAAGGCTAATAGCCCAGCGGGAAAAGGTCCGGCTATTGTTGAGCTCCAGAGGGGTGAAGTTTGTGGCAATGGAAGCTCCGTTGTTTAAAGACTTCAGCACGGAGCTTCTATTTGCTCTACATCAGCATCTGCATGAGGTCTTTTTAGACCAGCAGATCTTTTTACTTTATATCTCGAATTCAACCGTAAAAAAATATGCGTATCCAAATATGGATCCCGATGACATAACAAAAAATCACATGACACATATGGCAAAAAAAGAACTCGGCCGTATGGGAAAGAGATTTTCCGAACATGCGGCCGACGCCTATTTTGTTGGCAAAATAGGATTAAAATTTCATCAGTGGTATTTCCAGCATAAGTTCAAAGACAAAGACTTGTCTGAGCACGAGCAACACTTATTCTGTGGAAAACACACATTTGTAAAAGGGTTAAAAAAAGGTATGACCGAGTACACGGGACTGATCTATAGAGAAAATGAACAGTTCTTTGACTACACAAAACACGGTCGCGACACAAAAATAATCACAAAGGAGATTCAAAATGGCGGAAAAGATTTTAACACCTGCAGATTTTTATAAAAAACTTCGCGGTGAAGATAAGGCAATGTTGCTTGATCTTCAAAATACGAAAGCACTTGATTTCGTTCCCACTGGTTCCTGGATACTTAACTACCTTATCGGTGACGGGACCATGACCGGGAAACCGGGAGGCTTCCCCCGCGGACATATTAGTGAGATTTTTGGTGATGAGTCCTGTGGAAAGTCGACGATTGCTATGAGTGCTATCAGGGAAGCTCAGAGACTTGGAGGTCTTGGGGTCCTTATGGACTTTGAAAAGACTTTCCATACCGGATATGCCGAGAATCTGGGTATTGATACAGACAAAAACAAACTTATTGTACTACAGCCTAATTATTTCGAGGCCGGGGCCCGGATGATCCGGGACGTATTGTGCATGAAGCCTTTCATCATTGTCGCGGATAGCGTCTCGGCAATGACCCCAAAACAAATTCTGGAAGGAACCGCGGATGATGCCGTTGCAATTGGGCTCCAAGCCCGGTTGATGTCCTATTTTTTAAGCTACATCAGCAAATTTCTTAAGGATGCCAATACCAGTTTGCTTTTCACTAACCAACTTCGATCGGTGATAAAGAAAACCAAATGGCAAAGCGGACCGGATGAGGAGTCGAGCGGTGGGCACGCTTTGAAGTTTTACGCTTCCCTACGGTTGTTGCTTAAAAAGAGTTCAATTGAAAAGGTTGCAGTAAAAAGCCGGCTTACTGGTAAAGACGATAAAGAAGCCGTCAATATTACCATCAAGGCTTCCGTTGTTAAGAACAAAGTCGACAAACCTTACCGTACGGCGCCATTGTACATTCGTTTTGGAGAAGGTATCGATAATATCTTATCCCTTGTAGATCTTGCTGTAAATACAGGGCTCATTAAGAAGAGTGGTTCGTTTTTTACTTTTTCTGATGGTAAGGAGACTTTATTTAGATTACAGGGTGAGGAAAAGCTTCGCGAACATCTGTTTAATAATGAGAAGCTTTTCCTGAAAATCCAGAATAGTATCATTATCAAAGAAGACGAGCAAATTAAAGAAACTTATGCGGGAGAATCGGATGAACTTCCGCCTCTGGAAGAGCTTCAATCTTCGGAAGAAATGGAAAAGATGTTCGATCAGGTTTCGACTACTTATGTTGAAGGTCAAAAACAAAAAAGTGCGAGTAAAGAAGAGGATAAATTGTAAGAGGTGTTAATTTTAAAGTTTAAAATCCAGGGGTCAGTTACCAAGTTAATGGTTTGAGTCGTGAGGCTCGACGTAAGAGCTGATTAGAGGGCTTAAGAGTAAATCTTATGCAGAAGTTTAAAGCAAAGTTAAAAAACGTACCTATGGATGCTCCACAAGTCCGTAGCTCTACAAATCCTGTATTAAACAGAGATGAAAGTCTCAGTGTACAGGATAAAGTACTGGCTTTAAACAACCTCGAAGTGGGTCAACACCAACATAAGGGTGGACAGGGCTCGCGAGTTCCTGTTATTGCTTATGCGCTCAATCAAAGGGGCAGACCTTTGATGCCATGTTCGGCAAGAAAGGCTCGTGTCTTAATCAAGAAAGGAGAAGCTCGTGTTTTAAAAATTAATCCGTTTTTTGTTATTCAATTAAAAAAAGCTACTGGAGAACAGATCCAGAGATGTTCGATCGGCATTGATACAGGGTATAAGAATGTCGGGTTTTCGGCAATTACAGTAAAGAGAGAAATCGTTGCTGGGGCTTTAGTTTTAGATCCGAAGACCTCAGAAAGACTCACAGAGCGTGGGATGTATCGGAGATTGCGGAGGCGGAAGTTGTGGTATCGCCAACAGAGGCACAACAATAGAGCCAACGTGAAGAAAAAAGGTTGGATTTCCCCATCAATACAAAGAAGGTTCGATACACAAGTTAAATTAATAAAAAAACTTCAAAGTTTAATTCCTAATGATAGATTGGCTATTGAAGTAGGAAATTTTGATATTCAAAAGATAGAGAATCCAGACATAGTAGGAATTCAGTATCGACAAGGTTCTATGTTCGGTTATCAAAACATGAAGAGTTTTTTGATGGCCCGGGAACATGGGAAGTGCCAGTTATGTGGTAAAGAGTTTACAAAAGGAAACGGCCCTCATATTCATCATATTATTTCAAGAGCCCAAGGTGGCACGGACCGAGAAAGAGACTTAGCCTTACTGCATAAAAAATGTCATGCCAAGCTCCATAAAAATAAACTATTTCATCTTTTAAAGAAAAGCAAACAGTATAAAGATGCAATATTTATGAATATTGTCCAAGGGAGATTTCGAGAAGTATTTCCAGATTGCTGTGTGACTTATGGCAATGAGACTTTTGTAAAAAGAAATGAACTAAGGCTTGAAAAGACTCATTATAACGATGCTTTTGTCATCGCTGGAGGTCTAAGCCAAATAAAAACAACGCCTCTGTTGTTAGAGCAAAAGCATAAGAATAGTCGAGTTCTTCAGCGTAACAGAAAAGGTTTTAAGCCTTATATTCGCAGACAGAGGTATTCTATACAACCTAAGGATGTAATCACGGTAAATGGTGAAAAGCACACTGTAAAAAAATGTACTACTTATGGTAAATGCGTTATATGTTACAGCGGAAAGAATGAAATAAGTTTTGGTATAAAAAAGATAAATAAAGTTTTTCATGTTAATTCTATATATTTAAAGACTTTGTAGAAAAAAGTTTGTATGTGTAATTAGCAAAAAAGAGCTAAAAGGAGGCTTAATGTCCATAGTGTCTCGGCCCGGCAATGATAAATATCGAGAGAATTACGATCGAATATTTGGTAAAAAAATTGAAACAGCCCAAGGTCATGGCTCGTGTCCTGATTGTGTTTGGTTTGGAGATCCCGAAGGCTGTAATGTAGACCGTGATTCACCTCAGTGCAATTTGAATAGAAAACCTAGGTATCAAGATGACTGAGATTTCAATTAAAAATTTCCAAAGTATTAAAAGTGTTGATCTGGTCGTCGATGGCTTTACCGTTATCGTCGGCCGGAACAACATTGGTAAGAGTGCCATTATAAGGGCCGTTGACGCGGCCCTCACCAATCGCGTTGGGGATGACTTTATCCGGGACGGTGAAAAAAGCACAGAGATCAAGATTAAACGTGAAGGTCTTGATCTAGAATGGAAAAAAGGCACCAAGACATCTTACAAAATAAATGGTGAACCTTTCACGGCTCTGAATAGAGACATTCCCAAGCCCTTGGTCGAGGCCGGGTTCGGTCGGATGGAGCTCGGGGATAAAAAAATCAGCCCTCTGGTTGCTCATCAATTTGACCCCTTGTTCCTGATAAATAAGGGGGGCTCCGTTATCACCGAGGTCTTGGCCGGGATATATGATCTGGACTCCCTCAGCAATGCCGATGATATGTGCCAGAAGGATTTGAAGGCCCAAAAGTCGATGCTCAAGACCAGGGACGGGGACTTGGCCAGCTTACAAGGAAAGCTTGAAAAGTACAAGGATTTTGAAACTTTAAAGGAAGAGGTAAAACTCCTTGTAGAGAAGAATAAGGCCAGCCAGGGCCTTCAGGATGAGATAGCCTTACTTACGGATTACGAAGTTGAGTTAGAGGCTTTAGTACGGAATATTAATATTCTGAAAGGATTTAAAGGGGTTGAGATTCCGAGTATTTCAGAGTGTGAAAAACTTGTTGAGGAGAATTCTTGGCTTGAGGAAAAGGCCCAGGAATTGTTTGTCTTAGGAACAAGTAGTAAGAAGTTGAGGGGTATTGAAAAGATAGAAATACCGAAAGTAGATCTTGAGAACGTGGCCCAGGAAGTTACCCAACTTTCCACCTGGAATGAGCAATTGTTGGGTATGATCGAGGACGTGAAGGGTTATGAAGAGGTAGTACGTAATATCAGCCCTGAGATCAAGGCCTTGGAAAAAGCAATTCCGCAAGCGGAGGCTTACTCTAAGGCTTTTGTTGAGGTCTCCGAATTTGAACAAAGTTTCATGAAGGTTGTGGGCTCGGCCAAGAGTACACGGGGTGAGCTTAAGGCCGTGACCGAGGACCTGGACCTGGCCAAGAAAGAACAAGCTGAGATCAAGGTTTGCCCTTTATGTGAAAGACCTTATTAAGGAGGAACATTATGATGGAATATGTGGCCGGATTTCTGTTTAGCTCTGATGGGGAGAAGGTTGCGTTTATTCATAAAGAATGTGGACCAGACGCCGTTGTTGGTAGGTGGAATGCGATTGGCGGAAAGATACTCACGGGACAAGATGAGAAGGCGGACGTTGCAATGAGGCGTGAATTCCTCGAAGAGACAGGTACGGATGTTGTTGCCTGGACTATTTTCCTCGTATTGAAGGGTGCCGATTGGCAAGTGAGTTTTTTTCATGCGTTTAACAGTGAGCTTCTATCTACTGTCAGGACGGTTGAACGGGAGGTTGTAGGTATTTTTCCCGTTCGGGAAGCTCTTTCTGAAATTAATGTGGTTCCTAACCTTAGATGGATAATCCCAATGGCTCTTGGCCATGATAAGGATCACGTTCGAGTTTATGAAGTCCTTGAGAAAGAAACTTTTTAAAAAGGGAATGGTTGTGAGATGGCAAGTAGGTACGATATACTCTTGGAAAAGCCCATTCCCGAAGTCGTCTATACTGAGCCTAAAGATTTCTGGAAAATTGGAACAAAAGTTTTTAGCAATACAGAGGAAATTTCTTATAAAGAGCACAAATGTGGATTCAAGAAAACTTTTGCAACTCAGGGTTCCGAGGGATTTATTTGCTTTTGTGATAAACTTTGGAAGTTTATGAACTACAGCACTTTGAAAGAATGGAAAGATAAGACAGAAATCTTGAATAAAAAA
>Ga0224535_1000495_pt1 | contig 11307 bp, 5 predicted proteins | sample 714E13034metaG_FD_179898 | JGI IMG/M metagenome (GOLD analysis project Ga0224535, IMG submission 179898) | Peat soil microbial communities from Stordalen Mire, Sweden - 717 E1 30-34 | ecosystem: Environmental > Terrestrial > Soil > Wetlands > Peat | place: Sweden: Norrbotten County, Stordalen... | reverse complement strand
GGCGCGGGCTCGACGTTCACAGATTACAACCTTGTCCCCGCGCCTTTGAAGGCTCTGGATGGAAATGGGAAGTTGAGCGTTTCCAATCGGCCGGTAATGGGCGGCGCGGTGGGACATAACTGCCGCCTCGGCGCGGGCATGATCGTTTATCCATCGCGCATGATCGAATCGGACGTGGTTTTAGCCGCATCGAAAGAACGCCGCGTGATTGACCGCGATGTGCGTTACGAAGACAGCGACCACCATCATTTCAGGTCGGGGAATTTGCATCAGGCTTTATATCATCGCCAGAAAGACAAGGAACTGGAGTCGTGGTAAGCATGTCATTGCGAGGAGAGTGTTTTTCTCGACGTGGCAATCTCCTCGAAAAACTGGAGATTGCTTCGCTTTGCTCGCAATGACATCTGGAAATCTTTATGGATAGTTTTGCTTTTATCATTCATCCCATCGATCCGAAACGCGATGTCAGCCGCAAATATCCATTGCTTGGAAAAGTTCTGACAGAAGGCCAGATCAATTTCTTTTCCACATTCTTTCCGCCGGTTTATCTTTCCGAGATCGAAGGCATTACTTCGGCTGCAACGGGCAAGCAGATCAAAGGCTGGTTTGTGGCTTGTCCTTATACCCCGAAACGCATGATGGAGTTGCCGGAGCGAACGGTATATCGCAAAATTATTCAAACCGGGCATATGGCTGAAAAACTAGGCGCGCAGATTTTAGGATTGGGTGCCTTTACGTCGGTGGTCGGCGATGCGGGCATCACCATCGCGCAAGAGCTTGAGATTCCTGTTACCACGGGCGACTCATATACAGTGTCGCTGGCAGTTCAAGCGATACGCGATGCGGCGAAACTGATGGATATTCCATTGCATGAGGCGACCGCGGCTGTTGTCGGCGCGACGGGCGCGATTGGCCGCGTCTGCGCGGAACTGTTAGCGGATGATGTGGAACGCTTGGTCTTGATCGCGCGGGACGAGAAGAAACTAGAAGCATTGTGCCACCGCCTCAAGTCCAAGAGCCGAGCCGAATTGGTCATTAGCACGAAGATGGAATCACTCGCCGAAGCCCAGTTGATTCTCACGGTGACAAGCGCCATTCATGATATTATCCATCCGGAGCACTTGCAGCCGGGAAGCGTCGTTTGCGATGTGGCCCGTCCCCGCGACGTTTCTGCAATGGTTGCGGCGGCCAGAGATGATATATTAGTGATTGACGGTGGAATGGTGGATGTGCCAGGCCCCGTAGATTTTCATTTCGATTTTGGTTTTCCCGAAGGCAAGGCGTATGCCTGCATGGCCGAGACCATGGCCCTGGCTTTGGAAGGCCGATTCGAGGATTACACGATTGGCAAGGATATTACGTTGGAACGTGTGAACGAGATTACAGCAATCACTGAGAAACACGGGTTCCGCCTGAGCGGGTTCCGCTCATTTGAGCGCGAAGTGACGGAGGAACAAATTGAATTCGTGCGCCGCAAGGCTCATCGCGCCGGATCGACTCGGTGGGCGCACTCCGCGAAAATGCGGCCTGTTTGAGGAGGCTCTATGGGAAAACCCCGACTGTTGGTTGTAGAAGATGACGTGGATATTGCCAACATGCTCAAGATTTATTTCTCCGGCATGGAGTTTGAAGTGGATGTTGCCCACCGCGGCTCCGATGCGCTGGAGAAAACAAAGCATGTGCTGCCGCATTTGATCGTGCTGGACATCATGCTGCCGGATATCGACGGCTATGAAGTCTGCCGCAATTTGCGGACGAGCATGCGTACCAGCCACATCCCGGTCATCTTCCTGACGCAGAAGGATGAACGCAGTGACAAACTGCAGGGACTCGAACTGGGTGCGGATGATTACATCACCAAACCGTTCGATATCGAGGAGCTGAAACTGCGCGTGCAGGGCGCCATTCGCAGGTCGGAACGCGAGAGTCTCACCGACCCGCGCTCGGGCCTGCCCGCCGGACGATTGATCGAAGAGCAATTGCGCCGCATCATCCGGGAAAAGAATTGGGCTTTGCTCGATATGCGAGTCGCCCATTTTGATCCGTTCAAGGATGTATATGGCTTCGTGGCCGGTGATGATGTCATGCGCTTTGCCGCGATGATGATCGGCGAGGTGGTGGATGAGCTGGGTACGAGAAACGATTTCATCGGTCACGCGGGCGGCGATAACTTCATTGTGATCACTACCAATGACGCCGCGTCAAACATCAAACGGCGAGTCAAAGATCGTTTTGCAACCGAGGTTCAGACTCACTACAACTTCATTGACCGGCAACAAGGTTTCATGCAGGCTCCCAAAACCGATGGCGGTACGGAAAAGGTGCCGTTCATGACCATGTCCGTAGGAGTTGTATCGCCCAGCCAGCAGTCGTTTGCAGATATTCGTGAAATCACCGAATTGGCCGCAGAGGCTCGTCGGCAGGATTCTCAAACAGCCGCTTAAGAGGCTTTTCTTCCAATGTCCGCTGGCATGGATCTGGGCATCGGGCTGGTCATTGCCGGACTGGTATTTGGCACACTGGTCTGGGCTTTATTGCGCCTGTTTCCCAGTCGTTCTTCCACTGGACAAATCGAAAACATTCCCCTGGTTCTTCCCGATGTTATTCAATCCAATGAGGCTGTCCTCGTAATTCAAGCCGGAGGGCGCGTAGAATCCATCAACCCGCGCGCTCGCGAGTGGTTTGGCTTGCGGGATGATGAGACGGCCGATCTCGAACGCTTGGCGCGTCGTGTGCGTCCACCGGATGAATTTTTGGATGTATGTGCCGCGCCCAGCCAGAAGCGCGTAAACGTTAATGGCAGGCTGGCGGAACTTACCTCGTATCAGGTGCCAGGTTCCTATCCAAAGATGCTGGTTTCAGTGCGCGGGATGGAATTGACTCCCGCGCTCACTGCGGAAAGATCGGATTCATCTTCCTCGATTTTAAAAGTCGTTTCCGATTTCGGCCAAGCCATTGCATCCAGTCTCGACCTCGAAACGGTCCTGCGTTCCATCCTTGAGAATCTCAACCGACTCATCCCCGCCGATCTGCTGGAGATCAGAGTTTGGGATGCAGACGCGCAGGCTTTTATTTCTTATCATTTTCAAACCGAGGATCCATCGAAGCGGAAACCGGTCCGCATTTCGCAAAGCCAGTTTGGAAAGTTTTCCGAGAGATTGATCAAGGACAGGGAACTGCTTCTTATAGCGGATGTCCGCTCATGGTCCGCGCAGGAAGCGAATGCCGGTTTCACATCGATTCAATCCTATCTGGGCGTGCCGCTGATTGCCGGGGGGGAATTGGTCGGTTTGATCGAAGCCGGACAAACGTCCGGATCGGCTTTTACCCAGCAGGATCTGAATCTGATGCGTTTGGTTTCCGGGCAGGCCGCGGTTGCTTTGCGTAATTCATTGTTGTATGAAGAGGAACAGCGCCGCTCCACCGAATTGGCTGGGCTTGCCAATCTGGCGCAAGCGGCCAGTTCCATTCACGACCCGCAGGATTTGTTTACCCGGTTGGTGGATAGCGTAGCGACTCTTTTCGACGCGGACATCGTTGGCTTTTTGATCTACAATGAGGATAAACATACCCTGGAAGGCCAGGTGCCGTTCCGCGGCTTGCCAGTTCACATTGTGGAGATTTATCGCGCCTCCATTGCGCCGGGCACTCCTGCTGAGTCGTTGCTTCGTGAACGACAGCCGATTTTAACGATGGATGCATCGCGGGATGAAAATTGGCGCTTGCTTGGATTGACGGATATTGCCGTCGCTGCCAGCTTGCGGGATTCCGCGCTGGTGCCTCTGCAGATTGGCGGAAGTATGGTGGGATATTTTCAAGTCTCTCATCATCGCCGCGGCCCGATGGCATTCTCAGATTCCGAACTGCGTTTGATGAATATTGTCAGCAACCAGGCGGCGGCAATCATCGAGAATGCCTTATTGATTCAACAAAGCCGTATTCGAACTCAACGTTCGGATGTTCTGCGCCGCATGGTCAGCCTGACCATTTCATCGAACACGCTGGATGAAATTCTGGAACATTCCGTTCAGGAATTAGTCAATCTATTTCAAGCGGATGCGGGCGCGGTCTTTTTTGCAGATGAAATGCGCGGTCAACTGCGGTTGCATCGTAATTCGGTTGCGGGATCCAACTCGAAGGTCCTGGAAGCCTTTGCGGAATTTGAAGTTGAGAATGCGGATTATCATTCCATCGCGGATGGGCGGCCTTTTATCACTGGCCGTCTGAGTCTGAATGCAAGCGCACTTTTGGCGCTTTTATCTTATGAGAGCGAGAGTGGCCGGGTGAGTCAGAATCCGCGCGCGCTTTTAATTTATACGCCATTGGTGGAAATTCTTCATATGGAATCCGTGATGGTGATACCGCTTTCCATGCGCGGGAAATTGATTGGGGAATTAATCCTGGGTACCGGTAAAACCGATTTCTTCAATGATTATGATTTGCAAATTGCATCAACCGCCGCTGGGCAATTATCTACTGCGGTTGAAAATCTCAAAGCCGGTTCGCAAACCGATCAGGCGTTGCACGAACAAGTGGGGCAGTTGATTACGATTGCGCGGGTCAGCCGCGAATTAAATGCCTCGCTTGACATCAATCACCTGCTTGAAATTCTCCGCGATGAAACCGTCCACTCCATGAATGCAGACTGCGGTTCGGTTCTTCTTCTGGACCCCGAAGCCGCGGCAGACAGCCCGCGCGTGATCAAGTCGAACGGATGCTCATCAAGCGCCGCGTTATCTCCGTTTGAACGAAGCGCAATCGAGAAAGCGAAATCTTTTCTCGTTTCGGATTTCGACCGGGAAGGATTCTTTCCTCCGCATGCCGGGATACATTCCGCGCTGGTTGTTCCGCTCATCCATCAAAAACGTTTGATCGGGCTCGTCCAACTGCATTCTGAAAAGCCCTCGTATTTCGATGCGAAAGGTTTGGATTTTGTGGAGACTCTGGCATTCCAAGCTGCCATCGCTTTGAGCAATGCCTCGACGTATCAAAGCGAACTTCAGCGTTCTGAAGCTTTGCACCGCCGCGCCGACACGCTGGTCCAATTATCCAATGCAAGTTATTCGATCAATCCTGATGTTCCTATCGAAGAATCTTTAAGAATCATTGCGCAAGGCATCCGTGATTCCACACCGTTTCAGGTGGTGCTGGTCAGCGTGTATGAGCCGGAAGGCGGTTTGTTGCGGCGCGTCGTTGGCATTGGTATTTCCCAAGAAACCTTAAATGAATTATTGGCGCGCAAACAACCGTATTCGGGTCTTCTCCAGTTGATGAAGCCTGAATTTAAGATCAGCCGTTCCTATTACATTCCAGCAGATCAAACTCCTGCTTTGCCATCCGAAGTTCATTATGTTTATGCGCCTCATTATTCGAAGGAGCAATCCGGCAGCAACATTTGGAATCCTGATGACTTTTTGCTTATTCCACTGGAAGATGCGCAGGGGAAACCGCTTGGTTTGATCAGCCTCGACCAGCCAAGTAATGGTTTACGCCCCGACCGGGCGACCATTGATTCTGTGGAAGTCTTTGCCGCGCAAGCGGCATTGGTGATCAGCAATGCAATGCGATATAACGATCTTAAGGATCGCATCGACTCGCTTTCCTCAGGCATTCAGCGCCAACAGCGATTACTTAGCGTTTCACAAAAAGATCTGCCAATCCTGCTTCACAAAGACTTGGAACAGACGATTGCACTGCATGACCTGGATCGCCGCGCTCAACGCGTGCGCGCCGGCCTGGCTATCACCGAATCGGTCAGCCGCCAGCTGGACGCCTCGTCTGCGCTGTTGGCGCTGGGCCGTGAGACGCTGACGCAGCTGGCGATGACGACTGCCCTGGTGGCGGAAAATGCCCCCGAAGGGCCGCGCCTGCTTCATGTCCTGGGAAGTGTTCCGAGATCGATGAATCCCGAAGCTTTGTTTGGTCAGCGGAATCCGTTGCGCGCAGTATTGCAAAGCGGCGAGCCCATCCTGATATCAAATCTGGATGAAAGCAACGAATGGCGCGACGTTCCATTGCTTTCGCAGTTACGGGCCAAGAGCGTCATTTGCCTGCCGGTTATCGTTGAGAGTAAACCGATTGCGGCGATGCTGGCTCTCAGTCCCGAACCGATGCCGAACTTTACAGAAGAAGATCGGCAGGTCTATTATCAAATTTCCAGACAGACCTCTGTGATTCTTCAGAATATTTCACTGCTGAATGAGACGCGCCGCCGGTTGCAGGAAGTTGACCTGTTGCTCGATTTCAGCCGCCGCCTCAGCGGACTTGATCCAGATAATATCATACGCGCTTTGCTGGATAGCAGCCGCCGCGTTTTACCCGCGGCTCATGCTGGCGTTGTCTTGATGTTCAATGAACAAAGTAATCTGCTTATGACTCAGGCCGTATCTAGTTATGCAGATAACAACAGCATGTTACAGATTACCTATCGCGTTGGCGAGGCTTTGCCGGGAGCAGTCTTTGCCGGCAGGAAAGCGCGGCGCGTGGATGAGATTGACTTCCCGCGCGACTACGCGTTATCTTCCGAAAAACTCGGTCTTTACCGTCAGGCAACCGGCGGACGTTTGCCCGTATCCAGTTTGTTCATCCCGATTCTGGCGGGCGATCAAGCGCTCGGCATTCTTATCCTGGATAATTTCAATACACCATCGGCGTTCAATGCCGAAGACGAGAACTTGATTGTTTCACTTTCGCAACAAGTAGCGCTCTCTCTCGAAAACGTCCGCTTGGTGCATGCCACAACGGAACGCGCCGGACAGTTGCAGGCTCTCAACGACGTTGCTACCGTTATGACCTCCAACCTGCGCTCTGATGAACTCATCGCATCGCTCCTCGACCAGCTTGTGTCGGTCCTGCCCTTTGACACGGCTACGCTTTGGCTGCGCGATGAAGCGCACCTGGAAGTTGTCGCAGTGCGCGGTTTCTCTGATCCTGAAAAACTTCTCGGATTAACTTTGGCCGTCACCGACAGCGCCTTGTTCAATGAGATGATCAAAAGCGGCCAATCCATTTCGGTGCCGGATGTGCGCGAAGATCATCGCTTCCCGCCTGTGGAAGCGCCGCATCTTTCCTGGTTGGGAATCCCGTTAGTCTCCAAAGGCGAATTGATCGGCGTGATCGCTTTGGAGAAATGGCAGTCGTATTTTTATACGCGTGAACAAGTTCAACTGGCTTCGACGTTTGCGAGTCAGGCGGCGGCGGCTTTGGATACCGCCAAACTATTCGAGGAAAGCCTCAGCCGCGCGGCTGATTTGGATCAACGCTCTCAGCGTCTGGCACTGCTCAACCGCTTCTCGTCCGCCCTGAGCGGTTTGCTGGATGCCGATCAGATTCTGCACCTGACTGCAGAAGAGTTGCGCCGGGCGTTGAATGTCAATCGCACCTCGGTGGTCTCTTTTGAACGAGGTCATGCAATTTGGAAAGCCGCATCACCTGATTCGAAATATCAACTGCCACAGGTTCTTCCTGATGCGCCGATATTTGATCGCTTGCGCGAGTCGCTGGGAATTTTTAACACCGAAAACGTGATGGCTGAACCCGATCTTCAACCAATCATGAGTTTGGTCGGTAGAGATACCAGCGCTTTGCTGGCTTTGCCATTGTCCAGCGGACAAAACCTGCGCGCGTTGCTGTTTGCCCATATTGTGGGCGATGGCCGCTTTACCTCAACGGAAATAGAGCTTGCCCGCACGATTGCGAACCAGGCGGCCATTGCGCTCGAAAACGCCCGCCTATATCAATCCACAGTAAGAACCGCGGAACGATTCTCCATCCTCAACCAGGCCAGTTCTCTGATTGGCGCCAGCCTCGATCCAGAGGAAATCTATGCCGCAATCCATAAGTCCGTTGGCCGTCTCATGCCGGTGGAATCATTCGTCATCAGTCTGCTCAATGAAGAGAAGCAGGAAGTGGAAGGTGTTTATTTGACCGACAAGGACATACGCATGCCGAACATGCGTGTGCCTTTAGGAGAAGGACTAAGCAGCCGTGTGATCATGAGCGGCCAGCCGCTCAATTTAGTGGATTCAAAACAAGCCGATGAAATGGGCGCTGTCACAATTGGCGAGCGCGGCACACCGGCATCTATTTTGGCGGTTCCATTGATGTTGGGCAGTAAAGCCGTCGGTATGCTTTCCACACAAAGCTATCAGAACAATGCATATACGGATGAAGACCTTCAACTCTTGAGCACGCTCGCGAACCAGGCGGTTGTTGCAATTCAAAATGGACGCCTCTTTGCCGAAACGCAGCGACTGGCCCAGGAACTTGAACGGCGCGTCATCGAGCGTACGGCGCAATTGAAGCGTGAACAACAGAATACCGAAACTCTTCTGCGCATCCTTACGGAAGTTTCATCCAGCCTTGATCTCGACCGTGCTCTGAATCGTACGTTGTCTCTGCTTAACGAGGCCATTGGGGCGGAGCAGGGCACCATCATGCTTTTGCATCCGGATGATGATCTTTTGCATTATCGCGCTGGCTATGGTTATCTCTCCGATCAGGCCGATCAGGGCCGGCGCGGCTTTACGTTGAAAGTGGGAGAGGGATTGGCGGGATGGGCCGTTCAGAATCGGGAGGCGGCTCTGATTGATGATTTGCGGCTTGATCCGCGCTGGGTGCAGACAGCATCCACTTCACGCGAGCATCGAAGCGCCATTGTCGCGCCGCTGATGGTGGCAGAGGATGTGATCGGCGTGTTGATGGTTTTCTGCCGCGAAGAACAATATTTCACGCCTGAGGCATTGAGCCTGGTTAAAGCCATTGGCAGTCAGGTGGCGGTTGCCATCAATAATGCGCATTTGTATGAATTGATCCGTGACCAGGCCGAACGTCTCGGTTCGATGCTGCGTAAAGAACAGGAAGAGGCCAGCCGTTCACAAGCCATCCTGGAAGCGGTGGCGGATGGAGTGCTGGTCACCGGTTCCGATAATCGCATCACTTTCTTGAATTCATCCATTCAAAAGATTCTTGATATCAATATAGACCGTGTAATCAATCAACCGCTGGAAAACTTTGGCGGTTTATTTGGCAAAGCGGCTTCATCGTGGATGGAGACCATTCGCGATTGGTCCCAGTCGCCGAGTTCTTATCAATCTGGCGATACATACGCTGAACAATTGGAATTGGGCGATGGACGCATCGCCCTCATCCATCTCGCACCGGTGATCCTGCAAAATGATTTTCTCGGCACGGTATCCATCTTCCGCGATATTACACACGAGGTCGAGGTGGACCGCTTGAAGTCCGAGTTTGTCGCGACGGTAAGCCATGAACTACGGACTCCCATGACCGCCATCAAAGGTTATGTGGAGGTCTTGTTGATGGGCGCGGCCGGGGCAGTGAATGAAAATCAGTCGCACTTCCTGAATATCGTCAAGAATAATATTGACCGGTTGAATATCCTGGTCAACGACCTGCTCGACATCTCGCGCATCGAGGCCGGACGCGTCATCCTGACTCCGCAACCGCTTGATCTGCGGGAAATTGCCGAGGATGTTATTGGCGATGTTCTGCGGCGCTCTCAAGAGGAAGGCAAGCCCATGGCGGTTTCTCTCGATGCTCCCAAAACGTTGCCGCATGTGATGGGCGATGCAGAACGCATTCGCCAGGTGATTGATAATCTGGTGGACAATGCCTATCATTACACGCCTGAGAACGGAACCATCAAAGTCAATATTCATGCTTTGGATGGTACCGAAGTCCAGGTGGACGTGGAAGATGATGGTGTGGGTGTTGCGCCCGCCGATCAGGAGCGCGTCTTCGAGCGCTTCTATCGCGGTGAGCATCCGCTTGTGCTGGCAACGCCCGGCACGGGTCTGGGCTTGCCGATTGTGCGTCAGTTGGTCGAGATGCACAATGGAAGGATTTGGATGAAGAGTGAAGGGCTTCCGGGGAAGGGAAGTGTCTTCTCGTTTACTTTACCTATACAGAAGGACAAATGAGTGCCGCATGCCAAAAATTTTAATTGCCGAAGATGAACCGGATATCCGCGACCTTGTTGCGTTCACTTTGCGATTCGCGGGATATGAGGTCGTGGCTGCAAACAACGGAGAGGAAGCTGTGCAGTTGGCCTCGCGCGAATTCCCTGACTTAATTCTTTTGGATGTTCGTATGCCGCGCATGACCGGCTATGATGCCTGCCGCGCGATAAAGGCCAATCCTGAACTGAAGGATATTCCGGTCGTTTTCCTTTCCGCTAAAGGTCAGGAATCCGAAATACAAACCGGCCTCGAGGCGGGTGCGGAAGAATATCTGCTCAAGCCGTTTGCGCCCGATCAATTGACGGATCGGGTCAGAGCGATCCTGGCAAAATTTGGAAAGTGATTCTCTTTGAGCGCCATCATTCTTGACCAGGCCATTGTGCATTATGAAGCGTTGGGGCGCGGCCGTCCCATCGTATTCCTGCACGGCTGGGTCGGCTCATGGCGATATTGGATTTCCTCGATGCAGGTGGCATCCACCTCCTTCCGCGCCTATGCGCTCGATCTCTTCGGGTATGGCGATACCGCTCATGATGACCGCCGTTATTCGCTTGATCAACAAGCCGCTCTGTTGAGCCGCTTTCTGGATGAAATGGGCATCGGCAAAATTGCGATCATTGGACATGGCCTCGGCGCGCTTGTCGGTTTTTATTTCGCGGCTCAACAACCCGGCAGCGTGGACCGCATCATGGCAGTCAATTCTCCCCTCGACTTTAATTCGGTCAATGCAAAACTTCGCACATCCAGCGCGGCTGAATTGGTGGACTGGCTATCGAGTCGAACGCCGGAAGCGGCGGCGGCTCTCTCTGACGCATCCAAATCGGACACGCGCGCGATCGCGGCCTCGATGAATAATTTTCAATCAGACGGTTTGTTCACGCAATTCCGCCACACGGCTGTTCCCTGCCTGCTGGTTTATGGACAGAACGATCCATCCATCAGCGTTCCACCGGCAGAGAATAACAACTCTTTATCCACTCACATGCACCAGATCAACCTGGAAGGTTCAGGTCACTTTCCAATGATCGATGAGACCGCTAAATTCAATCGTTTGTTGATTGATTTTCTGGCACTTGATTCAGGTCTCAGCCCGAGTGAATTGGAATTGAAGGAGGAGTGGAAGCGCCGCGTGCGATAACTAGGGATTGCAAGGTTGGGGGTTTGAAAGTATGCTTGAAGCAACGTCATGAAAACCACGCAATATTTTCGATATACTCGACAACGTCCCGATCGTGTTATGATTCTGGATGAATGGATTGAGCGCGTCATACAAAACCCATTGCGTAAAGAACGGCAAGAAGACGGACGAATTCGGTGCTGGGGTCGA
>Ga0224535_1000494_pt1 | contig 11315 bp, 8 predicted proteins | sample 714E13034metaG_FD_179898 | JGI IMG/M metagenome (GOLD analysis project Ga0224535, IMG submission 179898) | Peat soil microbial communities from Stordalen Mire, Sweden - 717 E1 30-34 | ecosystem: Environmental > Terrestrial > Soil > Wetlands > Peat | place: Sweden: Norrbotten County, Stordalen... | reverse complement strand
TTGCCCGACCTGAGCCTCATCAAGATGAATCGATACTCGACCATGGCCGTGCAATACTCGCGCGGCTGCCCTTTCAATTGCGAGTTCTGCGACATCATCGAAATCTATGGACGGCGGCCGCGCACCAAGGCCGTGGCGCAGGTGCTGGCAGAGTTGAACCAATTGCGCGCGGCCGGCTGGCGCGAAGCGGTGTTTATCGTTGACGATAACTTCATCGGCAACAAGGCGCGCGCCAAGGAGTTATGCGTGGCGCTGGCCGAATGGCGCAACCAATACAAAATCAGCTTCGACTTCAATACTGAGGCTTCGCTGAACCTGGCCGACGATCCGGAGTTGATGCAACTGATGAAGGACGCCGGCTTTGTCTCGGTCTTTCTGGGCATCGAGACCCCCGACGAATCAGGCCTGATCGCCTGCAACAAGCTGCAAAACACGCGGCGCAGCCTGCTGGACAGCGTGGCCCTCATCCAGAGTTATGGAATGCAGGTGATGGGCGGCTTCATCCTGGGCTTTGATACCGACCGCGACGACATCTTCGACCGCATGGTCGAGTTTATCCAGAAAAGCGGCATTCCCATTGCCATGGTCGGCCTGCTGCAAGCCATGCCCGGAACCCAGTTGTTCCGGCGGCTGCGGAATGAAGGCCGGATTCTGGATGAAGGGCATGGCGATAATACGGACGACAAGCTGAACTTCCTTCCGAACATGGACGCGACGCGGCTGGTGGAGGGCTATCGCTCGGTGCTGAAGAGGATTTACTCCTGCGATGCCTACTATGAACGCGTCCGGCTCTACCTGAGCCGCACTTACCCGCGGAACAGCGAGCAGAAGACCAGGCAGCAGTGGCTAACCGTGGGCAATGCGCGCGCCTTTGTTACCTCGCTTGTCCGCCAGGGAGTCTTCGGTCGGCAGCGCTGGAGTTACTGGAAGTTTTTGCTGACCGTGGCCACGCGTTATCGTCATTGCGTCGGCGCGGCTATGACCCTGGCGGTGATGGGTTATCACTTCCAGGTGATGACCAGGAGATTGTCCGATAATGCCGGCTCGCCTGTCGTATCGCAAGCAATATAAAAGTGCCTGTCCACCAATACAGGCGACATCCTAATAATGGGTCTTGTGTGATAGATTCTCCGTGTGGCGTTAGCGGAGGGTCCATGCGAGCGTTATGGGTTGTCGGGCTGCTTGTTAGTTTGGGTACGAGCTTTTCCGGCGGGCAGCAGAGCAGTCCAGCGCCGTCTCCGTTGCCGGATGCACAGCCGGTCCGCGTCAAGGTCTATGCCGGTGGACCGGGAGTAACCGCCCCAGAGCTTCTTCCGCCCTCTCCGCTCCCAAACCCCGCCGAAAAGTGCAAGAAAAAACAAGAAGTGGACGGCAAGGTCGTGCTCTCTGTCCTTGTGGATGCGACGGGCCAGCCGCGCAACCTTATGTTTCTTTACCCGCTGGGCAATGACTTGGACAAGTTTGCGCTCCAAATTGTCTCTGCAGATCGGTTCAAGCCAGGAACCCACGATGGCGCACCTGTCGTTGTCGCGCAGTCCGTGGAAGTGAACTTGCAAGCCTGCGTTGAACAGAAGAAGGATGATGCAGACAAGAAGACCTATTGGCTGAGGCTAAGATCCCAACCGGTGCAGAAGTTGGGAACCCTCCCACAATCGCCGGAAGAAGCCGTTCTGACAGCGATCGACCTGCCCCTGGATGTAATGTCCAACGCCACTGCTCGCTTCTATCAAGTTGGTGGCGGAGTCAGCGCCCCCGTCCTTTTAAATTTTCCCCCGGCACAGTTTTCAGATGAGGCGCGCCGCGCGAAATACCAAGGAACTTGCAGACTCTCCTTGGTTGTCGATACAAAGGGCTTGCCACAGGATGTGCGTGTAGAGCAGCCACTGGAGTATGGATTAAGCGAAAAGGCCATTGAGGCGGTAAGCAGATACCGATTCAAACCCGCCATGAAGAACGGTGTTCCTGTCCCAGTCAAGCTCAAAGTCGAGGTTGACTTCCATCTCTATTAGCCGACGGTTCTCGTCAGCGTTGCGCTGCAAAGGGCGACTACAACCGGGGAATGCGCGATAGCCAATCTGGGAGTTCCGCGCCCTGAAAAGCCGGTCACGATAAACTGAGAATGAGGAAGCAATTTTTGAGTGATACGGATCCAGTTGCGCGCGTGGACGTGGTCGAGGCTGCCGGCGAGGTGGAGTTGGGCGTGACCTCCGGCGTCTCTCATGCGTGGAGGGCGCTGCGCCATCGCAACTTCCGGCTTTTCTTTGGCGGGCAAAGCATCTCGATGATCGGCACGTGGATGACGCGCGTGGCCACCGGCTGGCTAGTCTACCGGCTGACGGGCTCGGCGCTGCTGCTGGGCACGGTCAGCTTTGCAGGACAGATTCCCACCTTTTTTCTGGCGCCCTTTGCCGGCGTATGGGTGGACCGGCTCGACCGCCGGCAGGTGCTGGTGTGGACCCAGACCCTGTCGATGGTCCAATCGCTGGCGCTGGCCGCGTTGACGCTTTCTGGCCGGATTACGATTCCCTGGCTGCTGGCGTTGAGCGTAATGCAGGGCTGCATCAACGCCTTCGACATGCCGGGCCGCCAATCCTTCATGGTGATGATGGTGGACGACCGGCGCGACCTGCAGAACGCCATCGCCATCAACTCATCGATGGTGAACCTGGCGAGGCTGATCGGCCCGTCACTGGCCGGCATGTTGATCGCGGTCTCCAGCGAGGGCTGGTGCTTTCTGATCGACGGCATCAGCTATCTGGCGGTGATTGCGTCCCTGCTGGCGATGCGCTTGCATACGCCCGTGGTGAAGCGCCAAGCCACCTCGACGTTCACTGAGTTGAAGGCCGGCTGGACCTATGTCTCGGAGTTCCTGCCCATCCGCACGATCCTGCTGCTCTTTGCTCTGGTGAGCCTGATGGGTATGCCATTCGTGGTGCTGATGCCGATCTTCGCCAAGACGGTGCTGCACGGCGGCCCGCATACTCTTGGATTCCTTATGGGTTCGATGGGGCTGGGCGCGCTGGTGTCTGCTCTCTCGCTGGCGGTGCGCAAGAACGTGCGGGGGCTGGTGAAGATGATCCCCATCGCGGGCGCTGTATTCGGTCTGGGACTGATCGGCTTCGGCTTGTCGCGGGCCTTCTGGCTCTCGATGATTATGGTGCTCATTGCGGGCATGGGCATGATGCAGGGCATGGCCGCCAGCAACACCGTCATTCAAACCCTGGTAAGCGACGACAAGCGAGGCCGCGTGATGAGTTACTATACGATGGCCTTCATGGGCATGGCGCCCTTTGGCAGCCTGCTCGCAGGGTCCATGGCGCACGCAATGGGCGCGCCATGGACAGTGGTCGTAAGCGGCTCGGTGGTTCTGGCGGGCGCGACGTGGTTCGCGACGCGGCTGCCGACGGTGCGGCGTCAGATTCGGCCTATTTACCGCGAGATGGGCATTCTGCCAGTGGACGCGCGATGAGCGGCGAAAAAACTCGACGTGCAGCACCATTCCGCTGTTGCATCCTGACTAGAATCCCTATAAGATGCGTCAGTTGATACCTATGCCTCCTTCCAGCTCTAGTTCGTCTCTTCCCGTGCCCGCACCGCCCATCCCGCGGCTGCGCGTGGGCAAGCTGTGCGTGGCCATTCAGGCCGGCTCCCCGGCGGAGCTAATCGAGCGGGCCAAAGCTGCTCTTGCCGATTCAAGGTTTCTTGAGTTCCGCTTGGATTCGCTGCCCAAGCCAGCTCTGGCATTGCCCAAGGTGAAGGTGTTCATTACCGGCCATCGCGAGGTGACGATCATCGCCACCTGCCGGCGCAAGCACTTTGGCGGCAACTTCGCTGGGTCCTTGGCTGCGGAGTTAGAGGTACTTTTGAAGGCGGCAGAGGCTGGCTGCCAGATCGTCGATCTTGAGGTAGAGTCGGCTGAAAAGGCCACGGCGGCACAGTTGGTCAAGTTCCGCGCCGGGCTGCGGGCCGCGGGGACGGCGCTGCTGATCAGCTTTCACGATTTCTTGCGCACGAAGGACCTGGAACAGGCAGCGCAACACATCGAGGCCTTCCAGCCGGATTTCGTCAAAGTGGTCTCCACGGCCCGCACGCTAGCCGACAACCTGGCCGTCTTGAAATTGATAGCGGACCGCTCCCGCTCGGCTGAGGTGGTGGGCATTGCCATGGGCGAGGAAGGGCTGGTAAGCCGTGTGCTGGGTCTCAGAGCCGGCGCGGCGTTCACCTTCGCCTCGTCCTCTGACGGCGGCGAGGCCGGCCCTGGAGTCCAAACAGCGCCGGGTCAAGTGACCGCCCGCACCCTGCGCGACCTCTATCGCGTCGAGCAACTTGACTATGCCACGCGCGTCTTTGGCGTGGCCGGTAACCCGGTAGCCCACTCGCTCTCGCCGCTAATGCAGAACACAGCCTTTCGCCGCGAAGGCGTCAATGCCGTGCTGGTGCCGCTCAAGGCCAGCACTCTAGCCGACCTGCTCACCCTGGCGCGCGAGCTTCCACTGGCTGGTGCGGCCGTGACCATGCCCCTGAAGCAGGAACTGCTGCCCCACCTGGCCAACTCCGACCCCATCACCGCACGCATCGGCGCCTGCAACACGCTGCGCACCGGCGCCGACGGCAAGTTTTACGGCTTCAACACCGACGTTGCCGGGGTCATCCGGCCGCTGGAAAAACGCCTCAAGCTGAAGGACGCGCGCATTGCCGTCCTCGGCGCGGGAGGCGCGGCGCGGGCCGCCGTCTTCGGCCTCGTGGACCAGGGCGCGGAGGTCTTCATCGTCAACCGCACGCACGAGCACGCCGTGAAACTCGCCAAGGAGTCCAAGGCCAAGGCGCTCAAGCACGACCAGCTCAGCAAGAACCACTTCGACGTGCTTATCAACTCCACCCCCTGCGGCATGGCCGGCAACAAGCAGCACTTACCCATCGCAGAGAATGAACTGAACGCCGGTCTGGTCTTCGACATGGTCTACAACCCGCTGGAAACACAGCTCCTGAAGCTGGCCAAAGAACGCGGCATCCCGGTGATCTCGGGTCTTGAGATGTTCGTCCAGCAGGGCGCACGCCAGTTCGAAATCTGGACCGGGAAACCCGCTCCCGAAGCGGAGATGCTGCGCGTGGTGGAACTGGAGTTGCGGCGGCGGGGATAAAAGCATGGCGGATTGAGATTTCTGCTTTCCAAGGTCTCAGGAGCGAGACCTTGAGCACCCCACGGGAGCTGAAAAATCGCGCCGTACGGCTCGTTTCGCGCCCTTTCTCGTTGCTCACCGGCCAAATGTCGCCTGAGAGCGCGGTAGAACCCAGAATGTCCGCGGTTCTCGACTCAACAACCAGCTACCGCCCCATCAGGCCCCAATGCCGCACCTTCTGGAATTCAGCGACTTGTACCACGGACTGCTATCGGTATCGCTGATAAGTAGCGAGTATATTCCGAACTTTGGTTACGGAAGCGCATTGAGATTTTCAATGATATATTTCGTGGCCAAAAAATCATATTTGAATGTTGCGCTCGGCGGCTTCCCTTGCAGAAGCTCTTTCTGCACTGTCTCCGGCTCCACAATCCCCTTTTGGGCTAGTTCCCGGACCTCCTGCACCCGGAAGCAAAAAGGAGGGCCATATCCCGGACCGTACTCCTTCCATGCGAGTTGCTCATGAGCCGTGATTGAGGTGACAAATTTTACCGAGGAGAGCATCTGATAAGCTACCAACACGACCAACAGTGCCGGTATAACATAGCTCATAACCTTATTGCACGACTGCAGATTTTGCATCAGCGCATTCGCCACGATTCCCACCACGACAAACTGAATTGGATAAAAACAAATGAAGTAATGAGGGTACAAATCGAGTTTGCTTACCATGAGAAATACCAACGGAACACAAAACCAAAGAATAAGGATCGCGTACCTTGAATCTCTCCGGTGAAAGAACAGATAGACGACGCCCATAGCCAAAAGTAGTGCTTGAAGCATATCCAGTGAGGGCCAATCCGCATAATGCATGAATCCCAGCGTGCTTCCAAGTGCAAAAGGAGTTGTCAATGCCTCAGGATGAAAACGCGAGGGCAAGCTTAAGGCGCGTAGGTATATTTTCACATTGTAGCCTCGGTTAAGCAGGTCGAACACAAGATAAGGCGCATACAAAGAGAGAGCAATGACGATCCCTGCAAAGTAACTGCCCCAGCGGATCTTCGGGCGGAACCACGCCAGGGCGAGCACCAAAACCACAAGAAAATAGATCGAGGACAAATGGAGTTGTGTGGTTGCTGCAAGGCAGGCGAAACAGGTAAGCAGGTGTTTTTTTCGCCCTTCGCAAACGACAGCAAAAAGGCCAAAGAAGAACCCGATCACAAACAGAGGCAGCAAATCCTGTTGCCAGATCTTGCGGCTGTAAAACACCGCCCAAGGATTTACCGCAAAAGAAACAGCGGCAATGATAGCTACGATCTGTCCGAAATAGCGTCGACAAAAGACATAAGACAGCCCTACTGCAGCGCAGTTGAGTAGGGCTACAAATCCGGCCGCAATAACTGGATTGCGCGAAAATAACAAGGGTATCCCCAGCAGATAGGTAAAGAGAGGAGGATTATAAGTGCCAATAGAAGACTGAATCCCCACAAGGGGAAAGGCTTTCCAGGAAACAAGATCGGCAGCCACAAAGAGGTTGTTGGCCTCGTCCCCTTTGAATTCCATGTAGTCCAGATTGAGAAACCGAAGCAGCGCTGCAACCAGCAGGATCAGGAAAAGAGAGATCGCGTCTCGGCGCCCCCACGCGGGAGTTACAAGCGAACCATAGATCTCCTCGCCTCTAGCTGCATGCTCCGCGTATTCGGTTGCTGTATCACCCAATTGTGAAGAATCGTTTCGCCGGGTCTTTTTGTCGCGTTGTTTCATCTCTGGTCCTAGCCTTGAGTGTTGCACATTACACAACCACTTGGATGCCTTTTTCGTAAGTCTCCATGAGTTCTCGTTTAGTTATCATGGCCAAGGTCTATCCCGCATGGCACACGATTCGATTTGAATTGCATCCCCTTGTCGGACGCGGGTCGAACATTGGGTATAACAGCTTCAAGGGCAGTGCGGCAGAATCGGAATCAACAACCCCGATTAGTCACTTCCTTATGGCGGCGTAAGCGATTTTGACTCTTTGATGGAATACTTCAAGAGACACAGCAGGGCCCAAACCCCATCCTTCCATCCAATTTTCTTGCCTTCCCCATATGTTCGCCCGGAATAACTGATCCCGACCTCATAAACACGCAAGCGACGCTTCGCTATCTTTATGGTAACCTCAGGTTCGAACCCGAAACGATTCTCTTCGAGATGAATCGACTTAATCACTTCCCGACGGAAAACCTTGTAGCATGTCTCCATATCCGTCAGATTCAAGTTCGTCAGCATATTCGAGAACAGTGTCAGCAACCTATTCCCGACCGAATGCCAGAAATAAAGCACTCGGTGCGGACTGCTGCCCACAAACCGAGATCCGTAAACCACATCCGCTTTTCCTTGGATCAAAGGAGCAAGCAAATTCGGGTATTCGGTCGGGTCGTACTCTAGATCTGCATCCTGAATGATAACGAACTCCCCAGTTGCTTCTTGAATACCTCTGCGGAGGGCTGCTCCTTTACCAGCATTGCAGGGCTGCAAAAGTACGCATATTTGCGGGTGCTCTCTTTGTAAATCGGCAAGGATTGCGCGAGATCCATCTGTAGATCCATCATCCACGCACACTAGTTGCAATTCCAATGGTACCGCCAGCACTCGCTCCAAAACCTCTCGAAGGGTATTGCATTCGTTGTAGACAGGCATGACAACAGAGATTTTCATATAAATCGCGCCTCATTTCCCTTGCTGGTTTCAACCGTTCCTATCCGGTTGGCACAGTTTCACCTTCAAAGTGCAAAGAACTTCGAGTAGTATTTCACGAAGTCAAAGTCTGGTAAAAACAGTTCTGCGGGGCATTTCCATCCCAGCGATTTTCTTCGTCTTGTGTTGAGCAGCCAGGCGAATTTGTCGAGTTCTTCCTGCGAATGGATGCTGAGGTCTTCGCCTTTGGGCAGAAACTGGCGGATGAGTCCGTTGGTGTTTTCGTTGATGCCGCGCTGCCGGGTGCCCCAGGTTCCAATTTTGGGACCTGGATAACCACAAACCCAAACCAGCGCATCTAAAAACTGGCATCCCCTATGCCGCCACTACTTTCACGCACTCATCTGCGGCTTCGCCCTCAGGTCCGACAACAATCTTAACGCCGCGTCCAAGCCGCACGAGGCAGTCCATCATCTTCATCTCGCTTATGCCGCGAAACTGGCCGCGCAGCATCTTCGAGAGCTTCGGCTGCGTCAAACCCAGCACCTTCGCCGCCTGCTGCTGGCTCCATCCCCGTTCGCGCAGGATCTGGGCAATTTTCACCACCAGTTGCGCCTTCACCAGCATCTGGCCGGCATCCTTGAAGCCAAGCTCCGCGTAAACATTCATGCCCTCTTCAACGTTGCTCACCGGTGTCCTCCTTTAGCCAGTGCCTCAGCCTCCTTCAAGCACGCACGAATCAAATCCATCTCCGGCTTGGGGGTCTCTGCCCTTTGCTTTGACTTCTTCTGGAAGCGATGCAGCACGTAATCCGCCTCTGCGAATCGCACGGTATACACGGCGCGGTATGCATCGCCTTGCCAATCTTCCACGATCTCCAAAATCCCCGCCGACCCGGAGCATTGAGCGACTTTGCATCCGGGTGAAGCAAACCAGTCTGCGCATGATACAAGGCAAATCCAAAGACCTGCCGCACTTCACCCGGCATCGCCAACAAGTCCTTCTTGGCCGACCCAATCCAGCGCAGCGGCTTGAATGTTTGTTTCACGCCTCAATTATTCCCATATAGGTATAACTTTGTCCAGAAAATTCCTGCCGCCAGGCCGGGTGATGGTCTTTGCCGGTGCTGATTCTGCCTACTTGGTTTTCTTCTTCCCTGACTTGGCGGAGTTGGGTTTTTCGCCTTCCAGGTGGCCGACGGGGATCGGCCACTGGTCGGGGCCGATTCGCCGGGCGCGCGTGCCATCCATCTCAAACGTAATGGTGCGCGACGAAGCCGGGCGGGTGATGCCGGTGTTGGGATCAGTGGACACATTTTCGCCGTTGGCGATCTGAAAGCTGAAGACGGGCGCGCGGTTGCCTGAGGTAGACGTAACCCGCAACGGCAGATAGCCTTGAATGGGATGCACCCGGAAGGCCGTCTCGTAGCGATGATGGCGGATATTCCAGGTGAAAACACGCACCTGGTCAAAGTCAAAGGGCAGACCGGACTTGGGCGGCGAGAGCACGGTCATGTACTGCGGAACCTCGTGGTTGGGCGTCGCGGCGTCGGGATCCACAACCTTGCTGAAGACGGCGATGCTCACGTAACGCTGGCCCTCGGCAAAAGCGGCAATCTCGTCGGGCACATCCACATCCAGCCGGCCGGCGAGCAGCCAACCGGCGTGCCCCTGCGCATCGCGCACCAGCCACCAGTCCTCCATCGGCTGCGGCTCGGCGGCGGGCAAGCTGGGAGTGGGCGCGGAGACCGGGGTTGCCGGCTTGGCGGCTGATTTGGAAGCGGGGGCGGGAGTTTTTGCCGGGGGGGGCGTTGGCGGCGGGGCAGGTTTCAGGATGGGGGGCTTGATAGACTGCCCCGAACCGGATTCAACCTTCGGAACCGAGGCGCGGGCCAGAAGCTGAACCCTGGCGTTCGCGGCCAACAGATAAAACCGCACCGTATCCCGGCCCGGCACCAGATGCAGGTAGATGTCGTCGCGGAGAACGCCGGTGGCCACCACCGGATCATCCTTGTGCTGGCTGGCTAGCTGGTCAAAGGCCTGGAAGGTCTTGTCGTCAATCACCGCACGATCTTCAATCCAGCCGATCTCGTTCTTCTCGGTCTTCACCTTGAGGAAGCGGCGGCCGTGTTCGAGCACTTGCAACGGCTGGCCGTTCGTCACCTCGGCCACGCGGTTGGAGACGGCGGCGACGCGGTCATGCAGGTACATCTGCCGCGCGGAGACATACACCGTCTCATGCAGGTGGTGGCGGAAGCGGCTGCAGCCTGAAGAAAACACAAGAAAAGACGCGAGAAGCAGCCAAAGGACGGGAGTCCGCGAGCGCCGCGCGAATGAGACAAATGAGATGGAAGGTAGCGTGAGCACAGCCTATTGCGATCCTCTTGAGGATAGCACCGGAAAGCAGGGGTTAGGGATTAGGGGGCAGGAAACGCAAAACGGAGAACCGTCAGAAATCTGAATTCGCCGTGCCCCATCGTTTCCGCGTTTTGTGTGGAAAAGGTAGGAATTCAATAACCTATCCTAGGTAGCAGCTTCCTAGCCCCTAGCCCCTAACCCTTGCTTTTTACGGCGCGGCGACGATGGCGATGGAGCCGGCCGAGGTTGTGGAAGTAATCTGGGTGTCCAACTCGCCGGTGGTGGTGGTGTCGAAGGTGTAGGAGTCGAAGTAAGGGCTGCCGAGCGAACCCACGGCAAAGACGAAGGCTTTGGACGAGTCCTCGGCCAAGCCGAGGGGCTGAACGCCCGCCGCGACAGTACTGCCCGCCGTCAACGTATAGGTGGTACCGCTGGCTGTGACCTCAAATCCGGCGATATTGCCCGCTGAACTTTGGCCGGCCCCGTTGGCAACATAGACATAATCCGGGGTGGTAACAGGCAGGATGAAATTGGGTGCCAATCCGCCGCTGGCGATGGGGGAGCCAGTGGCCTGAACCAGCGTGGAAGTACCCAAAGAGGCGTAGGTTATAGCTCGCAGCCCACCGGAGGTTCCGGCGGAGTTGCCCAGGGTTTCGCCAATATAGAACAGCCGGCTGTCAGGGTCCACAGCCACCGAGAGAGCGGCGCCGCCGGAATGCAACACGGGAATCTCTGAGGCGCTGGACCCGAACGGACTCGCCGTTGAACTCGCGTTAAATGGGATGACGAGCGTACCGCCCGTGCCCACGGCGAGGAAGATGTAATTGCCATTTGCGGAAATGGGCATCTGATTCGGCTCAACAGCGGCAGTTGCGGCATTGTATTGATATGTGAAAGATGCTGAACGCGTCGTGCTGCCAGTGTAAGCGCCGGTGGAGGAATTGATGGGGATCGCGTTCAGCATCACTCCCTGCGTGGCTTGGATGGCCTCGATCAGCCACGAATTGCTCGAGTCCACCTGAATGGCATAGGCCTGATCCGTTGATACGGCGACGCCGGTGCCCAACGCGCCGCTGGTGATGGGGTAGGCAAAGACGCCGGAGGTTGTGCTGACAACCAGAAACTGGCCATTGGGAGCGATGGCTATGGAATAGGCTTG
>Ga0224535_1000491_pt1 | contig 11336 bp, 10 predicted proteins | sample 714E13034metaG_FD_179898 | JGI IMG/M metagenome (GOLD analysis project Ga0224535, IMG submission 179898) | Peat soil microbial communities from Stordalen Mire, Sweden - 717 E1 30-34 | ecosystem: Environmental > Terrestrial > Soil > Wetlands > Peat | place: Sweden: Norrbotten County, Stordalen... | reverse complement strand
AAATAAAGTATTACGTATATTAATTGTTAACCGTAATAAGGAATAGAAATAGTGCAAACGAAAACATTAACAGATGATAGAATATCAAAAATCACGGGTATGAACCCCAAAGCAAGCTTTGGAAACAGATTCCGCAGCAAGCTGCGGTGTATTAAACCCTCCGCTGCGCGGGATTGTTCAACTTACCAATTCCGCTACGCTTCGCTTTCGGAATTGGAGTTTCAACAATAAATTCCTTTATAACATTATTTCGGCACTTCTTCATTTAAACATCTTATTGCATTTAATGTTCTTGGATATCCTACATAAGGTAATAATTGAGTAACAACACTCAGCAACACTTCTTTATCATTTCCAACATTTAAATTGCCTTGTATATGCCCTTTTAGCTGTGGCTCGCATCCACCCAAAGATAAAATCATGGAAAACGTTAAAAGTTCTCTTGTTTTTATGTCTAATCCTTTTCTAGTGTAATAATCACCAAAACAATTTGCAGATAAATATTTTTGAATATGAATTTGATTTGCCGGTGATTCCTGATACATTTTATCAATCATGTTTCCGAAAATTTCTTTTTGTAACGCCAATCCTTTCTCGAATCGTGTTTCCGGTGAAGTGGTTGATTGGCCTTCCAGCGGCATCTTTATTCCCCTGCTTTCAAATATTTCATTCGTGGCATGAATAAAATCAAATGCCTTTGCAATGCCAACATAAGGTACAGACTGATAAACAATCTCTTTCACTTCAATCGGTGTGACGCCAGCGTTCAGTGCTCCGTCGAGCATGAAATTGTACTCGCTTAATGTCTGCTGGGCAATAAGTGACGCTAAAATCACCATAAGCTTTGTTTTTGTATCCAGGTTTCCGTATGAAGGCACTTCATCAAAGGCAAAATTGTCGAACACTTCGATAAATTCGGGATCGGTGACCTTGAGTGTTGATTTGTGATTCGGGAAAAGTTCCTCGTGATTTTTCTGTGCTGTTTCACTGATCGCCATAGGAATGCCTCCTTATTTCAATTTATTGTAATCTTTGTCCGCTACCGGCTCCAGCCATGTTGCCGGACCTTTTTCGGAATTGACCTCAACGGCAAGGTGTATAAACCAACTATCCTTGGCAGCACCATGCCAGTGCTTAACATCGGCAGGAATATTGACAACATCTCCTGCATGAAGCTCCTGTGCCGGCTTTCCCCATTCCTGATAATAGCCTCTGCCGCCTGTCACAAGCAGAATCTGGCCACCCGCGTGTTTGTGCCAGCTGTTGCGGCATCCCGGCTCAAAAGTCACGTTCCCGATGGGAAGGGCCGAGTCGAAAGGCATCAACATATTGAGCCATACCGTTCCGTTAAAATTATTGCTTTCAAGTTTTTCTCCAATGGGAAAAATCACACTCTTGCTAAGATCGTTTGTGCTCATAATGTACGCCTCCTATCTTCCTCTGATTTATTTTGAGGTGAAACGACTTCACGCTATTCCTTTTACCCTATGCTTTTTCCCCCATTTCATACGTGTCTTTGAGCGTCACGCTTAGAGACCGGTTCTCTTTTCCAGAGCTTCGGGGTACCGGGCCCCCTGTATCGCAATCTTTGCGGCGGCGCTCTCAATATCACGCAGATCCTCGGGCGTCAGTTCGACGTCAACCGCGCCGATGTTCTCGTCCAAACGATGCAACTTTGTAGTGCCCGGGATGGGGACAATCCACGGCTTCTGGGCCAGTAGCCAGGCGAGCGCAATCTGGGCAGGGGTCGCTTTCTTCTTTTCTGCGATGGTGCCGAGCAGATCGACTAGGGCCTGATTCGCCTTGCGGGCCCCCGGCGTAAAACGAGGGACGATGTTGCGGAAGTCGTTCTTGTCGAACATCGTATTCTCGTCGATTTTTCCTGTGAGGAACCCCTTGCCTAACGGGCTGAAGGGGACGAAACCGATGCCGAGTTCCTCAAGCGTCGGCAGCAACTCTTCTTCGGGGCGTCGCCACCAGAGCGAGTATTCACTTTCCACTGCCGTCACGGGCTGGACGGCATGAGCACGACGGATCGTTTGCACTCCCGCTTCAGAGAGGCCGAAGTACTTGACCTTGCCTTCCTGGATCAGGTCTTTCACTGTTCCGGCCACCTCTTCAATCGGCACCTCCGGGTCGACACGGTGTTGATAGTAGAGATCAATGGCATCGACCCTGAGTCGCTTGAGCGATCCCTCGATACTCTGTCTTATGCGTTCGGGACGACTATCCTGAACTTGCTGTCCGCTGGCATCGAGCTTGATCCCGAACTTGGTAGCTATCGCTACCTTCCCGCGAAACGGAGCCAAAGCTTCGCCCAAGAGTTCTTCATTTGTATAGGGGCCGTAAATCTCGGCGGTGTCAAACAAGGTGATACCGCGTTCGACGGCTTTACAGATAAGAACGATCATCTCCTTCTTGTCTGCAGGCGGTCCGTAGGCTATGCTCATTCCCATACAGCCCAAGCCCAGGGCCGAAACTTCCAGACCGCTTTTTCCCAATTTACGTTTCTGCATTTTTTCCTCCTATATTTTTTCATCTATAATTGTTTATGATCAGACTTCTTTGCAGACATTGCTCACATCTTTTTCCTTTCTTAATGATGATATCATAATCCTAAAAGAACAAAGGCGGTATCCCAATTCTGTTAATTTCTTGCCTAATCATCCGAAACCTTCGATTAATGTTGTACAGGGAAATAAAGTCTGGTAATATTAAGATAAGGAGAAAGATATATATGCGAAAACAATCCGTCAAAAAGGTGTTTGAGAACAACCATATGGAAGTTGCGCTTGAAGCGTTGGGGAAGAGCATTGCCCGATGGACCGACAAGGGCGACCAACTCGTGACCGCGATATCGGGCTTGGCACTTTTTCAGCGGGACAAACCGACCCAGCCGGAAAGCCGCATGTACGAGCCGCGCATTTGTTTGATCGCACAAGGGGCCAAACGCGTGTTGCTTGGAGACGACACGTATGTGTATGGCGAGCGCCATTTTTTGATCACGTCCGTGAATCTGCCCACGGTTGTGCAGATTACCAAAGCAAGCAGAGAGAAGCCTTGCCTAGGGCTCATATTGAAACTTGATCAGCGCGAGATTTCACAACTGATCGTGGATAGCAATCTGCCCTTTCCGCGTCCGCAGCAATCGAGCCGCGGAATGGCGACCGGCGAGGTTACGTTGCCGCTGCTTACCGCTTTTCAACGGTTGATCGACTTGCTTGCGGAACCGAAGGATATCCCGATCCTCGCACCGATCATCCAGCGGGAAATCTTTTACCGTTTACTTGTGGGTGATCAAGGGGCGCGTCTGCGCCAGATGGCGTCGTCGGGAAGTCAGAGTCAACAGATAGCGCGGGCAATCGATTGGTTGAAGGATAATTTCACGCAGCCTTTGCGTATCGATGATCTCGCGACGCAAGTCAATATGAGTACATCGACCTTCCATCATCATTTCCGAACATTGACGGCCATGAGCCCGCTGCAGTATCAGAAATGGTTGCGTTTGAACGAAGCTCGGCGATTGATGCTCATCGAAAATCAGGATGCGGCAACCGTGGCCTTTCAAGTCGGTTATGAGAGCCCCTCCCAATTTAGCCGTGAGTATGGCCGCTTGTTCGGCGCACCACCGTTACGGGATATCACGAGTTTGCGTCAAATGACTGCTAATGAGATAGTCTAATCAGGATGGCCAACTCTGATCAGGCTGCCTGCATACTGCCACGGCATCTGAAGTGGTATTGATTTGAAACTCTACAAAACCAGATACGGCATTGTTTACTCACTGACAAAAATAATTATCATTGACGCGCTAATCAAAAATAAATTTGTGAAATTAAAAAACGATTTCTTACGCCCGACCCCCACGGGTATGGCTGTAGCTGATAGCCTAGCTTTGATTTGATAAAGAATAGAATATGAGCTAACGAACCTGTATATTACCAGCGGCCAACCTAAACTTACTGTGTCAGAGCCGCCGTGCGTCTTGCCGGCTGGTGAATTCGATGGTTATTTGCCGCATTTAGTTAGCTATTGGCTAAATACTGAATGAATCGCTTGCCAAGAGGTGTTACAGAGTGCCTTAAATCTTGCGCTCCACTTGCTGTCATCATAGTATTTAGACTTTGCAAATTTATAACTCGCAAATCATTGAGTTGTTGAACAAGGTCCTTAATTCTGTCGTTGTTCATGTCAGGCAGTCTTTCTCTCAAAGTTTGTCATGTAAAAGATCATTCACTCGCTGGATTTTACGTCCTGTCGATATGCCTCCTAAAACATTACTTACTGGTCCACCAACCCAAGGAACTGCACTTGAAACAAAAGAAGCGATGTCTAGAATCTTTTCTTTGTCGTCAAACTTTACAAGCGATTTTGAATTATCTTTTGTCATGTAAATATTCCCTCAAGCAAATAACCTTGTTTATATATATCTTGCATACCACGGGGCTTTGCCCTCTGATTTTATCTTATCGTGACAGAATGAATCTTATTTTCAAGATGTTTTTTAATTTTCTGAAATTTCTCGTCAGGGTAAGATTTTTCTTTCAGGAATTTTTTGTCCAGAGTTTTTGCCGGTACAAACTTTTGTAAAGCATAACTTTTGGCGCCGGAAATCAGCTTCTCGATTTGCAGAATATCTTTTTCCTCAAGCTGGGACTCCACAATGGTCGTACGAAATTCATACGTAATTTTAGATTTTAAAATAAGCTGGATACTTTCTTTGATTGAATCGGCATTGACCGGCACCTTGACGACGCTCTTGTATTTTTCTAGAGGCGCTTTAATATCCATGGCAATAAAATCAAGCAATTTTTCATCAAGAAGAGTTTTGATAACCTGTGGCTGCGAGCCATTGGTATCGAGCTTTACGGCAAACCCCATTTTTTTAATTTTTTTAATAAAGGACTCTAAATCATCATGGATAGTCGGTTCACCACCGGTAACTACCATGGCATCAAGTTTTCCCTTGCGCGTATTAAGAAAGTCCAGAACTTCGTTTTCTTTGATGCAGGGCTGAAACAATCGTGTATCCACCAATTCCGGATTATGGCAATATGAGCATTTGAAATTGCACCCCTGTAAAAAGATAGTGGCACAAATTAACCCCGGATAATCAATAAGTGATACTTTTTGCAAACCACCAATTTTCATTTTTTCCCTTTAATTTAAAAACAGAAGCACATTACGTAAGAACGCTTTTAAAAACTTCGATTATTTTTACGTATTAAAATTTGAATACCTGCCGCGAATCAAACTCTTCCTGCTTGCCTTTATTCCATTGTTTAACCGGCCGCAAATAACCGACGACGCGCGAGTAAACCTCGCAATCATCGGCGCATGTCGGGCATTTATCCTGCTCGCCTTTTATATACCCGTGTGACGGGCATACGCTAAAGGTGGGGGTAAAAGTTATATAAGGCAAATGATAATTAGAACAAATCTTGTGAACCAGTCTCTTGACCGATTTGGGATCATCAATTCTCTCCCCGGCAAAGGTATGAAACACTGTGCCGCCAGTGTACTTTACCTGAATTTCATCCTGCAAATCCAGCGCTTCAAAAACATCATCCGTATAGTTTACCGGCAATTGTGTAGAATTTGTATAAAACGGTTCCGCATGTTTCGATTTTTCATCACTGGCGGTGATAATTTCGGGATATTTTTCTTTATCGATTTTGGCCAGACGATATGACGTTCCTTCCGCCGGTGTCGATTCCAGGTTATAATTATTTCCGGTTTCCTTCTGAAAATTGATAAGTATTTTTCTCATAAAATCAAGAACCTGTTTCGTGAAAGCCTGACCTTTTTCCGAAGCAATGTTAACATTCAGTAAATTTAAACAAGCTTCATTCATCCCGACAAGTCCAATAGTGGAAAAATGATTCTTCCAGTATTCATTGAATCTCTCTTTAACATTGCGCAAGTAATATTTGGTGTATGGATAAAGATTGCCATCTGTGAATTTTTCCAGAACTTTTCTTTTTGTCTCCAGACTTTCCTTTGACAATTCCATAAGCTTTTCCAACCGCTGCATAAAATCTTTCTTGGATTTGGCGAGATGTGCAATACGAGGCATATTAATGGTAATAACGCCTATGGATCCCGTCAGCGGGTTAGAGCCAAATAGTCCGCCGCCTCTCATTTCCAGTTCACGATTGTCAATGCGCAAGCGGCAGCACATACTGCGGGCATCTTCCGGGTTCATGTCGGAATTGATGAAGTTGGAGAAATAAGGAACGCCATATTTTGCTGTCATTTCCCACAAATCCTGTATATTAGGATCATCCCAGTTAAAATCTTTAGTAATGTTGTATGTCGGAATCGGGAACGTAAAGACCCTACCCTTGGCGTCACCTTCCGCCATAACCTGCAAAAAGGCCTTATTAAAGAGGTTCATTTCCTCCTGAAATTCTTTATAGGTCTCTTTTTGCGGCATACCGCCGATGATAACATTCTGATCAGAATAATATTTGGGAACGGTCACATCCAGTGTTACGTTGGTAAAAGGTGTTTGGAAGCCTACTCTTGTCGGCACATTAATATTGAAAATGAATTCCTGCAGCGCCTGTTTAATCTCTTTAATAGTTAAATGGTCATAACGGATGAATGGCGCAAGCAAAGTATCGAAATTTGAAAAAGCCTGCGCTCCGGCTGCCTCTCCTTGTAATGTATAAAAGAAATTAACCACCTGACCTAAGGCGCTGCGCAAGTGATTGGCAGGCTTGCTCTCTACTTTGCCGGACACACCCTGAAAACCCTGCAGGAGCAAATCATACAAATCCCAGCCCACGCAATAAACGGAAAGTAAACTTAAATCGTGAATATGGAAATCACCATCTGTATGCGCTTTGTGAATTTCCGGCGAATAGATTTCATTGAGCCAGTAAACCTTGCTCACTTCTGAAGATATGTAATTATTCAACCCTTGCAAAGAATAATCCATATTACTGTTTTCATTGATCTTCCAATCAAGCTTCTTTAAATACTGATCAACAAGATCGACTTCCATTTTATTGGTAATATCCCTTAAACGGGAATGTTGATCGCGATAAATTATATAGGATTTGGCCGTTTTTCGATAAGGAGTCTGCAAAAGAACTTCTTCCACGACATCCTGAATTTCCTCGACGGTTAAAACTTTGCCATCAAAAAGTTTTTCGGCAAGATTTAAAACCTTGATAGTCATTTTATGCGCTTCCTTAAGATCGAATTCACCAGTGGCAGCGCCAGCCTTGGCGATGGCGTTGGTGATTTTTTCCGCATTAAATTTAACTAAACGGCCGTCTCTTTTTTTAATTTTAATGTTCATTCACTACTCCATTAACAGATAGAATATTAAATATCGCCGTCTCTCGATGACGCTATATATTGGGGTACGAATGAATGATACTACTACATATAGTAATTATCAAGAGAATAATAAAAATATTTTTAGTTGGGTATTTGGGGTGAAATTTACCTGTTCAACCATTAAATGTTATGAAATGGCTATAATGAATCATGCCTTGTTATATTCTGAGAAAATCATGGAAAAAACGGCCCGGCCTTGAGTGGATGATCTTAGATCAGTGGAATAACCAAACATGGCCTTCAAGGGCACTTTAGCTTTAATTTCGCTTACTGGTCCCTTGGGATTAACGGATTGAATTTCACCTTTGCGGGCATTGATGTCACCGATAACATCACCCATAAATTCACTGGGTGTAATAATATCAACCATCATAATCGGTTCAAGCATAACCGGATCGCCTCCGCTGCAGCCATCACGGAAAGCAGTCGCCGCGGCAATTTTATAACCCTGGGCTGAGGAATCGCCTTCACGGAAAGAACCGCCTGTTATCGTCACCTCGACATCAATTACCGGATAGCCATTGAGTACGCCATTCATCATCGCTTCCCTGATGCCGGCTTCAATCATCTCATAATATTCTGTCGGGATTATACTATCATCAATTTTATTAATTATTTTATTTCCAGAACCCCGCTTTAGCGGCGCCAAAGAAAGGCGGACATGACCAAAGTGCTTCTTTTCGCCCAGTTCCTTTTCAAATATTCCTTCTGTTTCCACCTTCTTTTGAATAGTTTCACGATAAACGACTCTGGGTCTTCCGACATTGACATGGCTGTTGAATTCGCGGCTCAAACGATCAACAATAATTTCCAGATGCAGTTCTCCCATGCCAGAAATTATAGTTTGCGCGGTTTCATCTTCGTATTTCACCTTCAATGTTGGATCTTCTTCTATTAACTTATCCAATGCCATTGTCAGCCTTTCCTGATCCGCGGGTGTTTTGGCCTCAATGGCCTGGCTGATTACCGGCTCGTAAAATTCTATCAGTTCCAGCATAATCGGGTGTTCTTCATCACAAAGAGTATCGCCTGTTGTTGTCGTTTTTAATCCTAACACGGCAACTAAGTCCCCCGCGGAGGCTATATCTATTCTTTCCCGTTTATTGGCATGCATACGTAACAGGCGGGCGACTTTTTCCCGCTTCTTTTTTATTGAATTGTAAATCTCATCATTGACATGGATTTTTCCGGAATAAATCCGCAGATAGGTAAGCTTTCGGCCTTCATCAAGCATAATTTTAAAAGCCAGCGCTGCCAGAGGTTCCTTGTCGGAACTATGCCTGACCTCTTCTTGCTTGGTAATAGGATTTATCCCCTTAACGGGCGGAATATCTTCCGGAGACGGCAGATAATCGATGACGGCATCAAGAAGGGGTTGAATTCCTTTATTGCGTAGAGCAGCGCCGCAAAGCACCGGCACTATTTTTAGAGAGATAGTCGCTTTTCTCAAGGCTTTCTCTATTTCGGCTACTGTAATTTCTTCACCACCAAGATATTTGTCAGCCAGATCATCATCAACCTCGGCGAGTGTTTCTATCATCTTTTCCCGCCTTAATTTTGCCTGATTGGCAAATTCTTCCGGAATATCCTGCGTTGAAAATTCCATACCCTGTGTTGAATCATCCCAAACCAGCATCTTCTGATTAATAAGGTCGATTGCCCCGCGAAAATTATCTTCGCTGCCCGCCGGAATCTGGATGGCCACTGGAATGGAAGTAAATCGCTGACGCATCATGCCGATAGCACTGAAGAAATTTGCGCCCACTCTATCCATTTTATTAATGAAGGCAATTTTAGGAACACCGTATTTATCCGCCTGATGCCAGACAGTTTCCGATTGTGGCTGTACGCAACCGACAGCACAAAAAACAACTACAGCCCCGTCTAAAACACGCAGGGAGCGCTCCACTTCAATGGTAAAATCCACGTGCCCGGGTGTATCAATTATATGGATATCATGATTATTCCATGCGCACGTCGTCACTGCTGAAGTAATGGTTATGCCTCTTTCCTGCTCCTGCGGCATCCAATCCATAACGGCTTCACCATCATGGACTTCTCCCATCTTGTAAGATTTTCCGGTGAAAAAAAGAATTCTTTCCGTCACCGTTGTTTTTCCTGCATCGATGTGAGCGACTATACCGATATTGCGCGTGCGGGATATTTTTGATTTCGCTGCCATAAGATAATCAACTATTTTTCTCTTTTTCCGGAATAAGAAGTTCCAAATCAGGGCTGAAAGCTTTTTGAGTAGAAATATGACCTTTAATTGAGGAAAGTTCTTTACCTTCCACTAATATTTTTACTTTTTTTATAGTGGGAACATTTTGAGTTATGGAGTTTGTTAAGGAATAAATTGTTGCCATTTCCGCAGTGGAACCACCCTGATACTTTTTAATCAGATTTTTGCTGAAGTTAACAGAAGCGATTCCGGCATCACCCACTTTTACATCTATCAAAACCACACCAACGGGAAATGTATTAACCAACCCAGCTTTCGAACCTTCAAGCAAGGCTTTAACAATTTCTTTGGCTTGCGCCGCAGCATCATTTTCCTTAATAACATAACGTTTTTCGGGCATTAAAAAACGCTCCTGCGGATCGGAAAAATAAATTTGAGCCACTTGTTTTTCCTTCTTTTTCAGGGCATCCATATCCACTGGAGGGAATATGAGGTTAAACAAAGTAACAAAGAAAAGAACCAGTAGAACAAATATTCCGCCGAGGATAAGCGATAAATAAAGAATTCTCGTAGATTTCTTTGTTTTCTTTTCCTTGATATTTTCTGATCGGCGCTGTCTTTTGGTCGTCATAAAAACTGAACTCCTCTAAAAAAACTGCGCCAATCTAGGGTATTTTCCCTTAGCTGTCAAGAAGAACAAACTTAATGAGCCTTGATACTTTTTTGAATAAGGTATCATTCATTATCTCTACACGCTTCCTGAAAGCGTTAATTGACGAATTATGGAAATAATGCAATCTTATAAACGTTAATCGTTAAAATATTGTGGCACAGTGGAACAGAACGTACTGCTATGAGGATGAATAAGATTGACGACTACTATAAATGCTAATTTTAATAAAATAGTCATCATCCAGTCACTAAAGGATTTACGAACAGGCAATAAGCTTCAGGATGACCTTAATATACTAACAATTTTTACAAATGGAATAGTTTCTTCTGAGTTAATTGATGTTGAAAACAAAAAAGAATTCTTAGAATCATTAACTAAAATCAAAAAAAATATCCAAGACGGTAAGTATAGACCAATAATTCATATTGAAGCTCATGGCAATGAAGATAACATTATGCTAGCATCCGGCGAATTGGTTACTTGGCAAGATATGAAAATTCCTTTAGCAGAAATAAATGAAGCAACGCGTTTTAATCTAATTGTATGTATATCTGCCTGCTATGGAGTTTGTTTAGCAAAAGCCCTTGCCATAAATGACCGTGCTCCTTGCTTGGCTTTATTAGGTCCAAAGGAAGAAATGTATCCTGACGATTTATTAAAAGACTATACAGTTTTTTATGAGAATATATTAAGAACCGATAATAGCAACATGGCAAAGGCACTTAAAAGATTGAATGATGGTCTGGAAGAGGGAAATAATGCAAAGTATTTATTTATAAATGCTGGGATGGTTTTTGAATGGGTTTGGATAAAATATTTACGTGACCATTGCTCGAATGAAAATTTGAACAAAAGAGCGAACGAGATGTTGAAAAAACTCAAGAAGGAAACCCATAAATACTCACCTTCAAGAAATGATATTAAAAATAATATACTCAACCTTCACCCCAAATTATTTGACGAATCAAGAGAAATTTTTTTCATGATGGATTTATTTCACGAGAATCGGGATAGGTTTCCAGTAGATTATAAAAAAATCTTACAGAAAGCGAATGAATCCCAACAGGGCGTTCTGGAGAAAACTAAGTAGTAGCAATACTTAATTGTTAGTTGATAATAAAAAAGAGGAAT
>Ga0224535_1000488_pt1 | contig 11364 bp, 14 predicted proteins | sample 714E13034metaG_FD_179898 | JGI IMG/M metagenome (GOLD analysis project Ga0224535, IMG submission 179898) | Peat soil microbial communities from Stordalen Mire, Sweden - 717 E1 30-34 | ecosystem: Environmental > Terrestrial > Soil > Wetlands > Peat | place: Sweden: Norrbotten County, Stordalen... | reverse complement strand
AAAAGTTGAAAACCGCCTCCGATAAGGTTCAGCAAAAGGCAGCGCAGAAAGCCCTTGAATCGGCTCAAAAAACAGTAAGACAGGCAGCCGCTAGAGCAGCCGATGCAGAGATTGAGGCGCGAATCGCTAAAGCAAAACTAAACGCCGATGAATGGTCAAAATCACTCGAAGCACAGCGGCTAGAGTTCCGAAAATACGAATCCGGCAAGCCGATGACGCCGATGCAGGTCAAGACGTTATGGCAGCGCGCCAAGACCGAATACATTGACAAGGGCGAAACGGAGATGGCGAGCATCGTTCACAAGCTGGCGACTGATTTAGGAATTCCAGCCGATGACGTGTTACGCGGATTGAATCAGAAACGGTCAATCCGGCGTGTTGCCGACGATGTTTGGCAGAAACAACGTCAGACTCGCATTCTAAAACAGTCCGCAAAACGCTGGATTGAGCATTCGGAAGAAACGATGTTTCAAAAAGCACTTCCCGCCGCTGTAAAAATAGCGTTCTCTGCCAAGACTGGATTTCATGGGACAGTTGCAATCGGAACGCATGCAGCACTTGAAGCCCTCAACCATCCCGTCATCACCGCTGAGAACTTTGGCAAGATGTATAAACTCGTTGCCAGCCCGGATTATTACAAGATGCAGCAATTTGAACTTGCCCATCGCCCTAATTACACCATCGCCCAACGTAACGGGTTGGTGAATGACATGAGCAAGATGGAGGATTTCAACGATCCCGAATTGACTCAAGGGTTTCCAAAGTTTGCTGAGTTCGTGAAAAAGCAGTTGTCCAGAGTCGGACTTGGAAGATTGCAGGGAATGGGAACACGCGGTTATTCCGTCTTGAAAATCCTGCGGCAAGACCTATTTGATAATGAATGGAACAAACTGGCTGAATCTGAGAAATCCGACAGCATGGCAGGGGCAATTTCTGATTCAGTTAATCACATGACCGGCGTGGTTAAGGCTGGAAGTCATCCGGCAGCAAACGTCATGTTGTTCGCTCCTAAACTCGCCCTTTCAAGATTATCCGTCATGGTTGGAGACCCGCTTCGGGCAGTGAGCAGCCTGACCAAGATGGACAACATGACGCCAGCCGAGAAGTGGTTTGCAGTGAATCAGTTGAAGGAAAAGGCCAAGATATTTGCGGTTGGAACCGGCCTGCTTTTGGCCAATCAACAATTGAATGACCTGCTTGGCGACAAAAAGAAGCTGAACGGAGTCCCGACTGCGCTTGGCGGTGGCGGCTGGAATCCGATGGAATCCGACTTTATGAAGTTCCGGGTTGCCGGGATGAACTTCGCTTGGGGAAGTTCGTTTCTCACCATGTCTAGGCTTCCATTGCGCCTGTATCAGATTGGAAAGGGCGACGGCGGAAAAACGAAGTATCTGATTTATCCTGATGAATCCATGTATAAGACGGTTGGCTCGTATCTCAGGACGCAGGAAAGTCCATTTTTGAGTCCACTTGTTTCTCTGGCTACCAAGGCGGATTTTTCTGGTCGTCCGTTGCCGCAAATTCCCGGTTACGGCAAGCCGCCGCCCGTTCCGAAACGGCTCGCCGCTCAAGGTGTAAAACCCTACACTTGGAAGGAATTTGGAATCGAAACCTTTCTGCCAATCCCGTTTGAGGAAGGGGCGAAAGAAGTGTTTCATTACATGGGCGCAAAACCCGGACAGGAAAAGCCACTGATAGACTCGTTTATGACAACGCTCATCATGGCCGCTACGGGCGGAAGATTAACCGAAGATTGGAACAAGGACGCCAATTTGACTAAAACCAAAAAATAAACGACACTCAAACCATGAACATAAAGACCATCACCCGCAATCCGTTCACTTGGATTATCACCTACAAATGGATGGGCGGTTCCACGATCAAAAACACCCGGACGGTTCAGGTCAATTCCTCAACCAAGCCCACCCGCAGCGCGGCCATGCGCTACGCCAAGGATGACCTGGTTAATTTCCTTGGCCACTCGCACGGTCAATACGGCTACCGGAAAATCAAGATTGATTTCATCGGCAAGGTTTCGCCCGTGATGACCTCGACCAAACAAAAGGAGGGAACTCCGCCGGCCATTGCGAAAACAACCTATCAGCCCAGTGGAACATTGGGGGTGTAATGTCCCCGCAGGTTCCAGAACTGCGCGACAAGTTGGCGGGATTGATGCAATGGCATTACCGGCCTGAAAAGACGTTCAAGTATGCCGACGCCCTTACTGAACTTTGCGACGTTTGCGATGCGGTGTTTGTTTTGGATGACCAGAGTAAGGAGCCGATTGTGCCATCGGAATTTTTCAAGAAATATCCCAAGTTGCAAGCCGTGATACGCTGTGACGAGCGCGGCGATGTCACTTGGAATGAATGGGTTAACCGGAACCAGTTGCTTGCCGCCGCCGCCAAGCACCATTGTAATTTCGCCTTGTGGCTGGACGACGACGAGGCTTTTTATCCCAAGGCGACCCGCAACGATTTCGATGGTTTGATGGCGCAAATGAATTCCAACCCGACGGCGACATCGCTTCATTTGCCGTCCCTGACTCTGTGGAACAGCCCCGACCATGTTCGGATGGATGGGTTTTGGGGACGGATGAGCAAGCCTGTCCTGCAAAAGAACCCGTTCTTCATATCCGGCTGCATTTGTTACCCCAACAACGCCCTTCATCGGCTGCATTGCTGGCCAATTTCACGCGGGTCAACCTTGATGGCAAGAACGCCGGGAGTGTTGCATTACGGTTTGATAGACTCTCCAGACCGTGTAAATTGGAAAGTGAAGTATGAACGGCACGACACCAATGGGGAGTTCATCCAAATGAAGTCGGAGGAATGGGATAGGACGGTTGACGAATCCATTGCCAATGTGATGACTTTGGAGGATGCTTACCGTCATCGGCAGGAATCAAACCAGTTCATTGACGCCCTGACGCTGAAACCATTATGAGTGAAACCCCAAAATCCTTTGATCGTCGGGTTCGAGAGGGATTCTTCAAGCGTTACACCCAGAATCTTGGCATTGACATCGGCTGTGGCGACTGTCCGGTGACGAACGAGGTTGAAAAGTGGGACTCAAAATTCGGTCATGGTGACGCGACGTTCATGGGGGGTGTTCCTGATAATCATTTTGACTACGTTCACAGTTTTCATTGCCTTGAACATCTGGATGACCCGATTAACGCGCTTCGGAACTGGCTAAGAATATGCAAGCCTTACGGCTGGTTGATTGTCGGGGTTCCGCACCGGGATTTGTACGAGAAAACGCTGCTTCTTCCGTCCCGATGGAATGGGGCGCACAAAACATTCTGGCTTCCGCATTACGGTGAACCGCCGCACACCTTGGGATTGCTGGAAGTCGCGCACAAGGCTTTTGGGGTTTCCGTTGAACTTCAATCTTTGAGGGTTTTAGATGACAACATCATTCACCACAATGACCCGCTGATTCACTCGGATGGCGAGTATTCCATAGAGGGAATCTGGCGCAAGAAGCAATGCCAGGGGGCGCGACCGGAGCCGGTTTTATGATTATAGGACATGGCGATATAGCATCTGTTTTGACTGACCGAGACGATTTAATTTACTTCGCTTCGGGTGTCAGCAATTCGATGGAAACGCAAGAGTCAGAATTTCTTCGTGAGGCGACCCTGCTTCGTTCCCAAGACCGGGGAACGCGACTGGTGTATTTCAGTTCTCTTTGCGTCTTTTATTCCAGCGGACATTACGCCAAACACAAGCGGTCAATGGAACAGCAGGTATGCAAAAACTTCCCGCTTCACACCATCATCCGGATTGGCAATATCACTTGGGGAAAGAATCCGCACACGCTGATCAATTTTATGCGGGAGCAAAAACGGCTTGGACGAATACTGGACGTTCAGGACACCTATCGTTACGTCCTTAATCGGGATGAGTTTTTGCATTGGGTTTCGATGATACCGGATTTTAATTGCGAAATGAACATTCCGGGGCGACGTTTGACGGTGAACCAGATTGTAAAGGAATATGTCTATGGAAAGAACCCAAGTTGATTCCAGCCACATAAAATCAGTCGGGCACGACCCGGTCGCCAATAAACTTGAAGTCGAGTTCAAGAGTGGTAAGGTGTATCAATACGATGGCGTCCATCATTCGGAATTTAACAAGCTGCTTTCGCATCCAAGTATCGGCGAGGCATTTCATCGTATCATCAGAACCAAAGCAACGCCCGCGTCCAACCCGTCGAGACGACCCTTCAAATTCACAAAGATTCAATGACGCAGCAAATTCCAAACAACATTCCGCAGTCCGGTTGCTACGAAACCACTGACCGGCTTACCAAGGTTCGTTGTGCTGCGCCGACATTCGAGGGTTTGATTGACAAGATAAACCATGTCCGGTCGGCAATGGGGGCGGTGTCGGGAGCGGGGTTGCGCGAGGAAGTCGAACGCTGGATTTGTAAGGAACACCCCGAAGATTGTACCGGGGTAAACATGGCCATTCCCCGAAAGAGAAACCTGACACTTAGCGACATCATTCATGGAACCAAGGTCATTCTGGATTTGAAAATGAGGGGAGGAACATTGGTTGACCGTGAGGAGGCGGAACGGCGCGGGGCGATTTGCCGATATTGCACCTTCAATCAGGTTTACACCAAACCCTGCACGGGCTGGTGTAATGAAATGGTTGCCTTGGTTCACGACATCATCGGCCATCAGGGGCTTCCGGTGGACGCCTATCTTCATGCCTGTTCAATTTGTTCCTGCCAAAACTCCGCTCAGATTTGGGTTCCGTTAGAATCGTTGGACAAGGGATTGACCGACGATATGCGGGCGCAATTTGCATCCGTGAAGCATTGCTGGAAAAAAACTTAAAATGTGGTAACATCGAATAAGAATTATGCTTTACTCATCAGGTTCGCTCGCAACGCTCGACACCAAGACGCTCGAAGCGCCAACCACTCGCATGAAAAATGCGATGGAGGTTCAAAACTATTTCCGCCGCCTGATTGACAACGACGCCAAACGCTCCTACAAGCGTTCCCGGCTCAACGGATTGATTGATGGGATGCCGCCATACAAAGCGAGCAAGTTGCGCGAGCAGGGAAGGGCAGACGCTGCAAATGTCAACTGGGGTCGCGCCCGTTCCTATATGGAATCCGGGGCTGGTTCCTTCTACGATTTGTTTTCCGAGGCTCCTGGATTTGTCACCGTCAGCACGTCCTACGGAACAACGGAACAGCGGGAAACATGGAATTCAATCTTATCCGAGGAGGCCGACTTCACTCTAAAGCACAATCCGGTATGGGATTACGAGATGTCCATTTCGATTGACAACCTTGTGCTGCACGGTGTCGGGCCGCTCATGTTTGAAGACGCCTATCGCTGTCTGCCAAAAGCTTTTCTTTGCGGTGACTTGAAGGTTCCTGAGTTCACCAAGTCGGAAACTTCTTATTGGGAATCCTGTGGCGTTCAGGCCACCTATTATCCCGCCGAACTTTACGCTTTCATCCAAAACGAGGAATACGCCAAGGCGGTTGGATGGAATGTGGAGCAAACCCGAAAAGTGATTTCCAACGCCATTGGAATCAGAAACGAATCAGGCATCATGTATGAATGGGAATTCTACCAAGCCGAGTTGAAGAACAACGCCTTGTCCTATTACGACGAGTCCAAGATTTGCCGGCTGGCGCATGTGTTTTGGCGCGAGTTTGATGGTCGCGTCACTCACGCCATTGTTGAGCGTGATTCCGCCAGCGGGCTTGAGTGCAAGTTTCTTTACCTGAACATTGGCCGATATTCACAATTCAACAACGTCATTCACCCGATGTATTTCGATCACGGTAATGGCGGGTATCATCATTCCGTCACCGGCCTTGGGGTGAAGATGTTCGGGGCGATGGAATATGAGAACCGGCTTATTTGCAATCTGGCTGACAAGGCGTTTTCTCCCAAGATGCTGTTCAAGCCAACCACAGCGGATGCAACGCAAAAGATTCAGCTTGCCCGATTCGGCGAATATGGGGTGTTGCCACGCGGAACTGAGGCGGTTCAAACGCCAGTTTCCGGCATCATGGGTGAGTCAATGGAAATGTATGGCTTGGTCAAGGACTTGAACCAAGATGTTTTGGGAAGTTACCGACAGGCGGCTCCCACATCAAACACTAGCGGGAATCCGGCCACGAAATATCAACGCATGATGGAGGCGTCCGTCATGTCGGGTATCAGCAAGACCCAGTTCAACCGATTTTATGTCCAGCTTGACCAGCTTTACGCCGAGATATTCCGGCGCATGACCAATCTCAATTCCACTTGTCCCATCGCCAAGGAATTTCAGGAACGATGCGAGAAGCGGGGTGTTCCCAAGGAAGCCATGCAGCGGACGGATTACGTTCAGGCCACCCGCGCCGTTGGTCAGGGGAATGGTTTTATGCGGAAGCAGGCGATTGATGCCGTGTTTACTGTGGCGGGAGCATTGCCGGAGGATGGCCGGTCAAACCTGATTCGGGACAAAATTGCCGCCGAAGCTGGACAAAACGCCGTGAACCGATATTACCCTCAGAAGCAGCAGCCCATGCCGAGCGATCAGGAAATGGAAGCCAAGGTTCAAGTCGGTATAATGAAGATTGGCCAGCCAAGTACAGTGACATCCAGCCAGAATCCGGTCATCTATGCCACAATCTTTGTCCAGGCCGCGACACAGGCGTTGCAGAGCTTGCAGAAGGGCGGAGACCCGCATGACGTGTTGCGATTCCTGTCTCTGGACGGCCCGGCTATCATGGCGCACCTGAAACGGTTTGAACAAGACCCGACTCGTCAGCAGATTTACAAGGCGTTGAGCCAACAGGCGCAGAAAATTGGCCAAGCAACCGACCAACTGAAACAGCAGTTGACGCAACAGGCAAAACAGCAGCAGGCGCAACAGCAAAAGACCCAAGGCGCGATGACGGATGCCCAACTCAAGCAGGCCAAGACGCAACACGACATCCAGTTGAAAACGGTCAAGACTCAGGCGCAGTTGAAACAGTCCGAGGAAAAGCACCGGCTAAAGATTGCCCATGAGGTTCAGGATATGCAGCTGGCTGATGCGTCAACGGCGGCAGATATTCATCGTAACCGTATGAAATCTTTTTCTTCCAAAAGTGAATGAAATCTATAAATTACAAAACTATTCCCAACTCGGAACACCGCTACCCGACGGTTGGCGACTATTGGGAAACTGCCGACTCAGTTGAAGTCCGGGTATCGTCCATGTCGGATGTCCGGTTTGAACAGTTGGTCTTAATCCATGAACTGGTTGAAATCTTCCTAATGCAGCACAGAAAAATTGTGCTGGACGAGAGCGACAAGTTCGACATCCTTTTTGAAAAGGAACGCGAAGAAGGAAAGCATGGCGTTATAGATGAACCGGGAGATGACCCGCGCTGTCCGTATGGCCGGGAGCATCGTTTTGCTGAAAACATAGAGCGGATGCTGGCGCATGAACTGGGAGTGGATTGGAATGAATACACCAAGACCGTAATGGAACTATGAGTGTTTTCAAAGACACAAGTTCCGACGAGTGGAACCCGGCCAACATGGTTCCAACCGGGTATGGATTTTCCCTTGCGCTTGACCACATGCCGTCACGCCACGACATCCGGTGGTTGAAATTGCCAGAGCGTCACATTTACGAATTTGACGGAGATGGATGGTATCGTCTTGATCCGCCAGAATCTAAACGATTGCCAGCCGGAGAGATTCCTCATGGATAATCTAAAAGAGAAAACGGTCGTAGTTTACGACTATGGCAACAATATCTCGCTGGCAGACCGACTCAGCCGCGAGTTTGGTCGTGTGCTGCTTTATGTACCGTGGGAAATGTCCATGCCAGAGTCCACCCGGCTTGCAGTTGGTGATGGCATTGAAAGGGTCGAGAGGGTGCTGGATTTTTTTGACCCCGAAGTCTTGAAATCAGACTTGTTTGTTTTTCCTGACATTTACGATGGTGATTTGCAGGAGGACTTGGTTTCGCGTGGCAAGCGGGTTTGGGGTGCGCGTTCCGCCGAGGATTACGAATACAAGCGTGAACTATTTTCTAAAACCTTAAAAGAGGTCGGGCTTCCGGTTTCTCCATACAAAGTGATTGTCGGCACGATGGCATTGAAACGGCACTTGATGCAGAATAAAGACCTGTGGATAAAGGTTGAAATGCGCGGAGATGGAGAAACCTGGCATCACGAAAACTGGCCGCTGTCCCGGCGCAAGATGGAGGCTCTTGAATACAAATACGGGCCTATCAAGGAACTGATTCGGTTCACGGTTTGCGAATCAATCTCAACAACAACCGAAGTTGCTTATGATGGATTCATGGTCACATCGCCCGCCGGACTGCCACAGTTTTCAAACTATGGATTTTTAGGGTATGAGGACAAGAGCATGTCCCATATTTTAACCGCCACTCTCTATGACGAGTTTCCCGAAGAAGCCAAGACCGTAAACGAAAAGTTTGCCCCAAAACTAGCGGAACGAATGTTCCGAAGCGCGTGGGGAACTGAAATAAAGATTGCCGATGATGGGAATAATTATTTTTTGGACGCGACCTGTCGCCAGCCGGAACCGCCGGGATCAATCATCATGGAAATGGTAAAAAACATCGGCGAGTTTATGTATCACGGAGCGGATGGAAACTTGGTTGATTTGGAAATTGAAAAGCCGTTTGGGGTTCAGGTCATGCTTTATTCGGCTTGGGCAAAAACAAACTGGCTTACGGTGGACGTGCCAGATGAAATTAAACGGTGGGTGAAGCTTTACAATTATTGCGAGTGCGACGGTTCGTTTCAGGTGGTTCCGGATGAGGGGACAAGCCGACCAGACGCTATTGGAAACGAACAGGTTGGATCGGTGGTTGGGCTTGGGGAAACGATTGCTGACGCGATTGATGCGGTTAAAGAAAACTGCGAATCAGTCGAAGGTTTTGATGTAACCAAGCAAATTGAATCGCTCATGGAGGGATTGCGACGAATCCATGAAGGCGAAAATCATGGCATCGAATTTGCCGATGAAGTTCCGGAGCCGGAAAGCGTGATGGAATGAATCAAACAAACATCCAAGGCACACCGGGCCAAGTCCGGGTCATAAGCGTTGACCCGAACAACGTCCGAATTGCATTGGACTCAACTACCACTTCGGGCGTTTCAATCAAGCCGGGGACATACAATCAAGTCACGGTGGACAGCACGGGCCGGGTTGTTTCAGGACAATTCGTTCAACCCATCGTGACGGTTCCGGTTAAGCCCGTCGGCCCGGCATTTCCATCCGACATTGATGCAAGGCAGGGGGACTATGGCGGAACCACTCCAAATTGGACTCCCACCGGAGGAAAAATCGGACTGGCATTTGACATAGGAACAATTGGTGGAAATCGGCAATGGTGGTATATTGCCGGAACATGGCTGTAAATTTATGGACAAACCATTAGCATTTGGACAAAAGACCCATGACGGGTTCAACAAACTGACCTATGCCAGCCCCGCACAGGCGTTCATCGGCAACATGTTTGAACAGCAGGGCGTTCCGTGGCCGCGAAAGCCATTAGGTGGAAAGCCGCAGATGACCAAGGGCAAGGGTGGTCGAGGCAGCCGAAGCCTGCGGCACAAAAAATCCCATTGAAACTGCTTTACAAACGCCGGGACATGATTTAATGTTTCGGAAAATGGCAGCAACCAGAAAACTTCGAGGCGGAAAGATTGGGATTGCCAGCACCATATACGTTCCCAAACCCAATGACACCAAGGCCGGTTCTGCCGCCAAGAAGCGCAAGGTGAGCAAGAGCTTTGTTTACGTCGAGGCCATTCAGGAGAAATATCCGGCATGAACCTTACAATCGCATTTTGCACCAGCCGGAAAGACCCTAAAATTGATTGGTTTATTCAGTCTTTGAATGAACAAATGGTTTCCGGTGACAAAGAAAAGATAAAGGTGGTTGTGGTCAGCTTGTTTGATTTAAGCCCCACCATGCCACCACCTCCATTTCCTATAAGGTTTGAAATCGTTGACCCCAAGCCGACTGTTTGGCAGGGCAGACACCGCCTGACGAAAACAGATTGGTTTGCTGCCTCAAACTCCCGTAATACCGCGCTGTGTCTTGCGCCTGATGGCTATATCGCCTACGTTGACGACCTTTCAGTTCTTCTTCCCGGCTGGCTTGACCGCGTGAAGTTGGCTATGGCTGGCGGCTATGTCGTATGCGGGACGTATCGTAAGGTCAACAAGATGGTTGTTGAAAACGGTGAACTGATTTCCTTTGCGGATCACCATGCTGGAAACGATTCCCGCGCCCGGTTTGCAACATCTGATTTGCACCCATGCGAAGGAGGTTGGTTGTTCGGCTGTTCCTGCGCCATGCCGGTCGAGGCGTTGCTGACGATTGGCGGTTGGCCGGAATATGTGGATGGAATGGGAAGCGAAGATTCGATTTGCGGCATCGCTCTGCAGAACGCCGGATTCAAAATGTTCTACGACCGCAAGATGATGACGTATGAGAGCGAGGAACTTCATCACACCGAACCGGGGTTGGGAAGAACCGACAAGGGTAAATCGCCCGATGACAAATCGCACCGCGCCTTGAATATCGTTTTGAGCGGCCAGAAGTATTTTGACAACTATTACGCAGGTGGAATCCGTGCCGAGCGCGAAAAGGTGCTGCGCGGAGAACCATTTACCATCCGTCAAATCCCGGCGAACGATTGGTATGACGGCCAATTGGTTTCCGAAATGACGCCCGTTCCAAAATGAACATTGCATACACGCAATCTTCCGGTCGGAATGGTGTGTGAAACAAAAACAAAAATGAAACAACTATTCGCTCAAATTGAATCCGAGCTTGCCGTTCACAAAGACGGCTGGTGTTCGATTGAAAAGGCGTATGCCCTTGCTTCGGCAATAATCGCCTTGCGCCCCGGAGTTGTGGTTGAAATTGGAATATGGGCAGGAAGAAGTCTTATCCCGATGGCATTGGCTTTGAAAAAAGTCGGTGCTGGAAAAATCATCGGCATTGACCCGTGGCGAGCAGAGGAGTCAGCCAAGGAAATGACCGGGAAAGATTTGGAATGGTGGGCGACGGTTGACCATGAGGCAATAATGAAACAGTTTACCGATTGGGTATCCAGCACGGGGGTTGGCCCATTCACAGAAATACATCGTTGTCGGAGCGACCAGTTTGACCACTCTAAATTGCCGCTGATTGACTTGCTTCATATTGATGGCGGACATGGAGAAATTGATTCGGTATATGACGTGACAAATTACGCCAGCAAAGTCCGGGTTGGCGGTTTCCTTTACTTTGACGACATCGCTTGGGCAAACAAAGCCGCCGAAATGCTTCCCGGCATGGGGTTCGGAAGACTCTA
>Ga0224535_1000487_pt1 | contig 11381 bp, 13 predicted proteins | sample 714E13034metaG_FD_179898 | JGI IMG/M metagenome (GOLD analysis project Ga0224535, IMG submission 179898) | Peat soil microbial communities from Stordalen Mire, Sweden - 717 E1 30-34 | ecosystem: Environmental > Terrestrial > Soil > Wetlands > Peat | place: Sweden: Norrbotten County, Stordalen... | reverse complement strand
CCCTGCGCGATCAGCAGCGCATGGGCTCCATCCTGAAAGAGGTGGGATGGATGCCTACAGGGCGTGCCAGACCCCGGCGCTATAAGCCCTTGACGACCGCATAAGCCCCGTGTAGCCTCAGATTCCTAAGTCGAATCAAGCGCTTATGCGTGCCGGGGTGCCAGTAGGTGCCAGGGTGGCGTGCCAGGGTCGCCGATTCGAAATCGAGCCAAAAACAAGCCCGGTGCCAGGGGTGCCAGGCTTTCTCGCGCGCGCGCGTCATATGTGTGCGCGCGTACATATGCGCGTGCGTTACATGCGCGCGTATACACGCGCGCGTGCGCTGCATTCAACTGGATCCTCTGGATCTGTAGGGGTTTGAACCCTGGTACGGGGTCTGGCACCCTCTGGTACGGGCTACATCGGGGGTCGTGTAGGTATGGTGAAAAAAGTGAGGGGGTATCCGACCCCCACCCACATCGCCCCCTACGAATTCGACCCCGGGGTGGTAGGCGCGTAGAGCTCATGCCCGTCCATTGCCTCACACGTCCATTCATCCGCAATCGTAGTTGCATGTGGTCAACTAGGCGAGAACGTAGCGATGTATATGGGGAATCATACGACATTGTAGTCGCAATGGTCCGTCGAGGTCTGGCTCGAGCTCATCCATGCCGTTGGCTCGAGGATGCCCCAGGACGGCTCATGCCCTGCTCTTGGCGTATGGCTGTGGCGCTCGCTCTGGGGCGCGGCCTGCGCGGCCTGCGCGCTCTGCGTCGCGGCCTGCGCGCTCTGCTAGCCACCTCACCGCGTCTCCTAGGCTCTCCCCCAGCGGCCTCGCGGCGACCTCGTGCCGTGTCCCTAACTCTATCGTCGGTGGGTCGGTTGGCCAGCCTCCCGCGGTGTCGCCGTAGGTGACCCGCGGTGAGAGTCCCATTATGTCGCATATCTGCCGGACCGAGTCCCGGATCACGAGCGTTTCACCGCTCGCCAAATTGTAGGCGCCAGTCGAGTCGGTATCGACGATCTCGACCATACCATTGACGCAGTCGCGAACATCGAGATACGCCTTGCGTTGATAGCCGTTGCCAAGGACTTCGAGGTGGTCAGGATGCTCTTTCAGGGCTTGTACAAAATCGGCGACGTGGCCGTGCGTGTACCTCGGTCCTAGCAAGCCAGCGAACCGGAATCGCCACGCGTCGATCAATCCTTCGCGCTCATACGACTTGATCAGGTGTTCGCATGCGATCTTGCTGGCGCCATAGATGCTGTCAGCGTCCAGTGCGTCAGTCTCTTTCGAGCCGACGCCGCGATACACGATTCCGCTCGAAGCGAATGCGAGCCCACGGACCCCCTCAGCCCGCATGACCTCGAGCATGGTCAGCGTAGCGTCAACATTGTTGCTCCACACCTTACGAGGACGCGTCATGTTCTGCCGGACGTCTGCGTGGGCGGCCAGGTGAAATACGAATTCTTGACCGATCATGGCTTGACTGAGAGCACCGCGCCGCATGTCGCTGAAGTGGAATTCAACGCCACTAGGTAGCCAAGAACGATTGCCGGTGGACAGATTGTCGATCACTGTGACGACCGCCCCAAGTGACGCGAGCTTGTCGACGAGATGCGAGCCAACGAAGCCGCATCCTCCGGTTACGAGAACGCGCTTGCCGGACCATTGATTGCGCATGTGGACCTCCACGGGGTAGACTTGGCACACTATGGCACGCAAGCCCCTGAATTTCGATCCGCCCGGGGAAACCTCGGCAGCGGACGCCTACGACAGCGTCGGCTCGATGAGCGCCGACTGTTCCGTGATCGAGTTCGTCCCTCGCCTATGGCCTGGCGACCATACGATCCCGTATCACATGGCCGACTGGGGCCGAGTGATAGAGAGCGCACTCACTGAGCGCGTGCGAGCGATGAATGACTCGGCGGTCCAGCACTATAAAACTGACACGACGATCGCTGGCATAGTGTGGATTCTCAAACATCGCCCGCAAACACGATTCGTGGTCATCACGTACGATGATACTCGAGCTCACTCGCTCGGAGAAAGAATCAAGAGCGCAGCGAATAGAGCTGGCGTTGGCAGCGTCCACGGCACGGCATCCAAGACTGAGTGGATGAATGCCCAAGGGGGCGGATGCCGAGTGATTTCCCAAGGACAATCGGCTGAGGGATACGCGCTCGATGTGCTCGTCGTGGACGATCCTATCAAGGATTTCACGATGGGCGACAACCCCGATCAGAGGCGAGCGATCAACGAAATGATTGCGCACTACACGCTGCGCGTATCGGTCTCGTCGTCGATCGTCGAAGGCGGCGCTGTCCTGATCATCGCATCGCGATTTCATCCGGACGATCCGATCGGTGCGCGCTTGAACGCGAAAGCGACGACGTGGGAGCACGCACATCACCCCGCGATCGTAGACTTCGGCACGGACCACGAGACAGCGTGGGCTCCTGAGGTGATGAGCCTCGAGGGTATAAGGCAGGCTCGTATAGAGGCCGCGGAGACTGATCCTACAGAGCGCGCATTCTTCGCACGATTCATGGGATCGCCCAAGGTGATCGGAGATACCAGATTCGGACCGGCCACGTACTACTATCAGGTGCCGACAACGTGGGGCTTTCGCTTTGGTGTTGGCGTCGATCTGGCCTACTCGTCGAAGCGGACAGCGGACTGGTGCAGCATCATCGCGATTCAAATGTTCGGCGATATGGTCTACGTGCTTGATGCAAAACGATTCAGGAAAGACAAGTTCGAGGACGTTTTCAGCGCCATGATGGCCGCGTCAAACGAGCGAGGCGGATGCCCCGTTTTTTCGTACACGAGCGGACCGGAGATAGGTCTGCTGCGGATCGCAGCCGAGCGCGGGCTAAATATCGCTAGCATGCACGCGAGATATCCGAAATTCATCCGCGCCGAGCGCACGATGAAGCGCTGGAACGACCACAAGATTTTGCTACCTCACGCTGCGCCATGGTCGAAGGCGATGGCGGCGCGAATCGAACAGTTTGCGGGGAACGAACAGGATTGCGACGACGAGGTGGATGCGCTCGTTTCGGTGTGCGATGGGATGTACGGCGGCACTGTAGGTCAAGGTGGGTTTAGGGCGTTCGGTACAAGGGCCGTGCCAACGCGGTGAGGCTGTGCCATTCTGTGCCACGAGGGAGTTCCCTCGAAAGGTACGGACACCGTGAAAGACGAGACAGACGCCAAGCTTGACAGGCTGATCGATGCGCTTTTGGCGAGCGCCGCAGTAGTGGGCAAGGTCCCAGGGGGCAGCATCGACGTCGAGGCGCTTGCGGTTGCCATCGTGGCCGCACAGGACGCAGCGTCAAAAAAGCCTGGCAGAAACATACTCGATGAGCAGGTGATTCAACTCCAACAGATGCGTGACAGGCCGGGAGGAAAGCTCGGCTACTCGTACCATGTGACGTCGAAAATCACTGGCGCCACATTCACGGTCGAAGTGCAGGAGTCGCGCAAGTCTAAGCTCGGGCGCATCACCGGGCTTCTAAATTACGCGCTGCCAAGCGATTGGAAGCTACGCATTTCGCAGCAGAGCAGCGAGCCGGAGCGCGTGTACCAACTTCCGGACAGCGCGCCTGAGATTCGACAGCCGAAATACGATACCTGGTACAAGCCGGACCTTCGATTTTACGTCGGAGCGCTCGTGGGGGAGCAGGACATGGGAACGCCCGATCATCGCGTCGGCGAGGACCACTGGGTCGCGCTGCCCGTAGTGTGGCCTGACAGCCCTGAGTACGAGACGGTCGTGGCCCTCATCGCAGAAGAGCGCAACTCAAACAGGACCGCGTGACGATGGCCCGCCCCACGCTCCCGTACGTAGCCGATCCGACTCCCAAGGAGTATCAGAACGCGCAGCCTATGGGGGCACCTGGGGTGCAGCAGCCACCAATCACGGTGCGCGATGATTCTGCTCATGCTGTCGTGACCGATGATCAGAATCTGAACGGCGACACTCGTGCTCGCGTGCAGGTTGTTCTGCGCGATATCCCGCTCATATCGATACAGAACAACTGGAGACTTGACGAGGTCGGCGGCGCGCTCGCATCTCACATGGTCGGTTTTTTTGAGCAGTCGGCGCAGATGGCCGACAGCATCCTCGGAGACGATCGCGTGCAGGCGACGCTTGGATCTCGCATCGGCGGCCTGTTCGGGAGCGAGATACGATTCAAGCCAGCTAACGACAGCGCGGCGGCCAAAGAAGTGCTCGAGGCGTGGCAAGAGGACTGGCCTCGCATCGGCGAGATTGGCCCGCTTGTCGAGCTGAGCGCGTACTCGATCCTGATGGGATTCGCTGAGTGTCAGATTCCATGGGACACCACTGGTGACCGATGGGTGCCCACGCTTCGCCCATGGCATGCGCGGTTCTCGTATTTCCACTGGGCTATCCGCCGCTACGTCGCCTTCACCCAAGATGGGGCAGTTACGATTCAACCGGGCGACGGCAAGTGGCTGCTGCATGCGCCGTTCAACTCTTATCGAGGCTGGATTCGCGGAGCGATACGAGCGCTCGCCGAACCGTGGATCTTCAGGCACTTCAGCATTCGTGACTGGGCTAGATATACTGAGATTCATGGTATCCCGTTCCGCAAGTTGGTCGTCCCAGCATCGGGCGACCGATTGCAGATCGATCAGTTCGTTTCGGCCATGTCTCAGCTCGGGCGCGAGACTACTGTCACCTGTCCGCAGGGTGAGAGCGACGGACAGAAATACGACGTCCAGCTAGTCGAGGCGACCGACACGGCATGGGAGGCTTTCCCAGGGCTTCGTGATCACTGCGACATGTCGATCGTACTCGCGATTCTGTTCCAGAACCTTACCACTGAAGTCACTGGTGGGTCGCAAGCGTCGATGTCAGGGCACATGGACATCAGGCAGGGCGGCCTGTCGTTCGACAATCAGTCATGGAAGACGACGATTCACAATCAGCTAGCGAAGCCGTATGCGTATCTCAATTTCGGCGACCCAGCGCTCGCGCCTTGGACGGATTGGGATGTCCGAGCGAAAGACGACTACGCGCACAACGCCGCGCAGTTCTCGGCCGTGGGGAGCGCGATAGAGGTGCTGCGTCGTGGTGGCGTTCAATTCAAAGATCCGGAGAAGCTCGCGCATTGGATCGGCGAGACCTTCGGACTACGCGGCATTCCAGAGTTTGAGCTCGTCGAGCCTGTCGCAAGTGGCGGAGCGGGGGCCGGAGGCGCTGGTGGGTCAGGCGGACCAAAGCCCGGCGGACCGACTCAGAACGCCGGCAAGTCGCCGGCAAAGGGAGCTGGCAATGCCCCAGGCAAGTGACCGCATCCACGTATCTCCGGGCGAGGCTTGGGCCATCGACCCGCGCGCTGTGATGGGCGGACCGGAGGCGTTCTTTTTCCTTTTCGGACCCACGATCAAGGAGACGGAGCGCATCGGAGATGTCGCGATCATTTACCTGAACGGTCCGCTCGATCATCACATCGGCGGGTGCGGTGACAGCTACGAGGCACTTCTAGATCGATTTGACGACGCGATCGATGGTGGAGAGGCTGGGCCGCCCTCCGCGATCGTATTGAAGGTAGATTCGCCTGGGGGCAAGGTTGCCGGGCTGAACGCGACGTGCGCCCGAATGACGGCGACTGCGCGCGGGCTCGGAATCAAAATGTACTCGTACCCGAACGAGATGGCAGCTAGTGCCGCTTATGCCCTGTCGTGCGCGTGCGACGAGATCATCGTGCCTGACTCCGCGATCGTGGGAAGCATCGGAGTCATCTCGACGCTCGTCGACGTCACCAAGATGGATCGCCAGGATGGGGTGCGATTTGAGTTCATCACATCCGGCGCGAGGAAGACGGATGGGCACCCGCATGCGCCGATCGACGCGGGAGCAATCGCCGCCGAGCGCAAGCGCGTTGACATTTTGGCACAGCAGTTCTTCTCGATGGTCAAGGCGGCCCGTGGGCTTTCGATCGGGACGATCTCAGGCTACCAGGCCGGCATTTTCCTAGGGAAACAGGCGGTTGATGCCGGACTGGCGGACGACTGCATGAGCTGGGAAGACTGCCTTGCCTACATCAAGACCGCGACAAAGAAGTCGCGAGTTGCAAAAAAGTCAAAGTAGCGTATTCTCGAAGTGTGCCAAACTGTGCCACTGCCCTAGGAGGGCTCCGATGCTGAAAATTGACGCGAGACTGGCCGAGCTCAGGGCCGCTCTGGAGACGGAGGCGGACGCCGAGCAGCGCGTCACCCTCAGCGCTCAGATCGCAGCCCTCGAGTCTGCAAATGCGCTTCTCGAGGCGCGCAAGGCGAAGGGCAACGAGACGAATCGTGGTGACCCGAAAAAGAAGCAACCGGGCAATACCGACGACGATGAGGACGACGGGGACGGCGACGAGGACGACGAAGAGGACGAGAAGAAGTCCGCGAAGAAGGGTGGCAAAGCCAAAGCCTCTCTGTCGGCCACAAAGCCCAAGAAGGCGGCGTCGAAGAAGCGCGCGGACGAAGAGGACGAAGAGGACGACGAAGAGGACGAGGACGACGAGGACGACGCTGCTGCTACGCTCGCCGCGCTGTATCAGGCGACCGGTCGCAGGGGACAGGGAGCGGTCGGAGCACTCGCCGCGCTCGTGGCCAAAGCGTCGCAGTACGATTCTCTCGCCCGCGACGTCGCAGCGCTTAAGGCTCAGTCGGCGGCGAGCGCGCAGGCGTCTGTTGTCCAAACAGCACTTGCTCAGCGGCGCATCACGCCGAAAGAGGCCAGGTCGCTCGCGGGCAAGCCTAGCTCGTACGTAGGAGCGTATCTCGACGCGCGCCCGCATGCGCTCGTGTCCGACGAGGCCGACTTGGCCGCGCCGAGGGACGATCTGTCCGCTGTCGCGATCCCCAAGGGCGCTCAGGCGATGATTGACGATCTTGTCTCCAGGTTCCCGGGTAGCGACCCGAAGGCATACCGCGCCACTCTGGAGCAGTCGGCCAGAGAAGCTACTGCCAAGATCGGAGGTAGATACTGATGGCCCTCTCAGCAGATGTCCCTGTCGTGCGCTTCGGCGTCCCGGGGAACAGCACTCAGCAAATCAGCAAGCCGGTTGCGGCATCGGTCACCATCTATGGTGGTAGCGTCGCGACTACGCGCGCGGGGTACCTAACTCCAGCGTCATCGCCTGCGTCTACTGACATCGTTTGGGGCATGATTTATCGGCAAGTCCCGCTCATCCCCCCGCAAGCCGCAAGTTCGGTTGCTGGCACCTACAACGCCGTGATCGATACGGGGAGCTTTTTCCTGAACGCAGGCACGGGCTCCGACGCTCTTTCCACAGCCGACTGCGGCGCGAGCGTGTACCTGATCAACGAAACCACGGTCGGCAAAACCAGCGGCGGAGCGTCGAGGCCAGTGGCTGGCGTTTTGCTGAACATCGATACGAATGTAACTCCGTCGTACGCTGTCGCTCTCGGCAGCAATCGCGGGACTGGAGCGCCGTCGTGATCTCCCCCACAAATATGAATCTGTTGATCTCGATGGTCAACACGACCGTCAGATCACTCTGGCAGGACGTACCGATTTTCTACCCGAAGATCATGACGACTGTCCCGTGCGACAGCGAATTTTTCGTCGACGCGTGGATGGGTCGCATGCCGAAAATGCGAGAGTGGCTCGGCCCTCGTGTCCCCTACGAGCCTGCTCGCCAGACTTACAGCGCTCAGATTCAGAATTTTGAAGGCACGTACACGATCGACCGGTTCGAGCTCGATGACGACAAATACGGCGTCGTCTACGCGATGCTCCCGGATCTGGCCTACAACGGTAAATGCTGGCCCGAATTTACGCTCCGAGACTGGCTCGAGGGGATCGGCAGTATGGGTACTGCGGCCCGGCAACTAGGACTCGACGGGCTGACGCACTGGAACACCGCGCACCCCGTCAATATCTACCAATCCACGGCCTTTTCCTCGTCCGCCATCGGCTCGACGTATGCAAACGACTCGAGTGGAGGCGGCTACACCGCGACGGTCTACACAACTGGATCGTCGACGACCACGAAGACTGTAGGCGGGGCGCTGTCTCCGAGCGCTGTGTCGTCCGTGGTCGAGTATCAGATGCTGATCCCGGACGAGTCGGGAGAGCTTCACGGGCTGGTGCCGGACACGATCATGGTGCCGGCGCTGCTCAAGATCGAAGGCGAAATCGTTGTCAAAAACGTTTCGTTTGCACCTCCGACATGGGGCTACAACTTAACGAGCCAAGTCGGCGCGGCGGACAACCCTATTCGCCGCTTCGGACTCGATCTGCTCGTCAATCCTCGACTCCGCAGTCAGACTCTGTGGTACTCGCTGGTAACCAATCGGAGCATCAAGCCGTTCCGCTGGGTTGAGCGAGTTCCGCTCGTCGGACCCATCCCGAGAACGGCCGAGACTGACCCCGCAGTCTTCGACGATCACAGGTACACCTGGGGCAACTGGGGCCGCGCGACGATAGCGCCGGCGATGCCCTTCCTGTCGCACCGATCGGGGCCATAACATGGGGCCGGGCGGGACAGCCTATTGCGTGCCGGCAGATCTTGCGATCTACGGCTGCCCCGCCCAGGCATTGGCGCAGTTTGCGCCGATCGCCTCGAATGCGACTTTGCTAGCGAACTGCCTGGCCGCAAGCGGTCAGGCAGATTCGTTCATGCGTAGTCGATACCCGATCGACAATGGCGGCCTCCTCACGTGGGGCACCGAGATCACGATGCACGTGGCGTGGATCGCTACGTACGTCACATTTTCGGCCATGGGGTATGCGTCTGAAAGCGGCGCAGACAGACAGATCGAAGACCGCTATTACCAGGCAGTCGGATACCCGGGACAGCGGGACAGTGGGTATTTCCCCGGCATCGAACGCCAGAGAATACACCCGATGGTCACGTTTAACACGCCCAATCCTCCGAATCAGTTTTCGAGTCCGATGGTTGTGTCTCAGGCGGCAAGATTCCAGCCCGGAGGCCCGAGCGGGCAGGCGAGTACTATCCCCAGTGGCTATGGCCCGAGCGGCTGGCCCTATCACCTGTGAGGCAGGCATGAGCAATATCGCAGCAAGCGTGTTTGACCGAGCTGTGGTGGTCACTAAGTCCGATACGACGGACGATCCTGCTGGTGAAAATCGCGGCTTCGCTGGCCTCTATTGCACCGTCGCCGGCTCGCTCAAGATCAATGACGGCATCGGGCAGCCTGTTTCGTTTGCGGCGGTGGCGGTGGGGTTGATCCCGATTCGATGTCGCCGCGTTTGGAGCACTGGCACCAGCGCCACCGTGCTCGGCCTGCTCGCGCCATAGGTCGGCATGTATCGCGACTCCCTCGCCGTCGGCATCGACAAGCTCGGTCGTCTAGCGCAGACGATCGGTGAGCTTCGTCGAGTGCCGAGGTTGACTGCCATGAAGGCTCAGACCCCGATATTGCGAGAGGTGCAGCGTGCGTTTGTCGAAGGGCATGACCCATACGGGCGGCCGTGGGTGCCTTTGCGGACGGCAACGTTGGCGATCCATGGCCCGCCACCACTGTCTCGCACTCTAGCGCTCGCAGTCGGCACGGACGTGTCGCTGATGGACGGGCTCAAAAACGGCCTTTTGATCACGCTTGGGGCCGCGTATGGGTATTTTCACCAAGTAGGTTTTCGACACGGCAAGACCAGGGTGCCGGCGCGTAGGATGCTGCCTCAGTTCGGGATGCCCAAGCGGTGGCGCGAGATAGTCGATCAAGCGTCAAAAGCCGCCATGGCCGAGATACGTGGCCGCAAATGAGCTCGCTCACCACTCAGCTGTTCGGACTGTGGTCGGCGCAAGTGAACGCACTCCGCACTGGACTCGGACTCCAGGCACTGTCTGACGGCGGTATCGTATTCGGTCATGAGGTCATCCCTACGCGGTCGTCTCCGCCCAGAATCACTGCGGACATCATCGGTACTCGGACTGAGCCAGCGCGGCACTTCGGCGCATCTCTGACGTCTGACGGCGTGCCAGCGAACAACACCGCAGCCATGTGGTGGCGGCAGTGGCTCGAGGTCGAGTTCTATCTCTGGGGCTCTCCCGATCTGACTGGTGTCGACCGCGGTACCGATTTCGACTCATGCTTCGAGCTCATGCGCGAGGTCGAGTATGCACTCATCACTGTCGGCGAGGGTATACCTAACGTGCGGATTCTGTCATCGCGATTCGAGCAGCCAACGGACCTGCTCAGGAATGGCCGCCTCCTCATCGTGGCTGTCGAGGTCGCGTTCAATCTCAGCACAGACACTCCGTTTACAGAGCTTCTCTTCGCCTCGCCGACAGTGCCGGGCGTGACAATCGCCGGAGCGGTCGACGAGCAAAACCCGGTCACGGGCGCGCTGACTCCCGCAGGGACCATAGTGGCGCCACCCTGAGCGCCGCCCTAGCCGACTGTGCCAAACTGTGCCACTATAGAGGTAATCAAGCATGGCAACCCAAGGCATCACCTTCAATGTGCAGGATTTTGGCCTGGGTGCTGTGCCGCCCGGGCTCGGGAATGTAGCAGTAGTCGTTGGCGCGTGCTCGACTGGCGCGGCGAACGCGCCCGTCCTTACGAGCTCGGCGGCAACGATCGCGTCGACGTTCGGCGTCGGACCCGCTCCAGAGCTCGCATCGGACATCTGCTCAATCGGGCAGACTGTCATGCTGATCCGCGCGGCGCAAAGTGTCGCGGGCAAGGTACAGGCGACGCCTCTCCATGTCGGAGCTGGAGTCGGTACGATCACGATTAGCGGGACTCCGAACGACGACTATCAATTCCAGGTCACTGTCCTGACTGGTGGCACGATCGGAGCGAATTCGACGGTCGTAGTCGCGCTCAGTCTCGACGCTGGGCGATCGACATTCCAGACAGTGCAGATGAACTCGGCCACTACGATCGTCCCTCCTGGCGGTCCGAGCTCGTACAACTGCGGGATGACGTTGACGCTCTCAGGCGCGTTCGTCGCCGGCGACACGTATCTCTGGTACTGCTGCGCGCCTCAGTGCGCGGCTGGAAACGTGGCAAGCGCACTGGCCACGATCGTCACAAATCCTACGATCGTGCAGTACGTATTCGTGACCGATCTGACTGGCTGCAATACGACGGGTGGCACGCCGATCGACTTGCCAGGCAGCGGCATCGGCTGCACGGTCGCCGGCCTCGACGGAAACGCGACTACGCTGTTCGGTCAGAAGCGATTCGTGCGAATTATCGCGGCCGGGTCAGACGTATATCTCGGGGGCGCGTCTACTGAGACTGAGCTCCAGTGGAGCACGCGAATGACTAGCGACGCGGCTGCCAATTCTAGCTTGCGTGTCGGCGTCAGCGCGGGGCACTATAACACAATTTCGAGCGTAACGCAGTCGCAGATTCGTCGCCCGCTTCTGTGGCAGGTAGC
>Ga0224535_1000486_pt1 | contig 11384 bp, 8 predicted proteins | sample 714E13034metaG_FD_179898 | JGI IMG/M metagenome (GOLD analysis project Ga0224535, IMG submission 179898) | Peat soil microbial communities from Stordalen Mire, Sweden - 717 E1 30-34 | ecosystem: Environmental > Terrestrial > Soil > Wetlands > Peat | place: Sweden: Norrbotten County, Stordalen... | reverse complement strand
CAAGCAGCTTGGCGCGCTCGACTGCAATACCGCCCAGGTAGGAAGGCACAGGCGTGGTCGTAAGCACCAGCACCAGCGCAATCACCGAGAAGCAAAGCCCTGCGATGCCGGCCGAAACCAGCATGTGGTAGGTGTCGTAGATATCCAAGCCGAAAACATTGAAGGCGACATGCTCCAACGGCTTGATGTGTTTGAGAACCGCCAATGCGAAGAGGAAGAAGAAGATCGCCAACGAGGTAAGAACGGCAAGCGTCACGTCCAGGCTGCGGTGGAAGTTCTGCCGCGCTCTGCAGTGGGGGCATTCGGTGAAATGCTGCTCGTAGTCTTTGCTCATCTCCGGGGATATCCCTGAGATGTCATATCGCCAGCTTGCCAGGATAGCGCCTACGACTCTGTCTGTACATTTGGTTCTTGCCATAATTGATTAGACTCACTTTGCAAAGGATGTGTTCAACCGCTATGGTTTTGTGCGGCTCACATGGCAACTGGAGGCTCTAACCCCTGGATGCTCAACAGTCCGGGCTGGTTTCAACCGCACCGCCCGGCCTCTCTGCATCCCACAGGGCGGAATGCCCTGCTGTCTCCCTTGCCAACCTACCTGGTACAGAGTGATGCCCGTGTCTTACTATTGTAACCTAGATCACCTAAAAATGAATAGAAGAAAGTGGCTCGTGCTGCTTTGCCAGCAGCAGTAGATTGGCCAGCAGGCTCGCCCTGCCGTTCAGAGCGCGCTCGGCCGTGACCCGAGCCAATTCAGGAAGATTATTGCTTTCAGAGAGATGCGCCAGAATGATGTAGGCTGCCTGGCCGTCGTAGCCGTCCTGCAGAAAGCCTGCCGCAGCCTCGTTGGACAGATGACCCACGCGCGAAAGTACCCGCTGCTTGACTGACCAGGGGTAAGGGCCGTCGCGCAGCATCTCCAGATCGTGGTTCGATTCCAGCAGCAGCAGGTCCAGGTTCTTCAACTGCGCCTTGACGTTGGGCGAAATGTAGCCCAGATCAGTGGCAAAACCAATTCGCACCCCTTCAACGCTGAAGACAAAGCCACAGGGGTCAGCGGCATCGTGGGGAGTGGTGAAGGGGCTGACGCTGATGTCGCCAATCTCAAACGGCTCCCCCGGTGCAAAATATTCAACCGCCGGAAGCCATGAGGGATCTTTTGCCTTCACCGGCGCGACAGGCTCAGGAGCCTCCGCGTCATCGGGCAAATCATTCTCATCCGGCTCGCCCTCGTCGGCGGTGGCCTGCGCTTCGGCCTGGCGCTCGGCGGCCTGCTTGCGAATCTGCTCCAACCACTGCTTATAGGTCATCTGCCGCCGCGGCGAAATCCAGCGCATCCAGGCGCGATGCGTGCCTTCGGTAAAGTACACCGGAATGCCCAGCTTGCGCGCCGTCACGGCGACGCCGTTCACGTGGTCGGAGTGTTCGTGGGTGATAAGGATGGCGTCCAGCGTCTCCGGCTCCTCGTCCATCAGCTTCATGCGCCGGAAAAGCTCCCGGCAGCTCAACCCACAATCGACCAGAATCCGCGTCCGCCCGCCGGAGAGAACCGTGCTATTGCCCTTCGACCCCGACGCCAGTACCGTGAAACGCACCATGACTTGAGGATACCGCGATGGGGGTGTGCGCCGTTGGACAATGAAATAATCAGATTTCGCTTGAGTCTTCGCCTTTTGTTTGCTATTGTGTTTCCGTAAGCTGAAAGAGGAGAAATGCGTAGAGCGTGGAGAGCAGTACTGATCTGGATCGCAATATCGTTTCTGCTGTGGCTTGGCGGCGGGTTGAGCTTGAGGCTATCTTTGATTGTCTCGCTGATCTTGGCACTCATGCTGGATCAGATTTTGGATGTTCAGAAATACATATCCCGACCTAAAAGGGGAGTCTTCAATCTTGGTTTTGAAGTGGACTTGGGGCAGATCTTTCTTGACCTAGGCATAATTGACGGTTCGACGAACTGGGAAGAGGTTGTCGCCCCCCAAGAATTGCCGTATCCCACCTTTCCAACATTTCGGGCGTTGTGCGTTTGGATACCTGAAGCCAATTTGTATGTGTGGCCGTCTCTTCAGAAATATCAATCAGAACTTAAATTGTCCATGTGCATTCAACTTCCACCGGGATGTCCTCTTGCAAAATCCTTGCTCGAAAAATTCACATCGCTCTATTCGGAAGAATCGTCTCGTAAGGTGACGTTTTTTATTGAACCAGGATACCCTGACTTCGAGTTCGGGATTTCGGTTCCGAAAGAGTTTGCGGACGAACGGATCAAGGCTGGCGGGTTTGGAAGTGCTTGCATAGAGTACAAAGAGGAAGAGATTTACAGACAATTCAGATTGGTGGTTGGGCGTTTTCCATCCAACATCTTCGCTCCGTATTTTCCAGAGCCTTTGTCTGTTAGTTTCGGAGAGTTTGAAAAACACTTGCGCAGACTGAAGTCGTTTGAAAAGAATCGGAAAACGAACTTTGAAGAACTCGGATGGGAATTTGAAGACCATAACGAGTACAACGCTAGTTTATCGACGGCAAAGCATAAGTATATGAAAATCGAAATTTTCAACAGCGAAAGTTAGGGTCGAAGGGTAGACTCACGAAGGGTTTAGTCGTAATGCAACCACGAACGTAAGAGGCGATATGCAGCACTCAATCTCATCTCTCGTCCCGAATGTCGCCGATCTACTCAACCTTGAAGTGGAAGAGTTGGCCGGTATTTTGCTTCTGTACCTCATCGACTACGAAGACGAGGTCAAAAATCAAGGTGGCATTAACTACCACAATTTCTTTGACGCTCTCCCACGACGGGATTACGAAAGCCAGCAGCAGGAGGTAAACCTAGCGCTCATGGAGGCCATGGCATGGCTTCGGAGCGCTGGATTACTCGTTGAGAAGGCAAGTTCGATGGGTAGCTGGTTTTTCATTTCACGGAGAGGAAAGCAAATTACGTCTCTCGCTGACTTTGCGGCTTATCGTAAAGCCGGCCTCTTACCAAAAAGCCAGGTTCACCCCCTTATCGCCAGCAAGGTTTATCCCGCTTTCATGCGCGGCGAGTATGATACAGCCGTTTTCCAGTCCTTCAGGGAGGTAGAAGTCGCCGTGCGCACTGCCGGCAAATTCGGACCCGATGACTACGGTCAGGATCTGATGCGAAGTGCCTTCAAGCCCTCCAAGAAGAAGGATCAATCAGCATCCAAGCCTGGCCCTCTCACAGATACTCAGTTACCGGTCGCCGAACAAGAAGCAATGGCAAATCTCTTCGCCGGTGCAATCGGTCTTTATAAAAATCCCCCGAGTCACCGATATGTCCCAACAAACCCCGAAGACGCAGCTGAGGTGATAGTTTTTGCAAGCCAGCTTTTGCGGATCGTTGATCGCCTGAAGCAATAGCCAAGGTTTGGGTCCCCCATCTTTCGCGCATTTTGCGAACGGCTGGATAGTCGGATTCACAGCCGTTCGTCCAGCAGGTTCGCCGGAATATCGATGGTGACCAGCGTGCCGCGGCCTGGATTGCTGACCACGCGGAAGCTGGCCTGGTTGCCATAGAGGACTTCCAGCCGCTCCTGCACGTTTTTCATGCCGATGCCGGCGCCGGCGCGGCTGAGCGCGGAGGTTGGCCGGTTGTTCATGCCCACTCCGTCGTCAGCCACTTCGATGCGCACGCGATCCCCTTCGAGGCGGCTGCGCAGGGTAACCGTGCCGCCGTGGAGGCGCGGTTCCAGTCCGTGCTTGATGCTGTTTTCGATCAGCGGCTGAAGCAGAATGCTGGGCACCAGAATCTCCAGCGTGCGTGGATCGATTTCCTTTTCGACGCGCAGCTTGTCAGCGCCGAAGCGCACCACTTCGATGTCCAGGTAGTCGTCGGTAAATTTGAGTTCCTCGCTCAACGGCACATAGCTGTCGTGGTCCTTGAGCAGGGCGCGGAGGATGTTGGCCAGCTTGACGGTCATCTCGCGAGCCAACTCCGGCTTCATGCGCACCAGCGAGGCGATGGAGTTGAGGGTGTTGAAGAGAAAATGCGGATTGATCTGCCTTTGCAGGGCGTCGAGCCTCGCCTCAAGCAGCAGCCTTTTCTGTTCTTCCAGTTTCAGTTCGATGCGCAGCGCGTTCCACACCTTCAGCGCAATGCCCACCGCGATGGGCGCATTCAGCCATACCAGCGCCTGCAGCCACCACTGGTTGGCAAGCAGCGCAAAGAGCCGGTGCGGAAACTCGTGGGCGATCCAGTCCCGGATCATCTCCATGACGGCGATGAGACAGAGCATCAGGATCTGGTGGTCGACGCGCGGCTGGCGCAGGTTGCGGCGCACCCAGCGATAGATGCTCAGGTCGACGAAGGGCGTAAACGACCAGATCTCCTCCTTATCGACAAAGCGGCCCAGCATACCCGCTGCCAGGCCCAGCGCAACGTTGAAGGGCAGGGCCAGGAATTCGTGGTGGTAGACGGCAGGCGCCGACAGAACCGCGCCTCCCAGCATGGCCCACTCCGGCCCCACAAGCAGCCCCAGCAGGATGACCGCCTCAAAAGAAATGTCCGCCGCCAGAAAGTTGGGCACATCTATGCGAATCCATACGCCCAGTGTAAGCGGCACCAGGAAAAACGCCAGCAAACCCAGGGTTTGGATGGAAGTGCGCCGCTCGGCAAAGAAGAGCCGCCGAAAGGTGCTGCCACGAGCCAGGATGCTCGCCACCGAGGCCACCACCCCCAGCTTGACCAGCAACGTAATGAGAATGAGTTTGTCCGTCACCGCGGCGTATCCCTGTGCAAAGCCTTCACCTGGTAGCCGGCGTTTTTGAGCACGGAGGTAACCTCCTCGGCCATCATCACGCTGCGATGCTGGCCGCCGGTGCAGCCGAAGGCCACGGTCAGATAGCTCTTGCCCTCTTCCACGTAGTGCGGCAGCAGGTAAAGCAACAGATTTGTGACCCGCTTGAGAAACTCTGTGGTCTGCGGAAACTTGCGCACATAGGCGGCCACTTTGGGATCGAGGCCGGTCAGCTTGCGAAACTCCGGCACAAAGTGGGGATTGGGCAGAAAACGCACGTCGAAGACCATATCCGCGTCCAGAGGCACACCATTCTTGAAGCCAAAGCTCAGGCAGGAGATCAGCAGGCGCTTGGACTCCTCTCCGTGGCCAAACCGGGCCTGGATGTTGGCGCGCAGCTCATGCACGTTGTAGTTCGAGGTATCGATCAGGGTATCGGCGACGTTGCGGATCGGGTCAAGCAATTGCCGCTCTTCAACGATGGACCGCGCGACCGTCTCTTGCCGTCCCAGCGGATGCGGCCGCCGAGTCTCGGAAAAACGCCGCACCAACACCGCGTCCTGCGCGTCCAGAAAGACAACACGCGTGGGAAGCAGCATTTTCACGTCTTTGAGAATCTCCGGGAGGCGGTCGAGGGTCAGACCCTCGCGAATATCCACGACGATTGCCGCATTTTGAATCTCAGCGGATTTTTCAACCAGCGCGGCAAAATCGGGCAGCAATTCGAGGGGCAGGTTATCAACGGCGTGAAAGCCCAGATCCTCGAATGCCTTGAGCGCCGAGGCTTTGCCCGCGCCGGAGATTCCGGTAACGATGACCAGCTCTTTGTTCAGGTCTTCCTTGATGACGGGTTTGGTGGCGACCCGGCGCGCGGAGGTCGCTCGGGTGGCAGGCTTGGAAGGCGTCATGGGCACATCCTACACCGAAGGACGGCTTTTGCGCTCTGCCCGGCGGCCACACCGGCAGACTGAACGGGCCGCTCCATCCCCGCGCCAACCTCAAAGGCTGGCGCAGGAATGGAGAGAGCTATCGGGTTGATGGGGCATGAGAGTGTTCAGGGAATCTCTACCAGCTCCATCTCGCCATCGCGCCGGCGATGGAGCACAAACAAGTCTCCAGATGGATTGTGGAAGACCAGCAGGTCGCGGTCACGGAACTCGGCATCCTTTACGGCCTCCTCGATGGTCATGGCCGTCAGGGAAAAGGCCTCGCCGTTGGTAACGACGTGCGGCGCGACAACCGCCTTCTGGGTCGGGAACGAGTGGACAGCGATGGCCGCGCGGGCCTTTTTGCTCACGCGAACTGGCTTCTCCTCCTCGACGTCATCCTCTGGCTGGGCGGCGCGGGCCTTGGGCCGGACCACCGGAGGAGCCATAAGCACCTTTTCCTCCTTGGGAAGCCGTTTACTCTCCATCCGCCGGTCCCGGTGGCGAAGCGCCTGGCTTTCAGCCTTCTCGATGGCCTGGTGCAGCGCCACATCCTGCTTCTCGGCCTCGCCCGCGGCCACAATGGTCTGCAGCCGAGCCTTGATGGTCACTTCGGCAATCTGCACACGCTTCTGTGCGCTAAAAACAATGCTGGCGCACGCGTTCCTGCCCAAAATACGGGCAATGCGTTCCATTCCCTCCTCGGCCTGCGTGCGCAGCGCCTTGGAGATCTTCACTTTTCTGGCGGTGAACTCCACTTCCATGGTTGCCTCCGCTCCTGTTCTCGCAGCTCGTTTATCGGCTAGGGAACCAGCGATTCTATAGCATTTCCCTGGCAGATGTACGGAAAAATTGTTGCAGCGGTCAGATGCCACTGTTCAGTACGCGGGATCAGGCTTCAACCAGCGACAACGGTGAACTGCACCTGACTAGCCGGCGCCCGGCAAGCCTCCCACTGAATGACAATTCGGGCTCGTTTCTAGGCGTCGCGGCGGCGGCGCTGGTGAGTCGAGGGGATGTTCATGTCTTCGCGGTACTTGGCCACGGTGCGGCGGGTTAATTGGATGCCGTGGCCCCGGAGCATAACGGCAAGCTGGTCGTCGGTGAGCGGATGACGCGCATCCTCCTCCTCGATCAGTTTGCGAACCTTGCGCTTGAGTACGACAAGCGGCGTGTCTGCGCCCTCTGGCCCGTTTGACCCCTCGGAGAAGAAGAAGCGCAGCTCGATGACCCCTTGTGGGGTGTGCGCATACTTGTTGGCCACCGCGCGGCTGACCGTCGAGGGGTGAACGCCGATCTCCTCGGCCACTTCCTTGATCATCATCGGCCGGAGGGCCTCGATGCCCTGCTCGAGAAAATCCTGCTGGCGGCGCACAATCACTTCGCAAGTCCGCAGGATCGTGCTCTTCCTCTGCGCGATGTTGCGCATCAACTGAAGCGCCGAGCGGAATCGCTCCTTGACGTAGTCCTTCACCTCTTTGTCAGTGCCTTCGGCGGTAAGCATCTGACGGTAGCGACGGCTAAGCCGCAGGCTGGGCAGGTCCTCCTCGTTCATTGTCACAACCCACTCGGCGCCGCGCTTGCTGAACACCACGTCAGGCTCGATCAACCGGGCCTGCTCGCGGTTGTACTGGCGACCGGGCCGAGGATCAAGGGTGCGGATAAACTCGATTCCCGCATGCGCCTCGGCAGGGGTGATCTGGACCGCCCGCGCCAGGTCTTTCACGTCCCGCTTCTGCAACAGGGGCAAATACCGGTCCACAATCAGCGCCGCCACTTCCATGCTGCGCCGCCGCTCCTCGATGCGCGCCTCGGCCTCGGCGCGGAAGCCTCGATGAATATCCTCTTCCAACTTGTCCGGCTCAGCCGCCTGCCTGGCAAACAACTGGGAAAACTCCTGCTGCTGGACCGCAATCTGGAGCAACAGGCACTCGCGCAGGTCGCGGGCGCCCACACCGGCAGGGTCAAGCTGCTGCACCTGGTCGATGCCCCGGCGCAGCAACTCCAGAACTGCCCCATGATCCTGTTCCTCCAGGGATTCACTGAAGGCCGCCGCAAGTTCTTCGTCGCTGCCGGCCAGGTATCCATCCTCGTCCAGATTGCCAATGATGAACTCCACCGCCTCGCGCAGGCTGGGCTCCAGGGTCAGAGATCCCAACTGCCACGCCAAGTGATCGGCGAGAGTCGTAGGCTGGGAGAGAAAGTTCTCAAACGAGGGCTTTTCGTTCTCTTCATACTCTGGTTGCGTGCGATAACCGGGGTCCAGGTAATCCTGGAAGTACGATCCGAAGTCAATCTCGTTGAAAGGATCCTTGGGTGCGGCAGCAGGCTCCTCGACCACGTGATCCTCGACTCCCCGCTCCAGGCGTTCCTCACGGCCCGCAACCTCATCCAGCATCGGAACCGTCTCGTCAATCTCCTCCAGCACGGGATTTTCCACCATCTCGGCATCAATCATCTCCTTCAGCTCGAGCTTGTTGAGCGCCAACACGCTCACCATCTGCATCAGGCCAGGAGTGAGGATCTGGCGTTGCGAGACTTTCAGGCTCAATTTGGGTTGTAGCAACGCCATAAAGAAGACTCGATTCCCATTTGGATTCACCGCCAGTGTACTGGGGTGAGAAAAAAGTTGAAGGTCAAAATTCCTCGTGCCGATTTGGTTGTTCCAGATTGGGCAACATCCAATCCGGGACTCTCTCTCTGGAATTGCGCCGCGGCTTGACCCGTGCGGGGAACGACGAAAGCCAATCTGCCCGTAGCCGCCACCCTCTCCAGGAGCCCGCATTACCTCAGAGTGAAACCCTCCCCCAGATAAACCCGCCGCACCTCCACGTCGTTGCCCAGTTCGTGCGGCGTCCCGGCGCGGAAAATCCTTCCTTCCGCGATGATATAGGCCCGGTCGGTTACGCTCAACGTCTCGCGCACATTGTGGTCGGTAATCAGAACTCCGATGCCGCTGGCCTTCAAATCAAAGATAATCTTTTGCAGCTCCAGCACGGCGATCGGATCAATGCCGCTGAACGGCTCGTCGAGCAGAATGAAGTTGGGCTGGATGCAAAGCGAGCGCGCAATCTCCACCCGACGCCGTTCGCCACCGGAGAGCGCATAGCCCAGGGTGGTGCGGATGTGGCCGAGATTAAGCTGGTGAATCAGCCGCTCGGTCCGCACGCGCCGCTCCCGGCTGTCCAACTGCTGCGCCTCCAGCACCGCCTCGATGTTCTCCTCGACGGTCAACTTGCGAAAGACTGAAGGCTCCTGGGGCAGGTAGCTGATGCCGAAGTTGCGCGCGCGCAGGTACATTGGCACTTGCGTGATCTCGGTCTCGTCCACCAGCACGCGCCCGCCATCAGGCGTCACCAATCCCACGATGATGTAAAAGCAGGTGGTCTTGCCGGCGCCGTTCGGCCCCAGCAACCCCACCACCTCGCCGCGTGAGATTCTCAGATCGACTCCGCGGACCACTTGCCGACCCTTGTAGCTCTTGCCGATTCCATCGGCGATCAATGTATCCATCAGGCTCGCTTCCGCCGCAACTTCCAGCTCTCTCTTACGGCCTCATTTCGGGGCCGTGGTCTCTGTCTTGGTCTTTCGTCCGCCACCTTCGATACTGACGCTATCATCGCGGCCATGGAAAATCAAAGCCTCGCCAGAGACGGTTCCCCGCGCCGGATCGAACATCCTGGGCGGTGTGGCCGCAGTTCCGGTCAGAACATATTCTCCCGTTGCACTGGTGTAGACCAACTGCTCCCCGGTTCCGCGCCGGCCCTCGCTGGTCAACACCACGTGACCGCTAGCCGTCATGTGATCCACCTGAGCCTGTCCGCCGTCCTTGCTCGAATTTTTGCTCACCGGCAGCAGCGTTACCTCGACTTCATTCGATACCGAGGTCGCCGTTCCGGTTTCGGCCACCACCGCGCCCAAAACGCCGCTGTGCATCACAGCCTTGCGCTCGGCGTCAAAGTATTTCAGGTCGCCCCCGCGCACACGGATCACAGAAGGCTGATTGGATTTTCCGGCGTCTTTGCCCGCTACGGCCCCAGCCACGCTCACCAGTACAGCCCGCACCGGTTCCGCCGCATCCGTTGTGTGAGCCACCAGCGTTTGCCGCTCCCGGTCCAGCACGATCACCGGCGCTGTAACAGAATTGGCCTGCTGCCACAATCGCGCCTGCCCGCGGAAGGTGGCCTCGCCCGTCGTCCCGCCAACTGCATGGCGCAACTGAGCCTCGGCAGCCACGATATGCGCTGGACCCTGCCCGCCCAGAGCCACGCTACCCGCTGGCCTTCCCGGCTGACCGTTCCTTCCCGCGCCTGCATCCGTCCAACTCGCCTTCACGTTGCCGTGCGCAAAGGCGTCGCCCGAGGCCCGCGAAACATCGACCTTGCCAGCCGTCAGTTGCAGGGCGCCATCTTCGACGCGCGGATTCAGTGTCAGGTGCAGCCACTCCCCTGCCCCCGTGTAGTCTGCGCGGCCGGCGGTAGCGCGCAGCGGCGCCGGCGGCGGTGAGCCGGGCTTGGCGTTCGCTTTCTGGGCCGGATACTGCACCAGCACCACATGCCCTTCTACAGTTGCCGACTGAACCTGCGCCTCGGCGCCCAATCCAGACTTTCCCTGCCTTGCACCTGGCTCAGCGGGAAAAGCAAAATGCGCCTCCAGCCGATCGCCGCTCGTGGTCTGACGGCTTCCCGTCTCGGTGGTCTCCTCGATGCTCGCGTGCCCCACCCCGTTCAGGCCAGTCAACACTGAAGCCGGTCCAAACACGCCCGTTACCTGGTCAGCCGACAGCCGGGAGGGTACAACCGGCCCTTTGCCGCGCTGGCTCTCGCCTGTAACCACCACGCCACCTATGCCATGCACCGCGCTCAGCTCGATTTGTCCATGACCGGAATCGCGGAACTCCACGTCAGCAATGGGCGAACGCCAGCGGCGGCTCAACCGCAGCCTCTGGCCTGACGGCTCGCTTAGCTCTTCGCTGTCCATCGTCACACCCTGCTCCAGGTGCGCGTGGCGCAAGTGCCCATTCGCATTAAATTCCAGCTCCGCCGTGGGCGCGGTTCCGTGCATCTTCCGTCGCCGCCCCGCCGTCTCACTAGTCGAGTCCATCGTCACCCCGCCTTCCAGGTGGCCGTGGCGAGGCTGGTTGTGCTCGTCAAAATCCATGTGGCCCGTGGGTGCGGCCAGGTGGCCGCCGGTCGCTGTTACTAGCGTGAACCCGTTCATCGCATCCAGCCGCACCGCCGATCCGTTATCACGGAAGAGAATCTTCGCGTCGCCAGCGGCCACGCGGCTGGCATTGAAATCGCCCTGCGCCCCATAGTCTGCCGAAACCTCATGCAGGCGGCACAATTGGCTATCGCGCTCAAACTCCCCATGCTGAGCATGAATCACAACCGTTTCAGCGCCACGTTTCGTGCTCAGTTCCACCGCCCGGTCCAGCACCAGCAGACCCTTCTGCGAATCGAAGGCCGCGCCCATCGAGCTGCCCGTTGCCTGCACCATGGAAAAATCCAAGTGCTGGCTGGTCGTCGCCACACCGGTCTTCTGGTCAAAGGTGAGCCCACTGGTCTTTACGTGGATTTCGCCCCGCGCGGCCACTTCGGCGGCCGAGGCCACTGGAGCGCCCTTCAACTTTCCGCCCACCACCTGCATGGGAGCTGCCTTGGGCGCAATGGCCGGCGCCACGCCGGGCCGCATCAGCGTAATC
>Ga0224535_1000485_pt1 | contig 11395 bp, 7 predicted proteins | sample 714E13034metaG_FD_179898 | JGI IMG/M metagenome (GOLD analysis project Ga0224535, IMG submission 179898) | Peat soil microbial communities from Stordalen Mire, Sweden - 717 E1 30-34 | ecosystem: Environmental > Terrestrial > Soil > Wetlands > Peat | place: Sweden: Norrbotten County, Stordalen... | reverse complement strand
CGGGCATCGCGATAAAACGAGTAGCCTCCGGCCGTATTAGAAATAATTCCAAAATATGCCTGACAGCCCAGGTAGTTGATCCACGGCGAGGGCGTATCCGGTTGCGTTATTACGTACTCGCGGTTTCGATCGTCAAAATGCCCATACTTCATGGCGCGTGCTCCCTCGAGATAACCGTATCGGGAGTATAGCCCCTATCCTGAATTCTAATCAAACGTTTTTTTAGAACACTTCGCAGTATTTCTTAAAGTCGGGGTGGATTTGCGCAACGCGGCGCGAATGTGAAAAGCTATCTGCGCGAGAGAAATGAGGCAATCGGCCGCGGTGTTTGGAATCGTTGCCGGGATTCAGGCAAATGTGGCGCAAAATCTTTTTGTGCTAATCCTGAGGGCTTCAACGAGGTGAAGCTGCAAACATGGTAAATACTTTGTTCCTGCCCTTCCTGAGTTCTCGATTCGGCCGGGATTTGCTGCTGCCCGCTCTACTTGCCGGTCTTCTCCTTTGCCCCGCCGCACGCGTTCATGGAACTGAAAGCACGGGGGATGAAAGCGCCCGGGTGGCCATTAAAGTGGACCAAGTGGGCTACCCGCTGAACGGCCCCAAGGTGGCGTTGGTCAGCGCCCCCGCCACCATCTTCGAAATAAGGCGTTCGAGTGACGGCGGAGTGGTTTTCCGTGGGACGCTGGAGCCTCCGCAGAGAGACCCAGACTCCGGTGACCAGGTGCAGGCTGCGGATTTTTCCGGATTACGGCGGGCGGGAAGTTTCTACCTGGTGGTCCCCGGCGTGGGGCGAAGCTGGAACTTCACGGTAGGCAAGAAAGTCTTCGAGCACACCTACTACCTGACCATGCGCGCCTTTTACGGGCAACGCTGCGGGACGGCGGTGGACCTGGGGCCAGAGTTCCCTGGGTACGCACACGCCATCTGCCACCAGCATGGCGAATTCCACCCCAGTTCGGGTGCCAGTGGGCCACGGGACAACATTGGTGGCTGGCACGATGCGGGCGATTATGGCCGCTACATGGTCAACTCCGGCATCACCACCGGCACCTTGCTGTGGACCTGGGAGATTTACGGGCAGAAGCTCAAGAACATCCCGCTCAAGATTCCCGAGTCGGGCAACGGGACGCCGGACATCCTGAACGAAGTGCGGTGGAACCTGGAGTGGATGCTGAAGATGCAGGACGACGACGGCGGCGCCTGGCACAAGCAAACGAGTGAGCACTTTTCAAGCTTTGTTGCGCCGGAGGATGACAAGCTGCCCAGCGAGGTGATCGGGACCGGCGCGGCGCCCTACAAGAGCACCTGCGCCACCGCGGACCTGGCGGCCGTGGGCGCGATCGCCGCGCGGGTCTATAAGCCTTATGACGCAAAGTTTGCCGCGCGGGCGTTAGACGCTGCGCGACGAGCCTGGGCATGGACCGAGAAGAATCCGGACGTGACCTTCAGAAATCCGCCGGGCGTGACAACCGGCGAGTACAGCGATGCAAGCTGCAAGGACGAACGCCTGTGGGCGGCGGCGGAACTGTGGCGCACCACCGGCGAGGCGGCATATCACAACTTTTTCCTGATAAATTTCGCCGAATTTCTTCCCAACCTGGATTCGCCCCCAGCAGAGAACTGGAGCTCGGTTGGATCGATGGGGCTGTGGACTTATGCGCTGTCCTCCCGCAAGGACGCGGATCCCAAGGCGGTTGCTGCGATCCGAGAGCGTACCCTCGAGGCGGCGCACTCGGTGGTGGAGCGAACGCGCTCCAATCCCTACCGCGTGAGCATGCAGGCCAGGGACTATGTGTGGGGTTCAAACGGCGTTGCGGCTGGATATGGCATGTATCTGCTGATTGCCAACCAGTTTGAGCCGGACAACAGCTTTGTGGATGCGGCGCGGGACAATCTACACTACCTGCTGGGGCGGAATACGTTTTCACTCTCCTGGGTGACGCAGGTAGGCGATCATCCGTTCCAGCATCCGCATCATCGGCCCAGCGGCGACGGCAAGCAGTCTGGAGCCTGGCCGGGGTTATTGTCTGGCGGGCCGAATGCACGCCCTCAGGACAAAGTGCTGGCTGCGTTTCCCAAGGACTTGCCGCCGGCGAAGGGCTATGCCGACCAGTTAGCCTCATACGCGAGCAACGAGATTTGCATCAATTGGCAGGCATCGCTGGTGTTTTTATTGGCTGGCGAGTTGCAGTAGGAAGTTTTTGAGCCGGAAAGCGGCATTGCAGTTTTCCGCCAGGTGCGGAGAAACTATGCCGATGGCGAAAGTTGAGGGTGTTATATGCATCTGCACGTCCTGGATATCGTCATCATCGTGGCTTATCTGCTGAGCACGGTCTTTATCGGCTATTGGGTTTCGCACCGCGCCTCGCAAAACATGCAGGCCTATTTCCTAGGTGGCAACAAGATGCCTTGGTATATGCTGGGCATCTCCAACGCATCGGGCATGTTCGACATCAGCGGCACCATGCTGCTGGTTTACTGGATGTTTGTCTACGGCATGAAGAGTGTGTGGATTCCCTGGCTCTGGCCGACCTTCAACCAGATATTCCTGATGGTATACCTTTCCGCGTGGCTGCGGCGCTCCAGGGTGATGACTGGCGCGGAGTGGATCAAGACGCGTTTCGGTTCCGGGCGCGGCGCGCAGCTCTCGCACATTATCGTAGTGGTTTACGCTTTTGTCAGCATCATCGGCTTCTTCACTTACGGCTTCAAGGGCATCGGAAAATTTGCTGCCGAGTTCCTGCCCTGGCATCTTTCGGCCGATCCAGTCACTTCGGCAAATATTTATGCGCTGATTCTTATCGCTATTACCGCGATCTATGTAATCAAGGGCGGTATGGTCAGTGTTGTGATCACTGAGGTAATCCAGTTCTTCATTCTGGCCATCGCCAGCTTTGCCGTGGGCATTATCGCGATGATGAAAGTAGCTCCCGGAATGCTGCACAAAGTTGTGCCTGCGGGATGGGACAGTCTCTTCTTCGGCTGGCATCTGGGCCTGGATTGGACAACGCTACTGCCCGCCGCTACGGCCAAAATCGCTGAAGACCGGTACGAACTCTTTGGCTTCTTCGTTATGATGCTGCTCTTCAAGGGCATTCTGATCTCCTCTGCCGGTCCCGCGCCCAACTACGATATGCAGCGCGTGCTCTCCAGCAAGAATCCACGCGAGGCCTCGATGATGAGCGCATGGGTCAACATCGTGCTGACCCCACCCCGCTACTTCCTCATCATTGGATTGACGGTACTGGCCGCGGCCTTCTTTGGTCCGGACCTGCGCGCGATGGGCACAAAACTGGACTTTGAAACCGTTTTGCCATTGGCGCTTGGTAAATTTGTCCCGGTCGGCTTGGTAGGATTTCTGATTGCCGGTCTGCTGGCCGCCTTCATGTCCAACTTCGCGGCCACGGTCAATGCCGCGCCGCCCTACTTCGTCAATGACATCTACAAACGCTACATCAATCCCAATGCCTCGCCCAAGACCTATGTCCGCCTGGCCTATCTCAGCTCTTTTGTTGTTGTCGTGCTTGGTGTGCTGATCGGATGGAATGTGCCTTCGGTAAACTTTGTCGTGCTGTGGATTGTATCCGGTTTGTGGGGAGGTTACATCGCTTCCAATTCATTGAAGTGGTATTGGTGGCGTTTCAACGGTTATGGCTATTTCTGGGGCATGATCACGGGTATCATTTTTTCCATTCTAATGATGCCGAATGTGATGGGAAAGATACCGGCAGTACAACATCTTCTCGACAAAGTACCCTTCAATCTGGAAGTTGTAGTCACTTTTCCTGCGGTATTTGTGGTATCGCTGATTGGCTGCCTGCTGGGCACGCTGCTCACCAAGCCGGAATCCGACGAGGTGCTGAAAGACTTCTATCGCCGCGTGCGTCCGTGGGGTTTCTGGGGGCCCGTGCTGAAGAAGGTGCTGGCCGAAGACCCTGGCTTCAAGCGCAACAAGGATTTCCTGCGCGATATGTTCAACATCGTTGTCGGTATCGTGTGGCAGATTGCCCTGGTGGCACTGCCGCTCTACATCGTTATCAAGGAATTCCAGCGCGCCGCCATCACCCTTGCTGTCATTCTGGGAACGTCCGCGATTCTCAAGTTCACTTGGTTCGACCACCTGGCCGTGCGCGAGGTTGAGACCGACCTGGCCGCTGCCGGAGACAAGTAACTGAGCTTGATCTGGTGGCTGCATTTCCGTAAAGGACGAAGCCGCCTGTTGTTTGCACACAGGGGAAGACCGTAGCCAAGCGGTCCCTCAGGTGCATCCGTGCCGGGCAAAAACCCTGACGCCGAAGCTAAATCTGCTGTCCGCTCTCATTCCAGTGAGACGTCGGCAAATTGAAGAGTAACCCACCCGTTTCCGATGGCCGTTCTGTTTCTTGCTTGAGAAAAGCGCCTTACTACTCGCTCTTTTCGTTCTTCTCGCTCTTCCGCAGGTTGATGAGGTCGCCAAGAGTGGTGGTAGAGCTGGAGACGGGAGCTTTGTGGCTCTCCTTCTTGTAACTCTCCACCTGGGCGCGGCTGGCCTCGTGGCCCGAAGTGGCGCGCAGGCTCAGTCCCACCTTCTTCTCTTCGACGTTGATCTTGATGATCTTGAAGTCGTGCTCCAGGCCGGTTTCCAGCTTGGTGGCTGCGTCTTCGCCGGCCTCGGAGATGTGGCACAAACCCTCCACGCCCTCCGCGATCTCGACAAAGGCGCCGAATTGTGCCGTCCTGAGCACCTTGCCATGCACCTGGTCGCCGACGCGATGCGTCGCAAAGAAGCTCTCCCAGACGTCGGGCTGCAACTGCTTGATGCCGAGGCTCAAACGTCGATTCTGCGGCTCGACGCCGAGCACGACAGCCTTCACCTTCTCACCCTTCTTCACGATTTCCGAAGGATGCTTGACGCGCTTGGTCCAACTCAGGTTCGCCGGCGGCAGCATGCCTGTGGGTACGCAGATCGTGCGTTCGACGTAGTTGCGGGTCATCAGCGCCTGATGGACGCCGTAGGCCATGGCCAGTTCGTCGACCATTCCCAGGTAGAGACCGCGAAGCCTGGCCCGTTCCGTGCGCAGTTCTTTGCGGCGTTGCGGGGTGACGCTTCTGGACGATACCCAGCGCGCAACGAGAATGATCGTGAAGCGTAGGTGAGCAAGCTGTTCGGTACTGCCGGCAAGCAATGCCTCTGCTTCGTCGTAGGCATACCGGGAGTCGGGGTCGATAGAGAGTACAGCGGGTGTAAGGCTGATCGATATTACATGCCCCATAAGCGTTTGCGCCTGAAAGTTCAATGCGCACAATCTCGCCCATGGGGTTGGTGTCTCGGAATTGGCGCAAGTCTGTTTGAATCGCCTCTTCCAGACCCGCCCAGGATTCTCCCCACGGCTGCCGTGAGCGCAACACCTTCTCTCTGTGTTCCTCCTGCAAAAGGCGGACAATTTCCACCGCCTCCCCATCGTTTACGGCAAGCACCCAAATACGATTCTGCATGGTGTGAGTCTAGCGCACTGCGCAAAACAGTGAAGGAATATGCTGCAGCGGTGCGGGATGCACACCCCTTCACGCCCTATCTCTACGATGCCGACGACCGCCGCCAGCGCGTCTCTGAATTGCTGCTCGGGAGCAAACCCACCGCCGCTTTTTCACGCTCCCGTATCAGGGAATTACAATTCCCTGATACCGAAGTGATATTTCCCTGTTCCGTTCGACGCGAGGATTGGACATCGATGGGGATAACCAGTGTATATTCAGCTTGATAACGGAATGAATAGCCAGATTTTTATACCATGTTTGCGTAATTTCCCTGTAATTTTCCCTGTTAGCAGGGAATTCGATGCAGAGAGCGGTTCGCATCAGACTCAGTCCACCGCCATATATATTTAGAATCAATGACTTATAGGGTGATAACCGGCAATACCGTTGTAGTGCGGTGGTCCCGGTTATCCCGATGCCGCTTCGGCTTTGACAACAGCGGTTTGATCAACGTCCAGTATGCATCCGTCAACTACTCAAATCGCTTCTTGCCTATGCAAGAAGCTCAACATACGCAGCCCTCAGCGAAAGTACCCAGCTTGAGGCCGAACCCATTTATGAAACACGCTCTAGTAGTGAGATACCTACTACCATGAAAACTAGGAGACCCATATTCGCGCATTCCAGAGTCTTTCATATTGAGATGAATAAGCTTGAAGTGTACTAGCGGGTGGCACAGGTCCTTTGGCTATCGGTGTGAAAATGCGCTACATTTTGGATAAAACTTTTCGGAATCTGCCATGAAGGAGCCGCATCGCGAACAATACATGTTGCGCCTCCCGGTTATCCGGAATCGATTGAGTTGTAGTTCGAGCTTTCTCTTAGCAGCAAGTCGAAATTATTGAAGGCTTTTTGTGTGCTGTTGCTCTTCCTAATCCTTGTCTTCTCCAAGCCAACGCTTCGTATTCAGCAACTGCCGCTGGTCGAGCGCCCAGACTTTTCCGGTCATCTCGTCGGGGCTTTTACCTTCGCGAATGCACTTGTCAAACTCGCTGGCCATGGCTTGCATCTTGGCGTCGAGGTCGTCGAGGAAGCTGAGGGCGAGGGCTTCGGGAATCATGGGCAGTTTAGGCGAGCCGAATTCCAGCTTGCCATGATGGCTCAGGATCATGTGCAGGACGAGCGTTTTGAGGCGCGGGGGGAAATTGGAAAGGTTGTCCATGGCGCGCTCGGCCAATGCCGCGCCCATCTGGATGTGGCCAAGCAAAACACCTTCAACGGTGTACTCAAAGCCGAGCGCCCACGACAGTTCGCGAACTTTGCCGATGTCGTGGAGGATGACGCCGGTCATCAGCAGGTCGCGGTCGAGGATGGCGTAGTGGGGAGCGACGCGGTCGGCGAGAGTGAGCAGGCTGATGACGTGCTCCAACAGGCCACCGAGCCAGGCGTGGTGGAGTTGCTTGGCGGCGGGGGCTTCGCGATAAGCCGCTGCGATGGCCGGATCGTCGAGCATGGCAATGAGCAGCCGCTTGAGGTCGGGGTTGGTAAAGCTATCGACAAAACCGAGAAGCTGACGCCAGAGGTCGGCTATGTCGTAGGTTGTCGAGGGCAGCATATCGGATTTGTCGATCTCGGCAGGCAGAGCCACGCGGAGCTGGTCGATTTTCATTTGCAGGCGGTCGTCGAAGCGGGAGGCAGAGCCGCGGGCCTTGACCACGTCGCCACGCTCAAAGTCCTTGGCGATACGCGGGTCGCCGGGCTCCCAGACGCGGCCTTCAAGCTGGCCGGTTTTGTCGCCGAGGATGAGGCCAAGGTAGGGTTTGTTGTTCTTGGTGGTGCGCTGCTGCTTTGCCAGGACGATGAAGAAACCGTCGAATGACTTGCCTTCGTCGAAGTTGGCCAGATCGGCAATGTAGATGTCTTTCATAGGGATAACCTTGGAGTGACCGGGGAGGTTGTGAGGGCCGCCCGCTTGCGGGACAAGAATATCATGGTTGCCGATGTACCCGGATGATGGACGGCGCCCTGCGACAAAAGCAAAGAGCCAACGCACAAGGCGCGTGTAAGATACACACTGAACGATTACAAATCCCGTCTTCGCCAGCGCAGGCTGGCCGTGCTAAAGTGGGATTCCACGGAGGGATTGACGCATGGCGGCTGGAATTCAGCTTCCCGGCAATGGCGAAACGATCGGCCTGCAGCAACAGGTGGCGCGGTTGCAGGCGCTGCTGGAGGCTTCGCGACAGGTGCACTCAAACCTTCGCGAGGAAGAGGTGCTGGAGCAGGTGCTGCGCATTGTGGTGCGCGAGCTGGAGATGGCTGGTGCGGCTTTTCCGGGCGCAGGACTGACGTATGGCGACGCAGATGGGAACGGAAGTCCTTTGCCGAAATATTCCCTGGACGATCGTGACGGACGGCGCATGGCCGAGTTGGTGGTGGCGACTCCGGAGGGCCGGGAACTGACGCTCTACGAGACCGACTTTATTGAAGGATTGGCGTTGCAGGCGGCAGTGGCTCTGGAAAACGCACGCAACCACAAGCGCAACGTGGAGTTTGCGCGCGTACAGCAGGACCTGGACGCAGCCCGCGCCATTCAGCGGTCTCTGTTGCCGCAGAAACTGCCCGCCATCATCGGCTATTCGCTGGGATTCCGTTCCGATACCTGCTACGAAGTAGGCGGAGATTACTTGGATATTGTGGAGCAGCCGGACGGGAGCCTGCTGATGGCGGTGGCCGATGTAGCCGGCAAGGGACTAGCTTCGGCGATCATGTCCACCAGCTTTCGCTCGGCCTTTCGCGCAATGGCGGCAAGCGGGCCGCCGCTGGATGAGCTTGCCACGCGCATGAATCAGCACCATTGGGCGGAGGGCGAAGAGGCTCGCAGGCGCTATGTGACCGCCATTTTTCTGAGGCTTTATCCGGAGGCGGGAGAGATTGAAGTGGTGAATGCGGGACACAATCCGGGTTTCCTGGCGCAGCCGGGCGCTGCGCCGCGTCAGTTTAATGCGGCGGGCACTCCGCTGGGGCTATTGCCGGGAATGCGCTACTCGAGCGAGCGATGCGGATTTGCACCGGGGACACGGCTGCTGTTTTATACCGACGGGCTGACGGAAGTCTTCAAGGGAGATGAAGAATTTGGCCCCGAGCGGCTTCTGGATGAATTTTTGAGGTGCCCGGCCAGCGAGGCCGATGGTATTCTCAAAGCATTGTGGGCGACCATTGAAGAGTTTACTGACCACGGCTCGCAATGTGACGACATGACAGCACTTGCGCTGTGCCGCGAAACGAGCGTGACGGAGATGCCGGAATGAGCGAGTCCAAGACCACGAACGTGGAAGTCCGCGTGCCCTCGCGGATGGGCTTTGAGAAGGTGGCTATGAGTACGGCTGCCGCTGTGGCCAAGCTGATGGGTTTCCGCGAGGATCGCATTGAAGACCTGAAGACGGCTGTGGCCGAAGCCTGCATCAACGCCATTGAACACGGCAACCGGATGAACGAAAAGCTGAGCGTGGGCGTGGTGATGTCGGTCGGCACTGACTCGCTGGAAGTGAAAGTCATCGACGATGGCAAGGGCGCAAAGTCCCATCCGGGCAAAATGGACAAGCCAAATATCGACCGCAAGATGCACGGCGAGGAAGGCCCGCGGGGCATGGGCATGTTTCTGATTCAGGCGCTGATGGACGAGGCAGAGTGGGTTGCCGGCACAGATGGCAACAGCAGTTATGTTCGGCTGGTGATCCGGCTGGACAAAGATGCGGAATAACCAAAAACGATATGGAGACGATTGATCGTGCAGAGCGAAACCAAGGCGCGCGTTGAGCAACTTAAATCTCCAACCGGTCACCCGGTCGTGGTCCTGCGCTTCGAGGGCGATATCGCCAGCACCTCAAAGGACGCGGTTTTGGGCACCTACGAGTCGCTGCCCAAGGGAACCATGATGGTTCTGCTGGACTTTACCAATGTGGATTACATCAACTCAAGCGGCATTGCGCTGGTGATTCAGATGCTGATCGAAGCATCGAACTCCGACCAGAATGTGTATGCCTTCGGGCTTTCGGCACACTTCACCAAGGTATTCACCATGGTGGGCATTACCAAGTATGCCAAGATCTACGCCACACAGGCGGATGCGTTAGCGGCACTGTAATCATGTCTCCGGATTCGTTCATGCTTGAGCAGGGTAGCGCGCGGCGGCCCGGGTTACGGAGATCACACTGATATCGTCCTGCTGCCCAAAGTTCTGCGCCGCGCCGGCAAGCTCGGCCGCGCTTACCGCGCTGCGCAACATCTTGTGTACCTGCTCGAAGCCGAAGAGGCGCCCTTCCGCGTCTGCGGCCTCCACGATTCCGTCAGAGATCAGCACCAGCCGGTTGCCTTCTGCCAATCTGAAGAGCATCACTGATAATTCCGCGCCCTTCATGATTCCCAGCGGCAGCGCGCCCTCCATCGCCAACGGCTCCCCGTTCAAATAGGGCGGCAAGTGCCCTGCATTTGCCAACTTCACTTCACCATCCGCATCAATCCGCAATGCCAGGCACGTAGCCTGAGCGTCACCGCGTCCCAACAGACGATTGTTCAGCGCCTTCAACACAATAACTGGATCTGTGCTCCATTCCGCCGCCGTGCGGATAGCCCCCACCAGCAGCGCCACCAGCATGCCCGCCTTGAGGCCCTTGCCGGTTACGTCGCCGGCCACAATCAGCAGGCTGCCGTCGGCGGGGTGCGGAATGATCTGGAAAAAGTCGCCGCCCACCTCCCTCATCGGCCGGTACTCGCTTTCGATAACCAGCCCCGGCAACATGGTCCGCGCCTCGGGCAGAATCATCTGCTGCACTTCGCGCGCCTGCTTAACGTCCTGTTCCATCAGCCGCTGGAGGCGAACTGAAAGCAACAACCGGCGCAGTAGCAGCAGCGCCACAGTAGCCACCAGCAGCAGACTTGCGCTATGGGGAAGGTTGATGCCCACGCCCAACGGGAACCATACAACCCGAATATGAAGAACTGCCAGTTCACCGCCAAACATCCCGATTCCCAGCAGCAGGATGGCGGGCAGGACCAGCCAGCCCTCCAATCCCCGGCTCCGGATAGCCTGGACGATAATCGACACAAACAGCGCGAAGAAGAACGACCGGACAACCAGGGAAACCATGTGGAAGGCGGCGGCAACCGGATGGGGAATGAATGTAAAGAACAGATCTTCACCAATGATGTTCGAAATGATGTATAGCAACGCGGACGCGGCAGCAACGCGCGGCAGCCAGGCCGGCCGTTGCCGCCCGAACCATACCCACCAGACCATCACCCATCCGGCGCAGATCAGCGGCGCCAAGAGGCCGTAGGTCAGAAGGCTGTCGACCCAAATGCTCACGTGCTGAGTCCAGACATCGAAGGCTGTCAGTGAGTAAGAAGCCGCCTGGAACAGAAAGACAGTTCCTATCCAGAGATAGACCCGGTCGGAGCGGTCAAACAAGATCAGGCTGAAAGCCACCACAGACAGTAGTGCATAGAGAAGCGCTTCGATTGCGGAAGGCAGATACGAGCGAATCAGTTCCAGCCAGCGCAACTGATAGCCAGCCGTGACGGCGCGGGCTTCACCCAGCACTGGCGCGGTGTGAAAGCCTCCCGCGTCAGGCTGGGTAGCGAGAGCCTCAGGCTGCATCCAAACCCGGAAGGCCAAGACGCGCGTGGTTGGGCCGGGATTCCCGGCGGCAGATCGCGGCAGCGAGAATATCATCGGCTGCGCGTAGAAAGTTACGGGTTGGTTGCCAGAGAAATTTCCGAAGCTGCCCACCAGCTCTCCGTCGTCGAAGACCTGGTAGACGTCGTCCACGTCGGGCGGTCCGGCCAGGGCCAGCTCATCTCCTGGGTGCGTCTCCAAAATTACGCGGATGCGGTACCAGGCGTATCCCCAATAGCCGGCGTGGCCTTTGGCTGTCCA
>Ga0224535_1000480_pt1 | contig 11426 bp, 11 predicted proteins | sample 714E13034metaG_FD_179898 | JGI IMG/M metagenome (GOLD analysis project Ga0224535, IMG submission 179898) | Peat soil microbial communities from Stordalen Mire, Sweden - 717 E1 30-34 | ecosystem: Environmental > Terrestrial > Soil > Wetlands > Peat | place: Sweden: Norrbotten County, Stordalen... | reverse complement strand
GCAGCAGCGACGCGCGAAGCTAGCCCTCACGCCAGCTCAATTCCGGCAATCTCGGCTTCCAGCCCGCCGTATTCGGGGTGCTCGTTTTCGCGCATGCGATAGGCAACGTCGATCATGCTTCCCTGCTCAAGGCCAAGCTGAGCGGCGCGGGCAGCCAGGTTCCAGCCGACAGCGCGCACTGCGCCGCTAGATCCGGGCAGTGGCGGCGGCTGCACCGCGTCCTGCGCCAGTTCCAGCCTCAGATGCCGTTCCTTCATAATGCGCGGCGGTGCGAGCAGGCGCACGCGGCGCGCCACAAAGACCGGCTCCGGGTTGCCGTGGCCGAAGGGCTCCAGCTTGCGCAGCCAGCCAACCAGCACCGGCGTAATGCGGTCCAGCGGCAACTCGGCGTGAATGTTGAGCAACTGCTCCGGCTCGCGCGCTGCCAGGTGCTCTCCGGCGTAGACGCGCAGTCTGCGTTTCAATTCAGGCAAGGAATCGGCGGGCAGCGCAAAGCCCACCGCGAATGCGTGGCCGCCAAAGCGCGTAAAGAGATCGGCGCAGCTCTCAATTGCATTGAGCAACTGGAATCCGTCTACCGAGCGGCCAGAGCCGTAGGCCACACCGTCTTCAATGCTTACCACCAGGGCCGGCTTGGCTGTGCGCTCTACAACGCGCGAAGCCAGAATGCCAATAACGCCGCGATGCCATCCGTCGCCGTCAATCAGCAGCAGCCGGTCGGCAATGAGTTCTGTGTCGGTTGCAAGTCTCGTCTCGATAACCGTGAGAGCATTTACCTCGGTCTCGCGCCGCTCGCGATTGAGCCTTTCCAGCTTGGCGGCCAGTTCGGCGGCTCGGGCCGCATCGTGTGTCGTGAACAGCTCCACGACATCGGAGGCCACGTCCATGCGCCCGGCTGCGTTGATCCGCGGAGCCAGCCGGAAAGCCACGTCGAATGCGGTAATTGGTTTTGCGGCTGCATCCAGCGTCGCAGCAGCAAAGAGCGCGCGCAGGCCAGTCCCGGCCGGGTGGCGCAGCTCTCGCAGGCCCAAAGCCGCGATAACGCGGTTCTCGCCGCGCAACGGCACTGCGTCGGCGATAGTGGCGATGGCTGCCATCTTCAAAAAACTCGGCAGCGTTTTCTCGCGAGTGCGCGCGATATCGCGGCGCTCCAGCAAGGCCTGTGCCAGCTTCAGCGCAATGGCCGCGCCACAGAGAAATTTCTCCGGGTAGCGGCAAGCAGGCTGGTTCGGGTTGAGAATAGCCAGGGCGTGCGGAACGGCCTCATGCGCTTCCAGCAGATGATGGTCGGTGATGATTAAATCCAGCCCAAGCTGTCGCGCGGTCTCCGCCTCGGCAAAGGCTCTCATGCCGGTATCGACTGTAATTACCAGCCGTGCACCCCCGGCGTAAGCCTCTTCCAGCACGCTCGATTGCAGGCCGTAGCCCTCAATCAGCCGGTGCGGCACATGGAAGCGCGCAACCCCGCCGAGCATCTCGATAGCCGTCTTAAGCAGCACTACAGCGGTCGTGCCGTCCACATCGTAGTCGCCGTAAAGCAGCACCGGCTCGCGGGCGGCGATAGCTCGCTCTACCCGCTCTACGGCAGCGTTCATGCCCAGCATGAGCAATGGATCGTGAAGGTGTGCGGCCTCGGGGTTGAGGAAGGCAAAGGCGTCTACCGGCTGCGTAATGCCTCTGGCTACCAGCAACTCGGCCAGCACCAGCGGCAGGCGGGCCGCCCTTGCCAGCTCTGCGGCCTCTGCCGGATGCGGCTCGGCGAAGCTCCAGCGCTGCCGGAGAAGCTTCCGCTCTTCTGCTTGCGGCGTGCCGGGGCGGGAAATTGGCCCGTTGCCTTCAGAGCCCACCGTGCTTACTCGTCCTCGTCTTCGTGATGGTGCTCGTGGTCGCCGATGACGATCTCCTGGAAGGTCTCGATGTCTTCCAGCAGCGCCTGGTAGCGCTCATACCACTCGGTAGTGGTCTCGTGCAGAAAGATAACGCCCTGGTAGACAAAGCCCAACTGAATGTAGCCGACGTTTCCGGAGTACTTACGCAGCCATTGCGCCTCCACCAGTTCCGTGGACTCTTCATCGGGGAAGTTCATCTCCGTGGCTTCCTCGATCAGCGCGTCCAGTTCCTCGCTCTCCAGCGTCATTTCGCTGAAGGTGACAAAGGGAGCGCCGGCATGTTTAGCCATCTCCACAAAGTCTTTCCAGGCGTCGGGGTTGTCTGCGCCCTCCCACACGATGGAGGGGATCTCCTCGGTGACGTACCCTGGGAGGCGTTTGAGTCCGTGGCCCTCGATAAAGGCCACCATGTCGTCTTTCAATGTGAGAAGGTTATCCATTGTCATAGTCAAGTACTTATTCTCGCAGACGCGGCCCGGGGTGCACGGCGGAATGTGGAAACTTCGCCGTTGTAGGGCGAGGCGTTAGTCTGGAAGCATACTTGGAATCAGGAGAACCTTAGCTTGCCCGCATTTGAGCATCATGTCTTTGTCTGCTGCAACGCTCGTCCCGCCGGTGCACCGCGTCCTTCCTGCACCGCTGATGGAACCAGCAGCCTGCAGGCCGAACTGTCAAAACTGGCCAAGGCGGCCGGGCTGGGCAGCCGGGTCCGCATCAACAAATCCGGCTGCCTTGATCAGTGCGAGCATGGTCCAACGGTCGTGGTCTACCCAGAGGCGGTCTGGTACGGCCACGTCAAGCCCGAGGACGCGGCGGAAATTGTGTCCGAGCACCTGGTTGCCGGACGCCCCGTCGAGCGCCTGCGCATCGCCGATGCGTGCCTGAACACCAAAAGCTGTCCACACCGTGGGTGAGGCAAACTTGGCGTATGGGCATTAAAATTCTCATTAGGAGGCAGCACACTGCCACCTACCAGGTGTATTCTGCTTCTGCCTGAAACAGGCAGATGAACCCAACGTAAAGGCGTTAAATACGCTTCATAGGAGTTTCCCCAAATGAAACAAGCCGGTGTAATCAGTGCAACAATTCTGTCTCTGCTCTTCGGTGCGGCAGCTATTGCCAGTGCCCAGCACGATCAGCAGGGAAAAGGCCGAAACGGATCGAACCCCGGGGCGCAGACTCAGCACGCTCAGCCCGCGCAGCAAATGCAGCATGCGCAGCCCGCGCAGCACACGCAACCTCAGCAGGCTTCCAGACCGGCACAAAGTCATGCCAGACCGCAGGAAAGCTATGGCGGCGCCTATAACGGCGGTGTGCGGCCAAACGGCCCACTGTACGGCGGCGTTCACCACAGCGGCGTTCCGCAACAGCCGGAACAGGTGCGCAATGGCTTTGGACAGTCTCGCGCCGGTTCGTGGAAAGGCGATCACCAAAGCTGGGCCCAGCGAGGCGGCTATAACGGCTATCGGATTCCCGAGGCTCGCTTCAGGCTCTACTTCGGCCGCGATCACTTCTTCCGCATCTATGGACTTCCGCTGGTTTTCGTAGGCGGACAACCGCGCTTCCAGTACGACGGATACTGGGTCACAATCGTTGATCCGTGGCCGGAATCCTGGGGGCAGGACTGGTACGAAACCGACGATGTGTACCTTGACAACACCGGCGATGGGTACTACCTGTATGACCGCAATTACCCCGATTATCCAATCGCCGTCACGGTTTCGTTTTAGCTCGACCAGGGGATCGCTCCGAAGTGGTTTAAGCAAGCGGGGGTGCGCCTTGCGCCCCCGCTATACACCGGGCAGCCCCATGCGGTATCCTGAGGCTTAGCCCATGATTTTTTCCCGCGATTATATCGGGTATCTGGCCCGCCGAACGGTCAAGCATCTCATCGACGCCAAGATGATCACCACCAGCGACTTGAAGGGGTGTGAAGCGCGCGTCAACGAGGGGCTGGTCGAGGAATTGTCTCTGGAAGACCGCATCAACGAAGAGGTACGCGTGATTCTCGACGCCTACTCCGAGGAGATGCGCAAGTCCGGCGCGCAATATGCCGAGATGTTCAAAAAAGTGAAGACCGAGCTGACCAAGAAGTACAAGGCGGTGCTATGAGAATAAGCCCCGACAAGCTCAACAAACTGGCCCACACCGTGGCCGACACCCTGGCCGAGATCGACGAAGTTGGCTTCCTTGAGGATCGCAATACCATCCGCCAGGAGGCGCGCAAGGCGCTCACCGCCCTGCTCACCCAGGAAGCTGGAATTGACACCGCCGCCCGCCTGAAGATCGCCAACCAGCGCAAGATCATCCAGGAAGGCTCCCAGGAGTGGGAGATCCTCTACCGCAAGTACTACAACGACGAAGTCCGCAAGCTCGGCATCTGAGTCGTTTAGTCCGTCTTTGGCAGCAGACAGGATTCTTGTTAGACTAATCAAGTGGCCGGAGACGGCTCTCCCCGCAGTTTGTGGCGCTATCGTCTAGGGGTTAGGACGTGAGATTCTCAATCTTAAAACCCGGGTTCGATTCCCGGTAGCGCTACCATTCAGCTTCCAACTCCGCTAAGTCTCGTTTCCGCTATTTGCCCTTCCATTCGAGCCGCTCATAAGAGAGTTCGATCGTCTCCGTGGCATGCCCTGAGTTCTTGGCTTCCGCCGCCGGCATTGTATGTTTGACCGGCCAGCAATTGTAGAAATTCATGCGGCCCGTCTCTTCTCCGGCATCGTTATGGAAGATGATGGAAACTGACCTGCGATCGGTCTTGCCGTCGAGTACAGTTTTGTGCCACTGGTACCACTCCAGCGTGTTGGACCAATCCTTGGTGAGCGTGATCTTGCCCGGCTTATGATTGCCCGGACGCGTACGATTGACTCCGTCTTCTCCATCTTTGTATGTGGAAATGTCACTCTGCTTCTCTTCCATTTTTGCCTGTGCTATATACGCATTCAGATTCTCGATGGAGTGCACTCCCGCGACATTGACGCCATTGATCACCACCGAGATTTTTCCGGGACGCGTGCGATTGACCCCGTCTTCCCCGTCTTTGTAAGCGGGCGCCTGCGCGAAGGCCGCTCCACACAGCAGGGCAACTGCGCAAAGAAAAGCTGCAATGTGCTTCATGGTTTCCTCCAGTTTGCCACTCAATGGCTAACCAAATATACGCGCAATTATTGCTGCTGGCGATCAATTTACACTCATCGCAAGGTTGGTACGCGGAGACGGATCTACGGGAAAACCGGGAAAATACCCCCGATTTCCGGAGGCGGTTTCTCATCATGTGGCATGGAGGAGCGGTATTCCTGTGGAAAAGACCGCTTTGGGCACCCCGCTGATAGTTGCAATCATATCTTTTATTTTGAATAGGATGCGGATTTTCATGTTGCTAAACGGATGAATTAATCTGCAAGGTTTTAGGGGTTTTTATACCCCCCGGGGGTATAGGGGGGGAGGGGGGACCCTCTTTTTCCGCTTCTAAGGAAGGCAAAGGGTGCTCTCCCTTTTCTTCTATCAACCAGTGTGCGCCAACGGAGGGTAATCTTCTGCATGTACTTGCCGTTCATGCGGATGGCGCTTGGCCTCCCAGCCATTCGGTTGCGCCCTTGTGGTTTAGGTTCTTGTGGTGCATCAGTGGACACTTGGGGACTTTGCGGGTTTGGTATTTCACGGTCGATCTTTTGAGTTATCCCCGGTCCCCAAATGCGAGGGACCGGGGGCACCCTCAATGTGGTTGGAACAGAACCCCGAGACCGGGGCCACCCGCCCCATTGATTTTTCGGGCTTTACGGCACGACTGAAGTCGTGCCCTTTCAAAACATCGCCTTCGATAGAGTTTTTCCGCAGCCTATAGCCCAATTTTCAAATGTCTCAGTTATTCGTCCAAACGCAGCAAGGGCGCAGCCGGTTGGCTGCGCCCTTGGGTTTGAGCTAACGGTTACAGACTAGGCGTTGGTGTGAGCGGGGCCGGCCATCTTCTCCTCGAGCGCTGCCTGCGCGGCGGCCAGCCTGGCCGTCAGCAGACGGAAGGGCGAGCAGGAGACGTAGTTGAGGCCGATTCTGTGGCAGAACTTGACGGACTCTGGATCGCCGCCATGCTCACCGCAGATGCCGACCTTGAGGTTGGGCCGGGTCTTGCGTCCCTTTTCCGTGGCCATCTTCACCAGCAGGCCGACGCCCGCCTGGTCGAGGGTGGCGAAGGGGTCCTGCTTGAAGATGCCCGCCTTCATGTAGGCCGGGAGGAACTGGTTGATGTCATCGCGGCTGATGCCGAAGGTGGTCTGCGTCAGGTCGTTGGTTCCAAAGCTGAAGAACTCAGCTTCTTCGGCGATCTGGTCGGCGGTCAAAGCAGCGCGCGGCAGTTCGATCATGGTGCCCACCATGTAATCGACCTTTGCGCCCTTCTCCTTGAAGACATCCTCAGCCACGCGGCGGACGATTGTCGCCTGGTTGCGCATCTCTTCGACGGACCCAACGAGCGGAATCATGATTTCGGGATGCGGATCGCCGCCCTTGAGCTTGACCGCGACAGCGGCCTCGATGATGGCGCGAACCTGCATCTCGGTGATCTCGGGGAAGGCGATGCCGAGGCGGCAGCCGCGCAGTCCGAGCATGGGGTTTTGCTCGTGAAGCTCTTCGACCCGCGCCAGCAGTGAGCGCAGTTCCTTGAGCTTGGGCGAGCGGGGCTTGGTGTCTACCAGGTGCTGAATCTCCACCATCAGATCCTCGCGCTTGGGCAGGAACTCGTGCAGCGGCGGATCGATGGTGCGGATGGTAACCGGGAGCGACTCCATGGCCTTGAAGAGACCGACAAAGTCGGCGCGCTGCATGGGCAGCAGCTTTTTGAGAGCGGCGCGGCGGTCCTTCTCGTTATTGGCCAGGATCATGGTGCGCATGTGCTCAATGCGGTCTTCGGCGAAGAACATATGCTCGGTGCGGCAGAGGCCGATGCCCTCGGCGCCAAACAAACGAGCATTCTTGGCGTCGCGGGGAATGTCGGCATTGGCGCGGATGCGCAGCCGGCGAACCGGATCGACCCAAGACATGAATGTGACCAGATCGGGATCGTCGGGCTGTGCGTCCAGCGTCTTCAGTTTGCCGTTGATTACGCGGCCGGTGGTGCCGTCCAGCGAAATCCAGTCGCCCTGCTTGAAGGTGTGTCCCTTCACGCGCAGTTCCTTCTTGGCTTCGTCGACGAGGCAGTCGCCCGCGCCGGCCACACAGCACTTGCCCATGCCGCGGGTGACGACGGCGGCGTGCGAGGTCATGCCGCCGCGCGAAGTGAGAATGCCGGCAGCTACTTCCATGCCTGCGATGTCCTCAGGCGTGGTTTCGCCGCGGACGAGAATGATAACCGGGTAATTGCCGCTGGCGTGCTGCTTGACGGCTTCCTCGGCGGTGAAGACGATCTGTCCCACAGCCGCGCCCGGAGAGGCCGGCAGGCCGGTGGCCAGCACTTCAACCTTTTCGCCCTTTTCCACCAGGCGGGGAACCAGGAAGTCGTACAGCTGATTCGGCTCGACGCGATGAATGGCTTCTTCCTGTGTGATGAGGCCTTCCTTGACCATGTCGATGGCTACGCGGACGGCGGCCAGGCCTGTGCGCTTGCCGTTGCGGGTTTGCAGCATATAGAGCTTGCCATCCTGGATGGTGAACTCAAAGTCCTGCATATCGCGATAATGCTTTTCCATCTTGCCGGTGATGGTTTTCAACTGGTCATAGCACTCCGGCAAGGCGCGTTCCAGTTCGCTGATGGGCAGCGGCGTGCGGACGCCGGAAACCACGTCCTCGCCCTGCGCGTTCATCAGGTACTCGCCGAAGAAGGCGTGCTCGCCGGTGGCGGGATTGCGCGTAAAGCCTACGCCGGTGCCTGAGTTATCGCCCAGGTTGCCGAAGACCATGGCTTGCACGTTGACCGCTGTGCCCAGCCAGTCGTCGATGCGGTTAATGCGGCGGTAGGTCTTGGCGCGCTCGTTCATCCAGCTCCTGAAGACGGCGTCGCGGGCCAGGACGAGTTGATCGAGCGGAGCCTGCGGGAAGTCCTTGCCGGTCTCTTTCTTGATCAGCTTCTTGTACTCGGCGATGATCTCTTTGAGAGCATCGGGCTGCAGCAGGTAATCGAACTTGACCTTAGCGCGCTTCTTGACGCCGTCGAAGATGTGCTCGAACTTCTTCTTCGGGACATCCAGCACTACGTCGCCGAACATCTGGATCAGGCGGCGATAGGAGTCATAAGCAAAACGGGGATTGTTGCTGCGCTTGGCGAGCGCTTCAACGGCCTTATCATTGAGGCCCAGGTTGAGAATGGTGTCCATCATGCCGGGCATGGAGAACTTTGCGCCGGAGCGGACACTGACCAGCAGGGGATTGTCGCCCATACCCAGCTTCTGGCCTTGCAGCTTTTCCAGCCGCTCCAGGGCGGCGTACATCTCTTTATTGACTTCGGGGCTGAGTGCGCCGCGCATGTACTCGCGACAGGCCTCGGTCTGAATGGTGAATCCTGGGGGAACCGGCAAACCGGCGTTTGTCATCTCGGCCAGGCCGGCGCCCTTGCCGCCCAGCACATCCTTCATGATTCCGTTGCCTTCGGCCTTGCCGCCGCCGAAGAAAAACACGTGTTGAGTTGAGGTCGTGCCTGCTTTTCCAGCAGACGCCTTATCCAGAACGCCCTGCGTCATGGTTTGAAGCCTCCCTATTTAGATTCGCGTTAGCTTTCCGCGAGAAAGAATGGCGGGACGCGGCTCAGCATTTCAATTGGAGAATGCAGATTTCAGGTTGAGCGCGTGCGGGTCATCCAGGCATCGGGCTGCATTGCGCGGGATTAGTTCTTCGTTATTACGAATACCGTTTCAAGTATACAGTTGCCTGTGTTGAAGGTCACAACCTTTTCAAATGGCCGGAGAACCATGTCTCATTCCGGCGCTGGTTTTTTACGCAATTTGAGGCGAAAAAAGGCGCCGGAATCAGGGTTCGCAGCGATGGAAAAGCTCCTTTATGCGGCGGTCTGCTCGAAACTGAGGCCCGAAGCTCTCTTCCAGCCTGTACGGTTGGCGACGAGAATCCGCTTCAATCCCACTAGTTCCAGCACTTTAGCCACATGCGGCGCGGGGTGCGCTATGGAAAATCTATGGCCAGTTTGGCAAGCGCTTGCGTAAAGCGAGACCAGCGCCGCGATGCCCGCTGCGTCGATGCGCTCAACCGAGCCCAGATCGAGCGTTACATTTTGCCGGTTCACCAGCGGCATGAGCCAGTCTAAAAATGCCTTCTCGCTGCCCCTGACCAACTCAGTTACTTCCGCCCGCCTGCCGGCTTCGGAAGTCGCCGTGTTCATCGAATTCATTTTCATTACCATAAGAAAACCTCCCGAGAATACCCTCTAGCGGCGTGGAGCGCCTATCAGGGGATTTGCTCCACACATTCCTGTAGTTGCACGTGCGCGGCCAAAGTTGCAAAAGAAGGAATAAGCTGAAAATGCAGGGGATAGATGCAACTTCAGATTCCATGCCGCGCTTTCAGGTGTTCGCTTGCGTTTGCAGCCGTCCGCAAATGAACACGCTGGAATCTAATACGCACGCAAGGGTGCTGCTGGTTCCATGTCACATACTTTTCCCAAACCGATATTGAACTCCGCAGCCGCAGGAGTGCCCGCCTGCCTTTCTACGGAGATTGTGTGCGCGCTGGCGCATGAGGCGGGTTTTTCCGAGGCCGGGCTTGTTGCGCTTCCATACGGAAATCAGGATCGAGACGCGGCGCGCTTTGAGGAGTGGGTGCAAGCGGGCCGCGCAGGAACAATGAGTTACCTGGTGCGAACGGACGATGGCGGGCGCTTGCTGCGGTCGCGGGCGCAAATTCCGTTTCCATGGGCGCGCTCGGTGGTGGTTTGCCTCGCCAATTACAACAGCGCACAGCCGCGCTCAACCGAGCCGGCCGCCGAAGGAGCGGGATGGATTGCGCGTTACGCCTGGTCGAGCAAAACGGATGCAAGCGGTGCGCGGCGGCCCAGCGACTATCACAAAGTTCTGCTGACGCGGATGAAGGCTGTGGAAGCGCGGCTGCATGAGCAGTTTGGCGCTTTCGAAGCGCGGGCCTTTGTGGACACCGGGCCGCTGGTCGAGCGCTCCCTGGCAGAGGCGGCTGGTCTTGGCTGGACAGGCAAGAATACCTGCCTGATTCACCCGAAGCTTGGGTCGTATGGATTTCTGGCAGTTCTGGTGACTTCGCTTGAGGCGCAGTGTGACGGTCTGCGGCTTGCTGTGCCGGATCGTTGCGGAAGCTGCCGGCGTTGTTTGGAGGCCTGTCCGACTGGGGCGCTGATTGCGCCTTATCAGATGGATGCGACGCGCTGCATCTCTTACCTGACCATCGAGCACAAGGGACCGATAGTGCCGGAGCGAATGGAAGGGATGGGCAGGCAGGTCTTCGGCTGCGACATTTGCCAGGACGTTTGCCCGTGGAATAGCAAAGCTTCCGTAAGCGCGGACGCGGAGTTGGCGCCGAGCGCGGAGTTGGTGAACCCTGCGCTCGATTGGCTTGCGTCACTCGACGAACCGGAGTTCGATGAAAAATTCAACGGCTCGCCGGTGCGCAGGGCAGGATTTCCTGGACTCCGGCGCAACGTGGCCATCGCCATGGGCAACAGCGGGCTGAAAGGATTTGCCGCGCAGCTGGAATCATGGAGCGAGGTCGCGGACGAGGGATTGCGCGCGGCGGCACGCTGGGCGCTGCAAAAATTACGCGGCGCATAGCCCCCAGCGGCTATCCTTGAATCACAACCATCTGGCAGTTTTTCCGGGCGTGCATTTGGCGCAAATTGCTTTTTTTGAGCCGGAGAAGGAGTAACACGTGTCTGATCTTCCCAATTCCGCCGCTGAGAACGTTGCGGCTCACGAGGTTCCCCGAGCCGTTGACGTGGTGCAACCGGCAACCAGATCTAAATGGTACCAATGGCGCAAGGACGGCACGGCCCTGGTGCACTACCTGCTCGACAGCGAAGTGCACACTTTCGCCTTCAGTGTGGCGGCCAACGCGATTCTTTCGTTTATTCCCTTCATCGTGCTGCTCTATACGCTGGCGAAGCGAGTCTTTAACTCGAAAGTTATGGCCGATACGATCGACGAGATGGTCCATTACTTTCTGCCCTCGTTCACCAAAGATCAGCATTTTTTTCAAGATAGCCTCTCCTATGTGGCAATGTCGTCGACAAGGCATGGTGTGCAGGCCTTTTCGCTGATCATGATTCTGGTGGCCTGTACGGGCATCTTTCTGCCTCTCGAAGTAGCGCTGAACCAGGCGTGGGGCGTGACCAAGAGCCGCAACTACCTGCACAATCAGGTCATCGCCTTTGGCCTCGCGATCCTGATGGTGGTCCTGGGCATGGCCAGCATTGTGCTGACAGCAGGGGTGCGCGAGGTGTTGACGGTCGTCTTCTTTCACCACACCGATACCGGGATTCTGGGATTCGTTTTTTACTGGATCAGTTTCGTGGTCATGGCCATCTCGACCGGAGTGGCCTCGATCCTCTTCTTCTTTTCGATCTAATGGCTGCTG
>Ga0224535_1000479_pt1 | contig 11426 bp, 7 predicted proteins | sample 714E13034metaG_FD_179898 | JGI IMG/M metagenome (GOLD analysis project Ga0224535, IMG submission 179898) | Peat soil microbial communities from Stordalen Mire, Sweden - 717 E1 30-34 | ecosystem: Environmental > Terrestrial > Soil > Wetlands > Peat | place: Sweden: Norrbotten County, Stordalen... | reverse complement strand
CCCGCCTGGCCCGCGTCAGCATCTGAATCGACTCGGTGTCCCAGATTGCCTCGTCCCGGATCAAAATCTCCGTGGAACGGCTCTCCACCTTGCCTGCCGACACCACCACGAAAGCAGCGGGAGGCTTTTGCGTGCGTCCATTGAAGGCCCTGGAATTGAAAGATCTGGGGTCGGAAGAAGCGGCGCGGGTGCGCGGAATAACCTCTTCCTTGCCGCCGCCCTGGAGGGTATGGCGCAGCAGCTCATGGGTTGCGCCTGACGGCTTTCTGGAAATCTCCGGGACCGCCTCCATAATGTCCTGCGGGAGGCTGTCGGCGTCGATCCAGCTGCCATCCTCGGCGAAGGCGAGCAGCGCCGAGAGCAGGTTCGACAGCTCGCGCAGATTCCCCGGCCAACTGTGCTCCAGCAGCTTTTGCCGCGCCGCCGTGGTCAGCCGCACGCCGCGCGCCTCCCCGCCCAGCGAGGCCAGCATGGCATCCAGAATTCCCCCCAGATTGGGCCGCTTGCGCAGCGGGGGAAGATAGAAGACCATGTGCCGCAGGCGATAGTAGAGGTCGGCCCGGAAGCTGCCCTCGGCCACCGCCGCCTGCAGGTCGTGATGCGTGGCCGCTACCAGCCGGAAGTCCACCCGCACCGAGCGCCGCGCCCCCAGCGGCGTCACCTCGCCGTCTTGCAGCACGCGCAGCAGTTGCGCCTGCAGGGCCAGCGGCATGTCGCCAATCTCGTCCAGAAACAGCACCCCGCCCTCGGCCCGCCGGATGTACCCAGGGCTGCCCTTGCGCCGCGCCCCGGTAAAGGCGCCCTCCTCGTAGCCGAAGATCTCAGCCTCCTGCAGGCCCTCCGGGATGGCCGCGCAGTTGACCGGCACCAAGGGCTCCGAGGCGCGCGAGGAGAGACGCTGCAAGGCGCGCACGAAGACTTCCTTGCCCGTGCCCGTCTCCCCCTGCAGAAGAATGGGAATGCCCGCCTCGAAGGCCCGCCTGGCCCGCGTCAGCATCTGAATCGACTCGGTGTCCCAGATTGCCTCGTCCCGGATCAAAATCTCCGTGGAACGGCTCTCCACCTTGCCTGCCGGCGACGGCGCCGCCGGCATGGCCACCGAGGTTAATGTTTTTTGCACGCTGCCATAAAACACTCCGGGGTGGCTGCGCGGATAAATCTCTCCTTTGCCGTAGAAGGACCGGTTGCGAAAGATCTCACCCCACCGGACGCGATTGATGTCCTTCGGAATCATCCTCAACAGACGCAAGGCGGCGGGATTGGCCGCCACTAAAAGCTCATCGCGGAAGGCCAGCAGGCCCTCATGCGGAGTTCCCAGCCAATTGGGGTGTGGATGAAAGGCAGCCAGCAGGTCATGGGAGCTGTGCAGGCTTACCCAGGAGTGCTCGATTCTCGCCGTAGCCAGTTGCAGCAGCATCGAGGCGTGTGTCGGCGGATTCCTCACATCCCCGGAGATGTCCAGTATTCCGGCAATCTCCCCGGTCGGACTCATCACGGGAATGGCGGTGCAAACCAGAAAACGGTTTTCCTCTAAAAAGTGCTGATTGCCGGCAATCCGCACAAGCTGCTGCTCGACCAACGCCGTTCCGATCGCGTTGGTGCCTTCCAGAAGCTCGCTCCAGGTGGCCCCAGGGCGCAACGCAATTCTTTTGGCCTTGCCGACAAAACCGCTGTCGCCGCGTCCGTCCAGGATGGTGCCCTGGGGGTCGGCCAGCAGCACCATGCCGGCGGTTCCCGCGATGGCGCGGCGCAGAATATTCAGCTCATTGGCCGCCAGGTGGACAAAGAATATGTGCTGGTCCTTGCGCCTTTCCAGCTCTTCCTGTTCCAGCAGCTCCAGGCGGGCCGGATGCGCGCGAAACAGGCCCAGCTCCCGGCAGCGCTCCCAGGAACGCCTGATCGACGAAAAACACTGCGGCGTCGCGTTCCAGTCCGCCTGCAGCAGCATGACCGCGGTTTCTTCGTTCTCATCTTCCCATTTGCGGCGAAAAGAATAGGCACCCGGTTGCGGCATAACGGGCTGATTCTAGCATTTTGCTGCGACAGTTGTCGCAGGATTTTCCGGTCATGGGAGCGAAAAGTGTTGCACGCGGGCGCCAATTCTGTCGCATGGAGCGACAGTTGGCCACGCCTTGCCGCCGCTTGCGCGCCCTGGCGGCCCCTCCCGCGTAAAAAACAAGATAAGGCTAACTGACAGAGCTAAAGCAAGTTAAAACTAAATTAACGCGGCGCCTCTGGGAGACCTTGTGGAATGGTTATCGAATTGCCAGTGAGACCGTGCTGATATAGCTTTAGCGCCTCTTGATTCAAATCGCCTTTCGACCCGGAGGAGCGTTACCGATGGCCATCTGTCAACCCGAAGCAGCGGTGCGCGTGGCTATATGTACAACGCTTTCCTCTTCGCAATTGGGCCGCAATACCTCCCTTTTCTCCCATCTTTCCCGCAAAAATCACACAAGCAAATCCAGGGCGTCGCTCAGCGCAAATATTTATTTTGACAACGCCGCGTTCATCGCCGACAATTCCCTCTGCGAAATTCCTTGTTCCAGCACGGCGCATATAATGCCATCAGTGGCTGAAATACGGAACCACGGCAAGCGGAATCAAAAAACAATGTTTGCGGAGACTTTCTTTTTTTCGCCCATGCAGTATTTGGCGGCAGCCCGCAGGGCTGAGGTTCCTCCTGAAGCTGGTCTGTTGCGCGCCCCGCAGATGGCCGGCAGAGGATTTGCACGTGCAGTAACTGGCTGGGTCTGGAGAGGAGGAATTCCAGCTCCGCCAGAAAAGTAATCAGGTTTGGCAAGTTCTGGAGCGCGTATACCACCACTCGGTATTTTGGTCTTTTCCCTTGAACGATTGTGAGTGGGCCTCTTGAAAGGGGCTGGCAATCGGAAAACCTCCGGCAAGCCGGAGAACACTTACTAGGAGAACATCATCATGGCACTTGCAGATCAGACCTTTGGTTTTTTCATTCCCACCGTTTCGTTGATGGGTGTTGGCTGTTCTAAGGAAACCGGCGACCAGGCGAAGGCTCTCGGCGCCAAGCACATGCTGATCGTCACTGATGCCGGCCTTGCCAAGCTCGGCGTTGCCGATCAGATCAAGGGCTATATCACCGCTGCCGGCCTGCAGGCCACCATTTATTCCGGCGCCGAGCCGAACCCCACCGACAAGAACGTCCGTGACGGCGTGAAGGTCTACAAGGACAGCAAATGTGACGGCATCGTCTCCCTGGGCGGCGGCAGCTCGCATGACTGCGGCAAGGGCATTGCTCTGATGATCGCCAACGGCGGCGACATTCGCGACTACGAAGGCGTCAACAAGTCCACCAAGCCGATGCCTCCGTTCCTGGCGATCAACACCACCGCCGGCACGGCCTCTGAGATGACCCGCTTCTGCATCATCACCAACTCCGACACCCATGTGAAGATGGCCATCGTTGACTGGCGCGTCACCCCGAATGTCGCCATCAATGACCCCCTGCTCATGGTTGGCATGCCGCCGGCGCTGACAGCCGCCACCGGTATGGACGCCCTGACCCACGCGGTCGAGGCTTATGTGTCGACGATCGCTACCCCGATCACCGACGCTCTGGCCATCAAGGCCATCGAGCTGATCGCTGACTATCTGCGTCCGGCAGTGGCCAATGGCACCAACATCGATGCCCGCGACAAGATGGCTTATGCCGAGTACCTGGCCGGAATGGCGTTCAACAACGCCAGCCTGGGCTATGTGCACGCCATGGCGCATCAGCTGGGCGGCTTCTACAACCTGCCCCACGGCGTTTGCAACGCCATCCTGCTGCCCGAAGTCAGCGCCTTCAACAAGATCGCCTGCCCCCAGCGCTTCGCCGACATCGCCGTTGCCATGGGCGAGAAGGTCGACGGCCTGTGTGCTGTTGATGCTGCTGATGTGGCCATCGCCGCTATCCGCAAGCTCTCCAAGGACGTGGGCATTCCTCAGGGTCTGGCCGGTCTGGGCGTGAAGGAAGCCGACTTTGACGTGATGGGCACCAACGCCAAGAAGGATGCTTGCCAGTTCACGAATCCTCGTCTGGCCACGCTGGATCAGGTCAAGGGCATCTTCAAGGCTGCTCTGTAGTCTGTGTAATTTGAAGGAAACGCGCTCTCCGCGGGCCTGGCAATAGCCAAGCCCGCGGGACCGTCGCCATTGCGAAGCGCGGGGACGTCGGTGATGTCCTCACGCCTCGCGAATTCTGGTCAGCCTGACAGAATTCTGGTGCGGCGCTTTGGTGCGTAATAATTCAGCTTTTCTCGCAGCGGCTAAATTTGCCGTGAGAGCCTTGTTCCGCACGGAACTCAGTGCTGGAATCGCCTTCTTCCGGAAGACGCGGGGAGAAGGATTTTGAGAATGTTATTTTCACAGCCCCTCCGGCCAGCAGACCGGCATGGGAATTTTTGTTTTCAGTTGAAATTAGATAGTATCCTGCACAATTCATTGAAGATAAGTTAAATATAATTTCATTATTTTTGGGAATATTTTCTTCCTCGCCTCTCCCTTGCCGAGCAGCTCCAGCCGGCCATTCCGCGCCAGGTTGACCATCACCCTTCGGTGAACCGGTTCGACCGGCGTCGAGATCTTCGTAATACCGGCCGTAGAGGCCTCGCGACGGCTGCAAAGGTAAGAACTCTCAAGGGGAAGCCATGGAAGCGCTTGTAGGGGCCTCTACGGGCCAGCAAAGGCTATCCCAGCCGCAGGGCTTGATGTTCAATGAGCCTTGCGGTTGTGTCCGCGGCCGAGTAAACCGCGCTTTAAAAGAAAAACTCTTGCGTGTAGGCAAGGAAAAGTTGGATGGCTTTGTACTGGAAGCTTACGAAAGAGCTTTTCAAAGCAGGTTGCTCCCGGGTTTTGTCTTTTAAAAAAGACATTATTTTAGGCTAAAGCAAATTCTTGCCGTTTTGTCAGGAAGGTTTTTGCCTTTTTTGCGTTTTCCGAGATTTCCACAGGCTGAAAGACTTGCCATTAGCATGAAAAAGAAACTTGTATTACTTGTTCTATACGCGTACTCGGCACCCCACTTTTTTGTACTCGGCACCCCACTTTTTGTACTCGGCACCCCACTTTTTGTACTCGGCACCCCACTTTTGGCGAGCCCGGCGCACAGGCCTGCCGTGGAAGAGTTAAATAGTTAAATATGAGTAAGTTGTCTCCATTTTGTACTCGGCACCCCACTTATTTTTTCCACAGGCCGCGGAGGCTGATTTCATAAGTTGTTCTATTTAAACGATTTAGCTAAATACGGCATTTTTTGCCCGCTGGCGCGGCGAGCAATAATCGGTTTTCATGGCTGTTGAATATTTTTATTTTCAATAGTTTACGTAGAATTTGTACTCGGCACCCCACTTTTGGCGAGACGCGGCTCCGGATGGTGCGGTTACGCGACAAAAACCCGCAAATAAGCCATCCGGAGCCGCTTTGCAGGGCCCAAAAGCAGATTCGGCCGGCAGGGTTTGTACACAAAACCCCACTTTTGCCTTTCCGGCCTCGGGAGGAAGGCGCGGCTGACCGCCGGTGCCGGCCGGAGGGCTCGCAAATTCTGGTTGAACAATGCGGGAGCACGGAAGTACACTGCGGCAGTGCGCCGGAAGCGTGGCGCTGGGAAGGGATCGACCGCCTGCCAAAGAAACGCCAAAGCGAAAGAGCCGCCAGCGAGACCGCCGCCCGGCCGACCAAGACCACCGCCTGCCTGCCCGCGGAACTCTACGGCCAGATGTGGCAGTTGATTGCGCGCGAGCGGGGCGCCGGCCGGAGGCTCACCGCGCAGACCGTGATGGTCGAGGCGCTGCGCGAGTACCTCAAGGCCCGGAAGAAGGGCGGGGCGGCATGAACGAGGCCTTCGCCGAGAGCTTCGCGTTGACCAGCCCCGAGGTTCCGGAGGCGCGGCGCAACTACCGCACGGAGATCCGCAACAGCCGCACCGAGCTGGCGTCGAAGATGGTCATGCTGCGCGAGGCGCGCCTGGGGCCCTCGCCGGAAGTGATTGTAACCGCTCAGTTTTTGATCTTCATGGGCCTGCCCAACCGCCCCACAAGCGAGCGCGTCATCCGCAAATCCACCCGCATGGGCGATGGCTCGCAGATCGTCGTCACCTTCACGGCGATGAACGAGGGGGTGGACCTTCCCTACGGCTCCGACGTCAACATGCTGCACTGGATGATCAACCGGGCGGTGCAACTGGAATCCCCCTTCGTGAGCTGGGAGACGGCCCAGGAGTACCTGACCTGGATGAATCTGAGCAAGGGGGGCCGGACGCTGAAGGAGCTGCGGGCGCGCTTCGAGCGGATCGCCGGGCTGGCCATCACCGTGCAGCGGACCGACTCGACCGACGTGGAAACCTTCGTCATGCCGGTCGTGCGGGCCTCGCGGCTGCCGCGAAGCGTGAAACCTCAGGCGGGGGAGCACGGAATGCTTGTAGGGCTCTCTGCGGGCCAGCAAAAGCCACCCCAGCCCCGTGGTTTGATGTTCGACGAGTCCTTCTACAAGGATTTCATCGCCCACAACGTGCCCATGCTGAAGGCCCTGCTCTTCCTGGTCTCGGAGCGGCCGCAGTTGCAGCAGTACATCGGCTTCCTGGGCTGGCGCTCCTGGGCGGCCTCCTCGGCCACGCTCATTCCATGGGCCAGCCTGCGGGAGCAGATCTGGCACGGCGACTCGAACGAGCGCCGCATCAAGCAGCGCTTCAAGGAGACCATCCAGGCGCTCCGAATCGCCTGGCCCGAGTTGCAGGCCGAGGTGCGCCCCAAGGGTTTGTGGATTGCGCCCCCGTTGAAGGGCATTCAGTTCATTCCCAGCCTGCCGGGGCCGGACCGCAAGGCGCTGCCCGCCTCGGCGCACTCGAAGCTGCCTCCCGCGGCTGCGGGCCTGTTCGGCGCGGCCGAGCTGGCGGGCGGCGAATAGCTCTGCCCCGCCCTCTTCCGGCTGCCTGGACTCCTCGGCCGCCGCGCCCTAGTCTCCCACCATTGTGGCCGACCCGCGGGGCACGAAACCGTAGCGCCGGCCTCCCGGCCGGCTGTAGCGTGGGCGTCCTCGCCCACGCTTGTTCTTATCAGCTCTTCAGCCACTCGCAGAGAAGCTGCTGCACCAACCCGCTGAAATCCTGCTTTTCCCCCGTGATCTGCGCATTTTGCAGCAGCCGGATCTTGGTTTCGAGGTAGATGGCCGACTCGACGTAGGCCGTAACCTGCACGGTGGTTGCGCGGCTCCGCTTGCCGGCCGGACGGCCCCGCCGCTTGCCCGCCGAGCGCGCCGGAGCAGTCGGCCGAGGCGTCAGCTCGATGGCGGCCTCCGGCACCTCGGCGGCGGCTGAGATCTCAACGTGGCGGTCTTTGACGGCGTTCATGGCGGCGGTGAATTTGCTCATGGCAGTATTTGTTCTCCAATCCGCTCGTATTCGTCCCAGGCGGAGCGGGCGCGCGGATCGTCGGCCCGGTCGACGGTAACGCCCTTGAGGGCGGCCTTCTGGAAGGCGATAAAGCGGTGGATGCCGCCCTGAAAAGTGGGAATATTCAGCTCCCTGAGGGTGGCGCCAGCCTCTTCCCCGTCGCGGTTGGGCCGGGGGTGCATGATGGTCAGCAGCACGCGGTAGGAGATGGGTCCCAGATCCTTGAGGGCCTGCACGGTGAGCATCAGGGCGTCGAGCGCCAGCACATCCGGAGTGCTCGGGATAATCAGCAGGTCGCAGCCCTCGGCCAGGGCCTTCAAGTCCTCCCGGCTAGGCCGGGCCTGGGTGTCGATGACCAGGTGCTCGAACTGGCGGCCGAGCTTGGCGGCCTGGCGCTCATCGGCCACGCGGAAGGGCAGCTCGCCGCGCTCGGCCCAGGCCGTGGCGCTGCGGTTTTCGTCGCCGTCGAGCAGCAGCGTGGGTGCCTTGGCGGCCAGATAGGCGGCCAGATGCACCGCCGTGGTGGTCTTGCCCACTCCGCCCTTGAAGCTGGCAACCGTGATGATCATGGGGTCATCTTCGCCGCTGGCAGCCTGAACAGTCAACATTTTGCGTACGCAAAATGTTGACTGTTCAGGTACGCGAAATGCTGAATATTAAGCTGTTTTTACTTTCAGCAACGAACGTACGCAAACTTTTGGCTTTTTGCGTACGTAGAAGTCCGGAATTTTACGTACGCGAGTTGCTAGACTTTTGCGTACGCGAAAGTCTAGCATGAGCCTTCGTTGGCGTCGCTAATCTTGTAAGTTTTGCGACGGTCAGCAAACCGTCCAAAATCAGCCAAACGCGCCTCGCAAATCTTTCTCGCATAAACCCTTCCGGCTGCGATATATTTTGCGAAGAAGGAACCGAGGCCCGCGGATGAAAATCGGCTACGCACGCGTCTCCACCGGCGATCAAAAACTGAGTCTGCAGCTTGAGGCGCTCAAAAAAGCCGGCTGCCCGCGCATCTTCCGCGAAAAGGCCAGTGGGGCGCACCGCGACCGGCCGGAGCTCGACCGAATGCTCGACCAGCTCCGTGAGGGCGACGTGGTCGCCGTCTGGAGGCTCGACCGGCTGGCCCGCTCGACGCGCGACCTGCTGGAAATCGTCGCGGCAATCGGCGCGGCCGGGGCCCGCTTCCAATCCCTTTCCGAGCCCTGGGCCGACACCACCACCCACGCCGGCCGGATGATCATGACCATCTTCGCCGGCATCGCCGAGTTCGAGCGCGACCTGATCCGCGAGCGCACCGGCGCCGGCCGCCGCGAGGCGCAAAAGCACGGCGTGCGTTTCGGACGCCCCCGGAAGATGAACGCCGAACAGAGGGAGCTGGCCCGGCGGCTCCTCAAGGAGGGCCAATCCGTCCGCGAGGTCGCCCGCACCTTCAGCGTCCACCCCGCCACGCTCTATCGAATTCTCGCGCCCGACTCTTGATCCTGAACTTGATTCTGGACCTATCTCAAACCTGGCTTTCGATCAAAAAACTCTTCTGCTCTGGCGCGCCTGGCGTGACGGGCCTCACATCAGTAAACACTTCTATTTAGCTTGTGATGATGGTCACATCTTGTGTTCTATTTTGTGTGGTTCCTTAGCTTGGAGAAAGACTGACTAAAATTGTTACCCACCAACTTGAGAGGCCTCTATGACAAAAGCTTTGCTTGTTCCTCGCACTAGGATCGGAGTTTGTCCAGCCCGGAGCTGGTTCGGTGGACTTTGCGCCCTGACTCTGCTGCTTCTTCTCTGTGTCGCTTCCACCCAGGCTTTCTGCCAGGCGCCAGCGCCCGCACAGGCTCCCGCGGCGTCAAGCCCCGTGGTCGACCTGCTGGACGTTCTGCTGGCCAACGGCACCATCACCCAGCAGCAGTACGACACCCTGAAGAATCGCTTTGCGGCCAAGCACGAAGCCCAGATGGCCGCCCATGCCGAGCAGGCTGCTCAGCCCGCGCCACAGCCGCAGCCGGTCGTGCTGCCCGCCAATGTCGTTACCTCCATCGACAACGCCGTGGGCTTCCACGTCGGGCGCTTTGACCTTACCTTCTCCGGCGATATCGACGGCTTCTACGTCCACAACCGCGCTGATAGAAGCCCTAAGGCTTACGGCACCTGCGTTCTGTGCCTGGCCAGTGTCGGCACCGATGACAGCTCGTCTATACGCAACGGCCTGCTGCCCGGCGACCTGACCATCAAGGTTGCGACCAAGGAAAGGGGCTATGACGTGGCCTTCACCTTCGGCATCTGGCCGGGAATCTCGAACCTCATGACCAGCGGAGCTGGCGGTCTCAACCTGAACCCCGGCAACCCGTCGGGCTTCGGCACCGCGGGCATCGACTTTCGTCAGCAGTACCTGACGGTTGGCCGGCGCGGGGTGGGAACCTTCAAGTTCGGCCGCGACCTGGGCTTCTTTGGCCAGGAAGCCCTATTCAATGACCTGGGCCTTCTCGGCGTGGGCACGACAAATCTATCGAATGGAGCTGGCGCTGGCGCCGGGCCGGGCAGCGTCTCGCTGGGCCGCATCGGCACGGGCTACATCTACACCGACTGGATTCCCCAGATCAGCTACACCTCGCCTTCTTACCGCGGACTGCAGGTTGCCGGCGGCGTCTTCACGCCCATGAACGATGTGGTTTCCACTACGCTCGGCGCCGTAGCGTTCTCTGCTCCGCTCACCGGCAATGGCCAGCCACAAATCCAGTTCAAGGCAACCTACGCGGCGCCCAAGATCGCTGGCGTCAAGGCCAACTTCTGGACCAACTATTTCACCCAGAGCATGGAAGCCGACGCCGCCGACCACACCAATTCTCCCATCTACCTGAAAATCCCCGTGGGAGACAGCGTTCGAGCCAACGCTGTCGACTACGGCATGAAGCTCTCGTATCACGGGGCAGAATTTGTGGGCTATGGTTACAACGGCTGGGGCGTCGGAACCGAGGGACTGCTCTTCCTCGCGACCAGCCCCTCGGGCGCGACGCGCCCCTCTCAGGGCTACTTCCTCCAGGGAATGTACACCGTGGCCAAGAAGTGGACCTTGGGCGCAAGCTACGGCCAGAGCAATCTGAGCCTGGCTGACAAGGGAGAAAACCTGCTAGGCTTCGCGAGATTCAATGGCTCGTATATCGGCCAGGCCCGCTACGCGCTGACAGACCATGTCAACCTGCTCGGCGAATATACCCACAATCGTTCCGAATCGCAGGCGCGGACGACCATCATTACCTCGGACTCCTTCGCCTTTGGCAGCGTCGCCTTCTTTTAAACTCCCCGCCCTTCGGGGGTAGCGTGCCACCACAAATCCGCAGCGGGGAAGCCATTCTAGCTTCCCCGCTGCGGCAACCTTCCAACGCGCCGCGCGCGGCCAGTCAGGAAAGAACTTTCCTGTGCTCCGCGCGCGGCGCGTTGCCGTTTGCCGTTGAATTTACCTCTTGATGGGTTAAAAGCTGATGGGATGGATGCGGCTACGGTTGCGGCTGCGGTTGCGCTCCCGCCAGCCGTCTATAGAGTGTGCTGCGATGCAGGCCAAGCTGGCGCGCCGCGGCGCTCATATTCCCGTCGTGCTCGCGGATAGCCTGGCGCAGCAGTTCGTCGGTTACATCCGACAGCCTTTGAGGCTGTGCCGGTTCCGGTTCTGGCTCCGCGTCCCGGCTCTCCATAATGTCCTGCGGGAGGCTGTCGACGTCGATCCAGCTGCCATCCTCGGCGAAGGCGAGCAGCGCCGACAGCAGGTTCGACAGCTCACGAAGATTCCCCGGCCAACTGTGCTCCAGTAGCCTTTGCCGCGCCGGCGTGGTCAGACGTACGCCGCGCGCCTCCCCGCCCAGCGAGGCCAGCATGGCGTCCAGAATCCCCCCCAGGTTGGGCCGCTTGCGCAGAGGGGAAAGATAGAAAACCATGTGCCGCAGACGGTAGTAGAGGTCGGCCCGGAAGCTGCCCTTGGCTACCGCCGCCTGCAGGTCGTGATGCGTGGCCGCCACGAGCCGGAAGTCCACCC
>Ga0224535_1000478_pt1 | contig 11431 bp, 9 predicted proteins | sample 714E13034metaG_FD_179898 | JGI IMG/M metagenome (GOLD analysis project Ga0224535, IMG submission 179898) | Peat soil microbial communities from Stordalen Mire, Sweden - 717 E1 30-34 | ecosystem: Environmental > Terrestrial > Soil > Wetlands > Peat | place: Sweden: Norrbotten County, Stordalen... | reverse complement strand
AAGAATCTCCTTTTTATGTGTCATTGCGAGTTTTCGAAAAAGAATGTTCCCGCAATCATGTTAATTAATTTTGTAACCGCGCAAAAACCACAATGCGCTGTTTATCCACCAGATAAGGATAACACGAGATCAACGTCACGCTGGGAGTGCCGGCCGATGCCATGACCTCCACCGCGGTCGGCTCCACGATCTCGGTACGATCTACGATATAAACAAATTGCTTGAGGGCTGAATATAAAATCACTTGATCGCCGGGTTGAAGTTTATCCAGGTTACGGAATAACTCGCCGTATACATCATTATGTGCGGATAGCACCACGTTCCCCGGTTCGCCAGGATTTGCCGAGCCAATATGCTGGGCGACTCCCTTCTTTAATTCATCCCAGCCGTCGCCCTGCACGACCGGCGCGTCCAGAGTCAGCGCGGGAATCTCGATGCGGAGCGCTTGGTCCGGACCCGGAGTGGGTACCGGTAAATTCGCCAGCGACTGCACGATTGGAAGCAGGTTCGGAGGAATCTCCGCCTCGTTGGGCTGGGTGTTGCCTTGCGCGTCTGGAGGCGTATGTCCTTCCGGCAAAACAACCGCCATAATCAACGGGGTGGGCGTTGCGGTAGCCGGATTCAGTGCGGAGGCAACTTCACGATTCAAATCACGCAACATGCCAAGTCCGCTCAACAATACGCCGACCAAGCCGATCACCGCCAATATTTCAACGCCCAATAGAATCCGATCAGTGACACGAGGTTCGCTATGTGATGCAGGATTAGCTTCAGCATTTTCTCCCGGCGTATCCACGATCGGTGCGGAAGATGATTTATCCTCGAGAGATAAATCCGGCGCAATTGCTACTACGCGGCCTGTGCGTTGAAAATGCTCGAGCCTTTCCTGACGTGCGCCGCGCCGCTTTTCGATCAACAAACGGCGCAGTTCATCAGTGGACAAATCTTCGGGAGCTTTTCTTCTGGGCATGGCGAAGGGATTATACCGCAAGGCATATCATCCATTGGGATTGTCAAATCCGTTTCTCCTCGTTATAATGTTCGTCTCTCGGGCGGGTAGCTCAGTTGGTTAGAGCACTGCTTTGACATAGCAGAGGTCGTAGGTTCGAGCCCTATTCCGCCCATAGAAAAGGGTTCCGCTTTGGGACCCTTTTATTGTATTTATCCCATCCAAGCCATGATAAAAGAGAGTAACGATCTGGCTCGGGTGGTTTTGTGTTTTCCCGTTTTCGCTTGACAAGCATGGGGATGCGCATATAATAGCCGCATAATCCATTAATAAAACGCATCGACCGGGACGAGTAAGCGGCTCCCGTTTCTGACAGGGAGAACAAACCGAAGATTGAGAGCTTGTTCCAGAGACATCCGCTGAAGACCACCCGCGAGCGTAAGTCTGAAAGCAATTGCGAGTAAGATAAACGGCTGGCTCCGTTATCGGCCCAAGAGACGAGTTAGTTTAGTAGTTATTTAGTTGAATAGTTTGATAGTCACGAGACCATGAGACTAAGAGACTATCGAACTAATCCAAATCGGGTGGAACCGCGTGAATCAAATTCTCGCCCCGTGATCGGGCGAGAATTTTTTATTTGTCTGTGATGTCATTCTGAAATGCGAAACAGCGAAGAATCTCCCTTTCAAAAAAGGTGAGACTCTTCACTCAGACTGACAAGCTCAAGTCAGAAAAGGAATCGAAAATGGCTGAACAAAAAGAACGATATGAAGATTCGCATCTTTATCGAATCCGACATTCCGCCGCGCACATCATGGCGCAGGCTGTGCTCGAGATGTTCCCGGATGGAAAGGTCACGATTGGGCCGCCGGTGGAGAACGGTTTTTATTATGATTTCGATTTGCCGAGAAATTTAACGCCTGAAGATCTGGAACAAATCGAAAAGCGCATGAGGCAAATCATCGCGGGCAAGTTTGGGTTCGAGAAGAAGGTTGTCTCGGCGGACGAAGCGCGCAAGATATTCAAAGATCAGCCTTATAAAATCGAATTGATCGACGGGCTCGAAAAAGGCGGCTTCGACGAATACGGCAACCCGCTCAAAGAGAAGCCGGAGATTTCCATCTATCAACAGGATACGTTTACAGATTTATGCCGCGGGCTGCATGTCCAGAATACGAAAGAGATCAAACCGGATGCCTTCAAGTTGATGAACGTAGCTGGCGCATATTGGCGCGGCGACGAACACAACAAAATGCTTCAACGCATTTACGGCACAGCCTGGGAAAGCAAGAAAGATTTGGAGAATTATCTTTGGCAATTGGAAGAGGCCAAGAAGCGCGATCATCGCAAGTTGGGCAAAGAGTTGGAAATCTTTACGTTCGACGAAGAAGTGGGTCCCGGCTTGCCGCTTTGGCTTCCGAACGGCGGCGTGATGATTGAAGAGCTGGAAAAGCTCGCGAAGGAAATGGAGGAAAAAGCCGGTTATCTGCGAGTCCGTACGCCGCACCTGACGAAGGAAGATTTGTTCATTCGTTCGGGACATCTGCCGTATTATGCTGAGTCAATGTATCCGCCGATGGAACTCGAAGGCGTGAAATATTACGTCAAGCCGATGAACTGCCCGATGCATCATAAAATTTTTGCATCGAAAGGACGTTCCTATCGCGACCTTCCAATTCGTCTTGCGGAATATGGCACGTGCTACCGCTATGAAAAATCCGGCGAACTCTTCGGCTTGATGCGGGTTCGCTCGTTGCAGATGAATGACGCGCATATCTATGTATCGGAAGATCAATTCGAACAGGAATTTCTCAGCGTCGTTGATTTGTATCTCAAATACTTCAAGCTGTTTGGCATTGAAAAATACGTGATGCGCCTGTCGCTACACAGCAAGGCAGGACTTGGCAAGAAGTATGTGGATAATGAACGCCTGTGGCTCAAGACGGAAGAGATGGTACGCAATGCGATGAAGAATGGCAACGTGCCTTATGTGGAAGCAGAAGACGAAGCCGCGTTCTATGGACCCAAGATTGACGTTCAAATTTGGAGCGTCATTGGCAAGGAATTTTCATTGGCCACGAATCAAGTGGACTTTGCCGTGCCTGCGCGCTTCGATTTGAAATTCACGAACAAGGAAGGAGTCGATGAAATTCCGCTGTGTATTCATCGTGCGCCTCTCTCGACCCATGAGCGGATGATTGGTTTCCTGATCGAACATTACGCCGGTAATTTCCCGGTCTGGCTTTCGCCGGAGCATGTGCGCGTCATCCCGATCACGGACGCGCAGAACGAATATGCAATTCAAATCGTTCAGCAGTTACGCGATCAAGGCATCCGCGTCAGCGCCGATATCAGCGCCCAGCGCATGAACGCCAAGATCCGCTCGGCGCAACTAATGAAGGTGCCATACATGCTGGTGGTGGGCGAGAACGAGATGAAAGCCGGTCAAGTTTCGTTGCGTGTGCGCGACGGCAGCCAGCAAAACAACATCGCGCTCGGCGATTTCATTGCGAGGGCGAAAGACAGAATCGCAAAGAGATCGCCAGAGCTTTAATAATGGACAATGGGCTAAAGTCAATAAGCTATAGCCCATTGTCGCTTCATGCGGTAAGAAAATTTATATCAGGAAACTCAATGAGAATGCGCCAAAGCATGAAGGTTATTTCCTGGAGGTGTTGTTGAAGACCAAACACTGGTTGGTATTCATTCTTCTTGGTTCGATCTGGAGTTCATCCTTCCTGTGGATCAAGATCGCGGTGACGGAAGTCGGTCCGATCACGCTGGTCGCGTTCCGCGTATTGTTCGGACTCTTATTCGGCATCACGGTGATTCTCGTTCAACGCGTGCAAATTCCGCGCACGCTTAAAGAATGGACTCCGTTTTTCATTCTCGGAATCAGCAATGTGGCTATTCCATTCTTTTTAATTTCATGGGGCGAGCAGGCGATTGACTCAGCAGTTGCAGCTATTCTCGACTCAACGGTTCCATTATTTACCATCGTCATTGCACATTACTTATTGCACGACGATAAAATGACTGTGCCAAAAGTGCTGGGTCTGCTCATGGGTTTTGCAGGTGTGATCGTGCTGATGAGCAGAGACATCGGCACTTCGATTGGTCCCATTCTTGGACAGCTTGCGGTGGTGGTGGCTTGCATTTTTTACGCAGGCAGTTCGGTATACGCGCGCAAGTCCACAGCCGAAGCATCCGGAATCATGCGCGGCGCAGGACCGTTGGTTTCATCCACCGCCGTTATGTGGATCGCGGCAGTGACGGTTGAAAGCCCGCTCAAGATTCCGCAATTAACAATCACATGGATCGCACTGCTATGGCTTGGAATCCTTGGTTCGGGATTTGCATTCATTTTGAATTATTATTTGATCCATGAGATCGGTCCGACGCGAACTACGATGGTCACGTATATTTTTCCGCTCGGCGGCGTGATCCTCGGCGTGCTGTTTTTGCACGAGCAATTGAGTTGGCAACTGCTGGCAGGCGCGGTGCTGATTGTCGCAAGTCTGGCGGTTGCAAATTGGCAACCTAAAAAGGATTAACTTTCATGCCATTGCGAGGAACCGCTTCGCGGCGACGTGGCAATCTTATTATTGAAACGAGGAGATTGCTTCCTCACCTGCACTGCATCAAACGCAGTGCGATGCAAGTGTCGCTCGCAATGACATCGAGGAAATAAATGACTGATTATCGTTCAGGTTTTATCGCTATTATCGGACGACCCAACGTGGGCAAGTCCACGCTGGTCAATGCCATGCTTGGACAGAAGATTGCAGCGGTGTCGCCGCGTCCGCAGACCACACGTCGACGTCAGCTTGGGATTCTAACGCGCAACGATGCACAATTGATCTTTGTAGACACGCCCGGTATCCATCAACCGAAACATAAACTCGGCGAGTTCTTGAATCAGGAAGCGGAAGGCGCGCTCGATGGCGTGGATGTGATTCTGTTTCTGGTGGACGCGTCAGATGAACCGACCGAAGATGACATCCGCATCGCGTCAATGCTGAAAAAAGTTCCAGCGCGGATTCAGCTTGTACTGACTCTCAACAAACTGGATTTGGTCGAGGCTGGGAATTTGCAAACGCGTCTCGAAGCGTACCAGGCTTTGGTCAAGAGTGATGCGAAAGCTATTTCAATATCCGCATTACATTCTGAACATGTCAATGATTTGATTGCGTTATTGATTTCGCTTTTGCCTGTTCGCCCGCCTGAATATGAGGAAAATCAGATCACGGATTTGTATGAGCGTGAGATTGCCGCCGACTTGATCCGCGAAGCCGCGCTGTTGAAACTGCGCGACGAGGTGCCGCATGGCATTGCCGTGCGCGTGGACGATTTCAAGGAGCGCGAGAACGGCATGACGTATATCGCCGCCACACTGTTCGTTGAGCGCGAGTCGCAAAAGGGAATCGTGATCGGCGAGGGCGGAAAAATGATGAAGCAAATCGGCACGGCGGCACGCAAACAGATCGAAGAGATGGGCGGACATAAGGTGTTTTTGGAGTTGCGCGTGAAGGTGGAAAAAGATTGGCGCAATAATGAGAATGTGTTGAAGAGGCTGGGGTATAAGATAAAGAAGTGATAAATAAACTCCCCTCTTAGTGCGTGGAGGGGTTTGATTATAGACTCGTTGTTTAACATTGCCATGACAATACTCTTCTTTTGTGGAAACCACACAGTGACGGAGAAGGCTTTATCCGTTACAATCATCGGCGGTATGAAATTCGTCCGTGGAAGAAAATGATTTTGGTGTGTTCAGGATGTAAATATGAGCTTTGAAAAATCATCCAGCAGTCCTCATCGTTTCCTCGCCCAACTCGTCGGCGGCTGGGCGGGCAAGACGCGCACCTGGCTCGAGCCGGAAGGAACGCCGATGGAATCGCAAATGCAGGGCAGTATTCAACTCGTACTGGAAGGACGCTTCGCGTTGGTTCTTTACCAAAGTTCCATGGATGGCGAGTCGCAACAGGGTATCTTCACTTTCGGTTACAATACCACGCTTGACCGTTACGAAGCCAGCTGGGTGGATACTTTCCACAACAACACGGCCATCATGTTTTGCACCGGCAATGCAAAGGAAAAAGGCTTCTTCGTCCTGGGCAGTTATCCCGACCCGGACGGCGGACCCGACTGGGGCTGGCGCACCGAAGTGGAATTGGTTGATCCCGATCATCTGACCATCACGGCCTACAACATCAGCCCGGAAGGCAGCGAAGCCAAAGCCCTCGAAACGCAATTGAAGCGCATCAAATAAATGTCATTGCTGAGAGGAAACGATCCAATATTACCTGAATGCAAGTAGGTAGAAAAAATTTTAACCGCGACGGACATGAAGAAGCACAAAGGAGAAAATTAAGTCCGTGATAATCCATCAAATCTGTGTTCCGTCATTTGGATTCTGAAATGTATCCTTTCTTTCGCAAATATCTTTTCAAACTTGAATCCGAAACCGTACACCAGCTTACGCTGAATGCAGTGCGCTTTGCGGGCTGGTTACCTCCCTCGCGCTGGATGTTGCAACTGATTTATTCAGCGCCTTCCAAGCCCGTTCATGCGTTCGGACTAGACTTCAAGAATCCCATCGGCCTCGCGGCAGGATACGACAAGGATGCCGTCGCCGTTCTCGGACTCGCCGCGCTGGGTTTCGGTCATATCGAAGTGGGAACTGTCACGCCGCTGCCGCAAAAGGGAAATCCGAAGCCGCGCGTATTTCGTCTGATCGAAGATGAAGCCATCATCAACCGCTTGGGATTCCCCAGCCGCGGCACCGAATTTGTTCAAGAACGATTGAACCCCGGCCTCACTCCCAATTGGCTGGAGCGGTTTATTGGATTTGGGCCGCGCAAAAAAAAGGCGACCAGAAAACCAATCAAAGATTTCATCCTTGGAATCAACCTTGGAAAAAATAAATCCACTCCGAACGAAGAAGCCGTCTTCGATTATTTAGCTTTGCTTCAGAACTTCGCACCGCTCGCCGATTACTTGACGATCAACGTCAGCTCGCCGAACACGGAAGGTCTGCGCCGGTTGCAGGCGCGCGATGCGCTCGAAGATTTGTTAAAGAATCTGCACCAGCAGCGATTGATCGAACAGAAACAACTGGAACGACGCGTACCGTTGCTCGTCAAACTTGCGCCCGACTTAAACGATCAAGAATTGGACGACGCGGTGGATGTCATCCTGCGCACAAGCATGGATGGAATCATCGCAACGAACACAACCATTGAGCGCGTGGGGTTGCGATCCAGCTATCGGAATGAAGACGGCGGATTAAGCGGCAAGCCGCTCAAAGCGCAGAGCGAAGCGATGTTGCAAAAGATCGTCCAGCGCGTGAATGGTCAAATCGCCGTTGTCAGCGTTGGCGGAATTATGAATCCCGAGGATGCCAAACGCCGGCTCGACATGGGCGCGACGCTCATCCAAATTTATACCGGCATGATTTATTTCGGTCCCGGAATGGTCAAGGCAATCGCAAGGTTTCTATAATCCCTTTTATGGTATATTTTTAACCATGGACGACAAAATTACAATCATTGAAGGCCCGCCTCCGATCTTTGAACAAGTCAGCGACGGCTGGGCAATGGGCTTGAACGAAAGCCCGAACGAACTGGTTCCCGCTCTCACGCGTCTGCGGACGTTCAACGGCAATGCGCTCGTGGAACGTTGTCATCGCGCCTGGAGCGACAAACGGCCGATCCATTTGCATTACCGCAACGAGATGGGACTGGAGGAATCCGCGCCCATCCTTGCGGCTCGCAATGTGGAAACGCCGGAAGGACACGTTTTGCTTTTGTGGGTCTATCTCGATAGTGAGCACGTCGAATACGAAGTGGACGATGACGACTCGCCCGATGACGAAGCGGAGTGACCAGCTGTATAGCCTGGTCTTTCCTATAAGCGGAACATCAAGAAGGCATCGCGGCATTCTTGGAGAAACGAAAATATAATTAATCCACGAAGAACACGAAGGACACTAATCCTTTTTAATTCGTGTTCTTCGTGAGTTTCGTGGAAAAATATGGAATTTGAACCTGTCATCGGACTTGAAGTCCACGCTGAACTTCGAACCCAATCAAAAATGTTCTGCTCTTGCGCGGTGGTTGATTCTATTACCGCCGCGCCGAATACTTTTGTGTGCCCGGTTTGCTCCGCCATGCCGGGCGCGTTGCCGGTGGTCAATCAAACTGCGGTGGAGTATGGCATCCGCGTGGCGCTGGCGTTGGAATGCGAAGTTCAAAACGCCAGCATCTTTGCACGCAAAAATTATTTCTATCCCGACCTTCCCAAAGGATATCAAATCTCGCAATACGAACAGCCGCTGGCGATAAACGGCAAATTGATTATCCGAACCTCCGAGGGCGAGCAGAGCATCCGCGTGCGCCGCGTGCATTTGGAAGAAGATACCGGTAAGCTGACTCACGTCGAACGCGACGGCCAATCGTATTCGCTCGTTGACTTAAACCGTGCCGGCGTGCCGCTGCTGGAAATCGTTTCCGAACCCGATCTTCATTCGGCGGAGGCGGCACGCGCCTACGGCGAAGCTTTACGCGACATCGTGCGTTATCTTGGCGTCAACAGCGGCGACATGGAAAAAGGCGTGATCCGATTTGAAGCCAATGTTTCCGTGAGGCAAAAAGGAACCACCGAACTTGGCACACGCACCGAAGTCAAGAATCTCAATTCGTTCCGCGCGATGGAACGCGCAATCGAATATGAGATCGAACGCCAGAGCAAAATCATCGCAGCGGGCGGAACTGTCGAACAGGAAACGCTCGGTTGGAACGAAGCGCGCGGCGAGACATATTCCCAACGCAGTAAAGAAGACGCACACGATTATCGTTACTTTCCCGAGCCGGATCTGCCTCCGCTGATGGTGGAGAATAGCTGGATCGAAGCTATTCGCAAAGAGTTACCGGAACTTCCGCGCGCCAAATATCTGCGCTTCATCAAGGATTATGGATTAATGGAATATGACGCGGCGCGGTTGATAGGAGAAAAAGAAGTCGCGGATTATTTCGAGTCAGCAGTCAAAAGCTTGCCATCCAACATCCCGGCCAAGACAACTGCCAATTGGATGCTCGGCGATTTGTTCTCGTTGATGAATCAGGCCAATAGTACGGTCAGCCAGCTCAAGGTCCGGCCTGAGGCGCTGGCGGAACTGGTGAAGATCGCATCTGATGGGGAAATCAATCAGTCAAGCGCAAAGGAAGTGTTAACGGAAATGTTTACGTCTGGCAAAAGCGCGGCGGAGATCGTCGAAGCGCGCGGCCTTAAGCAAGTGTCGGACGAATCACTGATATCGAATCTGGTTAAAGAAACACTGGCGGAAAATCCAAAGGAAGTTCAGAGTTATAAAGCGGGAAAGGCGGGCGTTGTCAACTTCTTGTTTGGACAGGTTATGAAGAAGGCCGCCGGGAAAGCCAATCCGCAAGTGGTAAGGGCCGAGTTGGAAAAACAATTGACAATTGTGTAAGTTAATGTATTTATGATGCTTTTCTTATTGACGGGAAAATAAAATTCGTGTATGGTTAAGTTGTTAGACAATAGGAATTTATTGCCATGATTTGGTGTAAGACATCTGAGTTTTCTCAGCGGGCAGATCATCTGGGTCTGCCCGCTTATATTTTTTAAAATTCAAAGGAGAAAAAATGGCTGAACAAATTAATCCCTTCAAGATGGCACAAGAGCAATTTGATCACGTGGCAAAGCTGCTCAAATTGGATAGTGCCGTTTCTGAAGTCCTGCGGTGGCCGATGCGTGAATATTCCTTCCGCATTCCGGTGCGGATGGATAACGGCTCGACCCGCATCTATCAGGGCTTCCGCGTCCAACACAACGACGCGCGCGGCCCAAACAAAGGCGGCATCCGCTTTGCGGCCAACGAGACGCTGGACACCGTCCGCGCGCTGGCAACATGGATGACGTGGAAATGCGCGGTGGCGGATATTCCGCTGGGAGGCGGCAAAGGCGGTGTTGTCGTTGACCCGTCCACGCTTTCCGTTCATGAGAAGGAACGGCTGTGCCGCGAATGGGTGGATGTGATGTGGAAGAACATCGGCCCGCGCAACGATGTGCCTGCGCCGGATGTCGGCACCACAGCGCATATGATGAGCTGGATGATGGACGAATATTCGCGACTCGTTGGTCAGTACACGCCGGGTGCATTCACCGGCAAGCCGTTGGATAACGGCGGCTCGGAAGGCCGTGTCGAAGCGACAGGCTTCGGCATGATCTATCATATCCGCGAAGCAATGAAGCATCTCAAGATGGATTCAAAAAATTGCGTTGCCGCCATTGAAGGCTTTGGAAATGTGGCGCAATACGCGGCGATTGGATTTATGGACCAGTTGGGCGGCAGGGTTGCCTGTGTCTCCTGCTGGGATCGCAATGACAAGAAATCCTACACCTACAGCCACAAAGACGGCATTGATCCGCATTTCCTGTTGACGATTGTGGACGAGTATGGCACCGTGGATAAGAAGAAGGCGCAGGATAAAGGATATGTTGTGGAGGATGGCGAAGCGTGGATCACGAAGGAAGCAGATGTGCTGATCCCGGCGGCCGTCGAAGAACACGTCAATGGCGATACGATCAAGAAGATGTCGAAGCGCGTCAAGATCGTGGCAGAAGGCGCCAACGGCGGCGTCACGCCCGAAGCGGACGAATACTTCAAGTCAAAAAATATTTTTGACATCCCAGATTTTCTGTGCAACGCGGGCGGTGTGACCACGTCATACTTCGAATCTGCCCAGAACGATATGAATTTCTATTGGACGAAGGAGGAAGTCCTGCAACGACTAGATACCAAGATGACGCAGGCTTTCAATACCGTGCTTGAAATGAGTCTGAAGGAAAACGTTTACATGCGCGATGCGGCGTACATGGTGGCAATTGACCGCGTGGTCAAAGCCATGCAGATGCGCGGCTGGGCATAAAGACAGGAACCAGTTTCTCAGTAAGCAGTAAATGAACAAACCTCCGGGCTCTGATAAACCCGGAGGTTTGCATTACCCGGAAAATATTATCTCTTTTTACAACTCACAATATCTTTCTATTCGCTTGCCGATGATGGCAAGGCTGTCTGCCCAGAATTTTTTGGTGCGGATGTTGATCCCGAAGCGCGCCGCCAAATCCGCGGCAGAGGCTTCGCCGGTGGAGGCAAGCAAGTTCTTATAGTCTTCCACAAAGGCCGCGCCGCGTTTTTGATAAATGGCATACAAGCCTGTGGCGAACAACAGCCCAAACGCATAGGGGAAATTATAGAAAACTAAACCCGAAGAATAATAATGAGGCTTCCAAGTCCACATGAACTTTTGCAGATAACGTTCATCGAGTCCGTCGCCGTAAGCGGCCTTCTGTGCTCGCTCCATGATCTCGTTGAAATCATCCGCCGATAGTTCCGCTTCTGAGCGTCGCTCAAAGACTTCCTTTTCAAATAGATAGCGCGAATAAATATCCACGACAATT
>Ga0224535_1000472_pt1 | contig 11481 bp, 9 predicted proteins | sample 714E13034metaG_FD_179898 | JGI IMG/M metagenome (GOLD analysis project Ga0224535, IMG submission 179898) | Peat soil microbial communities from Stordalen Mire, Sweden - 717 E1 30-34 | ecosystem: Environmental > Terrestrial > Soil > Wetlands > Peat | place: Sweden: Norrbotten County, Stordalen... | reverse complement strand
TATTAAGTTCAGTGGTCCTTCTCAGTCTCGTATTGACTGCATGTGGATCACAAGCCACGCCGGCTGCACCAGCGGCACCCCAAGTAGTGACCGTGGTGGTTACTCAAGCACCAGCCGCTACGCCAACTTCCGTGCCGCCAACTGTGGCTCCGACGCCGGTGGCGACCGTTGACCCTTCAACTTTGGTGCAAAAGGGCAAGCTTGAAATCTGCAGTGACTTCCCTTATCCGCCAATGGAATTCTACGATGATAATGGAAATCCAGAGGGGTCAGATGTGGAAATCGGCAATGAGATCGCGGCTCGCATGGGGCTTCAAGCACAATGGGTCAACACCGTGTTCGACACGATTATTGAAGCGCTCCAGAGTCCGAAGTGCGACTTGATTATTTCAGATATGAACATTACCGCCGATCGGAACAAGCAGATCAGTTTCATTAAATACTTCCAGGCTGGGCAGTCCATGCTGGCCGCCAAAGGCAATCCTCAGAATATCAATTCATTGACGGATTTGTGCGGGAAGAGTGCCGCGGCAGAAAGCGGCACGACAGAAGTTGATTACCTGCAAGGGACCGGGGACTATAAAACATCCGGCGGAGTGACACAGGACTGTGCCAAGGCTGGCAAGCCGCCCGTGAATGTGGTCATTGCTCAGAAAGACTCCGATGCTTTGCAGCAGTTGCAATCAGGCAAAGTAGCTGTATATTTTGCCGATTCACCCGTGACCGCTTATTACGTGGTAGAGCACCCGGATCAATTCCAGTTGGTAGGTCAGGTTGTCGGGCTGGCGCCAGTGGGTATTGGACTTTCTTGTGGCGGTGCGACAGATTGCACCAACGCCCCGCTCACGCCGCTTGGTCAGACCGTAGAGACGGCTCTCAAGAGTATGATGTCCGATGGAACCTACAAAAAGATTCTCGATAAATGGCAATTATCTAGCGGGGCCGTTACCCTGCCATAATGTTTGACCGATTCGACGATAGGTTGCTTGTTCGAAGAAGGCAGGCTAGCCAGAAAGATTCCGGCTAGCCTGCCCACCCCACTCCATTTACGAGGTATGCATGTATCATTTCGATTGGATAACATTTTGGAACTACATTTGGCCTCCGTCTGCCTTCCAAAACCCATTGATTCGCAACGGCCTCATCGCCACAATCCTTGTGAGCATCATTGCCCAGGCGCTTGGCGTAATATTAGGGCTGATTGCGGCGCTCGGAAAAATGTCGAAGTTGGCCGCCTTCCGATGGCTGTCGGAAATCTACGTTTGGTATTTTCGCGGCACGCCCTTACTGGTTCAAATGTCCTTATTATTTTTCGGATTGGGAGTTACCCACATTTATAACTTTCCAGATATCGTTGTAGGCGCCATCACCATCACGGGCGCAATTCAAGCCGGAACACTTGCGTTGGGAATTAACGAAGGCGCGTACATGGCTGAGATCGTTCGCGCCGGAATCGAATCAATTGATCCGGGGCAGATGGAAGCCGCCAAATCGCTGGGCATGACATCCGGTTTGGCCATGCAGCGCATTGTTCTGCCACAAGCCGCCAAAGTCATTATCCCGCCGCTCGGCAACGAATTCAACAACATGATGAAAACCACTTCACTGATGGAGGTCATCTCCGCAGGCGAATTATTCTTCGGGTTCAACCAGATCAATGCACGCGTCTTTAAGCCTTTTGAATTGTACATCGCGGCCTCGTTGTATTATCTCGTGCTGACCACCATCTGGTCGTTCGTTCAAGCGCGGATCGAATCCGGGTTGGGCGAACGAAAAGGTTTGGAACGCGGTCCAGGCATGATGCAACGGTTGTTCGGCTCGAGCGGAGAAGGAGCGCATTGATGGTTACCCCAAATGTCAAATTGGCTGACAGCAATATCATCGTCAAAGCCGAAAAGGTCAACAAACATTTCGGCTCGCTCCATGTACTAAAAGATATTAATATCGAAGTATTAAAGAATGAGGTTGTGGTAATCATCGGCCCGTCCGGTTCGGGCAAAAGCACCTTCCTGCGCTGCATCAACCATTTGGAAAAAATCAACAGCGGACATATTTACGTCAACGGGCACATGATCGGATATCATGACCGCAATGGCAAATTGGTGGAAGACAACGAAAGAAATATCGCGCGCCAGCGCGCCGAGATCGGCATGGTATTTCAGCGATTCAATTTGTTCCCGCACCTGACGGCGATTGAAAATATCATCGAAGCGCCGACGCGCGTAAGGAAGACTCCGGCAGATCAAGCGCGCGCGGATGGAGAACGACTGCTGGCGCGCGTCGGTCTAGTCGACAAGCGCGATCAGTATCCAAACCAGTTATCCGGCGGACAACAGCAGCGCGTCGCGATTGCGCGTGCATTAGCCATGAAACCAAGTCTCATGCTCTTCGATGAGCCGACATCCGCTCTCGACCCGGAAATGATCGGCGAAGTTCTCGATGTGATGAAGGAACTTGCCCACGAGATGACGATGATCGTCGTATCGCATGAAATGGGATTCGCACGCGCCGCGGCAGATCGGATCGTTTTCGTGGATGAAGGGCAAATCATCGAACAAGCTTCTCCCGATGACTTCTTCACTAAGCCACGCTCAGAACGAACACAGCTGTTCTTGAGCCAGATACTCCACTAGACGCGCTATCGAATCAAAAAACAAAGTCCCCGAAACATTTCAGGGACTTTGTTTATGCCATCGCACTTTATGGCACAGCCTTATTTATAATTCCATCTTCGCCACCAGTAATTTTTCATCGCTTGTCAGCTCCAGTGAGAAGCCGAGCTTTGGGAAGATATGCTTCATTACCTCATTATCCGGCGTGATTGTAGCGGTTAAACGTTGCAGATGTTCGCCTTTTGCAACTTCCACGATTCGGTTGACGAGCTGCTTTCCGATCCCCATACCTTGAAATGGATCACCAACCAGGATGCTCAGACGCGCTTCATCCACTCCGTGGACTTTGCTTAAACGGCCTATACCCAAAATGCGTTGTTCTCCGTCGTCGTTCTTGTCTACAGCGACAAGAGCAATCTCGCGATCATAATCGCAATGGCACAGGCGTGACAGACGCTGATGCAGTACGCGCTCAGTGAGCATCAGTGGATGTAGATAACGCATATATACCGTACGGTCGGAAAGCGTTGTATGGAATTTTGCCAGCAACGGCTCGTCCTCAGGCAGGATTGGGCGTAAGGTGATCTGCGCGTGATCTTTCGGCTTCCAGGTGCTTACATATTGAGTGGGATAGGGTCGAATAGCCAGTTTGGGCAATTTGTCTTCGCTCACGTCCGAACCATAAACCAACACGCGCGCATCCAACGCCAGCAATTGTTCCGGCGAGGCGATCAGCGGATTGATATCCAACTCTTTGATCCAGCGCTGTTCGACGATGAGTTGTCCGAATCGAACCAACAATCGTTCGAGAGCTGCCAAGTCAACAGGCTTGCGGCCGCGCACGCCTTTCAACGCGGTGTAGATATGGGTCTGCTCCATCATCCGCCGCGCCAGCGTTGTAGTCAGGGGCGGAATTCCCAGGGCGTGATCCTTGAATACCTCCACCAATTGTCCACCCAAGCCGAATAACAACACAGGTCCGAACTGCGGATCAATACTGCTTCCCAGGATCAATTCATATCCATCGATCTTTGCCATAGGCTGAACGGTTACGCCCAGGAAATGCTCAGCTCCCACCTTAGTCTTCACAGAATCCGCGATGGCGTTATAGGCGGTTCTTACGGCTTTAGAGTCTTTCAGATTCAATTGGACGCCGCCCACGTCCGTTTTATGCGTGATGGTTTCAGAATGGATCTTGAGGACGACGGGATAACCAATCGCGTCCGCAACTTTGATGGCTTCCGCCTCGCTCCGGGCAATCCGGGTGTCGACGGTTGGGATGCCGTAGGCTGATAGAAGCTGTTTGGACTCGAACTCAGTAAGAATAGTACGGCCCGAATCACGAACAGTTTTGATGATTTGTCCGGCGCGCTCGCGATCAATAGTATCATCCTTGCCCTCGGTAGCGGGCATGGGCGTCTCATATAGACTGTCCAGATTCTCGGAATAATGAGCCATGTAATCGAAAACGCGAGCCGCAGTATCGGGGTATGGGAATGTTGGAATATTCAGGCGGTTAAGAATCATTTCGCCGGGTTCCACATCTTTTCCTCCCATCCAATCAGCGATCACCGGCTTGCCCAGCGACTGCGCATAAGGTTCCAATTGCTCGGCAGTCTTCGTTGGATCTGTCATGGCTTGCGGCGTGAGGATGACCAGAATGCCATCGCTGTTCGGGTCCTTTGCGGCGATCTCAAGAGCCTTGCTGTAACGCTCCGGACTCGCATCTCCGATGATATCCACAGGGTTATTGTGACTCCACGCCGCCGGTAAAATTTGGTTGAATGCCTCCATGGTTTCCGGCGAAAGCTTGGTCAACTCGCCGCCATTGGAGATGAGCGCATCGGCGGCAAGTACTCCCGGTCCGCCGGCGTTGGTCAGGATGGTCAAGCGGCGGCCCTTCGGACGCGGCTGCTTCCCAAGCACCTCGGCCATATAGAACAGTTCAGCAATTGTGCTGACGCGCAATACGCCGCTCCGGCGAAAGGCTACTTCCAAGACTTCGTCACTACCTGTCAGCGAGCCGGTGTGCGAAGCCGCGGCCTTTGCAGCTCCCTCGGTACGACCCGGTTTGATAACGATGATGGGTTTGGTGAGGGCAACTTCGCGCGCCGCCGAAAGAAATCCCCGTGCGTTCCCGATGGTCTCCATGTAGATGACGATGCTTTTTGTATGCGGATCGTCGCCCAGATAATAGATCAGGTCGCCCCAATCCACGTCAAGCATGGAGCCGATGGAGACGAACGCGCTGAAGCCGACGTTCTCGCGCAGACTCCAATCAAGGATGGCGGTGCATAACGCGCCGCTTTGGCTGATAAAGCCAACGCTGCCGCGGCGCGCAATGGTGGTGGCGAATGTCGCATTCACGCCCGTAGTTGGGTTCATCACGCCCAGGCAGTTAGGTCCAATGATACGCATGTTTCCGCGGCGAGCGTTTACCATGATCTGTCGCTCGAATTCAGCGCCTTCAGGCCCCGTCTCCTTGAAACCTGCTGAAATGACGATGGCGCTTTTTACGCCGAAGTCAACACAATCGCTGATAATGCCTGGAACCGTGTTGGCAGGCGTTGTGATAACAGCCAAATCCACCGGTTCCGGACAATCGAAAATGCTCGGATAGGCCTTGATGCCCAGCACGCTGGGCCGCTTCAGGTTGATTGGAAAAACGGCTCCGCCGAAAGGACTGCTGATGAGGTTCCAGACGATGGTCCGGCCAACGCTCCCAAGCGTTTCGGTCGCGCCGATCACGGCAATGTTTTTAGGTGCAAAGATCGTATCTAGTCCCTTTCGCTCATAACGCAGAATATCATGCGATGAATCGAAGATGGGTTTATTCGGTTGTGTCATTGATTCTCCTTGAATGACCTGTCGCTGTCTTTTTAAGCTTTTAAGATTAAAGCATATGGACGCGAAATAAGCCAACGCATCATGGAAGTTTTGGGAAAAAGATTCCCAGAATGATGCAGGTTTTACCTATTTTAATCCTGTTCAGAATTTCTTTCACTTCATATTCTTGTTAAGGCAGATTCAAGATCGGCCAGAATATCATTCACAGACTCAATTCCAACCGATAAACGCGCCAAGCCATCTGGAATTCCGACGCGGGCGTATATTCCGCGGGCAGGACGCGTTCTCCCGCATGTACTGTACGCGTTTGAAACGGTTGTCGAGAAAGATCCTTCATTATTTCAGGCTTCCTTTTGACATGAGACGAAGATTTTATTCGAATTTATTCTAATCCCTATTATCACTTTTGTTTATGTATATTTCGTCACGTTTTTCGATGTAACAATCTGAACTTAATCACCTGTGAATCGCGCTTTGATATAGGCGCCGTGCTTCGCGATTTTCCTAAATCCTGTTCGCTTTATTTTTTGTACACGGATGCTCTTACGCTTGGATTTCTTCACTTCGACGGGCTCAGCGCAACGCTTCGGCTTGCTGGGCGGCCTGCATGGAAGAGAGAACTGCGTGAATTTTCTCCGGACTGCTCGACCGAGTGCTGAAGAGCGGTGCGAAGACGCAATAGCTGAAATACTTTCTATCGGACGATCAATACAGGGCACGGTGCGTGACTGACCACTTTATGACTAGTGCTGCCCAACATCAGTTCAGCAATACTGCTTAAGCCACGCGAACCCATCACGATCACACTACTTCCGCGCGTCTTCGCCACATTGATGATGGCTTCGGCGGGCGAACCCTCGATTAGTTCAGTAGGCGACTCGCTCGGTATTTTTCCGACCGCCTCCTGTGCCTTCTGAAGAATCTGATTGGCTTCTTTTAGGTGCGCCTGAATCGCTTGTTCCCGATTTGGTTCGCCAAGATAGCGCGGAACACTATCGAAGGCTACGACAATGCGCAATATATCGGACTTCATGGCGCGCGCCAGATCGCCCGCCTCCTTTGCGGCGCGCATGGAATGTTCAGAGCCATCCACTGCGAGTAATATTCTTTCAAACATACGGGCTCCCTTCAGTATTACACAATCTTTGAATATATTTAATTCTGCCCTGATTCAAATCAATAAATGAGCATCATTTGACTGGTGAGATGCAACGACAACGAAAGCAGAGTTTGAGCCTAAATGAGATCACACCTGCAGCGCAGGTGCAGGTGTGAAAATCCCAATCCGTTCTTATCCATCGCATTATCGCGATTGATCAGAATGCTCACAGAGACTATTTCTACTTCATTCTCAGAAAATTATCTGCATGGTTAATCATCGATCTAATTGGCCAACATAAATAGAATTATTTATGCGTCGTTTGGCATTTAAGCGCATCGGTAACAGTCTTTTTCAAAATGGGGTCGATTTCCAACGAACCGAGGGTAGGTCTGCCGACATTCTTGGCGCCACTCATGGCTTTTACTGCGTCAACCACCCAGGTCACGGCCAGGTCAGGGGAAACTTTATTGGTATTGATAACCAGGTCAAAGGCATGGATTGCATCCCATGGCATTTTATAATATTCCTGGGTGAAAGCTAAGTGAACTTTATCGTTCTCTTTCAAAAAATCTTCGGCTTCTTCCTGTGGGATCTTCAGTTCTTTCATCACGCGTGTGACCCGCACAGCGATGGGGGCTTGAAGGCGCACATGCAGAATATCGGCAAACGGCGCCAGAACCTCAAAACCGCTGCGGCCAAGGATGACTACATTGCCATGCTGCGCTGCGGCCCGGATAGCCCGATTGAGCATATGTACTGCTTCATCCCGGCGCTCAATGCGGTGTTCATTCGCCAATTTATCTAAAAAACCTGGTAGGGCATCGTATTCTGCATCGAATTCTATCAACCCATATTCTTTGAGTACCGTGCCAAAAAACTCTTTATCAACAAAATGGTACTCTAAAGTCTGGGCGATCTTTTCCGCTATGTATTCGCCCTCGCTGCCAAAATCTCTGGAGATGGTTATAACAGACATGTTTCGATTCCTTTCTATTCTATATTAATAGACGATCACAAGTTTGCACACATTATTCTAGATTGGCTGACTTTCATTGGTGCCTACCCTGTAATAATGTTTTCATTTATTATATTCTAAACTCTCCGCAGTTATATCCATCTATCAGGGGATGTTTGCTTCCGCCACTTGGGGGAGGTAGGGCAGTTAGCCAGATGACCAGCCAATCACGCAACACCACGATATAAGTCGTGCGGTCCTATGATATTGAATTCGGTAGCAAACGAAGCAAGTTTATTGCAGCGAAGGGTTAGGACTTCTGCCTGCTCTAATCGCCTAACCCGAACTGATGGTAATGTAAATCATGAGGGCGTGTCCATTACCCTTCCGAACCTGTGTCTGATATCGAAGATGGAATGCTAACTATATGGTTGGATCGCTATCAGTTTATTCTTCATTTCAGATTCAGCATCCCCCAACTGGCGGAGATAAATACTCCCCAACTGATGGATGCGGCCGGGGAGTATTTGCTATAAGATAGGTGGAATGCCGAATGGCGGAGGAACCGATGAATCACGCGCACTCGGTGCTGGCTGATGAGCGTAAATTCCGCATCTTCGCCGACATTCTCTATCGCCATGGCAAATACATTGCCGCGATGGAACGGATATGAGCACAACAATAAAAAGACATGCCATGGATGAAATACCTCTGTATCCACTGCGATTCGAACCAATCTATCAGTATCGACTTTGGGGCGGCCGGCGTTTGGCAAATCTGCTCGCCGCGCCGCTGCCCGGCGATGGCCCTATCGGCGAAGCCTGGTTGTTGAGCGACCGCGATGACTATTCCAGCCACGTTGTCAATGGACCGCTCAAAGGACGGACGATCGGGCAATTGCTTCATCAGTGGCCGGAGCAGTTGCTAGGAAAACTAGCCGGACGTTTTAGCCATTTCCCGCTACTGCTCAAGTTCCTCGACGTGCGCGACACGCTCTCGGTTCAGGTGCATCCATCGGATCGGCAAACAAATTATCTGCCTGCGGGTGAGAGCGGCAAGACCGAAGCCTGGGTGGTGCTGGATGCGGGAACAAAAAGCCGCATCTACGCGGGCCTGAAGCCTGCCACCACCGCCGATGTTCTGCGTCGGGCGCTCGCGAATGGAGCAGTAGCGGACCATCTTGCATCCTTTACTCCGAAGCCCGGTGACGGAATTTTCATTCCAGCCGGAACCGTTCATTCGTTGGGCGACGTGGTGGTTTTTGAAGTGCAGGAAAACAGCGATGTGACGTTTCGGCTTTACGACTGGAACCACGTTGACGCCAAGACCGGTCAGCCCAGACCTCTGCAAGTTGATCAGGCAATGGCCTGCATTGATTTTGCGCAAGGTGCGATACGTCCGGTGGTGCCGGTAGTGGAAGATGCAAAGCCGGTGCTGCGAGAGCGCCTTTTTGAGGATGAACATTTTGATTTATGGCGGCTCCATTCCAAATCGCCATTTACAGTCGGCATCAATGGAATGCCGCGTGTTCTGGTATGCATCGCGGGTGACGGTCAGGTGGAGCACGATGGCGCCGATTATGCCGTCGGCAAAGGCGACGTAATGCTTTTGCCGGCCGTGGTCGGAGCATGTTTGTGCCGACCGCGCGGTGCTATCAGCTTGCTGGAGATTTCATTGCCGGAAGGCACTAACTTGTGAAAAAACTCATTGTGTTCGATCTGGATGGAACGCTTGCCGAAAGCAAAGAATCTCTCGATGCCGAAATGGCCGCATTGCTCAGCGCTCTGCTGCGAATTGTGAAGGTGGCCGTGATTTCCGGAGGCGATTGGCCGCAGTTTGAGAAACAAGTGCTCTCCAATCTTCCACATGACGAACGCTTGAAGAATCTGTCCCTTCTTCCCACTTGTGGAACAAAGTTTTACCAATACACAGGTGATTGGAAAAAGATCTATTCCGAAGATTTCACCGCGGATGAAAAAGGGAAAATCGTCAGTTCACTAAAGCAGGCGCTTGGAGAAGCGGGCTTCAAGATTGAAAAGGTCTGGGGAGAGGAAATTGAAGACCGTGGAAGCCAGATAACATTTTCAGCCTTAGGCCAGCAGGCTCCCTTAGAAGAAAAAGAAAAATGGGACCCTGACTTCACCAAGCGGAAGAAGATGAAATCCTTCCTTGACAAACTGATACCCGAGTTTTCCGTCCGCTTAGGTGGCGAGACATCCATTGATGTCACTAAACCAGGCATTGACAAAGCCTACGGAATTAGAAAACTCCGGGACACCCTTGGCATTGCAATTGATGAGATGATTTTTATCGGGGATGCTTTGTTCCCTGGCGGGAACGACTATCCGGCCGAAGAAGCCGGTGTCGTGTCCATCCCAGTCCGAGGTCCCAATGAGACCAAACGGGTTATCGAAGCAATCATCGCTTGTTTGGATTCCGTGCCGCACACGAATCTTGGTGAGAAGAAGGAAAAGCGATGAGTGGTTTTCAATTGCAGCGTCTGGGGCTTATGATGGAACCTGAGCCTGGCAATCCCAACGAAATCGAAGGTGTCCTGAATCCGGCAGCCGTTCGCGGCCCGGATGGTGAGCTTTACCTATTTCCACGGCTTGTCGCCAAGGGCAACTATTCGCGCATCGGCATCGCCCGCGTAAAATTCAACGAAGCCGGCGACCCGTCCGGAGTCGAGCGGCTCGGCATTGCGCTCGAGCCTGAAACTGATTACGAGCGGCGATCTGACGGCAGCGGCGGCTGTGAGGATCCGCGAATCACGTTTGTAAAACCGCTTCGGCATTATGTGATGACGTATACGGCGCTTTCTCCAAGTGGACCGCGAATTGCGCTGGCGATGTCGGAGGATTTGTTCCATTGGGAGCGGATCGGGTTGGCGACCTTTGCACCGTATCACGGCATCGATTTTGTCCACGTGGACGACAAGGACGCCAGCATCTTTCCCGTCGCCATTCCCAATCATGCCGGGAAAATGCAACTGGCCATGCTCCATCGTCCGCTTTTTTCCGGCACCCGCCCTGAGGAAACCGCCCGCAAGGACGCGTCCCGGATTGTGGATCGCGAACATGAAAGCATCTGGATTTCCTATTGTCCAATGCCACCCAAAAGCCTGGCGCCGCATCGTCCCGGCCTGTTCAACTCGCATCATCGGCTGGCAACTCCGGTGTCCCCCTGGGAGCGGCTCAAAATTGGCGGCGGCACTCCACCCATCCTAACCCGGCATGGCTGGCTGATTATTTACCACGGTGTGTGTGAAATTGCAGAACCGAGCAGCAATGGACATCAACTGTGCTACTCGGCCGGGGTAATGGTGCTCTCAAAGGAGCATCCGCAATTGATCCGCTACCGTTCGACGAAGCCGGTATTGACCCCAATATTGCCGCAGGAACGCAGCGGGATTATCGACAATGTTGTGTTTCCCACCGGAATTGATCGGCGCGACGATCTTGGCTCGCCGGACCGTTTCGACGTTTACTATGGGATGGCCGACAATCGGATTGGCGTGGCGCGCCTCGACGTGCCGGATCTCCTTCCACTGGGAGGAGTCGCTGACTCGCTGGAAGCAAAGGTGTAATGCGCCCGATGAAACAAGTTAAAGACTGTATCTTGACCGTCAAAGCTGGCTCGTCGAGCATCAAGTTCGGGCTCTTTGAGGCTAACCCGATATTACGACGAATTCTAGCAGGCACGATGGAGCGGATTGGACAGTCGGACGCTGTGTTTGTTGTGAGAGGCTTGAGCAAGGGCGACAACCTCACTCGGTCAGTGACTACGAATCGAGTAAGACGCCAGATTTTGCAGACCGTAGGCACGGAACTTATCACGCCCTACCTAGAACAAATCATAATCACAACAGGAGACTATCATGCAAATTCAGATCAATACCGACCATAATATCGAAGGCCACGAAGCTCTGGACGCACGAGTCAGTGGCGTAGTGGAGAATGCCCTAA
>Ga0224535_1000471_pt1 | contig 11511 bp, 8 predicted proteins | sample 714E13034metaG_FD_179898 | JGI IMG/M metagenome (GOLD analysis project Ga0224535, IMG submission 179898) | Peat soil microbial communities from Stordalen Mire, Sweden - 717 E1 30-34 | ecosystem: Environmental > Terrestrial > Soil > Wetlands > Peat | place: Sweden: Norrbotten County, Stordalen... | reverse complement strand
TTGTACCCAAAAGCTTTGGGCAGTATGGGCACTATCGCGGAGCTGCAATGGGCGAAATAGCGACGCACCCGGCGAAATTTGCCGGTCATGAGACGTGCGAGAGCTGCCACTCGGATGTAGCGGACAAGAAAAAGGCAGGCAAGCACGCGCATGTGAACTGCGAAGCCTGCCACGGGGCAATCTTCGAGCGGTTGCCGGTGCCGGAGCAGCCCAAGCCAAACCTCTATGGGCGTTTCCTGGCATTGGTAGGGAAATCGCTTCCGCCCGATCCTCCGCTGCTTCGCCATGCTGAGGACCCAACGTCGGTGAAACCGGTGTTGCCGGATACCTCCGTACTCTGCGCCCGCTGCCACACGGCCAGCGCCGCCAAGCCCAAAGGCTTTCCGCAGGTTGAGCCGGCGGAACACTCAAACGGGCTGCCCTGCAAGACCTGCCACGATCCACACAGTCCCGGCATGGATGCGCCAAGCAGCGCCGCAGGAGGTGCAAGATGAAGATTTCACGGCGTCAAATGCTGATACTGTTGCCGGCCGCGGCGGTTGCGTGGGAATCTGTGATGGCCGGAACCCCGGAAGACGCGCCCAACTACAAGATGACCGACCACTGGTGGGGCATGTTGATCGACATTCCCAAGTGCATCGGCTGCGGGAATTGCGTGCGGGCCTGTGCCACGGAGAACGACGTGCCAGATGGCTACTTCCGCACCTGGGTGGAGCGCTACCACGTCAACGACGAGAACATGACCGAACCGGTGGTGATTTCACCCAAGGGCGGCATTGAAGGATTTCCCGTAGTTGCGAAAGAGGATGAAGGCAAGTACTTCTTCGTTCCCAAGATGTGCAACCACTGCGCCGATTCGCCCTGCACGCAGGTTTGCCCGGTGGGCGCCACCTTTATCAGCCCGGACGGCGTAGTGCTGGTGGACCAGAAGTATTGCCTGGGCTGCGCTTATTGCGTTCAGGCCTGCCCGTATGGCTGCCGCTACATCCATCCGAAAAAAGAAGTGGCGGACAAATGCACGCTTTGCTATCACCGGATCACTCAGGGACTCACAACCGCCTGCTGCGAGGCCTGTCCCACCGGGGCGCGCCAACTGGCTGACCTGAAAAACCCCAAAGATCCGATTCACGAATTTCTGAAGACCCACAGCGTGCAGGTGTTGAAACCGCAGATGGCTACCGGCTCCAAGACCTTCTATAACGGGCTCGACGGATCGGTGCGGTGAGGACAGTGAAGAAGTGAAGAAGTGAAAAAGTGAACAGATAGGAAACAGACAGGCGAGGAATTATGAACGGTGTTGAAGGCTTCATGTATCCGAACGAGGTTGCGCTGCAGTGGAGCGTGCTGATCGTTTTGTATCCATTCATCACGGGCCTGGTGGCGGGCGCATTCATTCTCGCCTCGCTGGAACGTGTTTTCAATGTCGCCGCGGTCAAGCCTACTTACCGGCTGGCGTTGCTGACGGCGCTCTCGTTTCTGCTGGTAGCTCCCCTGCCTTTGCAGTTGCACCTGGGCCACCCGGAGCGCTCGCCGGAGATGTACTTCACTCCGCACAGCACCTCGGCCATGGCTATGTTCGGCTATGTTTACCTGTGGTATCTGATGGCTGTGCTGGTTCTGGAGATCTGGCTCGACTACCGGCGCGACATCGTGCTTCTCTCGCAGTCCAGCAAGGGAGCGCTGCGCCTGGTCTATAAAGTGATGACGCTGGGTTCGAGCAATATCAGCGAGCGCTCTCTGGCCATTGACGAACGGGTAGGCTGGATTGTCACTCTCGTCGGCATTCCCTCCGCATTTTTGCTGCACGGCTACGTTGGCTTCATCTTCGGCTCCGTCAAGGCTAATCCCTGGTGGTCTTCGCCGCTCATGCCGGTGGTCTTCATCTTCTCCGCCATGGTTTCGGGCATCGCCGGGGTTATGCTGCTCTATATGGCGATTACCAAACTGCGCAAGGAAAAGATCGACATACGCTGCGTGGACTCGATCGCGATGTACCTTTTCTACATCTTTATCATCGACTTCAGTCTGGAAAGTCTGGACCTGATCCACCGCATCTACGAGGCCGACGAATCCTTCCGCAGTTTGAACTTCCTGGTCCACACCCAGCTTTATATTCCGCATATCTTGATCCAGATATGTCTGGGTACGCTGACGCCGCTGATCCTGTTGTTCCTGACGCAGGTGGTCAAGTTCTCAGAGATCGTCCGCAAGCGCATTTACGTTCTCTCCGGATGCCTGGCCCTGATCGGTATTTTTGCCATGCGCTGGAACGTAGTAATCGGCGGGCAGTTGTTCTCGAAGAGTTTCCTCGGCTACACAACTTACAAGGTGGCTCTGGTGACGCGCGAGGGCCTGCTGGTGGCGGTTTTCCTGACCCTGCTGCCGCTGCTTTTTTTGTGGGTGCTGGTGAAACTGCTGCCGCCATGGACTGAAAAGCGCGCCTAAGCCTACGGTTAACTCCCGATTTGGAAAAGCACGGCTTTACAAGCTACGAAAAAACTTATTCGAGATCCGCTGGCCCGCCGCGCTGAAGACGTACTCTGTAATTGTGCTGCCCATGGTAGCCTTCACTCGCTGATTCAGTGCGTTGTAAACATAAGTTGCCGTCGTGCCATTATCGACCGCCGTGATGTTGCCTTCCGCGTCGAAGGTATAGCTGTGGAAGCTATCGTTGGTCATGTTGCCCGCGGCGTCGTACTGGTATCCGCTGGTGCTGATCTGGTTGTTCGCCGGGTTGAAGCTCAATTGGCTTTGTGGTATCCCACCCTGCAACGGCCTGATTTGAAGACCCGCTCATCACGATAAAGCCGCGATGAACGACGCACATCCTCTCATGACCCAGGTTGACTTTTTCGGGGCTGGTGAGCGGGGTACATGCCTCTTGCCCATGAATCCAACTTAATACCAAACACGCCCGCCACGCTGTCGGTTCCGTAACAAATCTATGACTGACACATTCCTAGCTCTGCTGACTCCGCACGGGGGTAGCTGACTTGTGCAGCACGGATACATCCGTGCTCTTTCAAAAACATCGACTTATACAGAGGTTCCTTAGATTTTACTCATTCAACACAGGCCCCCTGAAGGAATCTCTCCGCGTGCCGAAATGATTAGTGTCAGACGTATGCTTTGCCTCGCGAGCTTTTGATCGTGCCCGCGGCATCAGAACAAGTTTCGTCAGCCAGCGCGGATTGTCCAGACGGGGGGTGGCTTCGATGTTGCGTAATGAGAGGAGTAGGATCGAGGCGATCACGCCGTCCTGGGCACATCTCCGCCTTCCACCTTTTCCTCAGGTTGCCCTACGGGTTCTGCAACTGGCTAACAATGAGAATGTTCAACTGCACGAATTGAGCGAGCTGATCTCTTCCGATCCCGCGTTTTCCAGCGAGGTTCTCACCATCGCGAACTCGCTATTGTACGCGCCGCGTTTTCCGGCCAGCAGCATCCTGCAGGCCATCGCGGTGTTAGGCGCCAACAACCTGCAAGGTCTCTGCCTTACCGTCGGCGTGCGTGCGTATATGGGCAAGGCGCTGAACGAGCCAGCGATGCGGGCCATCTGGCGTCATAACCTGGCCTGTGCCCTGATCGCCGATCAGTTAGCGTCTGTTGGCTTTCTTAACAGAGACGTTGCGTACACTTCGGGCGTGATGCACGACATCGGCCGCCTGGCACTGGCTGTGATTCGGCCCAGGGAGTACAGTCTTTTACTCGGCGCTCACAGCGGTTCGCCTACCGGCATTCTCAAGGCCGAGCGGGATCTCTTTGGATTGGATCATTGCGAGGCCGGCCGGCAACTGATTGCGGAATGGAAGATGCCCCCGGAGTTCGAGCCCATTGTCTCCGAACACCATGCGCCGCGCCAGAAAGACGGCCCCTGGGGCATGAGCGATTTGATCAACGTGAGCTGCCGCATGGCCGACACGGCAGGCTGCCCTGCCTTTCCCGGTTGCGAGATTACGCCGTTTCCCGATCTGCTGGATGAGCTGCCCGCGCGCGAACGCAGGCTATTCCACACCAAAGTGGAGTCTCTGACTCTCGAAATCGCAAGGAAGTTAGATGCAGTTGAGTCAGTTTGAGCGAAGCGAGCTGCTGCTTTTGGGCGCTGATTTCAGAGCGCTCCCCCGCACGCCGAACAGAAGCGCGCGCCTGATGCGTTCGTTTGCCGGCAGCGCCCGCAAGCCACCAGCGTGCCCGTTTGCGGCGCGGGCGGAATATTGACGGTCACGTTCCAGGGCTGGCCCCATCCCGGCATCGCGATTCCCAGCATCGCCGCAATTCCCGCCGCCTGAATTGCGTTGAACTCCCGCACCCGGCCGGGCATGAAGAAGCACTCGATAAAGCCCAGAACGGCTGTGATGCCCGTCCAGAAGAAGCAAATGTAGAGAATTCCCAGGCCCGTCCGCCGCAGATAAAAGTGGTGGGCTCCGAAGGCTCCCAAAAACAGCGCCAGAAGAATGCCGACAACCTCGTCGCGACGTACCGCCTCATACTGCTGGTAAAAGTTCGCTTGCGGATTAGGATACGGTTGGCTGCTCATGGCGGGTTCTCCTCGCTTGCTATGAATTCTACATACGCAGACAGCAAGTTCGTGGTTCCCCTAATTCCCGCACCAACCCGCCGCGCTCGGGCATCCAATCCAGCATGAGCACATTTCTCATTGGCGGCGACCTGCCCGTCCAACGTCTCGGCTATGGAACCATGCGCCTGGTTGGCGAAGACGCGTGGGGCGAGCCAACCGACCCCGGCGAAGCCCATCGCGTTCTGCGCCGCGCTGTCGAACTGGGCATCACGCTTATCGACACCGCCGACGCCTACGGCCCGGAGATTGCCGAGCGGCTCATTGCCGAGGCGCTTTACCCCTACCCATCTGGTCTGGTCATTGCCACCAAGGGCGGAATCACACGCCAGGGACCGGCCAAATCCGAGTACGTAGGCCGCGCCGGCTACCTCATTCAGTGCGTCGAGATGAGCTTGCGCCGGCTCCGGCTGGAGCGCATCGACCTTTACCAACTTCACCGCATCGACCCTCGGACCCCGCTCGAAGAGAGCCTGGGTGCCCTGAAACAGATGCAGGAACAGGGCAAGATTCGCCACATCGGCCTGAGCGAGGTGACCCCGGCGGAGATTGAAGCGGCGCGCAAGATCGTCGAGGTGGTCACTGTACAAAATCGATACAGCCTGGCCGACCGGCGGAATGAGGAGACGCTCATGTACTGCGAGCGGCAGGGCATTGGCTTTTTGCCCTGGTACCCCATCAATGCCGGCAAGCTGCTCAAGCCCGACAACCCCTCGGCGCAGGCTCTGAGTGGAATTGCGGCGCGACATTCCGCTACGGTGGTGCAGCTTTCGCTGGCCTGGCTGCTGCAACGGTCGCCGGTGCTGTTGCCGATTCCGGGAACGTCGAAGGTTGCGCATTTGGAAGAGAATGTGGCGGCGGCTGGGCTGAAGCTGAGCGCAGAGGAGTGGACGGAGTTGGAGAAGGCTGCTTGCTGACAGCAGTTACTGGTAGTTGCCGGTGAGGACAAACGGCGCCCAGTAAAAGGGATGAGAATACCCGGTCCCATGCGGCGGGGAAGCCGGTTTCTGCACGGCCTGAAAACCGCGCTCGTTTCCGGCGCCCGGGGCCACGATTGTCCCATGCAGCAGCGCCATCTGCGCCTGGCGCAAGGCCTCCGCTTTGCCGTCTGCCGGATGCTTCACCCAGCGGGTATAGAAATCGCTCATCAACTGGCTTGTGCTGGCGTCGTTTACATCCCACAGCGTGGCCAGAACGGCCTCGGCATCTTTCTGCTGTGCGATCATTCCCAGGCTGTCCATCTCCAGGCCGTCTTTGGCCGCATCGCCCTTTGCCGTGCTGCATGCCGAGAGAGTTAATAGCTGCGTTCCATGGAAGCTGATCGTGGAATCTTCCAGCCTGGAAAGGGTCAGCTCGTATCCTTCCGCAGCTCCGGCATCTTTTCCGCCCAGCATCAGATAAGGCTCATCGTCGCTGCCCGTCTGCGCCACAAAGTGGCTGGCAATATGCACCACGGGATAACTCTTGCCGGCCCCCAGCTCGGTTTGCAGCGCGGCCAGCGTGAACTGCTCATTGGGCAACAGCTTTCCATCCATCGCGCCATGCGATTCCGGCACAGCGGGATCATGCGCCACGGCATTCAGCTCCGGCATTACGCCAGGCAGCGCCGGCAAACCTCCATAACTTTTCGACAGGCCCATCGCCAGCACGCGCAATCCGCCGGAATCGGAGCCGGTTGGAGCGGTCATGTGCCCGTAACTCTCGGGAGTAAAGAGAATGTTGCTGAAGCGCTCGACCATATAGCGCCGCCCATCATAGAGCGCGGAGATCGGCAGGTAACGCATCACGCCGTCCAGCGACCAAAGCAGTATCGGGGGATGGTCATTGTGCGCGGAGGCCGGCTCCATTGCTTGCAACTCGCCGGCAAATGGAGCGATGGTCATCGCGTATAACTCGGCCAGATGCGGCTTGGGATCAGAGGATGGCGTCCGAAGATCTTCCCGCACCTGCAATACTTTGGCGCGTAAATCCGCGGGCGTGGCCTTCAACTCGAACTTCTTGCGCGCCTGCGCGGTCACAACAATCGCATACGCGTGTTCTTCGCCCAGCAAAAGCCGTATGCCTATCACCAGCGGCCCAAGTCCGGCGAGCGTATTCTGCAGGCGGCTAACCTCCGACTTCTCTTTGCTCAGCAGGGCATTCGCATCCTGCACGCCGGCCTTTTGCGCCAGTTCGGGATACAGCGTCTTCTTGAAAAAATCTGAAACCTCTCCATTTCCCTTTTCGATGCTTGCTTCCAGCGACTTCATGCGAGCGTCTTCGGCGGCAGTGCGCGCCGTTTTGGCTCGCAATGCAGAAAACTCCGCGCTCATCTCCATCAGCGCCAGCGTCGTCTTCTCCTGCGCCTCAATGTCGCTTTGCGCCTTTTGCTGCGCCTCGCTCATTTTCAGCGGTTCAACTTTGGCCTGCGAATTATCCGCCGCTCCGCGTACCACTTCCTTCAGCTCTTGCTCCTTGAGCAGATCGAGAACCTGTTCAGCCTCGCCGAGCCGGCCAGCCTGCACGAGCAACTCCGCCAATATCCGGTAGGTCTCCGACTTCGACTTCACAAACCCAGCCTGCAAATCCTTGTCCAGCCCGGAGATGTTTTTGCGAATCTGCTGGAAGGAATTCACGGCATTGATGCCAAAGAGGATTGCTTCCTCCGGATGATGCTCGTTGCGGAAGCCGATCATCAGCGAGGTTTCAATCCCTCCCTCAATTCCCGGATCGCCCGCTGCCCTGGCCAAAGACAATGCCGCCAGCTCGCTAGCCAGAGCCTTGTCCATATCCTTCTGCGCCGCATACGCCCAGCCGATGGTCATCAGCGCCAGCGCTTCGCCGCGCCGGTCCTTTACCTCGCGCCAAATTGGCAGCGCCTGGTTGTCGAACTCCAGAGCCTTGTCCATCTCTCCAAGGTCGGTGTAATCCCGGCCGATATTGTTCAGCGTCATCGCTTCGCCGCGCCGGTTGCCGGTCTCGCGCCAAATTGGCAGCGCCTGGTTACTATAATCCAGCGCCTTTTGCGGCTGGCCCATATCGGCGTACGCCCTGCCGATATCGTTGAGAGCCAACCCCTCCCCGCTGCGGCTTTCCACCTCGCGCCAAATGGGCAACGCCTGGTTGTAATAGTCCAGCGCCGTTTGTTGCTGCCCCAGGTCGCGATAGAGACGGCCTATGTTATTCAGCGTCATCGCCTCGCCCTGCCGGTTGCCGATTGCGCGCCAAATCGTAAGCGCCTGGTTGTAAAAATCTAGAGATTTCTGCTTTTGTCCCAGGTCAGCGTATGCCCTGCCCATATTGTTCAGCGTGAGCGCCTCGCCGCCCTGTTCCCCCACCTCCCGCCAAACCGGCAGCGCCTGATTGAAATAAGTAAGCGCCTCCTCGCCCCGGCCCATGTCGGAGTAGGTTTTTCCCAGGTTATCCAGCGTGCTGGCCTCGCCGGCGCGACCGCCTGCCTGCCTTAAGTTCGGCGGCAGCTCATCACTCAATTCTTTCAGCGCCCGCAACTGCCCCATGTCGCGGATCCGGTCCCTGGTGCTCAACGTTCGTCCCTTGCCCTGACTGTTGCCGAGGCTGCGATAAATGGAGAGCGCCTCGTTCAGATCCTTCAGCGCCTCGTCCCGCTTCCCCAGGTTGTCATAGGCCTTGGCGATATAGTTCAGCGTGTTGGCTTCAGCCTGCCGCAGGCCCATAGAGCTCCAAACAGGCAAAGCTCTGCCAAACCGCTCCAGCGCCTTCTCCTCCTGGCCCATATCCGTATATACCCTGCCCATGATGTTCAGCGTCATGGCCTGGGCGGCCTGGTTGTTCTCCTTTTGTTCAATGGGCAAGGCCTCGTTCAGGCAATCCAGCGCTTTTTGCATCTTCCCGGCCTGCCGGTACAGCATGCCAAGAACATTCAGTTCCGTCGCCTCCTGGATGCCTCCGCCCGGGCGCGCCGCCGCCAGCTTTTGCTCGTGCTCGGCAATCAGATCCTTGATCGGCAGGTTCTGCGCACAAGCCGCAGATGCCGCTAGTCCTATGCCCAGGCATGTAATGACTCGAATCTTCCGCGCCGGACTCACATCTCCTCCATTGCTGACAACCTCAGCGCCAGCTTATTTTTTCGTAGTGCTCGTGGAGCTCTTCTTGGAGCCCGAGGAACTCGATTTGCCGGAGCTGGAGCCGGAACTGGGGCAGGAGCTTCCCGCAGCCGCAGCGGGCTTGGACGTCGCCGCCGAGGCGTCAAGAGGCTGCACGCTGACGCGCATGGATGCGTATGTAATGCCGGGAACTGCGCTCTGCGCGCGGGTTTGCAGCGGCAGATTCGGATCAGCGTCCTTGCGCACCAGGTAGCCCTGCACCAGATCAAGGTTCGGCAACTCCTTGGCCAGTTCTTCGGTATGCGACTGGGGAAGCATAAGATAGTCGCCGGAAAGCAGGCCGATATAGCGGTCTTCGCGCTCGGGATCATTCATCGCCTGTTGCGTAGCCACAGCGGTAGTCAGATTGCCTGACATGATAAATCTCGTACGATCTTCCCAATAACTCAGCAGCTCGGTAAATGAGCTGAGCGCGGGCACGCTGATGGCCGGAAGCGAAACCATTGGAACAACAATTTTGGCGCCCGTCATCATGATGTTCAGCGCCTTTACAAACACAGACGTGGAGGGAGCCCTTGATACGTTGACCGCGAGCTTCCCTGTGCCCCGCGTCAACAGTATCTTGCTGGTACCCTGCGTCGCCTGAATCGACTTGAAGCCGAGCTGGTCAAGCGAGACTTTGCCGGCCTTGTCGGGGGTCAACGATGCGATAGCCGTCCAGGCAAGTGGAGAAAGGATATTCATGTACGGGTGTATCTGCGTCGTGTCCACGCGAAGCTGCGAAGCGCGGATATTGGATTCGCCGCCTCCTCCGGGACGAAACTGCGAGATAGCGATATTGATGGCTACATCGCCATCGTGGTCCAGCAACTCCTCCTTTTCGATGTCGGTGGCATAGCGCAGCCTCTTTGCATCGGACCTGTAATGCAGATAATGCGTCTCGGCGCCAGGATCGGGGAGCTGATCCTTCGGCCCGCGTGATGCCGACTTCTTCCCGTAGTTATGGCTGTAGGGATTGACGGAATCGAAAAACCCATTCCAGAAATCATAAGAGTCGTGGGGAGCGTCTTCTGGCGGGCCTTGCGGAGCGGCGGCTTGCGCTGCAGCGAGTTCTGGCAGTAGAGCGGCAAGCATGCCGAGTGCTGAAGCATCGGCAAAAAAACTGCGGCGGGAAAGTGTCATGTTCGTTCTCCTTCAAGAAATCCTGTGCATGGCTAAGCGAGTTGGTTGACCTGAGCGCAAGTATATTGGACTCACTTAGCCGCGTCCTTCGGAATACTGTGAATTGTCATCAGCGCGATACCCCAGTTGGTGGGAATCTCGCCAGAGGAGCCTCGGTTTCCGCTGCTGGCGTCACCCAGCAGCTTTTGCAGGGGCGACCCCATTCCCCGCTCGCCGCGCGATGCGACACTCTCGAAGTTCAGCGCGTAGGGATCGGGCAGCGGCTGCGCGGTGCTGAGCAGAATCATCGTATCAATGCCGTAAGGCGGCCCGGTTTGCAGGGAGGGCGCGCCCGGCAGCAAAAACTGGCGGCCGTTGCCGGCGGCGCTGGGAAACTGGTTTTCAGCGTAGTCTAGCGGATAAACCAGCGTGCCTTTGCCGTGGCAATCGATGTCCAGAATGTAAACAAAACGCTTCTCAATGACCCGATCTTCCGAGCGCAGGGCCATCTTCAGCAAATCGTCCTGGTGTACCGCCTGTTCGGCGGCAAGCGGCGTCCCGTCGCCAGATGCGGGAATCATGGCCAGCGTGTAGTAGTTGGCAGCGGAAACGTCGGCAGGGCTGTCGGCCAGTTCGAGCCATCCATGAACCTTGGCCAGCAGTGATGCGAAGCGGTTCAGCACCGCGCCCCCGTTGTCGAGATCGCTCGCCCCGGCCATCGCCACCCAGTCTGTGCGCACCGGATATTGCGAGGTGGTGGAACAGCCCGGGCTGTGATCTGCCGCAATAGATGCAGGCGGACCGGCCGCCATCTCCTTTTTGTGGAACCATGCGTAAGCGGGTCCATCCGCGGTAAGCGTGCCCGTCAGAACGTAGTGAGCTGCGGCTAAATCTGCCGCAGCCTGGACAGCGCTGTTTTTGTCTCCCAAAACAAGCTTTGTGGCTAATTCCCGCGGCGGCGGAAAGTTGACCCATAACTTTGCGCCGGCAGTTAGATGCTGCTTCAGTACATCGGCCGTCAGTTGCGCGCCGAGGAGGATAGGAGAGGGAGCGCCAGCTTGTTGCAGCGTCCACCCGGTCCCGTTCCAGCAAAGAATGTGCGTCCACGGCTCTTCGGCTGGATCGGTGACCGTGGCAACTCCAGCGGCACGGACCTGCGCCGCGGCGGCAAGAATCTGTTCTTCGGCAAGGTTGGAAGGCCAAAGCCAGACCAGCAGCGGCGCGGACTCCGCCGGAACCCATTTCGTCAGTTCGAAGACTTCGCCGGGAGCTACCTTCGCTCCAACCGGGCTCGCGACCGTGGCCGAGGCGCGCGCAATCCCCTGCAGGCTCGCCACGCGCAGTTTGACCACTTGACCCGTGCTGTCCGGCACAATCGCGGTAAATTCGCTGCCCACGCCCACGCCCGAAACGCGGCCTATATCCAGCCAAACGCTGCCGTCGTCATCGGTCATCAGCGCGGCGGCATGTACCTTGCCGGAATCCGCCGCCGCGCCGCCAAAAAGCGGCTGCCTGCGCCGCACGGCGGTGGCGTCCAAATCGGGTTCCTGGTCGGGAATGCTGCCGCCTTCAAGAACGGCTTTCACGCGCTGATAAAGAACCGAAGCCGGCGTGGCAGCCGGCAAAGCCTGCAACGCCTCGATCAATGCGGCAGTGAAAGCGCCATGCGGTTCGGCAGCTTTGCCGGATGAAGGCATCTCCTTGGCTGTC
>Ga0224535_1000470_pt1 | contig 11513 bp, 10 predicted proteins | sample 714E13034metaG_FD_179898 | JGI IMG/M metagenome (GOLD analysis project Ga0224535, IMG submission 179898) | Peat soil microbial communities from Stordalen Mire, Sweden - 717 E1 30-34 | ecosystem: Environmental > Terrestrial > Soil > Wetlands > Peat | place: Sweden: Norrbotten County, Stordalen... | reverse complement strand
GGCCGCTGCCAACGCCGCCGCGCGCCGTGGCATCCTGATTCGGGATGGAATTGCGCTAGAAAAGGCCGGAAAAATCACCGCGGTCATCTTTGACAAAACCGGCACGCTAACAATTGGCAAACCAGAGGTTGCAGCCATCGGAGCGCCGGTCTCCGACCCGGCGCATTTCGAAATGATTGATTTTCGTGCCGGGCCGGAGGCCGGCGCTCCAATCGCGCAGCTCGCCGCCGCATTGGCCTGCCATTCCACCCATCCCATCAGCCAGGTGATTGCGAAATTGTCAGCGAACAAAATCGAATTGAAGGATTGGAAGGAAATTCGCGGCGCGGGTGTGGAGGCAAACATCGAACATCGAACATCGAACGTCGAACATCCAATGGACAAAGCCCGGCTGGGTTCGTTGCATTGGCTCAAGGAATCAGGTGTGGATTTGGCGTCAGGCCAAAAGTTCATCGCGGAATGGTCGGGACAGGGTGCGACGATTGTCGGTCTGGCCGTTGACCAGTCACTCGCCGGTCTGTTTGCCATCAAAGACACCGTCAAACCGGGCGCGCGCGACGTGGTTGAAAAACTGCGCCGGCAGAATTTGAAAACGTTTTTGCTGACGGGCGACAACGCGCTGACCGCGGCGGGCATCGCGCGGGAAGCTGGCGTCGAAAGCGAGCATGTGTTTGCCGAAGTGCACCCGGAGCAAAAGGCGGACTTTGTGAAAAAACTTCAGGCGCAGGGTGAGCGCGTGGCGTTCGTCGGCGACGGCATCAATGATGCGCCGGCGCTGGACCAGGCTGACCTTGGCATCGCCGTGAGCCGCGCCTGCGACCTCGCGCGCGAGGCAGCGGACATCATTTTGTTGAAATCGGAGATTGAGGCCGTGCCGGAGGCGCTAGGACTGGCGCGGGCGACGTTGCAGACGATCAAACAGAATTTGTTCTGGGCGTTTTTTTACAACGCGCTCGGCGTGCCGCTGGCCGCGCTGGGATTCATCAGCCCGATTTTATGCGCGGCGGCGATGGGCGTGTCGGATTTGATTGTGATTGGCAACGCGCTGCGGTTGCTAAAGTGGCGTTAAGCACACGTGCGGTCAATGGATGGGAAGTTTTACCGGTTCACCGTTGATTTCCAGCACCACCCAGTCCTCGCCCAGGTCTTTGAAACGCACCGGGATGGGGCCGTCGGGAGTTTGCGTCAAGGCCGTTTCGCCAAGGAAAATGGTATAGATCTTTGTTCCGGCTTGAATGGTCACCGCCGATTTGGCGGCGTTTTCGGTGACGCCTTTTACGGCGAAATATTTGGCAATTACTTCCACCGGTTTTGCCGGACGCTGTGCTGCGGAGTTGGTGGGCGCGCTTTGCGCCGGTTGATTGGTTTTGAGAGCAGCCGCTTCCGGCGGTTTTACCAAGTTGGTGGACGCGCTGGGGGCGGGCAGGTTGGTCATGGGAACAGCCCCTTTGGCCGGCTTGGTTGCATTGGTGAGCGCGCTGGGAGCGGGCGGGTTGGTTTGGGGGGCGGCTTTTTCCGCCGGTTTTGCCAAGTTGGCAGGCGCGCCGGGGGCGGGCAGATTTGTCTTTGGGGCCGGCAGGTTTGTTTTGATGGCAGCTTGATATTCTGTTTTTATTTCCTGCCGCTGCGTGACGACTTCAAATTCTTCGGAGTTTCTGGCCGACGGTCGCAAATCACCCATCAGTGATCCCAGGATGAAGAGGTTCACGCCGAACAGAAGCGCGTAGGAAATTGCGACGGTGAAAACGACGTCAACATAAGGCGCCTGGGTGACTTTTTTAAGGCACAACAACAAAACGGTAACCACGATTGGAGTGGTGATGTAAGAAGCAAAGTAAATTCCGAGGAAACGGCCCACGGTCAGTTGCAGGATCTGGTCCAGGCCGGTCGCGAGCGCGGCCGATCCCAGCAACCCCGGAAAATTGTATTCGAATCTTTGGTCGAGCTTTTGAATCTTGATCATGCCCCAAAGCAGTCCGAGAAGGATCGCCGTTTGAATGGCGAACTCGATGAGCCGGGGCAGAAGGATGCCAGACATTGGGCTATTCTTCTTCCGTGCCGGCCCCAATTACAATGTTTTTCTTGTCGCAATTCGCGTTGCCCTAGTCCGCGTGAAACCCGGGGACGAAGTCGCGGCGGATATTGGGCGGCAATCAAAGAGCGGCGGGTGTAACAACAGGCTTCCGGCATCGTGCCGGAAGATCTGAGAGCGTTCGCGCTGCCGGCAAGATGCTGGCAGCACGTTTATTCCTCGCCGTTGCCGGATTCTGCCCTGCGTTCCCATCGGCGGGGGGAGCGTTCGGGCAGACTCGTGTCCACCTTGGCGTAATAGGTTTCCTCGCCGAAACGCGCATCGGCCTCCTGCTGCAATTTCAACGACGGTGTGACGCCGAATCGTTCGTTGGTGTCCATGAAGATGACTTCGCCGCCGGGACGCATGAAACAAAGCAGCAACGGACATTTTCCCGGGTGGGCGGCCACGAGTTCGCGCGCGGATTCCAGTTGTTCCGGTTTCAAATGCGCGGTGTGCAGCCGCAAATGCACCTGTTTGGTGAATTTTTTGGGTGCGTCCTCCAGCGGCATGATTTCCTGCGGAAAAATTTTCGGGCGGTCGTCACCGGTGTTCACTTCGCCGATGACCAGGATGGCTTTGTTGGGAGTGAGTAATTCGCGATATCTGTCGTAGTTCTCGTTCATGCAAAGAATCTGCACCGAGCCTTCGAGGTCTTCGAGCGTGACCATCGAGTAAGGCTTGCCGCTCTTCTTCGACACGCCGTTTTGCACCGCGGCGATCAATCCGCCGATGCGCGTGAGGCTGCGGTTCGGCAGCGCTGCGAGCTTCGCCGTGCCTGCCAGCGCGTATTTCTCCAGAATCGGCGCGAAGGGTGTCAGCGGATGCCCGGTGACGTAAAATCCCAGCAACTCTTTTTCGTGCGCGAGCAGTTCGTGCTGCGGCCATTCAGGCAGGTTGCTGATGGATTCCGGCATCGGCGGCGCTTTTTCCTCCAGCGCGCCGAAGAGTGAACTTTGCCCGCGCTGGCGATCGGCGGCGATGCTGGCGGCGCGGCTCAAAGTGCGTTCGATTTGGGCGCAAAGCGTGGCGCGCGTCTGCCCAAAGCCGTCGCAAGCGCCGGATTTGATGAGCGCCTCAAGAATTTTCCGGTTCACCGTGCGACCGTCCACGCGCGCACACAGATTTGAAAGCGAGGTGAATTTCCCGCCGTCGTTGCGTGCTTTCAAAATGGTTTCCACCGCGACTTCGCCCACGCCCTTGATGGCGGCGAGGCCGAAGCGGATGCCAAGCCTCGGAGCGCGGCTGTCCCCAGCCGCAGCAATTCCGGCAGCCGTTTCAGCTTTAAAACTTTCGGACCCCGCCTTTGCCTTTGTGGGCGCTGCGGCTGGGACAGCCGCGCTCCGTTCCGCCGGCGCGAAGTGGACCAAGCTCTCGTTCACCTCCGGGCCGAGCACCTCGATGCCGAATGCGCGCGCCTCGTTGATGTACTGGCTCAACTTGGCGGTGTCCGCCATGTCGTTGGTCATCATCGCGCAGAAAAATTCGACCGGATAATTGGCCTTCAGGTAGGCGGTCTGATACGCGACGATGGCATAGGCGGCGGCGTGCGATTTGTTGAAGCCGTAGCCGGCGAACTTTTCCAGCAAATCGAAAATCTCATTCGCCTTTTTTTCGGGGATCTGGTTTTTCTCCCTGCAGCCTTTGACGAAAATGGCGCGCTGCTTGGCCATCTCTTCCCGCTTCTTTTTGCCCATGGCGCGCCGGAGCAAATCCGCGCTGCCGAGCGTGAACCCGGCCAGCACCTGCGCGGCCTGCATCACCTGCTCCTGGTAAATTAAAATCCCGTAGGTTTCGCGCGCAATCGATTCAAGCAACGGGTGCTCGTATTTGATCTCGATTTCACCATGACGCCGTTTGATGAATTCCGGAATCAGCTCCATCGGGCCGGGCCGGTAAAGCGCCACCAGCGCCGTGATGTGTTCGACGGAACTGATTTGAAACTTGCGGCACAAATCGCGCATCCCGCCGGATTCCAATTGGAACACGCCGAGCGTTTCCGCCCGATTGAGCAGGTCGTAGGTCTTTTGGTCGTCGAGCGGCAGATGGTCAATCGGCACCTCGATGCCGTGGGTGCGCTTGACCATTTCGCACGTGTTGCGAATGACGGTGAGCGTCTTCAGGCCGAGAAAATCCATCTTGAGCAGGCCCAGTTCGCCGACGGGATTCATCGCGTATTGCGTGACGAGCGTGCCGCTTTCGTCCTGCTTGAGCGGCAGCAAATTCACGAGCGGCTGGTCGCCGATGACGACGCCGGCGGCGTGGACGGAGGCGTTGCGCGTGATGTCTTCCAGGATGAGCGCGGTGTCAATCAGCTCGCGCGTGACCTCCTCGGTTTGATAGGCCTCCTTGAATTCCGGCGATTGCTTGAGCGCCTTCGTCAGGTCCATTTTCAGATCGAACGGAATCATCTTGGCCAGCCGGTCGCACTCGCCGTAGCTCAACCCCATCACGCGGCCCACATCGCGCACCACGGATTTCGCGCCCATCGTGCCGAACGTGATGATTTGCGCGACGGAATCGCGGCCATATTTTTCGCGGACGTACTCGATGACATCAGCGCGCCGGTCGTCGGCAAAATCAATGTCAATATCCGGCGGGTTGACGCGCTCGGGATTGAGGAACCGCTCGAACAGCAGGCCGTAGCGGATTGGATCCACGTTGGAAATCTCCAGCAGGTAGGTGACGATGGAACCAGCGGCGGAACCGCGCGCCACACAGGCAATGCCGTGTTCGTGCCCGTAACGGATAAAATCGCCGACAATGAGAAAGTAACTGATGAACCCGGTTTTCTCGATGACCTTGAGCTCCAATTGCAAGCGGTCCAGCACAGCCTTGATGGCTGCGGCGACGGCAGGGTCTTTTAATGTAGGACAGGCTTCCAGCCTGTCTCCATCTTTGCGGGCATCCGAAGTTTGAGACAGGCTGGAAGCCTGTCCTACGTTATAAGTCGGCAACCGTTTTGGGTCATCAATTCCCTCAACGACAAATTCCTTCCCTTCGGCCTTGGCGTGAAGCGTGTAGCGGTGGAGCAATCCTTCCGCGATCAACTTGCGCAGATAACCTTCGCGCGTGAAATGTTCCGGCGGCGCAAAAACCGGGAAATGCAGTTCGCTAGTGGTCTTGGGAAACTTGATTTCCAAGTTGCACTTCTCGGCGACTTCGAGCGTGTTCTTGATGGCCTCGGGCGTATCGGCAAAGCGCGCCTTCATTTCCTCCGCCGTGCGCAGGTAAAACTGCTCCGGCTCGTAGCGCATTCGTTTCGTGTCGGCGAGCTGCGTCTGCGTGCCGATGCAGATCAGGCAATCATGCGCGTGCGAATGGTTTTTCTCGATGTAATGAACGTCATTCGTCGCAATAAGTTTGAGGCCGAATTCCTTCGCCCACAGAATCAAATGCCGGTTGACCTTCGCCTGTTCCGCGATGCCGTGATTTTGCAGTTCGAGGAAAAAATTCTCCGGGCCGAGCGTCTGCTTGAACCAATCCACAGCGTTGCGTGCCTTGTCCAACTGGTCCTTGAGGATCCAATCCGGGATTTCGCTCGCGAGGCAGCCGGACATGGCGATCAGGCCTTCCTTGTGCGCGGCCAGGATTTCCTTGTCAATGCGCGGCTTGTAATAATAACCCTCCAGCTGCGCGGCGGTCGTGAGCTTGATGAGGTTTTTGTAGCCGGTCTCGTCCTTGGCCAGCAAACCAAGATGATGATATACATCGCGCCCGCCGCTGCTGGTTTTCTTTTCCAGCCGGCTGCCGGGCGCGACATAGACTTCGCAGCCGATGATGGGCTTGATGCCCTTTTCGCGCGCCGCCTTGTAGAAATCAATGACACCGTGCATCGCGCCGTGGTCGGTGATGGCGAGTGCGGGGAATTTCAGTTCATGCGCCTTGTCCACCAGCCGGTCCAGCCGGCAGGCGCCATCGAGCAACGAATACTCGGTGTGCAGATGCAAATGGACAAAATCGGCGTGCGACATGCCGACAAGTTACCGCTCGCCACGGCCTCCGCGCAAGGCGGGGATGTTCATAAGATTTTTTGCAGCCCTTGCTATTGAACCGCGCGAATTAGGAAGACAGCGAGCGTTCAATTAATTTAATTCGTGGAATGAGGTCGTTGATCGCTTCATTGCGATCTTTGAAACCTTTTTCGGTTAGCCAGAATCCATTAGAACTATAGCTGATGCCTTTTAGCAGTTTGCGTTCGTTTTCACTGGTTTGGCCGCGTTTTAATTCATCCTTATCGGGATAAATACTAATATCAAAGTTATCTGTGCGAGCTCCTTTGTCAGTAATACGATCCGTTGGGGTTCGGAACGCTATAGAGGCTTTCCCCCATCGTTCCGGCGATTTGATGACAATCCGTTCACGTCTTACGAAAACCATGCCAAGGGGCTTGGCAAACAGACGATGCTCTTCTCCATCCTCTCACCGGACGGACACAGCAAAGACAACAACGGAAAGCAGTGGGTGGGTGTTTCATACCCCGACTATTGCAATGCGCTCCGGCAAAAAATTCCGAAGATTGATTCCTGCAATCCCCGGTCCAAATGGCAACTCTTCGCCAGCGAATTTATTCTGCACATGAAAAACGTACTCGATAATCCCCCTATGACACTTGACCAAGCTCGCCTTGTGGAAGAACACGCAGCAGAACTTTTCCAAGCACGGAAGCTTTTTGAGGAATACCCATATTTTCTCTATTCTGTTCTAAAAGAAAAATTATCGAAGGCGCTTGGCTACGAGGTTGAGTTTAATGTTTTTAATTGGGGTATTTGCATCCCCGTGATAGATCTTGTTTTCAATGATGAGGCACCAGCTTGGCCCCAAGCTTGGCCCCAAGATTTGCAGATCAATGTATGAACCATCCTTGGTTTTTACTTGTGACTCGATTTTGTCATTGCTGATATCCATATTAACTGGCGAGGATCTTCCTTCATGCATTCGAGATAGGTTGAGAGAAATAAATCTCCCAACTGATGTTCAGCTTTTGGTTTTAGGAAAAATTTGAGCAGGTCTGTAGCGGGATTTTCGTAGTAGCCCCGACCGCCCATGGCAAAGAGGGTCGGCTCCATGGCCGGACGGGCATACTTCTTCACCTCGTTAAGAACAAATTCTAAGTCGGCGTTCATTTTGAAGTTTCCGCCTAAAATTCAACCCTTTTGAATCATCCGCACGACCGCGTCGCGGACAGCGGAGAATGTTCCGGGCTGCAACTCTCCGGCTTGTCCGGCAACGAGGCTGGTGTGAACGGTGAAAAGCTTGCCCGGGCGCGCGTAACGGCCACGCGGAGTGAACCGCGCACGAAATCAGCGGCATCCAAAGGAACAGCCCGGCTGTCGCCATAAGATTTGCTCGTTATCTGGCAGAGAATCCAATCGCCACGTCCGGCTTCCGCAAGCACCACCGCCGGGCGCAGCTTGGACGCAGTGAGATCGGAGAAGGGAAAATGAACTATGACGACTTACCCGGCTGTAAATATGCCCATGCAGCGTCCTCCGCAGCGCGATTCCAATCCTCGGCCAGCGCCGCTTCGCTCAACAGCGCGGTGTCATGCACGGTCGGAGCTTCCTCAAGAATCGTGACCAATGCACGGCGCGGCGATAACACCTGCACCGGCTCAACCAAGTGCACTTCACCATTCGTCTCAATGATGGCTTCGACTGTTTTCATCCTGCCAGAATTGTAACTCCATCGGTCGCATCTGCAAAGGGCAATTCTTTCGCGAGCCGTGAAAGGGTCATTTCTCCGGCAAATACTGGCAGCGGATAAATGGTGGATTTCCGACAATACCAAGCCGCAAAGTTTCGGGATTGCTCACCGCAACGCCGGGCGATGGAGTTTCGAATCGGCGCGGCAATCCAAAACGGCTTTGACGAAAACCGTTCCGGATTCTTCGGTGTAGTAAACGGCGTAGGGAAGCCGTTTGGACAGCAGCCGGGGATTGCCGGAAACTTTTGGGTGAATTCCGGCGTATAACCGCAGCGAGCCGATGTCGGAGAAAAGCGAATCCAGGAAATATTCGCCGAGGAATTCCTGCTGGCGTTCGTAAAACTGGAAGCCGGCTTCCAAATCGTCCCGGACTGAGGGCAAGATGACGATTTTCATGTGAGCCGTTCGCGCAATTGCTTTTTGGCGGCCTCCCAATCCATGAACGATTCCCGGCCGGTTTTGATATGTTCCTCGCGGTCGCGCAGGGCATCGCCATGCCACGCGGGCGACTCGAATTGCTCGTCGTCACGGCTCGCGCCGGCCCAAAGCGCTTCCAACGCGCGCAATTTTTCCGCGACGCTCGTCTGGTTCGCTGGCGGTGTGGCTTCCATGTTTGCGATCAATCAAACTATTTTCGTGGAACGCGAATCAACCCTTTTTTGAATAAATCCCTGATGGCCATGGCCACGCGCCGGATGTGCGCGGCGGTCAATTCATAAAAATTGGCAGGCTGAGACATCCTTACGCGGCAACCAGGCGGGTTTCCATCCGAAAGCCGAGTTCGTGAAGCATGGCCTGATAACTTTCAATTTGTGACAAATAGCCGGAGGTCCGGCCGGCGCTCAAGTCCGACAGCACGCCGAGAATTGTCCGCCCGTCCTTTTCAGGGAAGTCTTCCTTGACCAAAGCGGCGTCCGCCCACTTGAGCAATTCCTCGTGGGAAATTTCGCTGGCCAGGTAGGCCGCGATTTTTTTTGCGCAATCCGCTTTTGTTGTCATAACTTTTGATGTCCGGTATCCGCCGGATATTTTTGATGGCTCTCAACCAGTTTGCCATCGCCGTCATATATTTCCTGCCACATCCGTGCGGTTTCTTCAAGTTGTGTTTTTGGATCAAAGTTCACTTCCTTGAACAGGATTTGCCAGCCCCACTCGCGGCCCGGACGGCGAAACCAATAGCGGCGGCGGTTATTGGACACATCTACCCAATTCGGCCAATCCTTTTCGTTCCGCCGCCGGCGCTTGCTCACTGGTTTTTTTTGAAAAACTCCTTGATGACCGCGACGACGCGCTGGATTTGCGGGTCGGTCAATTCAGGGAATATCGGCAGGCTGAGACATTCGCGCGCGGCTTTTTCGGCCACCGGAAAATCGCCGGGCTTGTGGCCGAGGCTGGCGTAGCATTTTTGCAGATGCAGCGGCAGCGGGTAATGCAGCGCGCAGCCGACGCCATTGGCTTCGAGATATTTCTTCAAATCATCGCGGCGCGGATGGCGCACCACATAAAGATGATACGCGCTTTCGGCCCAGGTAGCCTCACGCGGCAGTTGCAGCGGCGTGTCCGCCAGCAGTTCATGGTAGCGATGCGCCACGCGGCGGCGTTCCGCCGTCCATTTGGCCAGATGTTTCAGCTTCACGCCGAGCACCGCGCCTTGAATGCCTTCCATCCGGTAATTGTATCCGACTTCGTCGTGATAATAACGCACGGTGGAGCCGTGCTCGCGCAACGCGCGGGCACGTTTGTCAAAAGCTGCGCTGTTCGTCACCAACGCGCCGCCCTCGCCGCAGGCGCCGAGATTCTTGCCCGGATAAAAGCTGAAGCAGGAAATGTCGCCGAACGCGCCTACCGTCTTGCCCTTGTATTTCGCGCCGTGTGATTGTGCGGTGTCTTCGATGAGCGGCAATTTATGTTTGCGGCAAATTGCCAGGATCGGATCGAGGTCGAACGGATGGCCGTAGAGATGCACGGGCATGACGGCCTTGGTGCGCGGCGTGATGGCGCGTTCAACCAGCTTCGGATCGAGATTGAAGGTGGCATCGTCAACGTCCACAAAGACCGGCTTCGCGCCGACGTAGGAAATCGCCCAGCTGGTGGCAACAAATGTGAAAGGCGTCGTGACGACTTCATCGCCGGGGCCGACGCCGAGCAGCAGCATGGCCACGTGCAGCGCCGAGGTGCCGCTGTTAAACCCGGCGCAGTGTTCCGCGCCGATGAATTTGGCGAAGTCCTTTTCAAACTGCGCCACGTCGGGCCCGAGGCAGAAGGAGCAGTTGTCAATGGTTCGCGCGATGGCGGCGTCCAGGTCTTTGCGGAGCGGGCGCAGTTGCGCCACGAGGTCGAGATAAGGGATTTTGTCGTCCATTTGCCGCTGAAAATAATCCAGTTTTGGAGCGATAAACAATTCAAATATTCATGATTTGTTGCAAGGCGGCCAGAACCTGTCCGGGCGAAATCGCCGCCAGGCAATGATTCGCGCTTTGACAAACAGCCTCGTTGCCATCACAGGCGCACGAACTCCCCATCAGGAAGCGATGACGCTGGCCAATTGGCGCCCATCGCGCCGGCGGGCTGGGGCCAAACAGCGAAAGGGTCGGCACACCCAGGCCGGCGGCGAAATGCAGCGGTCCGGTATCGCCGGAAATAAAAATTTCCGCCCGTTTCAACAACGCGAGAAACAAAGCCAGTTCGGGCACGGGCGGCAATATCAGCGCGGAGGGGATGAGTTTTTTAAATTCATCCATCAATGATTGTTCCCGCGCGCCGGTGGCGGTGGTAAAGGCGAGCCGCCGCCCGTCGGCAACGGCCATTTCATAAAACGCCGCCCAGTGCCGGAGCGGCCATTCTTTTTTAGGCTGGCTCGATGCGGTGTGACAAAGCACGGCACGTTCCGGCAATAATTTTGCCGCCGCCGCAGCCAGCGCCGGGTCGCTTTGAATTTCCGGTTCGAGCGGGCCGGGCGCGATGTCCCACGCGGAAAGCAGACGCATCATCCGCGCCGACTCGTGCTCCAGTTTGTCTTCCAGCACGACGCGCTGGTGGTAGCAAAACCGGCGGCCCAAGAATCCACCGGGCTGCGCCCAGCCGAGCCGCCGGCGCGCACCGATCAGGAAGCTTAAAATAGCGCCGCGATCGTTGCTGGCGAAATCCACCGAGCGGTCGAAGTGTTCGCGGCGCAATGCGCGAACCACCGGCCAGGTCTGGCCCGGGCTAACGCTTCCGCGCCGACGCGGCATGGCCCAGACGCGGTTGAGCCACGGCGAATGCCGGAAGAGCGGCGCGATTTCCTCCGGCACGAGCACGTGCAATTCACTGTTCGGAAAGTGGCCGCGAATTGCCCGCAGCGCCGGGGTCATCAACACGGCGTCGCCGAAGTACTTGAACTGGAGGGCGAGAATTTTTTCGGGCCGGGCGCTCACGAGGCGAATTGCAATTCGTAAAGTTTTTGATAAACGCCGCCGCGCCGGACCAGTTCCGCATGCGTGCCGGTTTCCATGATGCGGCCTTGATCCAGCACGACAATTAAATCCGCGTGTAAAATGGTCGAGAGCCGGTGCGCGATGCAGATCGTCGTGCGGGCTTTCATCAATCCGTCGAGCGCTTCCTGCACCGCCCGTTCGGATTCGGTGTCGAGCGCGCTGGTGGCTTCGTCGAGAATAAGAATCGGCGCATTGCGCAACACGGCGCGGGCGATGGCGAGGCGCTGGCGCTGGCCGCCGGAAAACATCACGCCTTTTTC
>Ga0224535_1000469_pt1 | contig 11539 bp, 18 predicted proteins | sample 714E13034metaG_FD_179898 | JGI IMG/M metagenome (GOLD analysis project Ga0224535, IMG submission 179898) | Peat soil microbial communities from Stordalen Mire, Sweden - 717 E1 30-34 | ecosystem: Environmental > Terrestrial > Soil > Wetlands > Peat | place: Sweden: Norrbotten County, Stordalen... | reverse complement strand
TGCCTCCGGTGGGTATCACGTGGAGCTCGGCATGTTCTTGGGAGCTGACAAAACCAACATCATCGCGGTTGGCAATAGGCCGAACGTGTTCTACTGGACCGAAAGCGTGAGGTTCACCCCCAGTACTCTGGGGCTGGTGGAGTGGCTAGCGAGTCCGGAGCACGGCAGCAATTTGCCACCAAGCACTAGGGGCGTGCTCACGAACCCAGTCTCAGGGGGAGGAAACCTGATGGGCTGCCACTGCGGCCGCTGCGACGAGTGCAATTGGGCTCGATTCCATCCGGACGAGGATCCGGCCTTCGCGCCAACGCGGCTCGAGGACTAAGACAAGTTCGTCGACGACTTCTGGTTCATTGCCAATTCAGACCTAGGCAGCATGGATGAGCAGGCATACCTGGGGCTGTGCATCGCCGGCGAGGCTGGCGAGGTTGCAGAAAAGTTGAAGAAGGCGTACCGAGACAGCGGAGGCAAGATCGACGTCGACGTGCTGTACTACCTTGTGAGGTACGCCCACCTACTCGGCAGCGACTTGGAGAGCATGGTGAGGAAGAACGTGGAGAAGCTGCAGGATAGAGCGGCGAGAAATGCCCTGCGTGGGGCGGGAGACGACAGATGACGATTGAAGTCAACGACGACGTGGGACGCTTCATAGCCGAGATGCTCGATGAGCGCGGGAGGCAGGACACTCAGCATGGTGGTCCCGCACATGACGATGGTCACTCGAGGGGCGACTGGTACGACTTTGTCGAGTATCAGTTGGGCCATGGATTTCAAGAAGAGCTACTAGCTCGGTGCTATGACCGCAGTGACCCTGCCTTACCAGCTGAATGGTTGGCTCAATTTGAGTCAAGAATGGTGAAGATCGCGGCCCTAGCCTTGGCCGCTGTAGAATCTGATAGGAGGAAGTATGGCAGTGCCATTGCCGGGGACCAACGCGTACAATGACTTTGTGAGCAAGGCTCACGATCCAGGCTCCGTGGAGGCTGGGATCTTGCGCAAGATGACCAATGACGCATCTAATCAGGTTCAGAACCAGGTGCGGCAAATGCTGCACCACATGCTGGAGCTAGTTCCTGGACAGCTATTCAGGGACATCGAGCGGTTCCATCAGAAGTTTGGCTTGGAGCCGACGAGGGACCCCGGACACCAGCTTCCGGACGACGTGCTCAAGTTCCGTGCCAAGTTCATGCTCGAGGAGTTGCAAGAATATCTTGATGCATGTGGCATGCATCTTCGTTATGGCCCTAGCGGCATTGGCGTGACTACAGATGTAGTCCCTCCAAGCCAAGAGCGCAAGTTTGACGCCGAACAAGCCTTCGACGCGCTCATTGACCTCGTCTACGTCGCCCTTGGAACCGCGTTCCTTCACAGGTTTCCCTTCGACGAGGGTTGGGCTCGCGTGCAAGAGGCCAACATGAAGAAGGTGCGCGCGAGCAGCGCCAACGACCCCCTGTCCAAGCGCAAGCACGCGATCGACATAGTGAAGCCGCCAGGATGGACGCCCCCAGTGCTTGTGGACTTGCTCGATGAGAAGTGCCCAGCGTGCCAGGGGACGGGCACGCCCTCACTCACTTTGGCTACCGAGCCGGACGACTGTGGGGCGTGTTGTGGCACTGGGAGGAGGAAGCGAGTTGCGCCAACCAAGTGAAGTGATCAAGCGATGGATCGCCGCAGTCAATGCCGAGGCGCACGGACTGACGTGCTGGGAGTCCAGCTTCATGATGAGCTTGACCGACCAGTTCGAGCGCAGCGGGAGCATCAGCGAGCGGCAGGAAGAAATTCTCGAGAAAATTTACGCGGAGAAGACGCCATGAGATGTCCAAACTGCAACAAGTTTCCATCAGTCGAGATGGGCGAGGTCGAGTCTGAAGTAGAGGTCGGCGACTCGTCGATCACGGGCAACGTGAGGATCGTCTTGACGTGCGCAGACTGCGGCGAGGAGCTCAAGGAGGCCAACTTCGACGTCAGCGTCGCGCTCGAGCTGAAGCATGCAGAAGATTGCCTCAGCAGCGAGGGTGAGTCCGAGCTCGAGCTCGACTTCGAGCCCGAGGCGTTCGACGAGTTCGTGCCCCCCAACAAGAAGCGTCAGAAGCACATGTATGGCGCATCGGCCGAGGCGACCGTGACGTGTCCCTCGTGCAAGGCGACGGCGACGGCGTCGTGGAGAGACTCCGTTCAGTCAAGTGGCATGGAGGACTCGGGAAGTTGTCGCCGTCTGAGCAGACGACGTTGACGTGAGCACGATGATCACCATCATTAAGAAGCCAACTCCAAACTTCGACACTGGCAGACAGGGCACAAAGCCGTTTGCCGTCGTAATCCACATCATGCAGGGGTTCATGGTGGGCACCGACGCTGAGTTCAACGCCAGGGCGTCCGAGGACTCGTCGCACTACGGAGTGCCGCGCGTCGAGAGTCCCGTGCACCAGTATGTCGACGAGGCGGACACGGCGTGGCACGCTGGGCTACCGCAGGTCTGCTACACGAATCCTGCACTGTATCCCCCCTGGCCCCTGTACATCAGGGGGTCTCGCCCGAACCTGTATACCATCGGCATCGAGAACGAGGGGTTCTCCGTCCCTTGCTTTGGATACCAGGCCACGGGTCACTGGACCGACTTTCAGTACGAGGCAAACGCGCAGCTGGTGGCTGCTGCGGCGACGCGGTGGAAGTTTCCCATCGACGACCTGCACGTCGTCCGGCACGGGGACATCTACGTTCCCAAGAAGCTCCTGTGCCCTGGGCAGTTCTGCGACATGGCGAGGATCATCGCCAGGGCGCGACAGATAGCGAGAGGGGCATAGTGAAGATCACAAAACCATCGTTCAAGGTTGAGACGGCGGTCGACGGAGTCAAGATCCTCAAGGAGATCGAGCTGTTCGCGCGCACTTGCTACAAGAGCGAGGGCAAGGTCACGGACGACAGCTACATCGAGTTCGTTCGACGCCTGCTCCACACGAGGAAGCACGCGGGCATCTGCGACCATCACTGCATCTCTGTGAGACTGATCATCGACCGAGGCGTGAGTCACGAGACGGTGCGCCATCGCGTTGCGGCTTACCTCCAAGAGTCGACGCGCTATTGCGACTATGCCAAGGCGAACAACATCGAGGTGATCGACATCTTGCCACACGTGACGTTAGATCAATATCAAGAGTGGGCACGCGCAATGGTAGATGCGGAGAGGCACTACTTCAACCTTCGCAAGATGGGGTGCAAGCCAGAGATTGCCAGGGCCGTGCTGCCGAACTCCCTGAAGACTGAGGTGATTCAGACCATGGACCTCACGGCGTGGCGAAATTGGTTTCAGAAGCGGTGCGCGCCGAATGCGCACCCACAGATGCGGGAGATCTCAATCCCCCTGCTGGCAGAGTTCAAGAGGATCATTCCAGTGATCTTTGAGGACATTTGAGCACGACGCCTGGCCGCGCGAACTAAGTATCGGACGGACACCGCCGAAACGGTACCTGGCCGCAGTGTGGACGCCAGTATAGCGTGAAAGAAGCTCTCGCACCTTGGGGCCTGGGGAGCACCACCGACGCGGCCAGACAATTTTCCCGACACACGGGTCAAAATCCGTAATACAATGTAATTGATGCAGGTCCATGGTTGACTTGGTAAATTGCCGGCACAACCGCAGCGGCCCAAGCTTCCGTGGACGAATGTCGAAGTTCCCGGTAAACTTCGGCCAGACCCCAAGCAATTGGTGTGCCTGACAATTGATGAGCAGCTAGCTGGGCCACTGGCTGCTCCGCGAAAGGCTCACGTGAATCAGGGATTTTTTCTAGCTCAGAAGTTGCCGGACGGCAGTCCAGGACGACCGATAGGCAATGACGCGGGCGCGATCTCCATGTTTGAGGAGCTGGACAAGGCCCTCGAGGTACGACGAATGATGGAGGCGGAGCATGGGCCGCTGAGCGTGTTTGCCGTAAATATGAGTTTTTGTGGGGAGGTAGTGGCGTGAGTGGGACGTTCATCGTGTTTGAGGGAATTGATGGAGTGGGCAAAACCACCCAGGTCAATCGCGCGGTAGAGTATCTCAGGTCGAAGTTTGGTGTTGACCAGGTCGAGGCGACCAAGGACCTCGGCGGCTCGCTCCTCGGCGAGGAGCTTCGCAAGATCATGTATGAGAAGGTTCCTCCGAAGGACATGGCGCCAGGGGTGCTGGACTTGATCTTCCTCGCGGGGCACGTGCAGAACTGGAAGATGCTCGTGGAGCCATGGCTCGATGAGGGCAAGGTCGTCGTCAGCGATCGTTGGCACTTTAGCCAGTTCGCGTATGGTCCCGAAAGGGGCTGGGACGAGAGAGTCGCGTGGCTGTATAACCAGATGAAGGGCTGCTGGCCAAACCTCACCATCTTCTTGTACGGAGATCCACGCGTCGTGCTGGCGCGAGCCAACGCTCGCGCTGACGCTGGCGTGCATCAGCATCGCAAGGCGTGGAACGATCCAGAAAAGCAGCTGCGCATAGGTCAGAGGTACCTCGACCTCTATGCTGAAAGGAGCGGCTGGTGGACGATCGACGTCGATGGCAAGGACGAGGAGCAGGTGTGGACTGAAGTGCAGCACGCCATCGACTTCGCGACGAGGGAGAGGCCATGTACAAGGTAAGCAACGCCAACGATGCCTGGCTCGACCTGATCGAGGACGTCTCACTGCGAGGAAATTCCGTCGCACCCAGGGGGTTGCCTTGTCGTGAGCTGCTAGCCTACACGACGCACGTCCGCATGGATTCCCCCGTGGTAACCATAAAGGAGAGAAAGCTTGGCAGACGGTTCCTGGTTGCCGAGGCGTGGTGGATCTGTTCAGGCCGCAATGACGTCGCGTCGATAGCGCCGTACAGCAAGGAGATCTCCAAGTTCTCGAATGATGGTCGCAGGTTCGACGGCGGATACGGAGTGAAGATCGTGGACCAACTTCGGTACGTATGCGACTCGCTCGTGGAGGACAACGACACGCGCCAAGCCGTCATGACTATCTGGCGCGAGAATCCCCGTCCTAGCCGCGACATTCCTTGCACGATCAGTTGCCAGTTCTTCATACGCAAGATTGGCGGCAGGCGATATCTGGAGTGCATCGACGTGATGCGCTCGTCTGACGCGTGGCTCGGGATCGTGTACGACTGGATGAACTTCTCCACCCTCTCGGCGCTGATCTTGCTGACTATCAAGGAACGCGACCCACTCCTGTGCGACGTCCACCTCGGTGGCTTGTCGCTGTTTGCTGGCAGCGAGCACCTGTACGAGAGCAATCTGGAGCAGGTGAAGTCCATACTCTCGTCGCGAGGCGCCGAGGCAAAGGATCACTACGAACCCCTGGACTTGGAGGAATTCTCCAGCCCCGAGGACTTCGTCAACCACCTCGAGATGCTGAAAGATCGTCGAGATTCCGGTCACAAGTGGCTGAGAGAGCTGCTACTGGAGAACAAAGCATGAAGATCTCTCCAGTCTTTGCCTGGTACGACTTTTGGATAGGGGTGTATTGGGATGCTGCAAAGTGGTGCCTCTACATCCTTCCCATTCCAACGATAGGAGTCAAGATTCAGCTGTGTCCACAAGCGGCTGAGAGAGCTACTCTTGAAGAAAGAGTAGCCACGTGCCACGTCTTTCACAAGTGGGAGAGGCTCGAACGATGCAGTGGAAGACGCCACCGTTTCTATGATAGGTGTGTAAGGTGCGGCGCCACGAAGGAGCAAGGCTCTAGACGATGTGGTTCAGGATGTCCTGTATCAGACCCGACCCTGAACACGAAAGCTAAGCAACTCGCGGCATTCTTGGAGGCCGAAAGTAAGTTATGAAGCAAATGATCTGCTCCCTCGTCCCCAACCAGGACGTCGCGTCATATTTCCTCGTCGTCGACGCGCCGCAGGTGCGCAAGAGCAAGCGAGGCTCGGACTACGCGACGATGGAGCTGGTCGACAAGTCTGGAAAGATTGACGCTCGCCTGTGGAAGATTCCCGTGGGACTCGACACTAACCTGTTGAAGAAGGTCATCGTTAAGGTCGAGGGTCGAACGTCTGAGTGGGAGGGCAAGCTGCAGGTCACGGTCAGCAAGATTCGGCCGATCTGCGACAAGGACGCGGACGTCGACTTGGCGGACTTCTTCGAGAGGTCGGAGCGAGACCCAGAGGAGATGTGGCAGGAGCTCTTAGGCATCGTGCAAGATCACTGCACATCTTGGGGGTCGATCCAAAGGTTGCTGGTGAGGGTGCTCACGGAGAATGAGGCAAGCTTCAAGCGAGCTCCAGCCGCCAAGCACGTTCACCACGCCTACATCGGAGGGCTCCTGGAGCACTCGCTGTCGATGTGCCGCACGGCGCTCTTGCTGTCTAAGAAATACGGCCTTGACCAAGACCTGCTGCTCGCTGGCTGCGTGCTGCATGACCTCGGCAAGGTGAGTGAACTGTCCTACGGCATGGGCATCAGCTACACCGTCCATGGCTCCCTCCTCAGCCACATCGTCATCGGTCTCGAGATGACTGGCAAGGCGATCGATGAGATTGAGGACTTTCCGCCAAATCTGAGGATAGCAGTCCTTCACTTGATCGCGTCCCACCATGGCCGCCTCGAGTGGGGCTCCCCAAAGCAGCCGCTAACTCGCGAGGCAATCGCGCTTCACCTCATAGACATGCTGGACTCTCAGATGGCGATGTGCGACAGGCTGCTGCGTGATGGAGTCGACGACGATGGGCTCAGTGCCTGGAGCAAGGAGTTGAGTGGACAGTTGTGGAGGTTGCCAGATGCCGAGACTTAGCTGGGACGCACATTTTTTGAACATAGCCAAAGAAGTCTCGAGCATGGGGACCTGCGCTAGGCGTCAAGTTGGCTGCGTGCTCGTCGATCAGCACAAGATCATCCTTGCCACGGGCTTCAATGGCGTGCCTAGCAAGTTCGAGCACTGCCGCGACAATCCAGGGCATGGGTGTCCAGGGGCGAACTCACCATCAGGCACCAACCTGGATGCCTGCGTCGCCATACACGCGGAGCAGAATGCCTTGCTCCATTGTGCAGACGTCAGGCGCGTGCACACGGTGTACTGCACGTCGAGTCCGTGCACGAGCTGCGTGAAGCTTATCCTAGGGACTCAGGCCACCAGGATCGTGTTCATCGAGCGGTACCCACACGACACGTCAGAAGGCATGTGGACTCGCAACCACTTGGAGGAGCGTGACAGAGCTGGCACGCTGGTTAGATCGTGGTTTCGGACGTGGGAGCAAGTCCAGCCAGACGGAAACGTGAAGGTGATTGGGTCGAGCGAGTGGAGGTAATGATAACGTGTACGGTCCTAATTCTGCAGCGTTCGACAGCCCATTGTCCAAAGAGGCAGCTTATTGGATTGGCTTTCTTCTAGCAGACGGTTGTGTTATTGACCGTGGATCTGGAAATACTAGGATCCAGTTAGGACTCCACATTAAGGATGCCGAACATGTGAGAAAGTTCGCAAGATTTATAGGAATTGACGAAAATCGTGTTCGTGAATTTTCTTGTCCTAACCATCTTGGTGAATGCCATGGTGCCGCAGTTTCCTTTGCTGGAAAAGAACTTGGTGCGAAACTCGCAGAATACGGTATCATTCCAAGAAAATCTATGCACGAAACAGTGCATGTAAGTTTATCTGATAACCCAGATTTTTGGAGAGGGCTCGTTGACGGAGATGGTAGCTTAGGCAACTATGAAATTAAGCTAATCAAGAAAGACCACTATTTATATCCGCGAATCGCCTTATGCGGATCTAGACAAGTTGTGGAAAACTTCTCAGCCTATCTTTATACTATAACAGGGTTCAAACCATCCATTACTTCCAACAAGCATTGTGTCAATTTTACGACCGCTCTAGGTGGCACAAGGGCTAAAACTGCCATATCTGTCATGTACTATGACGGCTGCTGTCCAGTACTGGACCGAAAAATGGTCGTTGCGGTAGAATGCAAGAGTTACGTCCCAAGGAAAGTTTGGCTAACAAGAGATGAAATCTTATTCATAAGAAATAGTGTGGACTCTTGCTATAGTTTAGCAAAGAAATTCGCGATTAGCCCATCTGCAGTGCAAAGAATTCGGCGAAGTATCACATACAAAAATATATGATACAGCCATCGTTTCCAAGCATGATGCCAACTTCCTCCTGGAAGCTTCCAGATTCTTTTCCCGACATCTCACAAGCCAAGTTTTGGTCGCTGGACGTTGAAACCTGCGATCCTTTTTTACGATCGCGTGGTCCTGGCACTCTTAGGAAGGACGCCTGGATCTGTGGAGTTGCAATTCATACAGAAGGATTTACAGGATACTACAGCTGCCGCCACGCCGTGGGTCCCAACATCGCTCCCAATGTCCTGTTCGACTGGCTCAGAGACCAAGTCAAGGACTTCAGGGGGGAGCTCTACGGAGCGAACCTGCTCTACGATCTTGAGCACCTGTGGGTCGAGGATGTCAAGTTCCACGACGATGTTAAGGTGAGGGACGTGCAAATTTGTGAACCTTTACTTGACAGTGAAACCACCGACGGGTATAGCTTAGAAGTGCTGTCTCGCAAGTATCTCGGCGTGGGCAAGGAGGAGTCGCTGCTCCGTGAAGCGGCACAGATGTACACCTCTGGCTACAAGGACAAGGCGTGCCACCGCCCAATAAACTTCGACCCCAAGAAAGACTTGTGGCAGCTCCCTCCAGAGTATGTCGGCCAGTACGCGGAGATCGACGTCTTGAATCCAAGACGCATCTACGAAAAGCAAAAGAAGCTCATCGACGAGCAAAATCTTGAGAGAGTTCTCGACCTAGAGTCGTCGCTCACGCCCATCCTTCTCAGGATGCGAATCAACGGCGTTCGCGTGGATCTCGAGCAGGCCGAAAAGCTTCGAGACCTCATGTCGAGGGAGATCGACAAGTACTCGCTGCAAATCAAGAAGTTGGTGGGCTTCGACCCGAACGTGGACTCTGGGCAGGACTTGTCTAAGGCGTACAACGCGCTCAACTTCAGGATGCCGGAGCTAAACATCGCCAACAATCTGAAGTACACTGGCAAGGGCAATCCGTCGTTCACCGCTGACTGGTACTCCGCCCAGCAAGACCCCCTGTCTAAGGCAATTCTCAAGAAGAAAAAGCTCATGACTATGCGCGACGACTTTATCGTCGGCGACATCTTGCATGAGCACGTCGATGGAAGGATCCATGCGCAATTTCACCAGCTTAGAGGCGATGAGCACGGCACGAGGGACGGGAGATTCAGCTCGACGAACCCCAACTTGCAGCAAGTGCCGGCACGCCATGACGAGGATCTCTGGGGCAAGGACTCCCCAGTCTGGGCGGAGTTGGTCAGGCAGCTGTTCATTGCTGACTCCGGCAAGAAGTTTCTCAAGGCCGACTACTCTCAGCAAGAGTTGCGACTCTTGGTGCACTTTGCGTCTAAGGCAAAGATGCGCGGGGTCGAGTCAGTCGTCGCGGAGTACAGGAAGAATCCGAAGACCGACTATCACAGCGTGGTTCAGGGGTTGGTCAAGGAGGCTTGCGGGAAGCTGTATAAGCGCAGGTACATCAAGGACGCCAACTTTGGGCTGGTGTACGGGATGGGCTTTGCCAAGTTGTGCCTGAAGCTAGGGTTGTCCAACCTAGAGGCTGAGGAGTTCTTGAAGGCGTACCACGGGGCGATACCGTTCGCCAAGTCTCTCGCGGCCAAGGCCATGGGCGTCGCTCAGGAGCGAGGGTACGTGCTGACGCTTCTGTGTAGAAGGTGCAGGTTCGACACTTGGGAGCCGATCGCGGAGTCGCGAGAGGAGCGCTCGTTCAAGTTCAAAGGCCTCAGGCGCGACCTCGCTGAGCAGCAGTGGCCTGGAAGAAGGCTGCAGCGCGCTGGGACGCACAAAGCACTCAACAAGATCATACAGCCATCTGCGGCCGACCAGACCAAGCAGGCCATGCACGACCTGTACTACGACCACGGAATTGTTCCACAGCTTATCATACACGATGAATTTACTGGTTCAGTGGTTGATGCCGAAGAGGCGAGAATTTATAAGTATGTCATGGAAAATTGCGTCCTCCTCGAAATCCCCGTGGTCGCAGATACTAAACTAGGTGCTTCATGGGGAAGCACTAAAGAAGAAATAGAACTATGAGAAATGGAGCTTTTTCTCTTCCGCTATCTTTAGAAGCAAGGTATTGGGCTGGATTTTTGATGGGAGATGGGTGCGTTTCTTACCACGGTACTGGCCAAATGATCGTTTCCTTGAATCAGAAAGCATCTGAGCTTGAGCACATCAAGAAGTTCAGAAAATTCTTAGAATCTTCGGCTACCATAGGTACTATCCCGCCTAGCGGTAAGACATTTGCAAAAAGTGACCTTGTGCAGATTGCAGTGGCAAGCGACAGACTTGCCATCGATTTAATTGCACTCGGAATTACGCCAAGAAAATCGCATACAGCCAAAGTTGTTGATGCTCTCGCCCTTGATCCAGATTTTTGGAGAGGGTTGATTGACGCCGATGGAACTTTGCACATGCGCACTTTAGGTGGAAAGGATCATTTGCCAATACTTCAGTTTGGTGGAAGTAGGTTCCTGGCCGATCAATTTTCCGAATTAGCCTCGTTCATAACAGAAAAGACGCCAAAAGTCTGTAATCATCGAACAATCTTCGCTTCAGGGGTTTCTGGAAAAGCTGCTGTACACCTCGCTAACTTCCTTTACTATCGAAATCACTGCGCTTCTTTGCCAAGAAAACTTCTTTTAGCGTGGAGATTTACGGTGTGGGAAAGGTTACGAGCCTAGCTTCTCCGCAACCTCCGCAATAGTCCGTGGTATAGTAGACATGACTTATAGGCAAGACTCTGTAGAAAGGCGGTGCGAGATTTGCAACCAGATGATAGAAGCAGGTCAGTGGATGCTGGACCTGTTCCGAGAGGAGAGCGCCCAAGGCGAGGGAGAGCTGTGCTGGACGCACGAAGAATGCGCGAGAATCGCCATTCAGAGCTGGCTGATGAAGAAGCGTCGGAGAGCGCTGGAGTCCTCACCGGAGTCGACCCTCTGAGCGAGGAGGAGGTGTTGCCATGAAAGACGTGGACATCACGGCCAAAGAGTTGCAGAACGCTTTTGAAGAATTCGACAGTGATCAATTCGTGAGCGTAGACTTTACGAAGATTCCTGGGGTCGTCCAAGTCATGGGCAAGCACATGCGTGAACGTCCAGAGGCTTCAGCAGGTTGCGAGACTGGGATCAAGCTTGGCTTGATCATAGCCGCGAGACGCATTAGCGAGGTTACACCATGAGCATCGTGCCCAACATCAAGGAGTCCGCCCTCTGGCAGCAGGTGAAGAACGGCCTAGAGGACGAGCAAACGCACCTGAGCCGCATTGAGAATACGGCGGGGACCGGCATCAGCGATGTCAGTGCCTGCTCTCACGGCGTCGAGGTTTGGCTAGAGCTCAAGGTGTTCCACGGCAACGACCTGCACTTCAGGAACTCTCAGAGGGCGTGGATCATGCGGAGGCTATCCGTAGGTGGACGAGTCTTCGTGGTGGCGAGGGGAGACGACATTCTATACGCATACGCGGCA
>Ga0224535_1000467_pt1 | contig 11564 bp, 12 predicted proteins | sample 714E13034metaG_FD_179898 | JGI IMG/M metagenome (GOLD analysis project Ga0224535, IMG submission 179898) | Peat soil microbial communities from Stordalen Mire, Sweden - 717 E1 30-34 | ecosystem: Environmental > Terrestrial > Soil > Wetlands > Peat | place: Sweden: Norrbotten County, Stordalen... | reverse complement strand
ACCAAGTGCGGCTGGCGATCAGCTCGGCCGGGGCGGGCAGACGCAGGCCATCGAGAAGCGCGGCCAACAGCACCAACGTCTCCCAGGCCAGCATGGCGTAGGCTAGCCGTCCGTCCCAGAAGCCCGGAATCAGCCAGACAAAACCCACCAGAAGCAGAACAATGCTCCGCGGCGTGAGGCCGAAGCCCCACCGGCGTCGCCGTTCACAGGCGGCGCTGACCGGCGCGGGATGGAGGCTGGGAGCAATCATTGCCTTGGCACCGGCACGGCCGCAATCACGTCGCCCAGCACGCGGTCGGCGTCAAAGCCCTCCAGTTCCGCCTCGGGCTTCAACATCACCCGATGGCGCAAAACAGGCAGCACAGCGCGCTTCACGTCGTCCGGAAGCAGGTAGTCGCGGCCGTCAAAAGCCGCCGCCGCCTGGGCCACGCGCATCAGGCACACGGCGGCGCGGGGGCTTGCGCCCAACAGCAGCGTGGGCCACTCGCGAGTGCTCCGCGCCAGCGCCAGAATGTAGGTGGTTAGCTCCGGCTCAATGCGGATGGCGCGCACCTCGGCGCAAGCAGCAGCCAGCAACCCTTCTGGAATGGGCGCAATGGAGGCGTCTTCCAGCAGCCCCGCACCCGAGCCGCCGTGGTGCCGCTCCAGAATCTGGCGCTCCTCCTGCTCGCTGGGATAACCCATGCGAATCTTGAGCAGGAATCTGTCCAATTGCGCCTCCGGCAGCGGATAAGTGCCCTCGAAATCAACTGGATTCTGCGTGGCAAAGACGGTGAACCAAGCGGGCAGCGGGCGGCGAGTTCCGTCGGTGGTCACCTGCCGCTCTTCCATGCATTCGAGCAAGGCGGCCTGCGTGCGCGGAGGCATACGGTTGATCTCGTCCACCAGCAGCAGATCGGTGAAGAGCGGCCCGGCGTGGAAGCTGAAGCTCCCAGAGCCGGAATCGACGCCGGGACGCAGAATCGTGGTGCCCAGAATATCGGCAGGCATCAGGTCGGGCGTGGCCTGCACGCGCTGGAAGCCAAGGCCCAAGAGCCGTCCCAGCGCCTTCACAATCAGCGTTTTGGCAATGCCCGGCACGCCTTCCAGCAGCGCATGACCCTGGCAGAGAACGGCGATCAGCACTTCCTCGATAGCCTCGTCCTGGCCGGAGATCACCCGGCCCAGTTCCCTGCGGGAGTGAGCGATAAGCTGGCTGGTAGCGTGCAGGTGCTCCGCACTTTTTGCGTTTTGGTCTATTTCTTGCTGATTTTCCTGGCTCATAAAGCCCTTTCCTGCGGTTTGGATTGAATTTTCTCAGATTGTGCTGGCTGGCTGGCTCTTTGGCAGTTTGGCCTGGTCACTTCCTTCAGCTTTTCGTAGTGCCCCTCGAGCGTTTGGACCAGCTTGAGCGCCTGGCGGGGGTTGATGGTCTCGCTCCACGCGGCATCCTCGCAAGCAGCCAGATCCGCCTCTAGGCTGGCCTCGGCTTGGGGAAAGCGCCGGCGAATCACCGCTGCCAGTTCTGCCGCGCCCATCTTGCTCACCCTCTGCCCGCAAAGCCGCAAACTGTGCCGCCTGAAGCGCTCCCATGCAACCAAGACGGCAGTGGATGCGGCTCCGGCGTTGCGATAGAGGCCCCCAAGCGCCTCAAGAAACTCAATGGGGGTGGCCCGCGCCGGCGGAGGCAGATCGCGCACCGGCCCGCTGCGCCGGCTGAAGCTGAAGACCACCAACAGCCCCAACCCCGCCAGACCAATCCACAGCAGGGTGAGCGACGGCCCGGCGGCATAACTCCAGGTGGAGCGAATCTCCCCATGCAGCGACTCATCCCAGTAGAAGCGATGGCCCGCGCTCGGTCCCAGCGAATTCAGGAGCAGATCGAGGTTGTGGGCTCGGCTGAGGGAGCCATTTTCGAGCGGCGTGGAGCTGGCCCACCACACGATGTGCCCTTTGCCCCAGTCATACTCGACCACCGACGGATTGCCGGCGCAAGCGTACTCGACGCGCTGTGACGGATTGCCCATCCGCCAAGTGGCCTCCGGGACCATCCACGCCTCGCCCGATCCGGCAAGCGCATCCAGCCCCTCGGGCTCCAGCTTGCAGGCGGCAAAGTTGAACTCCTTGGACGTATCGGTGTTCCCGCCGGGCAGGATAAATCCTCCCATATAACCCGTGGACAGCACGCGGCCGCCACGCTCGACAATCTTGCGTACCGCCTTGATGTCGTCCGGTTCGCGGGTGAACGGCTGGGCAAAGATGACCACAGTCTCCGGGCCTGCCGTGGCTGCCAACTCGCTCAAGGGCCGTTCCCAGCGTTCCAGAGAGTAACCGGAGCGGAGCAGCGTCTCATAGGCTGCACGGGCGCCGTGCTGGCCAGCCAGATAGGTGGAGGGCAGCGGATTGTCGTTGTTGTTTGCGCTGGGTAGCAGAAAGCCGGTGGCAACCGCGAGCGCGACCGCAATCCCCACGCACCAGAACAGCAGGCGGCGATCCTTGGCATCGAGCGAGGAGAAAAAGTTCATTGCGCCCCGCCTTTGCTGGCTCCGACGCCCACCGCGCTGTTCCCTGAGATCAGCTCTTCAGCCAGAGCTTCGGCTTTCAAATAGTCACTCTGGCCCGCTGCTCGGCCCCCGTACCAGGTCCGCTCAAAGCTGCCGGTGAGTGAGGCCAGCGCGGCCCGGCGCGGGTCATCCGGGGCCACCGCCGCCAGGTATTCGCGCGGAGTGCGCGCCCGGTCAGCCGGCCAGAGCCGCCTCGATTCGAGCCTTGAAATCGCCGCCCAGTAGATGAAGTGAATCGCCTCCCGCCACCGGCCAGCGGCGGATGCGCGGCGCGCGTCTGCGAGCCACAGTTGCCAGTCGCGGGCTGAGGCGACTCCGACAACCGGTCCGTCGTTCTGTGGTACCAGCCGGATGCGCCAACGGCGTTCCATCTGCATCAGCCCCCATGCCAACCCAACGCAGACGGCCAGAATAAAGCCCCACACTATCGCGCGCCCCATCCAAGCCGAGCGTGCACGAAGTTTCGCGGCGCTTTCAAAGAGCCAGTTGAGCCAGTAGCTCAGCTTTTCCAGAGCCGAATCGCGCGCCGTGGGCTCCTCCAGGTTGCGGAAGTCGCGGCCAGACAGCACTTGCTTCATTGTGTCGCGCTCCCGGACGTGATCGACAGGGGCCGCGAGCGGGGCTGCCGCCGCTGCGTCCGCCTGGGCCAGGTCTCGGGTCAGGCGCGACTCGGCACTCAGCAATAGCTGGCTGGTGGTCGGCCTCGGGGGCCGCGTCGCCTCCTCGGCTGGAGGCTCCTGGGCGCCAGCGGCCGGCTTGTTCTGAACCTTGTTCTGGCTTGTGTCTTGAGTCGTGTCCTCGACCTGGGCCTGTGCAAGCAACACGCGCAGCCAGCCGTAGCGCACCAGCCGCCGTTCCGCGCCGGGTGCGTTGCTCAGGGGCACATGGTCATCCTGCCCCGTCAGCGCGGGGTCGCAGGTCTTGGTATCCCGTGCCTTGGCGCAAGCCTCCACTACGGTATTCAGCTCAACCAGGTGCTGGCGGTACTCGGCCAGCGAAGCCTCGCGAACATTGCCAGTGGGCTGAGCGGCAGGCGCAGTAGCCTCACTGCCAGACGGCAGCGCACCAAGAGTTACGGCAAGAGCCGTAGCCATCGCCGCCCTCGCGAGTTGAGTCCGAGTCGTCAGCCCTGGTCCTCCCCAGCCTCGGCGGGCGCGGCCAGCTCTCCGACGGATGGAGCCTGTTCGGCGAAGGTCGCCGGTCCAGCAGCTGACAGATCATCCGCTGCCTCCGGCACGGTCAGGCCGGCGGCCTGCATCATCCACTCGATATCGTAGCCCTCTTTGCGGATGCGCTGGTCGTAATAGAAGAGAGTAATGCCGGCGGCCCAGATCGGCCCCAGAAAGCTGGTAGTAAAGAAGCCAATGATCTGCGAGATGGCAGCTATCCCCAGCCCCAACTGCTGTCCAGGGTGCTTGAAGGCTGCCACAAAAACAAAAGCCTGAGTGACGCCAACCAGAGCCAGCTTGATAACTCCGACCAGCAACGCCAGGAGGAAGATGCGTCCCCACGAACCTTTGGCCAGTTCAATGCTGCGGCGGATCGCCTTGCGGGCTTTCATGTTCTCCACCACGCAGGCCGGAACTGCGAGCGAATAGCGCAGGCTCATGAGAAGGGTGTAGATGCCGACGGGGATCAACAGCAGAAAGAAGACCACCGAAGCCACAAGGACGGCCGCCGTCGCCTGGGGGTTGGCCGCGGCGGCCTGTTGGGCGGCCGCGCCGGTGTGACTTCCAATACGCTTGAAGCCATAAAATACGAAGGTTCCGAGAAGGCTGACGTATAGCAATACGAGCGGCGTCCAGACTCTGAAAGCGGTGATGGTCATCAGCCAGAGATAGCGACCCAGGCGGGGCAGGATGCTCAGATAGGCGCCGCGAATGGTGGCCGGTTCGCCCAGGTGGACCCAGGCCACGGCGCGGCTGATGGCCGCGATAGCCGCACCAAATAGAAGAAACATCGCCAGGAGTTCGACGCCTGAACTGATCGCGGTCACCCATACCAAGGCCACGGCCATGTGCTGAGCTTGCAGCAACGCGACCAAGCCGAGCCGCAGCAGGTTCAGCACGAGCAACACGCCGGCGTACACGGCAAAGATGCCGGCAAAGAGAAGAAAATTCGTGCGGTAAAGCTGGGCGGTGCGGTCCAGAATCTCACCGAGAGTGAGCGGGCGGAGGTTACTTTCCATGCTTGGCTCCCTAGAAATGCAGTGTTTGCGTTTGCCGGGATACTAACACAGCCGGAATCGGTTCTGCCGTGAGGACCGGAGACAAAAACGCGCCCGATCTGTGCGGCGAGTAAACCGTTGCACGAGTCGGGCGCTTCATCTGTTTCGGCGGCTACAGCGTTTTCGATTCTGCTCTTTACAGGAAACACACAGTCAAGTGGCTTTTTCCTCAAGAAAAAGCCACCCCTGATGCGATTTCAATGTCAACAAGTGAATCGAAAACGCTCTGATGGGGCGCGCGGAACACCTCACCCCCTTGGCCAAATCGCCGGCTAGCTATTCCAGGTTCTTAACCTTGGTTCCCTCGGGGATCTTGATCTGGAACTGATCGTCAGTGAGCGTCATGTTTTGCTTCACGCTCTCGACTGTCAGTACGAGCTGGTACTCCTCAAGCGGGCGCTTGATGGTGATCGTAGAGGGGAAACTGACAGAATCATAATCCCGGTAGTTCGTATAGTCGACCAAGGTCTCCAGGTTGCCAGCGCTGTCGTATATATCTTGTTGAGAAGGCATCAGATTGTCGCGACTAAAGGTGATGATGCGCACGGGCGTCAACTGGTTGCTACCCGGGTTGCGGCGGCTGATGCTGAGAATGTATTCCGGGACGGTGAAGAGGTGTTTTCTGGCTTTATCCTCTACCGTTTCAGAGTCCGTTACCACCCCGTACAGGTCGTCCGGCTCCAGCCCCCGCACCACCATCGCGTCCAGGAAAAATCCCGGCCGCAGGTTCTCCAACTGGTTGGCCGACTTCTTCTCCACCGCGTCCAAGCCCTTGACAGCCATATTCTTCGACGGAATGAACAACGTGAAATTCTTTCCGTCGCTGGCCATATCAAACATGCGCGTACCCAGCACAGGGACCTGCCCCAAAACCCGCAGCAGCTCCGGCTTGCGCATCAGGATATGCCCGCGGAAGGTGGTGTAGTCCCTTTCCACGCCTTCTTTGGTCTTGAGCATGCTGGCCTGGATCTCGACGGTGGCGTTGAGGCTATCAAGCGCTGCCCAGCGTTGGTTGAGACGCGCCACCAGCTCATCCGGCGTGACTGTCTGGGTGACCAAAGGCGGCTTGGGAACGGGCAGCTTGCGGGTGGTGAAGAGGCACCCGGAGAGCAGAAGGATTGGACCGGCAAGAGTCGCGCAGGTGGCACGGCGAAGGCTTGTTCTCACTGGCTACCTGCCTTCTTCACGGCGTGCCGGTAGCCGGCCACGTCATGTGCATGCTCTTCGACGGTGCTGGAAAACAGCGACCTTCCCTGGGGATTAGCACCGGCAGCCACAAAATAGAGATAATCCGTCTTCGCCGGTTCCATGGCCGCACGCAACGACCGCAGGCCAGGATTTGCCACCGGCCCCGGCGGCAGGCCGCCATGCAGATAGGTATTGTAGGGCGTGTCAAGTTTCAGATCGCTCTCGTAAATCGTGCCCCTCCAGCGCCCACTGAGCTCCAGGCCGTAGATGACTGAGGGATCGGTCATGAGCGGCATCTTCTTGGCCAGGCGGTTTTCAAAGACACTGGCCACCAGCGGACGCTCTGCGTCCACGGCCGTCTCCCGTTCCACCAGCGAAGCCATAGTCACCACTCGACGCACATTCCCTTTCAATCCCAGTTGTCCAGCCGCCACGCGGAATCGCCGCACCATCGCCGCGCAAATCTGCGCCGGGCCGAATTTGCGGGGAAAATGATACGTATCGGGAAACAGATAGCCCTCAAGGCTCACTGCTCCCGGATCAAGATCAGCTACCAGGCCGACCTGCTTGATGGCCGCATCCAGAAAATCCTGCCGATCGCCAAGGCCAGCCTGTTCCAGACGGGTGGCGATCTCAAAAATGCTTGCGCCCTCCGGAATAGTGACCGTCCTGGTAAAAACATCACCGCGACTAATGCGCGCATAGACCTCAGTGACCGCGGCTGGGTGGTCGAACCGGTACTCGCCGGCTTTGAGCGTTCCCCGTTTCCACCAGCGCACCAGGTCGAATGCAAATTGGCTGCGCACCATGCCTGCCGCTTCCAGTTGCCGCCCTATGCGCAGCGTGGAAGATCCCGGCGCCAGTTCGACAAACGTCTCCTTCTCTGGTCCAAAGGGCGCAAAAACCAGCCAGGCTGCTGCACCTGCCGCCAACAGTAAGACGAGAAAAAACGCCCGAAAGACAGTCGCCGCGCCAGAACCCCTTTTTCTTCTATTCGTTCGTCTGCGGCGTACCATTCTTTGCTATCAACCCTTCTCTAAGACGCGAAAAAAACCTCTGAAGACTCACTAATTATCATTGTACCGGGCGTCCGGCCCGTAGCAGGGCATTTCTTCCCTTGGGTGCCGGGCTTTAAGCTGAAAGCCAGGAGCCTGAAGCTGGAAACTGTTCCACATCCCCGTTATCTTGGCCTCGACGTTGGCAACCGCCGCATCGGCGTGGCTGTGTCGGACGAACTGGGCCTGACCGCTCAGCCGGTGCTCACGCTGGAACGGCGTCACAACCGGCGCGAGGACTTGCGTTCGCTCGCGCGGCTCTGCCGGCGGTTTGGGGTGCTGGGCATTGTGGTGGGCAATCCCCTGCATCTCTCCGGCGACGTAAGCCCCCAGGCCGCCAAAACGCAGGCCTTTGCCGCCGAACTGGGGGAATTGACTGGACTGCCCATTCACCTGCGGGACGAGCGGCTGACCACCCGCGAGGCTCACCAGATTCTCTACGAAGCCGGCCACGCCAGGCAGCAGCACCAGAGAGTCGTCGATCAGGTGGCCGCCACGCTCATCCTGCAGTCTTTTCTGGAGGAACAGAGGTCAGGGGGTTAAGGATCGTCACTTCTGACGGCCCGGTTCAGTGTGCATGGACTTTGCGTTTATGCCCTGGAATTCCACTTTTGGTTCGCGAGCCGCGTTTTCCTGACGACTGCCCACTGATTACCGCCTTCCCCCTCCCGCGTATAATCAGAAGTTAAGTTCTTTTATCTTTTGCGGGTTGAGCAACCTCGCTCGCCGCCATGGAATACGGATGCCTGAACACATCAAAAAAAAGCTTCTTGAAGAGATCGCAATCCTTGAACACGAACTCAACCATGAGCTTCCCGCCGAAATCAAGAAGGCGGTGGCCATGGGAGACCTGTCGGAAAACGCCGAATATCACATGGCGAAGCAGCGCCAGACTTTCGTGGATGCGCGTCTGGCTCAGCTCAAGAGGCGCATGGCCGAGCTTTCTTTGGTCAATCTGACCAATATTCCCAGAGACAAGACCGGCTTTGGCTCGACAGTAGTGGTCTTCGACTCGACCAAGGAAGAGGAGATCGTCTACCGGCTGGTGACCAGCGAGGAATCCGATGTGTCAAAGGGGCTGATCTCGACCACCTCGCCCATTGGCCGCGGCTTGGTGGGCAAGCGGGTGGGCGATGTAGCCACCATCGTCACTCCCAACGGCAAGCGCGAGCTGGAAATCCTGAAACTGACCACCATCCACGATGAAGCCGCCGCCGAAGCTGAAGCCGGGGCCGGCCTAGAGAAGAATTTGGAGCGGAAGTAGAAACAATGGCAACGACCTGGACCAGCGCTTTCGGCCGCGCCTGCGGATGGCTTCTTGACAAGATCGTCCATGGCCTTGCGCTGACCCGCATCTCGCCCAACGTACTCACTTTCATCGGCCTGGTCATCAACATCGTGGCCGCGTTTCTCTTTGGGCACGCCAACGCCACCAATGCCGACTGGATGTTCTTTTATGCGGGCATGGTGATCTTCGGCGCAGGCATCTTCGACATGGTGGACGGCCGTGTGGCGCGGCGCAACAACCAGGTCACCGTCTTCGGTTCGTTTTTTGACTCGGTGATCGACCGCTACTCCGACGTCGTGCTCTTCTTCGGATTGCTGGTCTACTACGGTCGCATCAATCGATTCAGATATGTGGTACTGGTGGCCTTTGTAATGGTCACTTCGCTGATGGTCAGCTACACGCGCGCCCGCGCTGAAGCCCTCATTGGCCAATGCAAAGTGGGTTTCATGGAACGACCGGAGCGCATCGTGCTGGTCATCCTGGGCGCCCTGTTCAACCACTGGGGCGCAATGGCCCCGGTGCTCTGGGTTCTGGCTGTACTCTCCACCATCACCGTCACCCACCGCATCGTCTATACCTACCAGAACACCAAGAACCTGGCCCCGCGAAGTTGACGGGATGCCCCCAACGGCTGCTCAAGGGCGACCGGGTCAAGTCAGTTTCTAGCAGTTCACCATCGCCGTCGAGCAGGGCTGCTCGGGCTGCCATTGCATCAGGAACTTGGTCACTTCAGACGACGCCATGCTGCGCATATCTTCAAACTGGCCGCTTTTCTGGCTGTAGAGCAGGCTGCCGTCCTGGCTTAGGACGGCGAGGGCGGGTACGCCCTTTTCCAGTGGCACTCCGTACTTCTGAGCGATGTCCAGGTTGGCGTCCATCCTGCCAATGTTCACGTGGACCAGCACGAAATTCGCTTCCAGGAGGGGCCGGTTGGCCTGGTCATGGAAGTAGATGTCCAGCACCTTGCAGTCGGCGCACCAGTTGCCACCAAAAACAAGCAGGATGCGCTTGTGGGTGCTGGCAGCGGTCTTGAGAGCGGCAGCCAGGTCGGTTTTGGCCTGCTCAGGGGCGGGATAGATGTCGCGACTGGCGTGGGTGGTTGTCAGGGCTGTGGCGGGAGGGGCCTTGCAGGCGGTCAGGGCCAGCGCTGCGGCAAGAACAAAAAACTTGATGGACTTCATCGGGGGAACCCTCCACGTCTTCTTTCAGTCTGCCACAAACATGGGATATCGTGCCATTTTTCTCCCCGGCACCTTTTTGGATGCGCCTACTGCGGCGCGAGGAGCATATACTTTTGTGGCCGGATGAGAAACCCTACCGATCTGCGCAAACGGCTGGAGTCGTCGGTCTTCCCTGACCTGGGGATGATGATGGAGGGCTATGCACGGGTGGCGGCAGAGCTGGGCGAGAGCGAGTTCCACCAGAAGCTGGACTTCACCTCGGAATCGATTGACGGGCTGGACGAGATTCTGGTCATGGTGGGCGAGAGCCCGGAATTCGATTTGGACTTCGAGGTGCGGCTGTGGGGCAGCTACCTGGGCGAGGTATTGCGGCGTCGCTATGCCGGCACATGGGAGATGACCCCGTATCCTGGCGGCATGGTTGCGGTTCCGGCCATCGAGGTGCGCGCCTCAAGACTGTTTCCGCTGATGAAGGTCTACCGCCGGCTGACCCTGGGAGATGAGGAAGATCTGCGCGCCTTTTACGCCATGGTGACCGAGCGGCTAGGCAAGCCGGCGCAGGTGAACTAGCTCCCTGCACGGCATAGGGCTTTGTGCGACAATAATTCTTGAGAATGTGCGCCGGTCCGTGCGGCGCTCGGAGGTGAGTTTATGGGCGAGCTTCAGCCGTGGCACATATTGGTGGTCGCCATTGTTGCATTGCTCCTATTTGGCGGCAAGCGGCTGCCTGAGTTGGGCAAGGGTTTGGGCGAGGGATTGAAGGGCTTCAGGGAAGGTCTCAAGGGCGGGATCGAGCCTCCGCCTACGCCTCCAGCGCCAACCGCGCAGCAAAATGCGGCTCCTGCTCCGCCGCCCTCGACGCCGGTCCAGCCCAAGTAAGCGACTGCGGCCGCAAGGCTTCCTGGGCGGGGAATCAAGCCTGCCTGGTAACTTGGCCAGTGCGGCGGGGATTGATTCAAGAAGAAAGGCCTGTGCGAGAGCACAGGCCTTTCGTGTCTATACCGGTTGAGCAGGCCAGCCGGGGCTAGTGGGAATCCTGCGCCGAGGGGTAATAGCCTTGCTTGGCGATGATCTCCATGCCGGGCCGTTCGAGGCGCACCTCGATTTTGCGGAACTTGCCATCGATCACCGGCTGGTTGCTGTAGTAGCCCAGAGTGTACTGGTTGCGCGCTTCCTTGGCGATCTCGGCGTAGCTCTTCTCGATGCCGTCCAAGCCGCGCTCGAAGTCCGGCGTGCCGCCGGTAGCCAGGATGTACTTGGCCAGAATGTTGTCGTACATGGTGAAGGGCAGGTGGACGCGGCTCACGTAGCCCTCGCCCCAGCGGGCCGAGTCGCCCACCAGCGTGCCATAGACTGCGGTCTTGTTGGTTTCCAGGTAGCGCAGAACCTCTTTATAGGTGGCCTTGGAGCCGTACTCCTTGCCGTCGGAGATGACATAGATGATGCGGCGGCGGCCTTGGGGGCGCGTCGAAAGTTCCTTCGCCGCAGCCAGGATCGCGTCGTTAAGAGTGTGAATCTCCTTGGGGATGGTCATGAACGTGCTGCCGCCGGCTGAGCGTCCGGGCTGCAAGTTGGGATCGACGCAGTTGCCGTTCTGGCGAACATTGCAACCGGCCAGCGGACCGCTGTTGACCGGCACCAGCATCTCTTCGCCGGCGGCCTTGGTCATGGAGAGTACGTAAGGAACGCGTGCGCTCTGCGCGCCGGTAAACCCCCCGGAGCGGTTCTGCGCGCCATTGTTATAGGAAAAGACGGCCACTTCGTCAAAGGGCGTGAGCGCGCCCTGGATGGCGCCCAGGGAGTTGTTTACCTTGGCCATCACATCGGAGGTCAGGCTCTGGTCGATGACGAATGCGATCGACAGCGGAAACGAATCCGTGGTGAAGAATGCCAAAGGCTCACGGGTGTCGTTCTCAAAGACCTTGAAGTCGCGAGAGGTGAGGCCGGGCACCAGCTTTCCCTTCGAGTCCTTGACGGTGACTGGAACCTCAACAAAATTCACGTGCAGGCGGATGATGGTTGCCACTCTATCAACGCCCTCGCCAGCGGCGGGTATCTCTGGCGGCGCGATCTGGATATGGT
>Ga0224535_1000466_pt1 | contig 11570 bp, 10 predicted proteins | sample 714E13034metaG_FD_179898 | JGI IMG/M metagenome (GOLD analysis project Ga0224535, IMG submission 179898) | Peat soil microbial communities from Stordalen Mire, Sweden - 717 E1 30-34 | ecosystem: Environmental > Terrestrial > Soil > Wetlands > Peat | place: Sweden: Norrbotten County, Stordalen... | reverse complement strand
CTTTTCGTCGGAATTGAGTTCAGTAATTTCAACATCAATCGGCACAAGCTCGGGATCGAAGAGTCCGGAGTCAACAGCCTGCGCGGCTTTCTGATTGCTCTTCAACGCAAAGGCATCCTGATCTTCACGGTTAATTTCATATTTCAATGCGATGTTCTCAGCAGTCAAACCCATGTTGGTGTAATAATGAGGTAGGTCTTGCGCAAAATATGGATTGGGCGAAAACTTATAGCCGGCCATCGGCACCATTGTCATGGACTCAGCGCCGCCTGCAATGGCCGTTTCGATTTGTCCGCTTTGAATTGCGTACGCGGCATGAGCGATGGCTTGCACTCCAGAGGCACAATAACGATTGATCGTCTCGGCGGGGACAGATTCCGGTAAACCCGCCCGCAAAGCAATCATACGCGCCATGTTAAGTCCTTGCTCGCCTTCGGGAAATGCACAGCCAATGATCACATCTTCAATTTCAGCGGGATCGAGATTCGGAGTCCGCCTCAATAAGGCTTGGATAACGGCAGCCGCCATCTCGTCGGGACGAACCGTGGCAAGTCCGCCACGTTTCGCTTTGCCAACCGGAGTCCGAACCGCGCTAACGATCACAGCATCTTTTGTCATTCGTATCTCCTAATTTCTCAACGGCTTGCCGGTCTGCAACAATGACCACATGCGGGCTTGAGTCTTTTCTTCGCCGCACAATGATAAAAACGCTTCGCGCTCGAGTTCGAGAATGTATTGCTCGCTCACCCATTGTGGACGAGTCAGCTCGCCGCCGCACATCACATATGCAAGTTTGCTGGCGACATGATGATCGTACTCGCTGATGTATTTACCTTCCTTGAACATGAAAGCGCCGACGCGCAACGCACCAAGCATATCGCGGCCCGCAACATAGATCGATTCCGGCGCGGGTGGATGATAACCAGCATTCATCATGTACAAAACTTCGCGCTTGGCTTCCGTCAGCAAATGATCGCGGTTCAACACAATACGGTCTTGCCGATTGAGAATCGCCATCTGCCGCGCTTCTTCCGCCGAAGTCGCAACCTTGGCTTGACCGATTTGTAGGAACGCGCGTTGAAGGAACGGCAATACTTCAGCATTCTCGGTCTTCATCGGCGGATTGATCATGCGGCGCAACATTTCTTTTGTGCCGCCGCCGGCCGGGATGACACCCGCACCGGTTTCAACTAGTCCGATATAGGTTTCGGCTGAAGCGACCACACGCGAAGCGTGCATCGCGATCTCGCATCCGCCGCCCAATACCAGTCCCATCGGCGCAACCACAATCGGCTTGGGCGAATAACGCATCCGCATATTCAAGCCTTGCAATTTGTGAATGGCTTGATCGAGGTTATCCCACATGCCTTGCTGTGCAGCAACCACGATCATAAACAAATTCGCACCGGCGCTAAAATTCTCGGCCTGCGTGCTGACCACCAATCCATCGAAATCTTTTTCGAGTCGCTCAAGCGCTTCATTGACGATTGTAAAAATATCATCGTCGAGCGCATTCATCTTGGCATGGAAGTCCACACACGCCACGCCATCGCCAATATCGTACAACGTTGCGCCAGCATTCTCGCTAATGACCTTTTGGCCTTTGAGCGTGATCACGCCTTCGGGTTTCGCGATGCCGACATATTTTTCTTTGTTGACATCATAGACGCCGATCTTATCGCCCTTCTTATATTGATAGAACGATCCGATCCCCGACTTGAGCATGGCATCCACCCATTTGGGCGCGGGATACCCTGCGACTTTCATCCGCTTAACTGTTTCCTTGACTCCGAGCATGTCCCACGTTTCGAACGGTCCCGCTTCGTGACCAAAGCCCCAGCGGATGGCATCGTCAACGGGCTTCGGTGAATCCGCGACTTCCGGTAAAAGCGATGCCGAATATTGGAAGCTTTGATAAGTCAAAGCCTGAATGAGTTGCGCAGCTTTATCCGTTTCGTCGAGCAAGGTTTTCAATCGCTCAGCGAGTTTCGCAACGTCTTTGGCCTTCTTAACGGAATCGAAACGCGGCTTGGTCGATGCGACATGTTCAAGGGTTTTTAAATCAAGCGACCAGAACTCCTTGTTTCCATCTTCTTTGCGGACTTCTTTATAGAATCCGACTTTGGTTTTATTCCCGAGCCATTTGCGCTCGACAAGGGTCGAGATCAATTTCGTCGGCGCTTCGGCTTTGAGATATTCCTGTGCGAGTTTATCGTGCGGAATCATCGGCCCGATATTTTTGCCGACATGTTCCCACATATCAATACCCACAAGGTCCGCCAAACGGAACGTCGCGGTTTTCGGGCGGCCTATCAACGGTCCGGTAATCGAATCGACTTCATCAACCGTGTAATCATTTTCCAAAATAAAATTCATCCCAAACATGGCCGTCCCGAGGAAGACACGGTTGCCGATGAAGTTCGGTGTATCTTTGCAAAGCACAACACCTTTGCCAAGCTGATATTCACCAAACCACAACATAAACTTGACTACTTCCTTATTTGTTTCCGTTGTGGGGATGATTTCCAACAACTTCAAATAGCGCGGCGGATTAAAAAAGTGCGTTCCCAGAAAATGTTTCTTGAATTCCTTTGAGCGTCCTTCGGCGATGGCTTTGATCGGAATGCCTGACGTATTCGTGCTGACAATCGCATTTGGTTTGCGCGCTTCATCAATATGACTCATCAACGATTGTTTGATCTTCAAATCTTCGACAATTGCTTCGCAAATCCAATCAGCTTCGGCGACAACACCAAAGTCATCTTCGAGATTGCCCAACCTAACAAACGTCTTCAAATCCGACGACATCAAACCAGCAGGCTGAGCGTTGGCGCATCGGTTCCAGCCCTCGTTGACGATTTTGTTCCGCGCTTCTTTATTTCCGGCAGGCGCATCTCTTGGAACAACATCCAACAACGTTACTGGCATCCCCGCATTTGCAATATGCGCCGCAATCGCCGCGCCCATCGTGCCGGAACCAATCACAACCGCCTTATGGATTTGATATGTCACGGCTACCTCAATTCACTTCCGCTATAACCCAAAATCTGCCGCGCCACCACGAGACGGTTGATCTGTCCCGTGCCTTCATAAATGTCTGTGATCTTCGCGTCGCGGAACCATTTCTCAACCAGGAACTCGCGGCTATAGCCAAGCGGTCCCAAAATCTCAACCACCTTCTGCGTGATCTTCGTGGTCACGTCACCCGCTTTCACTTTGCTCATCGAAGCCTCGAGCGCGTTCGGTTTATTGTTGTCTGCCATCCACACGGCCTTCATCACCATCAGCCACGCAGACTTCAACATGATCTCCATATCAATAACTTCGCGCTCGATATTGGTCAGCTTTTGACGCGGCAATCCATAACGGATTTCGACTCCGTTCTCTTGGAGTTTTTCTTTTAAGAATTCAAGCGCGGCTCGCGCCACGCCGATACCGGACGCGGCCACGAGCGGCCTGGTCGCGTCGAAGGTCGCCATCGCACCTTTGAAGCCGGTCGTTGTCTTTTCAACGGTTGGACTTCCAAGAATATTTTCAAATGGAACGCGCGCATCCACCAACGAGATCGCGGCGGTGTCGCTGACGCGGATGCCCATCTTATGTTCCAACTTGACGATGCGCACGCCTGGGGTTCCGCTCTCAATCACAAACGCGCGCATCCCCGCGCGTCCCGCCGATGAATCAATTGAAGCCCAGACTACGATAAAACCCTTGCCAAGTTTTTCGTATTGAGTGAATGATTTATCGCCCGCCGTGGAAAAAATCTTTTCGCCGTTGATGATCCATTCATGGGTCTTTTCATCCAGCACAGCCTTCGTGCGGATTGCCGAAGTGTCCGAGCCAGCACCGGGTTCGGTCATGCACATCGCAGCAAACGTTGGTTTTTCTTCACCAAAGCGCGCCAGGAATTTCGCACATTGTTCGGGCGAACCAGCGGCTTGCACTGCTGCTGCGCCGAGTCCGCCGCCGGGCGTATTGAGATATATCCCCACGTCACCCCAAGCCAGCATTTCAATTTGAGTTGCCAGCAGTTGATAACCAATCAGTGGACGTTTATTACCCGCCGCTTCATTCCCCGTGGGCAACGGTTCTTTTGGAGTCAGCGAGGCGCCGCCCATGGCTTTCATGGCAGAATGTATAAACTCAATGTAATCCCACGGTATCTCATGTTCGTGCTCATCGAAGTAACGCGACTTCGAGCGCATCATTTCTTGCGCAACAGTCTTTAAGATTGTCTGCGCTTGGACGATAGGTTTTGGTGATTCAAATTCGATAGCCATTCCTGCCTCACTTACACAATCGCAAGACCCGTCAACATTGCAAGGCCGCGGCCATTCCGCATCCACATTTCAACCAGGTTCTCACGGATGTAGCCATGCCCGCCCAGGATTTGGACCGCGCGATCAGTGACCATCATCGCCATATCCGCCGCGCCGGTTGATGCAAGATACGCTTCGGTGAACGCGTCCTCTTTTCCTTGATCCAGTTTCCACGCGGCTTCCCACGTCAGCAAACGCATCGCCTCGATCTCGGTCCGCATCTCAGCCAGCATAAACGCAATCGCTTGCTTTTGCGCGATCTTCACGCCGAAGGCTTCGCGCTCCTTGGCGTAATCGCGCGAATATTCGAATGCGCCTCGCGCCACGCCGAGAGCGGCTGAGGCGGAGGCAAGGCGCATCGAAGCCAGAACCGGTTCAAAGTCGTGACCCGAAGCGCCGCCCAGTCGATTTGACGCGGAGACTTTTACATTATCCAGCTTGACTCGATATAACGGAAGCGCATTCAATCCCATCAACTTTTCGCGCTCATCATGGACACTTAATCCCACTGCATTATTCGGAACAATAAAGCCCTGCGTCTTGCCATCACACTTTGCATAAATCAAAATAGTTTCAGAATCTTTTGCGAATGGCACAAAGGCTTTCTCACCGTTCAGGATATATTCGCCGTTGGTTAATTCGGCATGGGTTCTTAAATCATTGGCATCAAAATCAAACACGTATTCGATCAATGCCGCAGTATATGGATGCCAATCACCTGCAATGATTTTTGGCAGATATTTTTTCTTCTGCTCATCACTGCCGCAAAGCAAAATGGGGATAGCAAACAAAGATGGCGTCATAACCGCCAACGCGCCGGAGAGATCGCCAAATACCAATTCTTCTGTGGCTAGCACGCCGGTAACCGCAGAGTGTTCGCCAAAACCGCCATAGGCTTCGGGAATCGAGGCTTGCAGAACGCCAAGTTTCCAGCCTTTGCTGACGAGTTTCTTCGGCAGTTCGCAGCTCTCTTCCGCTTCGTGAGATGCCGTCCGCAAATCATTGCTGGCATACTTCCCCACTGCCTCGACCAGCATTTGCTGCTCTTCACTGGGTTCAAATGAAACCATTCCTCACTCCTTTTGTTTTTTCAACAGGCCATTGAAAAATAAATCAGTGTAGTGATCCGCGATCTTTTCAATGGACAAAGGGCCATCGGGATGGTACCATGTCAACGTCCAATTCAGGATACCCATCAAACCTCGTACCGCGAGACCGACATCAGTACAAGCAAATAATTTGGCGCGAACGCCTTCATGGACCACATCCCGCCACAGGCTTTCGAATCGATCACGATTCGGAACATGGCGGGCATGAGATTTCTTATCCAGTGAACGATGCTCGAATAATAGAATAGAAGACAGATCGGGATTCTCGGCCAGCGACTGTAAATAAACATGAATCATTCGGCGAAGCTTTTCATCAGCCGGTATGGATTGATTGACGATGGGAGCAATTTGGGCGGTCAGCATTTCCAAGGCGCGGTCAAGAAGTTCGAGCAGGATTTCCTGCTTGCTGGAAACGTGGTGATAAAGGCTGGCTTTTTGCAGATTGACAGCGCTGGCGATGTCGGCCATCGAAGCCGCGTGAAATCCCTTTTTGCGAATCACCTGTGCTGCGGCGTCAAGAATATCATCTCGGGTCATAGCTTATCTACCGACCGTTCGGTAGGCAAAGGATACCACTCGCCGGTTGCGGTCGTCAAGGGTTGGAATTACGAATGCAGCGTTTTGAATTTGATGAAAACCGAATGATTTTCGGGAATATAGTTTTATGGTAAACTCAGGCAGATTATTTTACGGAGAAATCCTTATGGCCAAATCACGCGCTGAACAAATGGTGGAACGATTAAAATCCATGCAAGCTGCCGCGCCCGATATCGAAGCGTCTGCCATTGTTTCAGTGGACGGATTGATCATGGCTTCAGCGCTCCAGCAGGGCGTGGAAGAAGACCGCGTCTCGGCCATGTCAGCGGCCATGTTGAGTCTCGGTGAACGCATTTCGTCCGAGCTTGGACGCGCAGGATTGGAGCAGGTTTACATCAAAGGCGATAAAGGTTCCATCGTATTGACCTCCGTTGGAACGGAAGCGGTTCTGACCGCCCTCGCGCGGCAGGAGGCCAAATTGGGAATGATCTTCCTCGAGATGCGACGCGCGGCAGAAGACATCGTCAAGTTGGTTGGATGAAAAAGAAGATTCCATTTTACTTGCATAAGAACGCAATCCCCGGTGGGGAGGGCTTAATCGCCCTCCCCACCGCCTTTGTATACGACAATGTCATTGCGAGCGCCGCAGGCGCATGACAATCTCAAGTCGCATACAAATACGAGATTGCTTCGCTCAGTCTCGACCCTGAAAGGGCGCAGGGCGTTACGCCACTTCATGGCTACTCGACCTTCGCTCGCAATGACATAATCTAATGAGGTGATTTGTGACCACAAAATATTTATTCTTCACAGGCGGCGTTGTCTCATCGGTGGGCAAAGGCGTGACCGCCGCGGCAACCGGATTGATTCTCAAGGAACGCGGATTCAAGGTCGCGGTGCAAAAACTCGATCCGTATATCAATGTTGATCCGGGCACGATGTCGCCTTATCAACATGGGGAAGTTTTTGTTTTGGATGACGGCGCAGAAACCGATTTGGATCTCGGTCACTATGAACGATTCATTGATATTCGATTGACGCGCGTCAGCAATTTCACCAGCGGACAGGTTTATGCCGAAATCATCGGCAAGGAACGGCGTGGTGATTTCCTCGGCGGGACGATTCAGGTGATTCCACACATCACCAACGAGATCAAGCGAAGGGTCGGGTTGGTTGCGAAAGAGACCGGCGCAGAGCTGGTTCTGGTTGAAGTTGGCGGCACGGTGGGTGATATCGAGTCCCAGCCGTTTCTCGAAGCATTGAGACAAATGAGAAATGAAGTCGGGCGCGAGAACGTGTTCTTCATCCATGTGACGTGGCTGCCATACATCGGCGCAACCGGCGAACTCAAAACCAAGCCGACTCAACATTCGGTGGCGGCATTGCGCTCGATTGGCATCTCGCCGAACATGATCATCGCGCGTTCGGATTATCCAATCGAAGATGGCATCTGTGACAAGATCGCGTTGTTCTGCGATGTGGAAAAGGAAGCGGTCATCCCGATGGTAACGAGCGATGTGCTTTATGAAGTGCCGTTACTTTTGGAAAAAGCCGGCGTGGGCGATTATCTCGTTGAGAAACTCAAGCTAACCGCCACGCGCGAACCGGATATGCGACCGTGGCAAAAAATGGTCGACAACGTGCGCAAGCCAAAGCCAACGGTAAAGATTGCGCTCGTTGGAAAATATGTCGAGTTGCAGGACGCGTATATGTCGGTGCGCGAGGCGTTGAAGCACGCCGCGCTTGCCAACAACGTGGAAGTTGAAATCAGTTGGATTCATTCAGTGGATTTGGAAAAAGATAAAGGCTGGGATGGCATTCAAAGCGCAGACGGAATCGTTGTCCCCGGCGGATTCGGATCGCGCGGCATCGAAGGCAAGATCATGGCTGCGCGTTATGCACGCGAGAAAAAGATTCCCTATCTCGGATTATGTCTTGGGATGCAGGTGATGTGCGCCGAGTTTGCGCGTCACGTTCTCGACCATGAAGATGCCAACTCGACCGAGTTCGACCGCAGCACCTCCGCGCCGGTAATTGATCTGATGACCGATCAACGCTCCATCACCGACATGGGCGGGACGATGCGCCTCGGATTGTATCCGTGCGTTTTGAAGGAAGGAACCAAAGCCGCGAATGCTTACGGCGTGCCGCAAGTGGAAGAGCGCCATCGTCATCGCTTTGAATTCAACAATTCTTTTCGCGCTGAATTTGAAAAAGCCGGAATGGTCTTTTCGGGAATGTCGCCGGACGGAAAATTGGTTGAGATCGCAGAACTCGCCGATCATCCTTACATGGTTGGAAGTCAATTCCATCCTGAGTTTTTATCGCGACCGATGAGACCGCATCCGCTGTTCGTGGGATTGATGAAGGCCGCGAAGGAGAAAGGCGGAAAATAGGTCATTACCTGCTGAATAACTCCTGCCTCTTCGCAATGAAAGCCGAACCTGGGACGAGTATAGGTTCGTCGAAGGATGCCCGAAGGATCCCCGAAGGATCATCGAAGGATGAGTGGATGACGAGTGAAGGAGGAATGATGGCGGCCACCCACAGTTGACGTACATTAAGGAAAGAAGTAAGAAGTGAATAGTGTTAAGAAGCAGTAAAAATCAACTTTAAACAACAATCAAGCGCGCATACTTTAGAGGAGCAAATCGAATGAACGAATCTTTATCGAAATCAAAACGGCCGGACACATATTCACTGGAGATGATCATTGTGCTGGCAATCATCACGCTTCATGATTTTTTGCTGTCGAACGCGTTATCCATACCCGTAGCGCTGGGACGCATTGCGCTTGTGAAATTGATCTCTTTGGATCGAGTCGAGTCCAGCCTGGAGTTCATCGTACCCATTGTTATCTTTGCGGCAATGCTCATTCTGTGGGCAACCGAGCGCGACGTCTGGGTATATCGTCTCGCGATTGTGTATCTCGCCTGGGTCACGCTGAGACTGGCCGCCAAAGTCTCATTGGTTTCAATTATTCTTGCTTCGCGTCCCCAGCTTGGAGTGGGGGTTTTGCTGAAAGATACCATTGTATTGTGGATCGCAAATATCCTGCTCTTCGGAGTATGGTATTGGATCATTGACGCAGGTGGCCCGCGCGTGCGGCGCGAAGGTCCGGCCCAACGATTCGATTTTGCTTTTCCCCAGCGTGCGGTGTCCATGCCCGGCTGGCAGAATTGGCAGCCCCGGATCTGGGATTACGTATTCCTAGGATTTTGCGGCAGTACACAGTTCGGTCTGGCCGACACATTGGTGCTTTCTTTGCGCGCAAAATTTCTATTGATGCTGCAAGCCGCTCTTTCTGTTACCGTCATCGTGTTCATTGCATCCATTGCAATTGCGGCGATGAAGTAAGACTGCATCCATCTATAAAACCAAGATTGATAGCGTCGAATCCCATTATTCTCCTCATTACGTAGTACAATGAAATCACGTCGCCACAATGGCGGGCGAGTTCGACAATTTTGTTTTGCCTTTATCGGGGAAATGAAAGGCCGTTTTTAAACAAAATCACGACAACTCCCAATAAGTCCTGATTTCTCAAAAAGCGCCACCCGAAGGAGGGTCGCACTATGATGAACAAAACATTATTCGAAGAAAAGTGGAAGCTGATTAAAAGCCAGTCCAACAGTTGGTGGAGTCTCATGGCGGATTACGATCTCAACAAAGTAGAGAAAGCGGAAGTGAAGTTCGATAAATACGTCACCATGCTGCGGGTGAAATATGGATACACGCGTCAACAGGCGCGTGATGAGATCAGCAGGCATTGGGCAGAATACGAAGCAAAGAGTGTAAATAGTTAATCACGTTATCTCAGGTCATTGATTTCATAAAACTCGGAACAATATTTTCCGAGTTTTAATTTAAGCCGTCAGCCAAAAGCGCAAGTGATTTCTATTCCATGATTTTCTACCGTACATCCTAGAAAAATAGCACGCGGATCAGAGCGGATGAGGCGGATGCACGCAGTTTTTTTTAAGCTTCATCCGCGCAAATCGGCTGAATCAGCGTCATCCGTGTTCTATTTTTATTCATCGTGCATAAAATGTACGGTAGCGAATTCCATGATAATTATTATGGAATTGCAACTTGTAATTAACTCATAGAAGGTGTACTGTATACATAGGTATTGCGTTTCTTTCAGAAAGGAGCGAACCTATGAAAACAAGAACTTCGTTCTTTAAAAAGAGTCGCCTCGCAGGCTTGGCATTGGCAGCTGTTGCCGCGCTGGTCATGTCCACCGCCGCACAAGCCCTCGTCGGAAATTCGGATCCGATTTTTAGCTCCACCCTGATTTCAAGGGCCTTCGTCTCGCAGTCTTCCAGCGACGGCTGGATTCTCGAATCTGCCGCGGCCAGCGGCGTGGGCGGCATCCAAAGTAGCTATGCCACCACATTCAACGTGGGTGACGATCAGAATAATAAGCAATACCGAAGCATCCTATCCTTTGATACTTCGCCCATTCCAGACAATGCGGTCGTCCTTTTAGCTCAGTTGAAAATCAAGATACAGGGTGTAGCGGGAACCGATCCGTTCGCAACGTTTGGCAACTTGCTGGTGGATATGCGTAACGGTCATTTCGGCAATAGCGTCGGTTTGGAACCCGTTGACTTTTCCTACCCAGCCAGCGCGGGCTCGGTTCAGGAACACATCTCACCCATCACATACAGCTGGTATGGAGTCACTCTATCCGCCGCGAATCTTGGATTTGTCAGCAAGGTTGGTGTGACCCAGTTTCGTCTGCGCTTCAACTTAGCCAGCAACAATAACAACATCGCAGATTACGATAAGTTTTACTCCGGGGATGCACCTCCTGGATATCAGCCGCAACTGATCGTCATCTATTACATTCCAACAGCCAACACGCAGTTGTATGTCAATCCAACCTATGACTTTGCATTTGTTTACCCCAGCCAGGGACAGATCAGCAACCAGACAACTTCCGGCGCACATATTACGCTGCCGTTTGCGCCCGGCACGAATTTAGTCGCAAAGTATCTGGATATTGCTGTGACACCCAACACCACGACATGTACCAGTTACCTGGCTCAGGAATACGGTGGTTCGCCATCATTCCAATCCCAGCAGGTGACAATCAATGGGATAAATTTCTTGAAGCAAAGCGGAGAGCAAGGCGCGGCGGGCAACATTTACAATCAGGTGTCGTATTCGACCCTCAAAGGGACGAATTGCATCATCTTCTATTTCACACTGCACTCGGTCGATGCCATATACCCGCCTCCGCCGACTTTCAATATGCAGGCTGAGTCAGCTGTCTTTACGAATATCGTCTCTTCGTTAACGTTCCTAAGTCCATAGATGGAAAGTACGGAATGAGCTTCGCATCGTGATCACATCAAGGGGACTGCAAATTACATGCAGTCCCCTTGATGCAACCGGTCGACCTAACGGTCAAATCTCCGAGGACCGGAGATTGCTTCTCGAAGACTCGCAAAGATATTTTCCGTTCTTGAAAAAGCCATGTGACCCCTACTTTTTGCCCTACTTTTTGCCGTACTTTTTGCCGTACTTTTTGCCGTGCTTTTTGCCGTGCTTTTTGCCGTGTCTTTTGCCGTGTCTTTTGCCGTGTCTTTTGCCGTTG